>MDTG01086728.1_pt1 | contig 115278 bp, 107 predicted proteins | sample 811421 | NCBI WGS metagenome assembly MDTG01 (sample SAMN05326645, study PRJNA326480) | marine metagenome | isolation source: seawater | place: Pacific Ocean: South East | collected 2011
CCAGCCGCTATTCGCTGGACGTGCCGGTGCTGTTCAACCAGTACGGCCTGAAGGAGATCTGGGAAGAGGAATACGCCAAGGTCGGCGTCAAGCACATCTCCGCCGGTGCGTGGGATCCCTGCCACTTCGCCACCAAGGATCCGATCCGCTCGCTGGAGGACCTGAAGGGCAAGCGCGTCTTCACCTTCCCGACCGCAGGCCGCTTCCTGTCGCAGTTCGGCGTCGTGCCGGTCACCCTGCCCTGGGAAGACATCGAGGTTGCCGTGCAGACCGGCGAGCTCGACGGCGTCGCTTGGTCCGGCATCACCGAGGATTACACGGTCGGCTGGGCCGATGTGACCGACTACTTCCTGACCAACAACATCTCCGGCGCCTGGGCAGGGTCCTTCTTCGCCAACATGGAGAAGTGGAACGAGCTGCCCGATCACCTCAAGACCATGCTCCAGCTCGCCATGGATGCGTCACACTACTATCGCCAGTGGTGGTACTGGGGCGGCGAGGCGTCCTTGCGCGTCAACGGCACCAAGATGCAGCTGACCTCCATTCCCGATGACGAATGGCAGACGGTCGAGGACGCCGCCATGGTGTTCTGGGACGAGATCGCGGCCGAGTCCGAGACCAAGGCCAAGGTCGTCGAGATCTTCAAGAAGTACAACAAGGACATGCAGAAGGCCGGTCGGCCCTACCGCTATACCTGATCGTGCTTGCCGGACCCGCGCCTGCGGGTCCGGTCCAGGATCTGCGGTCCGCACAAAGGCGTGCGGACCGCTTCTTTTCCGCTCAAACGAGACCGATGGATCCCATGGCTGGCAATCTCACCTTTGACGCCCTGAAGCGGGCCGTCGCCGACGGCGAAATCGATACTGTGCTGACCTGTATCGTCGACATGCAGGGCCGGCTGATGGGAAAACGCTATCACGCCCAGATGTTCGTCGATCACGCCTATGCAGAGACGCATTGCTGCAACTATCTGCTGGCGACCGACCTGGAGATGTACACCGTCGAGGGCTACCGCGCGACCAGCTGGGCCGGCGGCTACGGCGACTATGTGATGCGCCCCGACCTGTCGACGCTGCGGCTGGTGCCCTGGCTCGAGGGCACCGCGATGGTGCTGTGCGACGTGCTCGACCACCACACCCATGAAGAGGTCCCGCACTCGCCGCGCGCCATGCTGAAGCGCCAGATCGCGCGGCTGGAGAAGATGGGCCTTGTCGCCAAAACGGCGACCGAACTGGAATTCTTCCTGTTCGAGAAGAGTTTTGACGAGATCCGCCGGTCGGGCTTCCGCGATCTGGAGCCGATCTCCGCCTACAACGAAGATTACAACATCCTCCAGACGACCAAGGAGGAGGAGGTCATGCGCCCGCTGCGCAACCACCTCCATGCCGCCGGCATCCCCGTCGAAAACACCAAGGGCGAGGCCGAAACCGGTCAGGAAGAGCTGAACATCCGCTATGCGGAGGCGCTCGATTGCGCCGACTATCACACCATCGCGAAGCACGCGACCAAGGAGATCGCCTGGCAGCATGGCCGCGCGGTCACCTTCCTGCCGAAGTGGCATCGCGACAAGGTCGGGTCCTCGTCGCACGTGCATCAGTCGCTGTGGACGTCCGACGGCGAGAGCGTGTTCTACGATCCGGACGCCGAGCACGGCATGTCGGATAGGATGCGCCACTACATGGCCGGGCTGATCAAATACGCGCCCGACTACACCTATTTCCTGGCGCCCTATGTCAACAGCTACAAGCGCTTCCAGAAGGGCACCTTCGCACCGACCAAGACCGCCTGGTCGGTCGACAACCGCACCGCCGGATTCCGGCTTTGCGGTGAAGGCACCAAGGGTGTACGGGTCGAATGCCGCATCGGCGGGTCGGATCTCAACCCCTATCTGGCGCTTGCGGCGCAGCTCGCAGCCGGCATGCGCGGCCTTGAGGAGAAGCTGGACCTCGAGGCGCCGATCACCGGCGATATCTATCAGGCCAAGCGGCTGAAGGAGATCCCGGGGACGCTGCGCGATGCGACGAAGACCCTGAAGAACTCGAAGCTCCTGCGCGAGGCCTTCGGCGACGAGGTGGTCGACCACTATGTGCGTGCCGCCGAATGGGAACAGGAAGAGTTCGACCGGGTGGTGACGGATTACGAGATCGCCCGCGGCTTCGAGCGCTGCTGAGCCGCAGCGCTCTCGCGGCACCCGGCCTTCCCGGGCCGGATGCCGGACACATACATCATTCAACTGACGGATCGCGTCCCGCGTGCCTCGCGGCGACGTCTTCAAAAGGTGCAAAATGTCGGAAACGATCAAGCTGATTTCCCCGGTCGACGGGTCGGTCTATGCCGAACGCCCGGTGACCGCGGATGCCGAACTCAACCGGGCCGTGGCCCGCGCGCGCACCGCCCAGGCCGACTGGGCCGCACGGCCGATTGCCGAGCGCTGCGCCGCCGTCGGGGCTGCCATCGATGCGCTCGAGGCGATGAACGACGAGATCGTGCCGGAACTCGCCTGGCAGATGGGTCGTCCGGTGCGCTATGGCGGCGAGATGGGCGGCACGCGCGAACGCGCCGACTACATGATCAAGATCGCCGAGGAGGCGCTTGAGCCCCGCCGGCATACGGATCGCCCCGGCTTCACCCGCTACGTGAAGCCCGAGCCGCTCGGCATCGTCATGGTGATCGCGCCGTGGAACTATCCCTTCATGACGGCGATCAACACCGTTGTCCCGGCCCTGATCGCCGGCAACACGGTGATCCTCAAGCATGCCGCGCAGACGCTGCTCGTCGGCGAGCGCCTCGATGCCGCTTTCAAGAAGGCGGGTCTGCCCGAAGGCGTGTTCCAGAACGTGGTCCTGACCCACGGCCAGACCGAGACGCTGCTGAAATCGGGCGCCATCGATCACATCAATTTCACCGGCTCCGTCGCGGGCGGTCGCGCCATCGAAAAGGCGGCTGCCGGAACCTTCGCCTCGCTGGCGCTGGAGCTTGGCGGCAAGGATCCGGCCTATGTGCGCGCGGATGCCGATGTCGACGCCGCCGTTGCCGGGCTCGCCGACGGGGCCTTCTTCAACTCCGGGCAGTGCTGCTGCGGCATCGAGCGCGTCTATGTGCATGAAAAGCACTTCGACGCGGTGGCTGAAGGGCTGGCCGAGGTTGCCCGCGGCTTCGTGCTGGGCAATCCGCTGGAAGAAGCCACTACGCTCGGGCCGATGGCGCAGGCGCGTTTTGCCGCCTGGGTGCGCGAACAGACCGACGAGGCCCTGCGCAAGGGTGCGAAGGCGCTGGTCGACCCCTCTGCCTTTGCCGCCAATGCGCCGGGCACCGCCTATCTCGCGCCGCAGGTTCTCGTCGACGTCGATCACCAGATGTCGGTGATGCGCGAGGAAAGCTTCGGCCCCGTCGTCGGCGTGATGAAGGTGCGCAACGACGAGGAAGCGCTGGCGCTGATGAACGACAGCCCCTATGGCCTTACCGCCTCGATCTGGACGGCGGACGAACAGGCCGCGATCGCGCTCGGCGACAGGCTGGAGACGGGCACCGTCTTCATGAACCGTTGCGACTATCTCGACCCGGCGCTGGTCTGGACCGGGGTCAAGGAGACCGGCAAGGGCGCGGCCCTGTCGGAGCTTGGCTATCTGTCGCTGACGCGTCCGAAGTCCTATCACCTGCGCCTCAAGACCTGAGGCGTCTTTCCGGCGGCGTTTTCCGGACGTCGCCGGTTCTCAAACTTTTCGCCTTTCGTTCTCCCGCCGCAGCGCGCGGCGCTTTCAGGGTCCATCGTCATGACGTCCACCCCTTCCGCAAACTGGTCCTATCCCACGTCCGTGCGTTTCGGCGCAGGCCGTATCAAGGAGCTCGGCTCCTGCGCCGCCATCGTCGGCATGAAACGTCCCCTGCTCGTCACCGATCCGGGCCTTGCGAAACTGCCGATGACCGAGGCAGCACTTGATGTGCTGCGCGATGCCGGGCTGGAGCCGGCCGTCTTCAGCGAGATCAAGCCCAATCCGACCGGTGCCAATGTCGAGGCGGGTGTCGCGGCCTATCGCGCCGGCAACCATGACGGCGTGATCGCCTTTGGCGGCGGCTCGGGCCTGGATGCCGGCAAGGCGATCGCCTTCATGTCCGGCCAGACGCGGCCGATGTGGGACTTCGAGGACATCGGCGACTGGTGGAAGCGTGCCGACCCGGCCGGCATCGCGCCGATCATCGCGGTTCCGACCACCGCCGGCACCGGTTCAGAGGTGGGGCGCGCCGGCGTCATCACCAATGAGGAAACCCACACCAAGAAGGTGATCTTCCATCCCAAGATGCTGCCCGAGATCGTGATCTGCGATCCCGAACTCACGGTCGGCATGCCGCGCTATTTCACGGTTGGCACCGGCATGGACGCGCTGGCGCATTGCCTGGAGGCCTATTCCTCGACCTTCTACCATCCGATGGGCGACGGCATCGCGCTGGAAGGCATCCGCCTGGTGTTTGAAAACCTCAAGCGCGCGGCGGACGTGCCGGATGATCTCGTGGCCCGCGGCAACATGATGTCCGCCGCCGCGATGGGCGCGGTTGCCTTCCAGAAGGGGCTCGGCGCGATCCACGCGCTGTCGCATCCCGTCGGCGCGCTCTATGACACGCATCACGGCATGACCAATGCGGTCTTCATGCCCTATGTGCTGGCGTTCAACCGTCCGGTGATCGAGGAGAAATTCGAGCGTCTCGCCGGGTTCCTCGGCCTTGAGGGCGGGTTCGACGGCGTCATGAAGGCGGTGCTGGAGCTGCGCGAGGAACTCGACGTGCCGAACACGCTCGCCGGCCTCAAGGTCGACGGTGCGCAGGCCGCGAAGATCGCGGAGATGGCCGTGGTCGACCCCACCGCCGGCGGCAATCCGCTGGAGCTGACGGTCGAGGGCGCCCGCGCGATCTTCGACGCGGCGCTGGAAGGCCGCCTCTAGGCGCTGTAGCGAACAAACATGCGGACAAACCCGCGTGCGAAAGAGGGCGGCGGGCCGGTTCCGCCGCCCTCCTCGATTGACACAGGGTCGCTTCCGCCCCTACATCCTTGGCGCGCCCGCACCCGGCGGGCGGCATGATCTCAAGCGGGACGAGGCACTATGACGACAACGCGGATCGACCGTCGCTTTGCGGCGTGCAAGGCGGCGAACAGGCCGGCGCTGGTCACCTTCGTGACGGCCGGCGACCCCGATCTTGCGACCTCGCAGGCGATCCTCGATGCGCTTCCGGCCGCCGGCGCGGATGTCATCGAACTGGGCATGCCGTTTTCGGACCCGATGGCCGAGGGCATTCCCATCCAGCTCGCCACCCAGCGCGCGCTGGCCGCGGGCCAGACCATGGACAAGACGCTGGACATGGTGCGGGCGTTCCGCAAGCACGACGACGACACGCCCATCGTGCTGATGGGCTATTACAATCCGATCTATGTGCGCGACCCGGCTGTCTTCGTGAAGACGGCGGTCGAGGCCGGAGTGGACGGATTGATCGTGGTCGACATCCCGCCGGAGGCCGACGACGAATTGTGCCTTCCCGCGTTGGAGGCGGGCCTGAATTTCATTCGCCTCACCACGCCGACGACCGATGACAAGCGCCTGCCGGCCGTGCTCGCCAACACCTCCGGTTTCGTCTACTACGTGTCGGTGACCGGGATCACCGGCGCCACCATCGCCAATCGCACCCGCGTCGGCGAGGCCGTGCAGCGCATCAAGCGCCACACCGATCTGCCCGTTGCGGTCGGCTTTGGCGTGAAGACGGCGGAAGACGCGGAAGTCATCGGCCGCGATGCCGACGGCGTCGTGGTCGGCTCCGTTCTGGTCGAAGCGGTGCGCAACAGCCTTGATGATGCCGGAAAAGCGACCGATAAGACGGTGAGCGCGGTGAGCGATGTTGTAAAAAGCCTTGCCGGTGGCGCGGCGCGCGCGCGACAGGGCTAGACGGCTAGGCCCATCGGCCGCGCGGCACATCCCGCGCAGAGCCTGGACACGAGAAACGGACGGTAGTCACCTTGAACTGGATCAACAACCTCGTTCGCCCGAAGATCCGCGGTCTGCTGCAGAAGCGGGACGTGCCGGAGAACCTCTGGATCAAGTGCCCTGAAACCGGGGAAATGGTGTTCCACCGCGACCTCGAGGCCAACCAGTGGGTGGTGCCGACGTCCGGCCATCACATGCGCATCGCCGGCAAGAAACGGCTCGAACTCTTCTTCGACGGCGGAACCTACGAAACGATCGAGACCCCGGATGTCGCGGCCGACCCGCTGAAGTTCCGCGACGAGAAACGCTATACCGACCGGCTGCGCGACGCCCGCGCCAAGACCGGGCTGGAGGATGCCGTGACGGTTGCGACCGGCCTGCTCAAGGGCATGCCGATGACCGCGGCCGTACAGGATTTCGCCTTCATGGGCGGATCGCTCGGCATGGCGGCGGGCGAGGCGATCATCGCCGGCATGGAAGCGGCGGTCGACCGCAAGACCCCCTTTGTCATGTTCGCAGCCTCCGGCGGCGCGCGCATGCAGGAGGGTATCCTGTCGCTGATGCAGATGCCGCGCACCACCGCCGGCGTGCAGATGCTGCGCGAGGCGGGCCTGCCCTATATCGTGGTCTTCACCAATCCGACGACCGGCGGCGTGACCGCGTCCTATGCCATGCTCGGCGACGTGCATCTGGCCGAGCCGGGCGCCCTGATCGGCTTCGCCGGCCCGCGCGTCATCGAGCAGACGATCCGCGAGAAGCTGCCCGAGGGCTTCCAGCGTTCGGAGTATCTCTTCGATCACGGCATGATCGACATGGTGGTCCACCGCCACGCTCTGCCGGAGACGATCGCCCGCATTTGCGGCATCCTGACCAAGACGCCGGTCGGTATTCCGGATCCGGAAGAGCTTGCGGCCGATATCGCCGCGGCCGATGGTGCGGGCGACGAGATGCCGTCGGAAACCCAGACGTCGAAAGACGAGGCGGCGGCCGGCAAGGCCTCCTGAGACTCCTGAGGCGCGGGAAACCGGCGCGCGGGTGTCGCCAGGGTGACATGGCGGTTGCGCCGCGCTTGCGCATCGGTTTCGCGCGGCCTAACAGATCCGCAAACGGGGCGCATGTGTCGCGACGGACCGTACGGGCAGACAAATGGATCAGGTAACGGCGATACTGGACCGGTTGCTGGCGCTTCATCCGCGCGAGATCGACCTGTCGCTTGGACGGATGGAGCGCCTCCTCGACGCGCTCGGCCGTCCGCAGGACCGCCTGCCGCCGACGATCCATATCGCCGGCACCAACGGCAAGGGATCGACCACCGCCTTCATGCGCGCGATCCTGGAGGCGGCGGGCCTCCGGGTCCATGTCTACACCTCCCCGCATCTCGTTGCCTTCAACGAACGCATCCGCATCGCCGGCAGGCTTGTCGATGATGCGCGGCTGATTTCCGCGCTCGATGCCTGCGAACAGGCGAATGCCGGGGCCGAGATCACCTTCTTCGAGGTGACGACGGCGGCGGCCTTGCTGCTGTTTGCCGAAGAACCTGCCGATATCCTGCTGCTCGAGGTCGGGCTTGGCGGGCGGCTCGATGCCACGAATGTCATCGACGCCCCGCTTGCCAGCGTGATCACGCCGGTCTCCATGGACCACGAGCGCTATCTTGGTGAAACGCTTGCCGATATCGCCGCCGAGAAGGCCGGTATCCTGAAAGCCGGCGCGCCGGCCGTGATCGCTCCCCAGCCGGAAGACGCCCATGCCGTCATCGAACGGGTGGCGGCTGCTCTCGGCGCGCCGCTTGCCTCTTTCGGTGAAGTCTTTCAGGCTTGGGAGGAAAACGGCCGGCTGGTCTATCAGGACGACGAGGGCCTGATGGACCTGCCCCGTCCGCGGCTGATCGGACGTCATCAGGCGGTCAATGCCGGCATGGCCATTGCCGCCCTGCGCCAGGCGGGACGCCTGCCGGACCCGGACACCGTCGGTCGCGGCCTGCTCACCGTGGACTGGCCGGGCCGCATGCAGCCGCTGATGCATGGCCCCGTGCTGGAGCTCTGCCCGCCGGACACCGAGCTTTGGCTCGATGGCGGGCACAATCCGGGTGCGGGGGCGGCCATCGCGGCGGAGATGGCCTTGCAGGAAGAGCGTTCGGACCGACCGCTCTATCTCGTGACCGGCATGCTGAAGACCAAGGATCCGGTCGGCTTCTTTCAGCCCTTCGCGGGCCTTGTCCGGCATGTGGCGACCATTCCGCTGGCCTCGACCGACGCCTATCGCACGCCGGAGGATCTGGTGTCGGCCGCGAGCGGTGCCGGTCTCTCCGCGACCGCGTTTTCGTCGCTGGAAGCCGCACTGGCGGATGTGCGCGCGCGCGCCGGGGAAGACGGGGTCGCCCCGCGGGTGCTGATCTGCGGCTCGCTCTATCTTGCCGGCGAAATCCTGTCGAAGAACGGCATGCGACCGGTCTGAAGGCCGCCGGTCAGAGTTTCCTCAGCCGCACCTCGTTGATCGCGTGATCGGAGCCCTTGCTCAGGATCAGGTCGGCGCGCGGGCGCGTCGGCAGGATGTTCTCCTGCAGATTGACCAGGTTGATCTCGCTCCACAGCCCCTCTGCGATGGCCAGCGCGTCCTCGTCGCTCGCCAGTGCGTATTTGTTGAAATAGGAGCCAGGGTCGCGGAAGGCGGTCTCGCGCAGGCGCATGAAGCGCGAGACGTACCAGTCGTGCAGCACATCCTCGTCGGCATCGATATAGATCGAGAAGTCGAAGAAATCGGAGACGAAGGGCACTTCCTTGCCGTCGCGCGGCAGGTTGCTGGTCTGAAGGACGTTCAGCCCTTCCAGGATAAGGATGTCGGGGCGGTCCACGGTGACCGACTGGCCCGGCATGACGTCATAATAGAAATGCGAATAGACCGGCGCGGCGACATGCCGGCGGCCCGCCTTCAGGTCCGACAGGAACTTCAGCAGCGCCGGCCGGTCGTAGCTTTCCGGAAAGCCCTTCTTGCGCATCAGTCCTTCCGCTTCCAGAACCGCGTTGGGATAAAGGAAGCCGTCGGTCGTCACCAGGTCGACCTTGGGGCTTGCCGGCCAGCGGGCGAGCAGCGCCTGAAGCAGGCGCGCCGTCGTGGATTTGCCCACGGCGACGGAGCCGGCGATGCCGATGATGAAGGGGTTCTTGACCTCGTTGCTGCCGAGAAAGCGGTTGGTCGCCCGGTGCAGTTGCTGGGTCGCCTCCACATAATAGGCAAGCAGGCGCGACAGCGGCAGCAGGATCGATTCCACCTGCCCGATCGAGACGGGGTCGTTCAGGCTTTGCAGCCGGCGCACCTCTTCCGCGCGCAGCGTCATCGGCGTGTCGGCGCGCAGGCGCGCCCATTCGGCCTCGGTGAACACACGATAGGGCGAAAGCTCGTCCTCGGTGACTTTGCTCAGACTGTGTTCCATGACCAAAGTGACGTCCCGATCCCCTGCCCGGACGGTTTTTCGCGTCCGGTTCGACCCCCGTGCGGCCGCCCGTCGGTCGCTGCGTTGGCCCTGTCAGCCCGGCGCCGGAGTGGCGCCCGTTGCGGCCTCGCGCCCGCCGTCGCTCAGTCGCGCGATCGCGAGGCCTTTTCCTCAAGCCCGGTCTGTCCGGTGCGTCGTGCCAGTTCGTCCATCACCGCCGCAAGCGGCACGTCGCGGGCGCGCAAAAGCACCAGCAGATGATACAGCAGGTCCGCGGCTTCCCCGGTCAGTTCCTTCGGGTCGTTCTCGACAGCGGCGATTGCGGCCTCCACCGCTTCCTCGCCGACCTTTTGCGCGATTTTCGAGACGCCCTTGTCCATCAGCTTGCGGGTGTAGGACGATGCGTCGTCGCTGGCCGCCCGCGTCGCGATAATGCGGTCGAGATCGTCTAGTGTGAAGCCGGTCATTGGTCGAAGCGAGCTCCCTGGCCCGTATCAGGCGGTCCAGGCCGCCGGTCCATCTCACGCATCGAGGCGCATCGGAATGCCGTTTGCCGCCATATGCGTTTTTGTTTCGCGGATCGTGTGTGTTCCGAAGTGAAAGATCGAGGCGGCGAGAACAGCGGTCGCGTGCCCGTCGCGCACCCCTTCCACCATGTGGTCGAGCGTACCGACGCCGCCGGAGGCGATTACGGGAACGGGCACGGCATCGGCGATGGCGCGCGTCAGTGCGATGTTGAAGCCGAGGCGCGTGCCGTCGCGGTCCATCGAGGTGACGAGCAGCTCGCCCGCGCCAAGCTCAACGGCCTTGCGGGCGAAGTCGACCGCATCGATGCCGGTTTCCGTGCGTCCGCCATGGGTGAAGATCTCGAAGCGCTCCGGCTCGCCGGGGGCGTTGACCTGCTTGGCATCGATGGAGACGACAATGCACTGGGCGCCGAATTTCTCAGCCGCCTCGCGGATGAACTCGGGGTTCTTTACCGCAGCGGTATTGATCGACACCTTGTCGGCGCCGGCGATCAGCAGCTTGCGGATATCCTCGACCGTGCGCACCCCGCCGCCGACGGTCAGCGGCATGAAACAGGCTTCCGCCGTCCGGCGCACCACGTCGTAGATCGTGTCGCGGCCTTCGTGGCTGGCGGTGATGTCGAGGAAGCACAATTCGTCCGCGCCCGCCGCGTCATAGGCCTTGGCGGCCTCCACGGGGTCGCCGGCATCGACCAGATTGACGAAATTGACGCCCTTGACGACACGGCCGTCCTTTACGTCCAGACAGGGAATAACACGGGCTTTCAACATCTTGGCAACGCCTCGGGCGATTTTCGCGGGTGCAGCATAACGACAAGGCCGCGAAACTGCAAAGCCGGGCAATGCCAGGCATTGGACAGTCCCGCGCAGCGGCCGTCAGGCGGATTTCAGAAGGGCGATGGCCTCGGCCGGATCGAGCCGACCGTCATAAAGCGCACGGCCGGAGATCGCGCCGGCAAGGATCGCGCAGTCGGGCGAGGCGAGACGGCGCACATCCTCGATGGAGGCCAGCCCGCCGGAGGCGATCACCGGGATCGAGGTGGCCTTGGCAAGATCGAGGGTCGCGTCCCAGTTGATCCCGGCAAGCACGCCGTCGCGGTCGATGTCGGTGTAGATGATCGCGGCAACGCCGGCATCCTCGAAACGGGAGGCCAGCTCGCTTGCGGCAAGCTCCGAGGTTTCCGCCCAGCCTTCGACCGCGACCTTGCCGCCGCGTGCGTCGATGCCGACGGCGATGCGTCCGGGAAAGGCCGCGCAGGCATCCTTTACAAGCTGCGGGTCGCGCACGGCGACCGTGCCGAGGATGACCCGGGCAATGCCCTTCGCCAGCCACGCCTCGATATGGGCGAGGCTGCGGATACCGCCGCCGAGCTGCACCGGGTTGGTGGTGGCCGACAGGATCGCGTCGACAGCGTCGCCGTTTCGGCTTTCACCGGCAAAGGCGCCGTCGAGATCGACGACATGCAGCCAGTCGAAGCCCTGGTCCTGAAAGGCCCTGGCCTGGGCGCCGGGACTGTCGTTGAAGACGGTCGCCTGGTCCATGTCGCCGAGCTTCAGGCGGACGCATTGGCCGCCCTTGAGGTCGATGGCGGGAAAGAGTGTGGGCATGGGAAAAGATCCGGTGTTGACGGTCGGTCGGGCGCCTCAGGGCGTCCAGTCGAGGAAATTGGCGATCAGCTCCAGCCCGAGCCGCTGGCTCTTTTCCGGGTGGAACTGCGTGCCGATCATGGTGTCGCGGCCGACGATCGCGGTGATCGTGCCGCCGTAGTCGGTGGTGGCGAGCACATGCGCGGGATCGCTGGCGGCAAGGTGATAGGAGTGCACGAAATAGGCGTGCAGCCCGTCCGGACCGGTGTCGAGCCCATGGAGAACGGGATGATCCCGCGTCACCGTGATCGTGTTCCAGCCCATGTGCGGGATCTTCAGCGCCGGATCGTCCGGCGTGATCGCAGTGACGTCGCCGGGGATCCAGCCAAAGCCCTCGGTGGTCTCGAACTCGAGACCCCGGCTTGCCATCAGCTGCATGCCGACGCAGATGCCGAAGAACGGTCGCCCCTTGATCTCCACCGCCTCGATCAGCGCCTCGGCCATGCCGTCGACGGCCTTCAGGCCGCGCGAACAATCGGCGAAGGCACCGACGCCGGGCAGCACGATGCGATCGGCCGCGGCGACCACGTCGGGATCGGCGGTGACGCGCACTTGCGGGGCGCGTGCATGGGCCCGTGCCGCATGCTCGAACGCCTTTTCGGCGGAGCGCAGGTTGCCGGATCCATAGTCGATGATGGCGATCAGCATGGGGTCTTGATTCCGATTGTCGTTTGGCGTCAGCCGTGGCGGGGTCCCGGTGTCAGGCCGACGACATGCGCGCTGGCGAACCGCGGAGCATTGGCCAGGGCCGTGCGGGGGGCGGGCGCCGGTGCCGGCGCCGCCGGCGCGGGGCTGGTCCGCCGGGCCGTGAGGGCGGAGAAGAAGCGTTGTTCGGCATCGGCAAGCGTGCTGCCCTCGACCGTCGCGACAAATTGCCAGCCACGCCGTTCCATCGTCCAGCGCCGAAGCCCGTTGGCTTCCAGCGCGACCAGCAGGGCAAACAGGATGCCGCCGACAAAGGGGGCGACGCCGCCGATCTGGCGTGTCACGAACTCAAGCAGCAGTGCCAGCACCAGATAGACGATCACGACCAGCCACAGCCGCCGAAATAGCATCCAGACCACGGCGATATAGAGCGCCGGCCAGCAAAAGCCCTCCTTGATGAAGGTGACGCGGTCGAGGTCCGTGTCGCTGAGGCTGTCCAGCTGAGTGTCCGGCGGTATCAGCACCGTATACATTGTCATGCGGCGCGCCTCCCTGCGCTCCTGCGGCGCGTCAGCCGCCGAGCTGGCCCTTGGTGGACGGCACCCGTCCCGATTGCCGGGGATCGGCCTCGATCGCCTTGCGCAGGCAACGGGCCACCGCCTTGAAGCAGGTTTCGGCGATGTGGTGGCAGTTGCGCCCGGTGAGATTGGCGACATGCAGCGTGATGCCGGCGTTCATCGCGAAGGCGCGGAAGAACTCCTCGAAGAGCTCCGTATCGAAGTCGCCGACCTTGTCGCGGTCGAAGGCGACGTCCCAGACCAAAAACGGCCGGCCGGAGACATCCAGCGCGCAGCGCGTCAGCGCCTCGTCCATCGCCAGGTGGCAATCTGCATAGCGGGTGATGCCCGTCATGTCGCCGAGCGCGCTTTTCAGTGCCTGCCCGAGCGCGATGCCGACATCTTCCGTCGTGTGGTGGGCGTCGATATGGGTGTCGCCGGTGGCGCGGATGGTGATGTCGATCAGGGAATGCCGGGCGAGCTGCTCGAGCATATGGTCCAGGAACCCGACGCCGGTCGTGATCTGATAGGCTCCGGTGCCGTCGAGCGTGACGCTGACGGAGATATCCGTTTCCTTGGTCGTGCGCGAGATCGTCGCGGTGCGCATGGACGGCGTTTCCCTGTGGCGGCCCGGCAAGTCGTCGCGGGCAGGTGGTCGTCATGTCGAAGGCGAGGCCCTCGCCGGCCCTCTTCGGCGGCCGGCGGTTTTTGCCTTGTATCAGGGCGCCGGGTCCAAGGAAATCCCTCCCGCCGATCAGCCCTGCGATCTGGCCAAGACCGCCGCCCTTGGCGTAAGAGTGCCTGGACTGCCCCCGACGCACGGAGACGCCCGACATGCCCGCCGATTTCTCGCCCTCGCCCTTTGCGCCCGCAACCGCCCGCGATCGCCTGATCGTCGGACTTGACGTTCCAACGGTGGACGAAGCCCGCGGCATCGTGCGGCGGACCGAAGGCGCGGTCGGCACCTATAAGATCGGCATGCAGCTGCAATTCGCCGGCGGGCTGGAATTTGCCCGCGAGCTGGCCGAGGCGGGGCATTCCATCTTCCTCGACGTCAAGCTTCTCGATATCGACAACACGGTTGCCAAGGCGGTGGAGAACATTGCCCGCATGGGCATGCGCTTCGTCACGATCCACGCCTATCCGAAGGCGATGGCGGCGGCGGTGGATGCGCTGGCCGCCTCCGGCGCCAACCTGTGCCTTCTCGGGGTCACCGTGCTCACCTCGATGGACGAGGATGATCTCCATGCCGCCGGCTATGCCGGGTCGGTGCCGGATCTTGTGCGGGTGCGTGCGGCCAATGCAAGGGCGACCGGCATGGGTGGCATCGTCTGTTCGCCGCAGGAGGTGTCCGACCTGCGCGAGGTTCTGGGCGAGGAGCTTGTCACCGTGACGCCGGGTATCCGGCCGGCGGGGTCCGAGGCCGGCGACCAGAAGCGGATCATGACGCCGACGGATGCGATCAAGGCGGGAGCCGATTATCTCGTCGTCGCCCGCCCGATCGTGATGGCGCCCGATCCGCGTGCCGCGGCAGAGGCGATCGTGGCGGAAATCGAAGCGGCGCTATAGTCCCGCCACGGCTGCAGACATCCGGGCGCTGCCGGTTTCGGCTCTTTCTTCGCGCAGCGCATTTGCCAGATGGTCCGTCGCCGCCTGCAGGCCGCCGGCGCCATGCGGGATCGACAGGGCCGAAAGCCCCAACTCGATTGTCGCCAGCGCGCCGAGCACGGCCGGGGCGTTGACGTGCCCCATATGGCCGATGCGAAATCCGGTGCCGGCAATCTCCCCGATGGTTTCGCCGATGGTCAATCCGCAGGTGTCTTTGCAGAAGTCGCGCAGCCGAGCCGGGTCGCGGCCGGGGGTGAGCACCACGGTCACGGAATTGGCGCGCGTGTCCGGATCCATGATGTTGAACTCCAGCGCTCCGGCCTTCGCCCAGACGCCAACACAGGCGCGGACGGCTTCCGCGAGAAGCCGGTGGCGTGTGTGCGCGCCGTCGAGCCCTTCCGCCAAAAGCAGGTCGAGGGCCTTGCGGAAGGCGAAGATCATCTGCACGGGCGGCGTGCCGCAGTATTTCTTGTAGTGCGCCTCGCCCTGGCGGAACGTCCAGTCCCAGTAGAGCGTCCTGAGATTGGCCGTCGCATGCGCTTTCATGGCGCGTGCGCCCGCGGCAACGAAGGAAAGACCCGGAGGCGTCATCAGGCCTTTCTGCGAGCCGCTGAGCGCGAGATCCACGCCCCAGGCGTCCATGCGAAACGGCACGCAGGCAAGCGAGGCGATGGTGTCGACCATGAAGAGCGCCGGATGGCCGGCGGCATCGATCGCCGCGCGCAGGGCGGGAATGTCGTTGATGACGGAGGAGGCCGTGTCGATCTGAACCGTCAGGATCGCCTTGATGGCATGCCCGCTGTCCTGCCTCAGCCGCGCTTCAAGGGCGTTTGCATCAACGGCCTTGCGCCAGTCGCCCGGCAGGACCTCGACGTTCAGGCCGAGCATTCCGGCCATTTCGCCCCAGCCCATTGCGAATGCACCGGATTGTAATACCAGAACGGTATCGCCGCGCGACAGCGTGTTGCTGAGCGCCGCCTCCCAGGCTCCATGCCCGTTGGCGGCATAGATGAAGGTCTCGCCGGTCGAGTCGAAGATCGACTTCAGGTCCGCCAGACAGCGGTCCGTCATTTCGACGAGCTCGCCCTCCCGGATGTCGATGGCCGGACGGTGCATGGCCTGGAGCACCTCGTCGGGAACGGTCGTCGGCCCCGGAAGCATCAGGATCTTTCTGCCGTTCGCAAGCGTCATGTGTGTGTCTCCGGGAGGTGGCCGTTCGGGCCTCGCTCAGCAATCAATCTGGGAATGCGACGGCAGATCAATGTCCGTCGAGCGCGAGTTTAAACGACGTTCAGTTCAAGCACAGGCTCTTTTCTGGCCATGCGCCCATAGGCCAGCGCACTCATGTCCAGCGTCCGGTAGCCGCCGTGAACGATCAGCTCGGCGATGCCGCGCCCCACCGCCGGCGCCTGCTGAAGGCCATGGCCGGAAAAGCCGGCGCATAGAAAAAGCCCCGGCACGCCCTCGACCGGACCGACGAAGGCGTTGTGGTCGAACAGGTTCATGTCGTAATGCCCGGCCCAGGCGGCCCCCGGCTTGATCGCCTCGAAAGCCGGCACCCGGTGGGCGAGCGTCGGCCACAGGTGCTCCTCGAAGAAGCTATGGTCGACGTCGAAGTCATGGCTCTCGGGATCGGCCGTCTCCGGCGGTGCCGAGCCGCAGAGGAAGCCGGTTCCCTCCGGCCGCACATAGGTGCCGTTGGGGTCGATGAGCAGCGGACAGCCGGCGACGGCCTCACGGCAATCGAAGGTGAAGATCATCCGCTTGCGGCTTTCCACCGGGAACGGGATTTCGAGGTCGGCCGCGATCGCGGCGGCGCCGCTTGCGCCGGCTGCGTTCACCAGCTGGCCGCAGGAGACCGTCGTTCCGTTGCCAAGCGTCAGGCGAAATCCGGATCCCTCGCGTTCTGTGCGCATCACCTCGCCGGCGAGATAGGGCACGTCGCACGCCCGCGCGGCCTTGCGGAACGCCTGCATCAACCCGTAGCCGTCGAACCAGCCCTCGCCGGTCCGCCCCCAGCAGCCGGCCGAGATATCCTCGGTGTTGAGCCAGGGGAACTGCCGCTGGAGGCCTTCCGCTTCGAGAAAGGCGATGTCGGCGCCCATGCGTGTCTGCAGGGCGTGGTTGTCTTCCAGGATGGCCCGCTTGTCGGGCGTGGCGAGAAACAGATAGCCGCCTTCGTGCAGGTCGATTTGCGGCCGGTCATCGCCAACCGCAAGGCGGGCGCCGATCTCGCGCAGGAAGTCGATGCCGTAGAGCGAGATCTCGATATTCACCGGGCAGGAAAACTGCTGGCGGATCGAGGCGGCGGACAGCGCGGATGCGCATTTTGTGTAGGACGGGTCCTTCTCGATCACCAGAAGGGACCCGGTGAAATCGGGATCCATCGCCAGGTGGCAGGCGATGGACGATCCCATCACAGCGCCGCCGACAATGGCGACGTCCACAGTGTGATCGCTCATAAAGCCCCATTCGTGTCCGAAGGTCTGAAAAATCGGGCGCGCGATCCGCGCACCCGCGTCTGTGTCGGTCCTGCCGTGATCAGAAGAACGCCTGAAGGCCGGTCTGGGCGCGGCCCAGGATCAGCGCATGGACGTCATGCGTGCCCTCGTAAGTGTTCACCGTCTCCAGGTTCTGCGCGTGGCGCATGACGTGATATTCTTCCTGGATGCCATTGCCGCCGTGCATGTCGCGCGCCATGCGGGCGATGTCGAGCGCCTTGCCGCAATTGTTGCGCTTGACGATGGAGATCATCTCCGGTGCCACGCGGCCCTCGTCGAACAGCCGTCCGACGCGCAGGGATCCCTGAAGGCCGAGTGCGATTTCGGTCTGCATGTCGGCAAGCTTCTTCTGGAACAGCTGGGTCTGGGCAAGCGGCTTGTTGAACTGCTTGCGCTCCAGGCCGTAGTTGCGCGCCCGGTGCCAGCAGTCTTCGGCCGCGCCCAGCGCGCCCCAGGAGATGCCGTAGCGCGCCCGGTTGAGGCAGCCGAACGGCCCCTTCAGCCCGGACACATTGGGAAGCAGGGCGTCCTCGCCGACTTCCACATTGTCCATGACGATCTCGCCGGTGATGGAGGCGCGCAAGGAAAGCTTGCCGCCGATCTTCGGCGCGGAAAGACCCTTCATGCCCTTCTCCAGCACGAAGCCGCGAATGGCGCCGTCATGGGCGTCGGACTTGGCCCAGACGACGAAGACATCGGCGATCGGCGAGTTGGAGATCCACATCTTGGATCCCTTCAGCCGGTAGCCGCCGTCGATCTTCTCAGCGCGGGTGCGCATCCCGGCCGGGTCGGAGCCCGCGTCCGGCTCGGTCAGCCCGAAACAGCCGACATGTTCGCCGGAGGCAAGCTTCGGCAGGTACTTCTTGCGCTGGGCCTCGTCGCCATAGGCATAGATCGGATACATCACCAGCGACGACTGCACCGAGTTCATCGACCGGTAGCCGCTGTCGACGCGCTCGATCTCCCGCGCCACCAGGCCATAGGCCACATAGGAGGCGCCGGCGCAGCCGTAGTCTTCCGGCAGGGTCACGCCAATGAGGCCAAGCTCGCCCATCTCGTTGAAGATCTCGCGGTCGGTGCGCTCGTCGGCATAGGCCGACAGCACCCGCGGCTGGAGCTTTTCCTGCGCATAGGCGCGGGCGGTCTCCATGATGAGGATCTCGTCCTCGTTCAGCTGCTCGCGCAGCAGGAACGGGTCGTCCCAGGCGAAGCTTCCGCCGCCGGCGGGATCGGATTTGCGGCTCGTCGCAGCGCTTGCGGTCATGATCTCAGTCTCCTTGTGGCTCTTTCGGGCGCGGTGTGTCACCGGCGCAGCCCACGTCTCCCGGGGAGCGCGCCATGGCCCGAAGCCTGTGTTCGATGAGGCCGAAGTGTCTGGTCTGTGCAGGCCATCTTAAAGTGATATGTTGTCCCCACTTCATGAGCAAATGGAATAGGTTTTGAAACGCGGTTTCGTTCCCCACGCCGACAGCCTGATCGCCTTCGAATGCGCGGCCCGCCACGGCAGTTTTACCCGTGCGGCGGAGGAGCTGCATCTGACCCAGGGCGCGATCTCCAAGCAGGTTCGCCATCTGGAGACCCGGCTGGGGGTCGAGCTGTTCAAGCGGGTGCGCCAGCGCATCGTGCTGACCGACGCAGGCCGGCTGTATCTGCATGACGTGCGCGGTGCGCTGGAAAGCCTGACGGCCGCGACCCGGCAGGTGATGTCCTTCGCCGGAAACGCCGATGTGCTGAACCTGGCGACCCTGCCCTCCTTCGGCACCCGCTGGCTGGCGCCGCGGCTCGCGCGCTTCGTCGCCGGCTATCCGGCCGCAAGCTTCAATCTCGCGGTTCGCCTGCGGCCGTTCGATTTCGCCAAGGAGCCTTTCGACGCGGCCATTCACTACGGCGATCCCGTCTGGGCGGGCGCCATCGCCGAGCCGCTGTTTCGCGAGGATGTCATCGCCGTCGCCTCTCCCGGCTTCCGCGATCGGCATCGCATCGAGGCGCCTGCCGATCTCGCGCCCGTCATGCGCCTGCACCAGTCGACCCGCCCGCTTGCCTGGCGGCAGTGGTTCGAGCTTGCCGGCGTCGAGACGGAGCTGGCTTTCCAGGGGCCACGGTTCGAGCAGTTCGTGATGATGGCGCAGGCCGCGGCCAATGATTTCGGCGCCGCGCTCGTCCCGCGCTTCCTCGTCGGCGATGAGCTGGCGGAAGGCCGGCTCGTCCAGCTTTTCGACGTCGTGCTGCGCCTGCCCTCAGCCTATCACATCGTCTATCCGGAAAACCGGACGCTGAGACCGGTGGCCGAGGCGTTTCGCGACTGGCTGCATCGCGAGGTGGCGCAATCCGGCGACGGCTAGCCCCGCGGTCCGCCGCGCGCGAAGCGAATGCGCAAGGTTTCGCGAATTGGGGTTTGCAGGCCCCGCGAATCCTGTTCGTATCTGAATGTCTTCATTATGGAGATGCGGCGGTCCTGGCCGTGAGGTTCCCCCCTCCCTCCTTGCGGTCAGGACCATTTTCTCGTTGCCGCGCGCCCCGCAAAAGGGGCCGTCTATCCGCAGCTTGCCGCCGTCGTGTTGCCGTCTGTCGCGACATGAACTCTTGCGATGCCGCGCTTGATAAACCTCAGGTCCCGCGCCGCCCGACGCGATACATCGATGACGCGACCGCGCACGAAGGGACCGCGGTCGACGATGATGAGATCGACCTTCCGACCGTTGGCGAGATTGGTGACGGTGACCTTCGTGCCGAACGGCAGGGAGCGATGCGCGGCCGTATAGGCTTCCGGGTCCGCCATGACCCCGCTCGCGGTGCGCCCGGTGAGTTCGTACCAGGAAGCCTTGCCGCATTCGGCCAATACCGGCGTTCCCGAGATGGAGGCGAGAACACTAGTCAAAAGAACGTAGTTGAAAAGCTTGCGAATCACCGAATCACGTCCATATTTTCAGAAAATAGATTTCCTGCGGGCACTTTTCTCGAGATTTTCGCCGAATGAAAATCTGAAAGTAAGACATGGCGTTTATTCATGACATTGTTGAGGCAGGAGCGAGGGGCATGCCCTTGCGGGAAGCGACGGCGGGGCCTGTTTGCCCGGCCGCGTGACGGGACGGGGACATGAAGGATTGCGATCAGGACGCGGGGGGTGTCGTGGACTGCGCCGAGGCACAGATGTGTCTTCATGCCGCGATCATCAGGGCGGCGCGCGATCCGATTTATTTCTGCACACCGGACTATGTGATCCGCGAGGCAAACGCCCCCTACAGCGCGATCGGCGGCTACACCCGGGAACAGGCGATTGGCGAGACCGTTCCCTCGGTCGCCGGAGCTTCGGCCTTCGAAAAGCGCAAGCATTTTCTCGATGCCGCGCTTGAGGGCGAGCCGGTGTCGCTCCAGGCCTGGGTCGAGGTTCCGGGGAAGGGGCAGCGTTTTTTCGATGTGTCCTACCAGCCGGTGCGCGGGAGCAACAATGCCGTCCTTGGCGTCGCGGCCTTCGGGCGCGACATCACCGACCTGAAGCGGGCCGACGAAGCCTTGAGGATGTACAAGAGCGTCATCTCGCAGATGAGCGATCGCATCTTCATCATCAATCGCGAATTCCTCTACAAGCTGACCAACGAGAGCAATGCGCGCTGGTACGGTCATACCCCGATGGAGCTCATGGGGCAGCATGTCGCCGAGTTCGTCGGCGCGCACAGGTTCGAGACCGAGGTGCGCCCGACACTGGAGCGCTGCTTCAAGGGGCACACGCTGGAATATGACTTCGAGGACGTTGAACCGGGCGGCCGGCCGGTGATCGTCGGGGCGCGGCTCGAGCCGTTTCGCGATGGCGATGGCGAGATCGAGGGCGCGGTGGTTACCCTGCGGGACGTGACGGAAACGCGCCGCCTGTCGGAACGGCTGGAACGGCTCGCGCTGGCCGACGATCTTACCGGGCTTGCAAACCGGCGGGCGTTCGAGACCTGGCTGGACACACGCCTGCAGTCCCTGGCCCAGGGTGACGTAGCGCTGCGCGGTTTCAGCGTTGTTTTCATCGATCTCGACGACTTCAAGATCGTCAACGACACGGTCGGCCACGGCGCCGGCGACCGCTTCCTCAGCGGGATTGCCGAGCGGCTGGGAGAATTCGGCTCCGACACGGTCCATGTCGCGCGGATCGGCGGCGACGAGTTCGGCATGGTGATCGACGGCGACGACCGGGAGAACGCGCGTGCCGTCTGCGCACGTGTGCTGGCGATGTTTGACGGGCACAATTTCACGGCCGATGGCACCACATTTCGCGGCGGCGCGAGCCTCGGCCTTGCCACGATCACGCCGGACCTGATCCGCGACGCGACATCCCATGTCGGCAGTGTTCTCCAGTGGGCGGATCATGCCTGCATGCAGGCCAAGGCCGCCGGCGGGCGCCAGATGGTCGAACACAGCGCCTTCGACCGGATCACCGCGCAGCGGCGGGCCGAAGTTCACCACCTTGCCGTCATCGAGCAGGCGCTGAACGACCCGGAGCTGCTGTCGCTCCAGCGCATGCCGGTCAGCGATGTCGAGACCGGCGCGACCGTCATGCACGAGGCGCTCCTGCGCCTCAGGATGCCGGACGGCTCGCTTCAGGGCCCCTCGATGATCCTTGCGACCGCGGAGCGCCACGGTCTGATGCGCAGTGTCGATCGCTGGGTGGTCGATGCGGTGCTGAAGCGGCTGGCACCGGAGGGACCGGACCTTCCGGTTGCTTTCAACCTTTCCTCCGATTCGCTGGGCAACAACGATTTCACGCGCCAGCTGCTGCGGCGGCTTTCGGAGGCGCGAGGTGTCGCGCAGAAGCTTGTGATCGAAGTGTCGGAAACGTCGATCACCCAGCTCAATGCCTCGGCCTGGAAGTGCCTGGCCGACCTGCGCGGGCTTGGCTGCCGCATCGCCCTCGACGATTTCGGAAAGGGCTTCGCGTCTTTCTCGCAACTGCGCGAAAACACCTTTGATCTCATCAAGATCGACCGCGTCCTGACCGGACAGATTTCCAGCGACCCGGTCAAGAAGGCGGCGATTTCCGGCATTGTCGGGCTTGCCGATGCGCTGCATCTTCCAACGGTGGCGGAATATGTGCAGGACGCGGACACCTTTGCGCCGCTGAAGGCGCTAGGGGTACGCTATGCGCAGGGGCATTTCATCGGCCGCCCCGAGCTTTGGCCGTTGCCTTTCGACTGAGCCCGGATGCTTCGGTCGCCTGTCAGCTCGCCGTGGCTGTGCCGCAGGCGTCATTGCAGCCGTCATCACGGGCGAAGGCCTCGTCCTCGGGGTAGCGCGAGCGGGCTTCTTCGCGAAGACGGTCATATCCTTGCGCATCGCCCGCTGCCCGACGCGCCGAAAGCCGGGTCCGCCAGAGGTGCTTGCGCCATCGCTTCGGCAGGTTGCCAAGCACGGGGTCGCTGTCGATGAATGCCTGGGTGGCGGCCAGCCGGCTTTCGGCCCGGTCGAAATCTCCGGCTCCGATCAGCGCCTCGGCAACGAGAAGGCCAAGTCCCGGATTGCAGGCCGTGTAGGGATCGTTTTCCAGCGCCAGCGCTGCGTTCGGGCGCCCGGCGGCGAATTCGGCGCCTGCCTCGGCGAAGCGGGCTATATCGCCCGCCGCATGGTCGGCGACCAGTCCGCGCTCGGCGCAGAGCGTGCCGAGGTCGCGATCGAAACGGGTGATAAGCTTGCGGATGATGTTCAGGCTGTAGAGGTGGTCGTGGCTGGCGTGGGAGGAGCGCAGGGTGAGCGGCCTTGCTCGCGCCGGCAGGTCGCCCTGAAGGCATCGGGCCGCGCCCTCGGCATCGACGGCGTCGAAGATGCCGAACAGCAGATGCACCGCCGGGCCGTCGCTGGTCTCCTGCAGCATTGACAGCGGATCGCGCGCGTCCGGATCCTCGTCCATCACCTGTCCGCTCTGCGTACCGGGGCGGCCGAGGCGAAACTCCGGTCCGAATGCATGGATCTCGCCATCGCCCCGCCGGAGGCCTGTCACAAGCGCGCCATAAGCCCCTTTCGACGCGCCATAATAGTGGATGCGCTGCGGGGATGACCGGTCGCAGGCAAGCGCGATGGCGCGGTCGACCGCGTCGTCGCAGCTCCTGTACCAGTCGGCATCCGGGCCGTTCAGGAAGAGGCAGGCGTGGCGCGTCTGCGCGAAAAGCCGCTCCAGTCCGAAGCGGCCCGGCGGCACCCGCACCTGCGAGAATACGACGGCGAGGATCCCTTCGCCTGGAGCGGCCCCCTCCGGCGCCGGGCGATAACGCCAGGCAAGGCCGGTTTGCGGATCGGTATCGTCGTCGCGCAAGGGCCTGGCTTCCTTGTCTTTGCAGTCTTGCGGCGCCCCCTAGATCTGAGGGCCGATCCAGTAGCCTGACTGGGTCTGTTTGCGGGGGGTGCGGGCCTCCGCGAGATGCGCCGTTTCCGGATCGAGCGTAGCGATCGCCTCGTATTGGGTCAGGAACACCTTGCCGGTCAAGTGGCGAAGGAACTCCGTGCCTTCCAGGCGGTCCATCACGGGCCCTTTCACCTCCGACAGGTGGAAGGTCACGCCGGAGTCCGAGAGCCGGCGATTGATTTCCTCGAGGCTTTCCAGCGCGGAGGCGTCGATCTCGTTGACCGCCGGGCACATCAGCACGACGTGTTGCAGCTTGGGGCGTTCGGCGACGAACTCCAGCAGCCGGTCTTCCAGGTAGCGCGAGTTCGCGAAGAACAGGCTTTCGTCGACGCGCACCGAAAGCACGCTGTCGCCGGTCACCACCGCATGGCGCTTGATGTTGCGAAAATGCTCGGTGCCCGGGACGATGCCGACGATCGCCATATGCGGCCGCGAGTTGCGGTAGAGATACAGCGCGATCGAGACGCCGACGCCGGTGACGACGCCGGTTTCCACGCCAAAGCCGAGCGTGACCAGAATGGTGCCGGCCATCGCCGCGAAATCGCTCTTCGAATAGGCCCAGACCTGGCGCAACGCCTTGAGATCGACCAGCGACAGGACCGCGACGATGATGGTGGCGGCAAGCGTCGCCTGCGGCAGATTGGCAAGCAGCGGGGTCAGGAACACGGTGGCGAGCGCGATACCGACGGCGGTGAAGGCGCCGGCCGCCGGCGTGCGCGCGCCCGCGTCGAAATTCACCACCGAGCGGGCGAAGCCGCCGGTTACCGGATAGCCGCCGGAAATCGCCGAGGCGATGTTGGACGCGCCGAGGCCGATCAGTTCCTGATCGGGCACGATGCGCTGGCGCCGCTTGGCGGCGAGCGTCTGCGCCACCGAGACGGATTCCACGAAGCCGATGACCGAGATCAACAGGGCCGGAATGGCGAGCTGGGTCCAGAGGTCGAGGCTGAAGGGCGGAAGCGTCGGCATCGGCAGGCCGGTCGGGATATCGCCGATCAGACGCACGCCCTTGTCGCCAAGCGAAAAGACGACCGCGGCGAGGGTCGTCACGGCCACTGCGGCGACCGGGCCGGCCTTGGCGACAATATCCGCCAGACGGGGCTTGAAGCCAATGCGGATAAGGGCCGGTTTCAGGCCCTTGCGCACCCAGAACAGAAAGGCGGTCGCCGGAATGCCGACGGCCAGCGTGTAGGGATTGATGTCCGGCAGGGCACGGACCAGCGCGACGAGGATCTCGAAGAGATTGTGGCCGCTGGCCGAAACGCCGAGCAGGTGCTTGAGCTGGCTTGCCGCGATGATCAGGCCGCTGGCGGTGATGAAGCCGGAGATCACCGGATGGCTGAGCAGATTGGCGAGAAACCCGAGACGGAAGATGCCCATCGCCAGCAGCATCAGCCCGGACAGGAAGGCCAGCGCGATGGCCGCGCCGAGATATTCCGCGGTGCCCTGGGCGGCCAGATTGCCCACGGCGGAGGCGGTCATCAGCGAGACGACGGCGACCGGTCCCACCGCCAGCGCCCGGCTGGTGCCGAAGATCGCATAGGCAACCAGCGGCAGGATCGAGGCATAGAGCCCGATTTCCGGAGGCAGGCCGGCGAGCAGCGCATAGGCGAGCGACTGGGGAATGAGCATGATCGTGACGATCAGCGCCGCGATCAGGTCATCGGTCGCGGTGTCGCGGGAATAGCTGCGGCCCCAGTCGAGAATGGGCAGATATCTGGACAGCTGTTTCATCATCATCACGATACGCGTGTTCCGGCGATGGCGGGGCGCCATCGCGCACAGGGCAGGGATCGCGCCGGGACGCCACGCGTCCCGCCACGGTCCGGATCTGGATGCAAGGCTCGGAAGGCGGCGTTGCCCGAGGGCGGCCGCCGCCTGTTATCCGGCCTGTGTCATCCGCGAAAGGACGGGGCGCAGGCCGGACAGGTCGTATCCGGCGTCGGCCGCCAGGCGGACCAGTTCGTCCGCGTCGCGCGCGCCGGCCTGCGACAGGGCCCACAGATTGATCGAGCGTGTTCCGGTCCGGCAGAAGGCGAAAACCGGTCCGCCGGCACCGGCGAGCACGGTCCGGAAACCGTCCACCAGGTCGGGGCCGATCCCGTCGCGCCCGACCGGAAGCGCGGCATAGGCGAGGCCCGCCGCCCTGGCCGCCGCCTCGATCTCGGCGCCGGAGGGCTGGTCCGGCGCCTCGTTGTCGGGGCGGTTGTTGACGATCGCCACGAAGCCGGCGTCGCGGATCGCCGCGACGTCCTCCGGCTCGATCTGGTGGGCAACGGTGATCGTTTCGTCAACCTTGGCGCTTTGCATGCATGTGTCCTTAGAGTTCGTTGACCGGGACCTTCAGGAAGGTCTTGCCGCTCTCGTCTTTCGGCGGCAGTCTGCCGGCACGCATGTTGACCTGTATCGACGGGATGATCAATTTCGGCATGCCGAGCGTCGCGTCGCGCTGGGTGCGCATGGACACGAATTCATCCTCGCTGATGCCGTCGCGGGCGTGGATGTTGTGCGCCCGCTCCTCGCCGACCGTGGTCTCCCAGCGGATGTCGCGGCCGTTCGGCGCGTAGTCGTGGCACATGAACAGTCGGAAATCCTCCGGCAGGCTCAGCACCTTGCGGATCGAGCGGTAGAGTTCCGCCGCGTCCCCGCCGGGGAAGTCGGCGCGCGCCGTGCCGCCGTCGGGCATGAACAGCGTGTCGCCGACGAAGACGGCATCGCCCATCACATGCGTCATGCAGGCCGGCGTATGGCCGGGCGTATGCATGGCGAAACAGGTCATTTTACCGATCGTGTAGGTGTCGCCGTCCTTGAAGAGGCGGTCGAACTGCGAGCCGTCGCGCTGGAACTCGGTGCCTTCGTTGAACACCTTGCCGAACAGGTTCTGCACGACCTTGATGTTCTCGCCGATCCCGATCTTGCCGCCAAGCTTCCCCTGGATGTAGGGCGCGGCCGACAGGTGGTCGGCGTGGACATGCGTCTCGATCAGCCATTCGACGGTAAGCCCGTTTTCCTGGATATGGGCGATGATCCGGTCGGCGGATTCAAACGAGATCCGTCCGGCGGCATAGTCGATGTCCATGACGCTGTCGACGACCGCGCAGGCCGTCGATGCCGGATCCTTGACCACATAGGAAATCGTGTTGGTTTCCGGGTCGAAGAATGCGGTGACGTCGGGATGGGTCTTGGCGTCGACCGGATAGGTGGTTTCGGTGGTCATGATGGACCTCCTTCTCGTAGGTGAAAACAGGACTGCAGGCGGATCAGCCCGCCGACGGCGCGGCCCGCGTTCTCGCGGTTTCAATCAGCCGGACGATCAGCATGCCGGCGACAAGCGCGGCAACGAAGATCGCCGGTTCCGGCCGCCCCAGGCCAAGCGCCGGGACGACACCGCCGGGGCAGAAACCGGCGATCCCCCAGCCAACGCCGAAGATCGCGGCGCCACCAAGGAGCCTGACATCGATGTCGCGCTTGGTCGGCAGCGAAAAGCCGCCCGCCAGCAGGGGATGCGACCGCGACAGCACCAGCCGGAAGCCGATGGCCGTCACGATCAGCGCGCCGCCCATGACGAACGCAAGGCTCGGGTCCCAGGTTCCGGCGATGTCGAAGAAATTCAGCACCTTTGCCGGATTGGCCATGCCGGACACGAGAATGCCGATGCCGAACACCAGGCCGATTGCGAAAGCGGAGATAATCCGTGTCATGGCCTCAGCCTCCAATCACATGGCGAATGACGAAGACCGTCACGCCTGTCGTCAACATGAACGTCAGTGTCGCGGCGATCGAGCGTGCCGACAACCGGGCCATGCCGCAGACGCCGTGGCCCGAGGTGCAGCCGCTGCCGTAGGAAACGCCGATACCGACGAGGATGCCCCCGATCACCAGCATTCCGGTGGAGGACGGCACCTCGATGACGGGCATGGAGCCCGTTGCGGCCAGCAGCACGACCGGAGCGGCGATCATTCCCGCCAGGAAGGCGAGCCGCCAGCCCCATTCGCCGGCGGTTACCGGCGGCAGCAGGCCGCCGATCATGCCGCTGATGCCGGCGATGCGCCCGAGGGCGGCCATCAGCATCACCGAGGCGAGCCCGATGAGGATTCCGCCGGTGGCGGACAGCACGGGTGTGAATTCGGTCATGTCTCCTCGCGCCCCTCTTTCGGGAAGCGCCCCTCTTGTGGTCGCGGCGCCGATGCGGCGGCCGCGTCTGTCGTTCGATATCGGACCGGGCGTTTGCCGCCGTCGTCCTCGATTGCAAATATATGAGAATATGCTAATTTAGCAAGTATGAATATTCAGCAGATGGAAATAAGCGCCGACAAAGCGGCGTCGATGCTCGGCTCCATGGCCAATTCCCGCCGTTTGATGACGCTTTGCCATCTTCTGGAAGGGGAATGCAGTGTCGGCCTCCTGGCGCAAAAGGTCGGGCTCAGTCAGTCCGCCCTGTCCCAGCATCTTGCCAGGATGCGGGCGCTGGGTCTTGTCGAGGCGCGCCGCCAGGGCCAGACGGTTCACTATCGCCTTGCCAGCAAGGAGGTCAGGACCGTTCTGGAGACGCTGCACGCGCTCTACTGCCCCTGAGGTGCGCGGGCCGCTCAGCGCTGCGGCGCGATTGCCGGCCCGCCGAGAACCACGCTCGAGCCGTCGGGCCGCGTGCGTGACACCACGCCCGGCAGCTTCGGAAGCGGGTTCTCGCCGTCATGGGGAAGGTCCCGGTCCGCGCGCGGCGTCGACAGTTCGTTCAAGGGACGCAGGATCCGCTCGTGGATCAGCGATCCGACATGAATGCGAACCGGGTCGCCGCCGTCGACCTTGAGCCGGAACTGGCTCGGCCAGAGGCGCAGCACCCAGCGGCCGCCGGTCTCCTCCTCCGGCGTTTCCGCCAGGTCGCCGTCGCGCTTGATCAGCACGAGCTCCGCGCCGCGTCCGTTCTGGATCCGGGGCAGGGCCGGCAGGTCTTCAGGCGGTGTCTGTCCGGCGAGGAAGCCGGCGAATGTGGCAAGCGACCAGGCCGGCGCCGGCACGTAGCCGTCCGGGGCAAGTGCGCGCGCCAGCGCGTCCGGGTCGCCGGCCCATTGCACGATCAGCGGTTCCTCGCGCTCGCCATTGAGTTCGATCCGATGGGCCGGCAGGTCCTGCCAGCCTTCGCCCAGCCACTCCTGGCGGCTGAGAACGACGGTCGGCGTGACCGGCTGGTACATCGCCAGTCCTGAGTCGAAATTGCGCATCACATGCGCGCTCCCGACGACGATCATCGTCACGCTCACCAGCCCCGCCAGCGCCCAGCGCCCGACCTTCTCGTTGTGGATCGACCCGAAGACGAAGGCGAAGGCCGCGACCATCGCCGTGCCGAAGGCGAGGCCGCCGATCACGTCGCTGACCCAATGCGCGCCGAGATAGACCCGCGAAAACGCGATCGATCCGATCAGCGCGACCGCCACGGAGAAGACACCGGCCTTGACCAGCGGCGAGCGATCGTGGGCGACGAGCACGGCGATGATGCCGTAGAGCACGGTGTTGAGCGTCGCGTGACCGGAGGGAAACGAGAGGGCGTCGGCGCCGGTGTAAAGGTCGATCGGGCGCGCGCGATGAAGCAGCAGCTTGAGCAGCGGGACAAAGACCGCGGCGCCGGCGATGGCGATCAGAAAGCCGGTCGCCCGCCGCCAGGCGCGCCGGATGAACAGATAGGCGATCACCACGCAGGCAACGATCGAGGTGACGATGCCGTCGCCGAGCATCGTCATCGTCGTCATGAACTCGTCCGCGGCCGGGGTGCGCAGGCCCTGGAACAGGTTGCGCATCGCCGTGTCGGCCCGTTGCAATCCGTTGTCCGGCGAGATCGCGGCGGCAAGCGCCACGAACACCGGCACGGTGACCAGGAGCAGGGTGGCCGAGACCAGCATGCCGGCGGAACGCGGGTGGGCTGGGTCGAGCATGCGGGCAAACCATTTCGCGAAGCGGGACTTGCGTTGCGCAAGCCGGGCGACGATGCGGGTGCGGCTGCCGGCATAAAGCGGCAGCACGATCAGGATCAGCCAGCGCGCCAGCATGATCGCGATGAACAGCACCACAAGGAAAATGCCGAGCACGGTGGCCAGCCGGCCGCTGATCTCGCCCAGCGCCCCGAATGCGGTGCCGGCCAGCACGCCCGGTCCCAGATGGACGATGGTCCAGGCGATGGCGGAGGTGACGTTGATGACGGTGAAACGGGTCGCGTTCATGCCGACCATGCCGGCGATCCCCGGCACGATTGCCTTCACGCCGGGTACGAAACGTCCGATGAAGACGCTCTTGCCGCCGTGGCGCAGGAAATAGGCCTCGCCGCGCTCCACCAGCGTGCGGTAGCGGCTGAAGGGCCAGACGGACTTGATGCTGTCCTTGTAGATATGGCCGATCCAGTAGGAGATGGCGTCGCCGGCAATCGCGCCCAGCATCGTCCAGATGAAGATCGGCCAGGGGTCGAGCTTGCCAAGGCCCACCAGCGTTCCGGCGCCCACCAGAACCACCGTCGACGGCACCACCATGCCGATCAGGAACAGGGCCTCGCCCATGGCGATCAGAAACACCACCGCATTGGCGAGCGTCGGGTTTTCGCCGATGAAGGTGACGAGTTGGTTCAAAAGGTCGGTCACGGGGCGTTGCTCGGCATCACTGCGCTGCGGGGGCGTCTGAGAAGACCGCGCGAGGCGGCGATCGCCGCCTACATGTACGCGCTCGCGACCGTTCCGCCAATCCTTGGCGGGCGGGATTTTCCGCCTCGCCCCGATGGACAGCGGCCGCGTCGCGATTGCCTTGGCGCCTTTGCCGCGTCACCTTGTGACGATGCGCCGCTCGTGGCGGTGCGCCGGCCGGTGGCGGGAACCGGTGAGAGGGAGGAATGAGCGTGTTCCAGTCTGCGGCCCTGCCCGTTTCGCTGTCCAAGGCGGACTTCAAGAAACTCGAGCCGGCCTTGCGCAGCGATCTTCTCGCGGCCCAGCTTGAGATGATCGCGTCGCGCGCCTTTTCGACCGTGATCGTGATCGCCGGCGTCGACGGTGCGGGCAAGAACGATGCGATCGCCCGGCTGCACGAGTGGATGGACGTGCGCCACCTCGTCTGCAATGCCTATGGCCCGCCGACCCGCGAGGAGCGCCATCGTCCCGAGATGTGGCGCTACTGGCGCGACCTGCCGGCGCGCGGCAAGACCTCCATCGTCGTGTCGTCCTGGTACAATGATCCCTTGCGCGACCGGGTGCTCGGCCGGGACGAGCAATGCGTTTTCGAGCAGCGTCTAGCCCGGATCAACCGCTTCGAGTCCCTGCTGGCGCATGAAGGCGTGCTAGTGCTGAAATTCTGGTTCTCCCTTGGCGCCGGGGCGCAGAAACAAAGACTTGAGGCTGTGCGCGGCGGCAAGGCGCGCGCGCGTCGGATCCTGACCGAATGGGCGGACATCCCGCATTGCGCCGATGCGCAGACGGTGTTCCAGCAGGCCGCGCTCGCCACATCGACCGCTTCCGCTCCCTGGATGGTCATTCCCTCGGAAGATCCGGACGCCCGGGATCTGGCGCTCGGTCGCAGTGTGCAACTGGCGATGGCGCATCGCCTCAAGACCGAGCCGGGAGAGCCGATGGCCGTTCCCGCCGCCGTCGCCGGGGTCGAACGGCGCAGCCCGGTCGAGGCGATCGATCTGGGAGCAAGCCTCGACAAGGAGCGCTACGACGAGGAGCTTGAGCGTTGGCAGCGCAAGCTGGCGCATCTGGTCGACCGCAAGGCCGCGCGCAAGCTGCCGCTTGTCGTCGTCTTCGAGGGCAATGATGCCGCCGGCAAGGGCGGCGCCATTCGCCGCGTCACCCGGCCGATGGATCCGCGCCGCTACCGGGTGCATCGCATCGGCGCGCCGAGCGAGGAGGAGCTGGCTCATCCCTATCTCTGGCGCTTCTGGCGCGCTGTTCCGCGCAAGGGGCAGACGGCGATCTTCGACCGGTCCTGGTACGGCCGGGTGCTCGTCGAACGCGTCGAGGGGTTTTGCTCGGAAGCCGACTGGGCTCGCGCTTACAATGAAATCAACCAGTTCGAAGCGGAGATGGCGCGCGCGGGAGCGCTGGTGGTCAAATTCTGGCTGGCGATCAGCAAGGAGGAACAACTGGCGCGGTTCAAGGCGCGTCAGGAAACCCCCTACAAGCAGTTCAAGATCACCGACGACGACTGGCGCAACCGGTTGAAATGGGATGCCTATGCCCAGGCCGCCGGCGACATGATCGACCGCACCTCGACAACCGAGGCGCCCTGGCATCTGGTCTCTGCGGAAGACAAGCGCCACGCCCGCGTGACCGTCCTGAAAACCCTGTGCAAACGGCTGAAGGCGGCGCTTTAGCGTTCCTGCGTCAGTCCGGGCGCCGGCCTCATATGTCTCCGGCGGTCCGGTCGGTGAACCCCTGGCGGAAGGCTCGAGGCGAGAGGCCGGTGTGCGCGGCGAACACCCGCGAGAAATACGCGGGATCGGAATAGCCCAGTTCATAGGCGATCTCGGCCACGCGGATCTGCGTGTAGGCGAGCAGGCGCCGGGCTTCGAGCATCTGCCGGTCGCGGATCAGCGCAGAGGCCGACCGGCCGCGCGCCTGCCGGCAGACGCGGCTCAGATGCGGCGCGGTCACCGCCAGGGCGCGCGCATAGGCGTCGACCGTGTGAAGGCGGGCGTATTCTCCGTCGAGCAGATCCTGAAACCGCGAGAACAGCAGGCTGCCCGCGGTCGGCGGGTCGGGGTTGTCCTGCGGTCCCGCCTGCGCGTGACTGGCGTGACGCAATATCCAGATCAGCAGCAGGGCGACATGGGCGCGCAGCGCTTCCGCCCGGTTCGGCGCCCGGTCGCGATGCTCGCCGGCCAGGGCGGTGAGCGCCGGCGGCGCGTCGTCGGGACAGGAAAGGACGAGCGGCCGGACAAGGCGCTGGGCGCGGTCCACCGACAGGCGGATCGGGTCGAACACGATGTCGGGAAGGGTCGTCACGACACCCTCGGTGCCGGCGAGAAAGTGAAACCCGTGAACGGTTCCGGCCGGGACGCTCGCCAGCGTGCCGTCGGTCAGGGTGTGTGTCGTGTCGTCCAGCCGGATGGTGCCGCCCCCGCGCTCGATCCAGAAGATCTGGTGAAGGGCCGGGTGACGGTGCGCCGCGATGCGCCAGCGGCGCGGGCCGCTTCGCTCGCGCAAAGGTTCGATATGCACAAGGTCGGGAAAACCCGATTGGGCGGGTTCTCCCAATAGTCCGTAGTCCGGTGCGGCATCGATTGTTCGATTCATCCAGATATTAGAGCGATATTTCCATTCTCCTGTCCAGCCGCATCGGCGAGTGTGGGCGCAAGATCACCGGCGTCCCGCCGGTTGGCGCGGCCTCCTGGCCGTCCGGCCGACCGCGGGCACAAGCCGGGCCCGACGCACCCCATCGACATGAAGGCATGGCCGCGATGACCATTCCCGCGAAAACCCAGGTTTTGATCATTGGTGGCGGTCCCGCCGGCCTGCTGCTTTCGCAGCTCTTGCATCGCGCCGGCGTCGACACCGTTGTGCTCGAGCGCCGCAGCCGCGACTATGTGCTGTCGCGCATTCGCGCGGGCGTGCTCGAGCAGGGCACCGTCGACCTGCTGCGCCGGGCCGGGGTGTCGCAGCGCCTGGAGCGCGAGGGTCTCCTGCACACCGGCGTCGAGATCGCCTTTCACGGTGAGCGCCTGCGCATCGACCTCGACGAACTGACCGGCGGGCGGGCTGTCACCGTCTACGGCCAGACCGAGGTGACCGCGGATCTCTATGCCGCGCGCGACGAGATGGGCGGCGTGGTCGTGCATGGGGCGGAAGACGTCGCGCTGCATGACGTGCTTGGCGCAAGCCCCTATGCCACCTTCCGCAAGGACGGGCAGACGCACCGCATCGACTGCGCCTTCATTGCCGGCTGCGACGGGTTTCACGGCGTCTCCCGCGCGACGATCCCCGCCGACGTCCTGAAGACCTATGAGCTGGTCTATCCCTTCGGCTGGCTGGGCGTCTTGTCGGATGTCCCGCCGGTGCATGACGAACTCATCTATGCCGGGCATGAAAAGGGCTTTGCCCTTTGCTCGATGCGCTCGCTGACCCGCAGCCGCTATTACATCCAGTGCTCGCTCGAGGAGAAGGTCGAAGACTGGTCGGACGACCGCTTCTGGGAGGCGCTGGCTGCACATCTGCCGGGCGATGTCGCGGCCCGGCTCACCACCGGACCGTCGATCGAAAAGAGCATCGCGCCGCTGCGCTCCTTCGTCGCCGAACCGATGCGCCACGGGCGACTGTTCCTTGCCGGCGATGCGGCGCATATCGTTCCGCCGACCGGTGCCAAGGGGCTCAATCTCGCGGCCTCCGACATTCACTATCTCTCCGAGGCGCTGATCGCCCATTTCACCCGCCAGGACGACGACGGGCTGGAAACCTATTCCGCCCGCGCGCTTGCCCGTGTCTGGAAGGCTGAACGGTTTTCCTGGTGGATGACGACGGCGCTGCATCGCTTTCCCGAGAAGGGGGCCTTCGGCGCGCGCATCCAGCAGGCCGAGTTCGATTACCTCGCCTCCTCGCGCGCGGCACAGCAATCGCTTGCGGAAAATTACGTCGGTCTGCCTTTTTAAGAAGGTAGCGCTGTCGGCAGGAACGGGCCGCGCCCGGCCTGCTGCGCGCGGCGCGGACTCATTGCCCGGCGACGGGGCTTGAGGTGACGGGGGTTTTTGTCGACACTCGCGCTCCTGCCTTGCCCCTGTTTGCAATGAGTCGCCCCCATGTCGCTTGACCTGCTCGTGAAGAACGCCACTCTGCCCGACGGTCGCACCGGCGTCGATATCGCCTGTTCCAACGGGCGGATCACGGCGGTGGAGCCGGGGATCACAGCGGAGGCGGCGCGGGTGATCGATGCGGGCGGCCGTCTGGTCTCGCCGCCCTTCGTCGACAGCCATTTCCACATGGATGCGACACTGTCGCTCGGCCTTCCGCGCATGAACGAAAGCGGCACGCTGCTGGAGGGCATCGCGCTCTGGGGCGAGCTGAAGCCGCTGCTCACCGTCGATGCGGTGGTGGAGCGGGCGCTGCGCTACTGCGATCTCGCCGTTTCCCAGGGTCTGCTCGCCATCCGCAGTCATGTCGACGTCTGCGACGATGCGCTCACCGGTGTCGAGGCGCTGCTTGAGGTCAGGGAGAAGGTCGCGCCCTATCTCGATCTCCAGCTTGTCGCCTTTCCGCAGGACGGGCTTTATCGCTCCGAAACGGCGGAACGCAACCTGCTGCGCGCGCTTGACATGGGGGTCGATGTGGTTGGCGGCATCCCCCATTTCGAACGTACGATGGAGGACGGGGCCCGGTCGGTCCGGGCGTTGTGCGAGATTGCCGCCGAGCGCGGCCTGATGGTCGACCTGCATTGCGACGAGAGCGACGATCCGCTGTCGCGTCACATCGAGACGCTGGCCTTTGAGGCGCAGCGTCTCGGGCTGCAGGGCCGGGTCGCCGGCTCTCATCTCACCTCCATGCATTCCATGGACAACTACTATGTGTCCAAGCTCTTGCCCTTGATTGCCGAGGCCCAGGTGCACGCCATCGCCAATCCGCTGATCAACATCACCCTGCAAGGGCGTCACGACACCTATCCCAAGCGGCGCGGCCAGACCCGCGTACCGGAACTGCGCGCTGCCGGGATCAACGTCGCCTTCGGCCATGATTGCGTGATGGATCCCTGGTATTCGATGGGATCGGGCGACATGCTGGAAGTGGCCTCCATGGGCATGCATGTCGCGCAGATGATGAGCCGCGACGCGATGCGCTATGCCTTCGATTGCGTGACGGCGCATCCGGCAAAGGTCCTCGGGCTGGCGGGATATGGCGTGGACGTTGGCTGCAATGCCGACTTCGTGGTGCTGCAGGCGGCCGACACAATCGAGGCGATCCGCCTGCGCGCGCGCCGGCTTGCGGTCGTGCGGCGCGGCCGCGTCATCGCCGAAAGCGATCCGGCGATCTCGCGGCTTGAGCTGGACGGGCGACCGGATCATGTGGACGCGGCCGCTTACGCGCCGGGCCGATAGCCTTGGCGACACCACGGGCGCACCCCATGGGCTGGAGACGCGGATGACACAGGCGAGCGACGTCGGCGAGGACACCTCGGAAGCGGTCGGGAGTTATGTCCCGCCCTACCCTTCCCGTCCGGACATCCAGCCATCGGTCCTCGAGCTGATCAGTCTTGCCCGGCGCAGTCTCCTGTCTGTCTGGACGCTGCCGTCCTTTTCCAAACCCTGGACCAAGATCACCATCCTGCGCAGGATGCTGTTCATCTGCAACAGCCCGGCAACCGTTCAGGAAGCCTTCGTGCGCAAGCATGCGATCTATGAGCGCAAGAGCCCGCAGATGCGCCATGCGCTGGAGCCGCTGATCGGCGACGGCCTGTTCGTGTCGGATGGCGAGACCTGGCGCCGGCGCCGGCAGATTGTCGCGCCGATTATCCATGCGTCGCGAGTGCCCGCCTTTTTTCCGGTGATGGCGGAGACGATCGCGGAGCGGCGTTCCGCCTGGGCCGCGCGGGGCGCGGAAGCCCCCACCGACGTGCTTCAGGAAATGGCCCATCTGACGGCCGAAATCATCTGCCGCACCATCTTCGGCCGGCAGCTCGGGCGCGACTATGCCGCGGAGGTCGTCGAGAGTTTCACCGATTACCAGCGTCATATCGACCAGATCGACATTCTGTCGCTGCTTCGCCTGCCGGACTGGATCCCCCGGCTTCGCGGCCGGGCGATCAAGCGGGCGGTGAAGCGCATCGACACGGTGCTCGAGGAGATCATCAGCAGCTACGAAAGCCGTGCGGGCGGCGGCGAGACCTCGGTGATCGGCGGGTTGCTCGACGCCCGTGACGAAGACGGGCGCCCCCTGTCGCGCCAGGCAATTCGCAACGAGGCCGCCGTCATCTTCATGGCGGGCCATGAAACCACGGCCAACACGCTCGCCTGGGCCTGGTTCCTGCTGTCGCAGGCGCCATCGGTGCGCGACAGGCTGCATGCCGAGCTTGACGCCGTCTGCCCGGACCGGGATCCGGTCTTTGAGGACATTGCCCGGCTTCCCTACACACGGGCGGTGATCGAGGAGACCTTGCGGCTCTATCCCCCCGTTCCGATCCTGGCGCGCGAGGCCAACCGGGACGACAAGATCGCGGGTGTGGCGGTCCCCAAGGGGTCGATTGTCATGGTGGTGCCCTGGCTGCTTCACAGAAACCCCACTCTCTGGGAGCGCGCCGATCATTTCGAGCCGGAGCGGTTTCTGGGCGGTGCGCGCGGCGGACAGTCAAAATTCGGCTATGTGCCCTTTGCTATCGGGCCGCGCATCTGCGCCGGGCTTTCCTTCGGCCTGACGGAATCGGTCCTGTCGCTTGCCATGCTCGCGCGCGCCTTCGATCCCCAACTGGAACCGGGCACGGATATCCAGCCGGTCAGCCGCCTGACCCTGCGCCCCGGTGAGCGACTGCCGATGCGGCTGCGGCCGCGCGGCCGATAGGGGCTCGCGGTGGACCGGCGCGCGCCGGTCCGGCATCGCTTCCTGGCGTCGGCGGAACTTGATTTCGACCGCGACGGGGCGAACGCAAATCCGGTGGCGCCCGCCCGCGATCAGTAGAGCCAGCGCACCAGGAAGAGCGTGAGCGAGGGAAACAGCACCAGGATCGCGACGCGCAGGATGTCGCTGGCGATGAAGGGCATCACGCCGCGGAAGGTCTGGCTCAGCGGAATGTCGGGGGCCATCGAGTTGATGACGAAGAGGTTCATGCCCACCGGTGGCGTTATCAGCCCCACCTCCACGACAATCAGCACGATGATGCCGAACCACAGGGCGAATTCCTCCGGCGGCAGGCCGAAGTCGAGCGCCGAGACGATCGGGAAGAAGATCGGGATCGTCAGCAGGATCATCGACAGCGAATCCATGATGCAGCCGAAGATCAGGTAGCAGACGAGGATCAGGATCAGCACCAGCCAGGGGCTGAGGCCAAGACCCGCGACATAGGCGGCGGATTGCTGCGGCAGCTGGGAAAAGGCGAGAAACCCGTTGTAGACCGTTGCACCGAGCACGATGAAGAAGATCATGCCGGTGGAGGCGGCGGTGGACAGGAAGGAGTCCACCAGGCCCTTGCGGTCGAGGCCGCCCTTCCACAATGCGACCAGGCCCGTGCCGGCCGCGCCGACCGCAGCTCCTTCCGTCGGTGTAAAGACGCCGGAATAGATCCCGCCGATCACGGCGATGAAGATGAGCAACACCGGCCAGACGCCGACCAGTGCGGCGATGCGTTCCGACCAGGGGGCCCGCTCCCGGTGTCCGGCGCTGTCGGGGCGAAACCGGACGTAGAGCGAGACGGTGAGCATGTAGCCGGCGGCGGCCAGAATGCCCGGTACGAAGGCCGCCATGAACAGCTTTGCAATATTCTGTTCGGTCAGGATGGCGTAGATCACGAGGACGACGGACGGCGGGATCAGGATGCCGAGCGTGCCGCCTGCGGCAAGACACGCAGTCGACAGCGCGCCGGAATATCCCGCCCGCCGCATCTCCGGCAGGGCCACCTGCCCCATCGTTGCAGCCGTTGCCAGCGACGAGCCGCAGATCGCTCCGAAACCGCCGCAGGCGGCCACCGCCGCCATGGCGACCCCGCCGCGCCGATGGCCGACGAAGGTTTCGGCGGCGCGGAACAGCGCGCGCGACATGCCGCCACGGGTCGCGAACTGGCCCATCAGCAGGAACAGCGGCACGATCGAAAGCGAGTAGTTGGAAAAGGTGCTGTAGACCAGCGACTTGAGCTGCGCCAGAGCCGGCACGGTGGATCCCGTGACGAGGCTCGTGCCGGCGACGCCGATCACGAACATCGCAAGCCCGATGGGCATCCGCAGGAAGATCAGGAGCAGCAGGACCGGGATCGACCAGAGCCCGTATTCGAGGGACGTCACCGGTTACGACTCCTGATGCTGGGGAGACTGGCGCGTCGGCTGCATGGCCTCCGCAAGGCTGCGCCAGATGGTGTAGAGGCAGACGACCGCGAACAGGACCGCGCCTGTCATTGCCGCGGCATAGGCCCACCACAGCGGAAACTGCAGGATGAAGGTCGTTTCGTGATAGGCCTTCTTGTCGAGCATGCCGAGCCACAGCCGCCAGGCAATGAGGGCGGCGACGGCGGTCATCAGGATGTTGGAAACCACATCGACGGCGGCGTTCACCCGTGGTCCGAAGCGGGCCAGGAAGAGATCGACGGTCACATGGCCGCGTTTCATCTGGCACCAGGGCAGGAAGGCGAAGATCGCGAAGGCGGTCCCGGCCTCGACAAGTTCGTAGTCGCCGGGAACGGGGGCAAGCCCGAGCCAGTTCAGCTCGCGCCCGGTGATGGACACGACGGTCATCGCGGTGATGGCGACGAGCACCGCACCTCCGGCAATTGCGAACCAGCCGGAAACGGTGGTCAGCGCCTTCTCAACTGTCTGCCGCACGGTGACGACCCTTGTTTTCGACCTTTGACCAATCGGCTTGCGGGCGCCGCACAGGGCGACGCCCGCAAAATCGCTATCACTTGGCGGTGTTGCTGTCGACCAGCGAGCGCGCTGCGTCAACCAGCGCCTGGCCGTCGAGGCCCTTGTCGTTCATCTCCGCGATCCATTCCGCGACGATGGGATCGGCGGCTTCCTTCCAGCGTGCGGTCTCTTCCGCGCTGATTGTCAGGATGGTGTTGCCGCTCTCTTCGGCCTTCTTTTCGCCGATCGCATCGACCTCGTCCATCGCGCGGCCGAACAGTGCCGCCGTGTCGGGGCCCGAGTTGGCGTCGATGACCGCCTTGAGGTCGTCGGGAAGCGCATCATAGCTGCCCTGGTTCATGGCGAAGACGAAGGTGGCGGTATAGAGGCCGCGCGGATCGTCGAACTTCGTGTGGGTGTTCACAAGCTCGGTCATCTTGAGCGGCAGCGTGACCTCCCAGGGGATCACCGCGCCGTCTATCACACCCTTGGAGACCGCTTCGGGAACCGCCGGCACCGGCATGCCGATGGCGGTTGCGCCGAGCCTGTCCAGCAGGCGGGTGACGATGCGTGTGGGTCCGCGCAGCTTCAGCCCCTGCATGTCCTCAAGCGTGGTCACGCCCTCGCCCTTCACATGCAGAAGGCCGGGACCGTGCACATGCAACGCCAGCGGCTTCACGCCGGCGAATTCCTCCATGGCGTTGGCTTCGACGAATTCGTGAAATGCCCGCGAGGTGGCTTCCGCGTTGGTCACGAGAAAGGGAAGCTCGAAGGCCTCCGTCCTCGGAAAGCGGCCTGGCGTATAGCCGAGGACGGTCCAGATGATATCGACCACGCCGTCCTTCGCCTGGTCGTAAAGCGCGGGCGGGGCGCCGCCGAGCTGCATAGAGGGATAGTGCTCGACCTTGATGCGGCCGTTCGACTGGCTTTCCACCGCCTCGATCCAGGGTGTGATGGCACGGGCCGGGATTGCCGCCTGCAAGGGCAGGAACTGATGGACGCGCAATGTCACATCCTGCGCGGTCGCGGCGCCGGCGAGCGCCGCATACAGGGCCGCGGCCGCGCCGAGAAGCCTTGCGCCCCTTTTCAGAAACGGTGTCGTCATATCGTCCTCCCACTCCGGCACAGGGCCCTGTGGCCGAGCCCCTGCGTCTTTTCTGCGGACCTGAAGTTGGGAGATATAAAAGGTAATGTAAAATGAGAAATTAGCTGTTTTGTATAACCAGATCGACCGATGGAGGGTTCGAAGCCTTGCCGGTGAGGGACCTGCCCGCATCAACCGGCTTGCCAAAAGCGCCGCCGGCCGCATCATGCCCTGCCGTCCGTCGTCGTTTCGATCAAGCCGAACTGGATTCTTTCGTGCCGCGCAAATCTCCCCGCAACATCCTGTTTGTCATGTTCGACCAGCTGCGGTTCGACTATCTCTCCTGCGCCGGGCATCCGTCGCTTGAAACCCCGCATATCGACGCGCTCGCCGCGCGCGGTGTCCGCTTCACTCGCGCCTATGTCCAGTCGCCGATCTGCGGCGCGTCGCGGATGAGCTTTTACACCGGCCGCTATGTGCAGTCCCATGGCGCGGCCTGGAACAACTATCCGCTCAAGGTCGGCGAAATAACGCTCGGCGATCACCTGCGCGCCCGCGGCATGGACGCGGTGCTGATCGGCAAGACGCACATGAAGGTGGACGACGCGGGGCTCGACCGGCTGGGCATCTCGCGCGAGGGCATCATCGGAGCGCGAATTGCCGAATGCGGCTTCGATGCGCATGTGCGCGACGACGGACTGTGGGCGGAAGGGGCCGACGGCCCCTATGACGCGAAACCCTCGCCCTATAACGCCTATCTTCGCAAGAAGGGCTACGACGGCCGCAACCCCTGGCACGACCATGCGAACTCCGCCGTTTCGGGCGGCGACCCCGAGACCGCGCAGGGCGAAATCGAGACGGGTTGGCTGATGCGCAACGCCCGCAAGCCAGCCAACATCCGCGAAGAAGACGCCGAAACGCCCTGGCTGACGGACCAGGCGATTGCGTTCCTTGAAGAGAGGCGCAGGACCCGCACCGCCGTGCCCTGGCTGTGCCACCTCTCCTATATCAAGCCGCATTGGCCCTACATCGTGCCGCCGCCCTATCATGCGCTCTACGGACCGGAGGATGTCGTCGCGCCGGTTCGCAGCGACGCGGAGCGCGAGGATCCGAACCCGGTCTATGCCGCCTTCATGGGCTCGCGGGTTTCGCGCAGCTTTGCGCGCGACGAGGTGCGCGCCGAGGTGATCCCCGCCTACATGGGGCTCATCAAGCAGTGTGACGACCAGGTCGGCCGGCTGATGGCGTATCTGGAACAAAGCGGACAGCTGGAGGACACGATGATCGTGCTCACCTCCGACCATGGCGACTATCTGGGCGATCACTGGCTGGGTGAAAAGGACCTGTTTCACGATCCCTCGGTGAAGGTGCCGATGATCGTCTGCGATCCGTCTCCTGAGGCGGATGTCACCCGTGGCACCACCTGCGACGCGCTGGTCGAGGCCATCGATCTTGCCGCCACTTTCGTCGAATTCGCGGGCGGCGACGTTCCCGGTCACATTCTGGAAGGCCGGTCGCTGCGGCCGATCCTCCACGGCGACATGCCCGCCGACTGGCGCGGTTTCGCGGTGAGCGAATACGACTATTCCTGCACGCCGATGGCCAACGCGCTGGGCATGGCGCCAGGGGATGCGCGGCTGTTCATGGTGGTGGATGCGCGCTGGAAGCTGATCCACGCCGAAGGCGGCCTGCCGCCGATGCTGTTCGATCTGGAAAACGATCCGGACGAACTGGTCGATCTCGGCCGCGATCCGGACCACGCGGAGGTGGTCCGGCACATGCGCGACAAGCTGGCCACCTGGGCGCGCCGGGAAAGCCAGCGCACCACCGTGTCCGACGCGCAGATCCTCGCCCGGCGCGCCGGCGCAGGCGGACGGACGGGCGTCCTCATCGGTGTCTACGACGAAGACGATATCACGGCGGAAGACCTTGCGCCCTATAGCGGGCGTGTCGCGCGAATGGCGCCGGGCACCTCGCACGACCACTGACGACAGACAGACCCCCGGACCCATTCGGAACCCTGACCGGGCCGCATCGGCGGCGATGACATCGACGCTGAAAACCGCGAAAACCGGCGCCTCTTGCCACCGCGTGGCCTGTCTGTCGGACAAACGCCAGACCGTCGGCGATCTTGGCTCGGTCAGCATAGGGAGCGAAGTGCCCGGCGACATAGGCCTCGAGGGTGCCGGTCATGGCGTGCCGGCCGATCGGGCCTTTTGCGTCATGGGGAGCTTGTGCCCATCGCCATACATCGGGACCGAGCGGAGCACGTGATCGGGCGTCTGGCCGCGAACCGTCCGGAGGGGCGTCCTTCAGGCCGGTCCCGGTTGGTCTCGCATCCCGATTCTGGGGCACGTCAACGCGGTCATCTGAACGGCGATCCCGGGAGCGAGGCTTGTCTTTGCTTCGATGCAGCGGCCTTCGGGGCGTCGTGAGCAGTCTTGTTTTTCGCGACCAGCGCCACATTGCCACCTCCCATTCATTGAGAGCAGGCCCGGCCGCAACGCAGGCCGAGCAAGCGATGGTGACGATGCCCTGGACCTGCCGCCATGCTGCCCGTGATTTCGGCGCGCGCGGAGATCGACGAGGCGAAGGCGCATCGGAGGAGATCGTCGGCCGTTGGGGCCAACGCCGCGGCGATCTCGCCGCTGCCGGGAAGTTGCACCACACCGGCTGGTCGCATGTCGCAGGCTGGCAGCTTCAGCGGATCGTCTCCACGGCTGAGCAGCCCGGCTTTCCAGGACTTCCTGCATTTCAGCCCCAACAATCTGCTCGACCGTGGCATCGAGCTCGAGGGGTTTCCCTGCCGAAACGGAATATGACTGCGGCTTGAAATATGGCTGCTTTCTTACGGCGTGGCATGAGGCACAGGGATCCGGACCGGGCGCTGGAGGGCGGCGAGGCCGGCACCGGCGAGTAGCAAGAGACCGGCTGCGGCCATTCCCTGCCCGAGGGATCCTGTCGCATCGGCAATCCAGCCCGCCAGGGCGGGCCCGATCACCTGCCCGAGCGCAAAGATGGTCGTGTACATGGCGACCGCGCGGCCCCAGGAGGCCTCGCTCAGGTTCTTTCGGGTGAAACTGGTGACCGCCGTCGGCGCCATGAAGAAGGAAAGCCCGAACAGCGCGGCCGAGGACAACAGCAGCGGCGCGCTGTTTTGCAGTGCGAGCGGAAGCAGCGTTGCGGCTGCGGTGACAAGACAGGCAAGGCTGAGCGCGCCACCGCCGTCGCTGCGGGACAGGATCGGCCGCCAGAGAAACGGCGCCGCGATCACCCCCGATCCGATGAGCGTCCAGTTGGCCGCGATCAGCAGCGCGGATGCGCCGTCGGCGCGCATCATCGCGGCGAGATAGGTCAGGTATACGATATAGCCTGTGGCGAAAAGGAAGTATCCGGACACGCTGAATGCCATTTGGAGGAGCGGCAAACGGGGTGCCACCGCGACCCGCGCGCGGGCGGGCTCCGGACATTCCCGCGCCGCCCACACTGCCGGCCAGACGGCGATTGCGGACAAAGCCGCAAGCAGCAGCCAGGCCGAGGGCCATGACGCGTCGCCCATGTTGTCGAGCATCAACGGAATGGCGGCGCCGCTCAGGATCATGCCCAGCCCGCCACCGCCGAAATAGAGGCTTATCGCCAGGGCGTTCGCCGCACGGGCATCCCGAAACAGCAACGCCGCCATCGCGCCCCCCGAGATGAAGATCGCTGCGCCGGCAATTCCGGCCACGATCCGGAACACAGACTGGAGCACCAGACTGTCGGTGGCCGCCGAACCCAGAAGGCTCAGGGGCGTTGCCAGGATGCCGAGCACGAAAAGCCTGCGCGCCCCGATCCGGTCGATCAACCCGAAGGTCACGAGCGCCCCGGCGAGATAGCCGAATGCATTGGCCGTGTTCAGAAAACCCGCCCCGGTATAGGTCCAGGCGAGATCGGCCTGCATGGCGGGCAGGATCAGGCCATAGGCGAAGCGGGCAAGGCCGTTGCTCACCGCCGGTCCCAGCGACAGACCCAGCACGATGGCCCAGGGCAAGACAGCCTTGCGCATCAGGGTGCTCGAGCGATGATCTTCGCCGCGGCGGCGCGCGCGGCAATGATCGGCGCGACATCGCCCTCGATGAAGGCGTCGACCAGGGCCCCGTCCCACAGGGCGAGCAACTGTCGGCCCATCGCCTCCGGCGCGGGATCGCCCATGTCGCGGGCCAACCCTTCGAAGCGGGCCCGCAGGGCGCGCTTGTGCCCGCGCGCGAGATCGAGCAGCCGCGCATCCTCGATCCCGATATGGGCCGCGAGGTTGATGAAGGCGCAGCCCCGGAACGAGGATCTGCCGGCCAGTCCGGCGGCAAGGTCGAAGATGGCGAGGATTGCAGCCTCGGGTCCGTCGGCTGCATCGATCGCGGCATCGACCGCATCCTGGCGGCTCTTCGACACGGCGCCATAGGCTGCCAGCGCCAGGTCCTCCTTGGATTTGAAATTGTTGTAGAGCGACATCCGCGCGACATCCGCCTCGCGAATGATCTCGTTGATGCCCACACGCGTCAGGCCCCGGTCCTGGAACAGGCGGGCAGCGGTGGCAGTCAGGCGGTCAGTGGCTGTTTCACGCATGCCCCTTGATAGACTGACTTGTCTATCTAGCGCAAGCCGGTTATCCATCTCCCGCTGCGGAATGAACCGGGAGGCACCGCAGTTCCCCGTCGGCGGACGAAGCGGAGGCGAGAAATGCAGGATAAGGGACAGGCAAAAGCCGCGCGATGGACCCTTGATCGCACCGCATCGACTTCGGCCGGACGGGTCGCTTATGGCATCGCAGGCGACGGTCCGCCGCTTGTCCTCGCCCATGGCTGGCCCTGGTCGTCCTTCTCGTGGCACCGCATCATTCCCGCGCTTTCTGAGCGGTTCACGGTCCACTGGTATGACATGCCCGGTTTCGGACGTTCCGAGCTTTCGCCCCCGCGACCGCCATCGCTTGCAGTCCAGGGAGAGGTTTTCGGGGAAATGCTCGATCACTGGCGACTGGACGCACCAATGGTGGCCGCCCATGATTTCGGCGGCACGGTGACGCTCAGGGCGCATTTGCTGCACGGGCGCGATTTTGCCGGCCTTGTCCTCATGAATGTCGTGGCGATGAGGCCATGGGGATCCGAGTTTTTCGAGCATGTGAAGGCTCATGTCTCCGTCTTCACGGGCCTTCCCCCGCATATCCACGCAGCCATTGTCTGCGCCTATATCGACAGCGCGCTGGCTGACGCAATCCCGCAGGAAGACTGCCGTCAACTCGACGCGCCCTGGCTCACACCGGCCGGTCAAAAGGCGTTCTGGCGGCAGTTCGAGCTGGCCGACGAGGCATTCACCGCGGAGATAGAGCCGCAATACGGCGCACTCCGCTGCCCGACCTCGATACTCTGGGGGACTGACGACCCCTGGATCCCCATGGCCAGGGGCATGGCGCTTGCCGAGCGCGTCGGCGTGACGCTGACGCCCCTGTCGGGCCTCGGCCATCTGCCCCAGCTGGAAGCTCCGGACGTTGTGCTTCGCGAGCTTCTCTTCCACCTCGCCAAGCGGTGAAACGCCCTCGCCGCGAGAGGAAACCACGCGACGCCCGAAATGGACGATGCCGCCGAAATCAGACGACCGATATCGAAGGAGCTCCCATGGATCCGTCCGAGCAAGACGCGCTTATAGCGCGCTACGTCGCGGCCTATTACGCTTTCGACATTCAGGGCATGGTCGAGCCGCTGCACGAGGAGGTGGTCTTCCGCAACATCTCCAACGGCGTCGTGACGCATGAAAGCACCGGCCTTGCGGCGTTCACGGCGCAGGCGAAGGCGGCGGCAGCATTGTTCTCGTCCCGTCACCAGGAGATCACCGCGTCGAAGTCGGTCGTCGATGGCGGCGATCCCGGCAGGACGGTCGCCATCACCTACCGCGCCACGCTTGCAACCGATCTTCCGAACGGGATGAGGTCGGGCGACACGATCGAGCTTTCGGGGGCAAGCGAGTTCCGCTTCCGCGATGGCAAGATCGTCTCGATCATCGACCGCGCCTGAAACCCGGAACAAGAGCCTTACGGCGGCCGCTCCGGCGCCCGCCGGTCTTCGTGTTCGCGGTATGTGCCGGCAGCTCTGGCCCGGCTCCGCGACGACACCGTCCACTGCCGCGATCCGCAACGAAAAGGGGCGGGACCGCTGCGGTCCCGCCCCAAAGGCCGTTTGACAACCTGCGCAACAGGCGAAAGGCGTTCAGCCCTCGGCGGGTTGCTTCGCCAGCTTGCGCGCCTGCTCGATCCAGCCGTCGCGTTCGATCCGCCCGCGGAAATCGAGCTTGCTGTCAAGCGCTGCGATCTGCGCGTCGGTGAGCGCTGCGATTTGCCAATAGTGGAAGATGCCGGCGCCGTTCAGGGCCGTTTGCAGCTTCGGACCAACGCCGCTGATGGCGGTGAGATCGTCAGCCGCGCCCTGCGGCTCCGCCAGAAGCACTTCGGCAAGCGGATCGCTGAGCTTTCCGGCCGTTGCCCGAGGCGCCGGCTTTGTCTGGGCCGCGGGCTTTTCCTGTTTGGCGCTGGCGGCTGGCGCGGTCGAGCCGGTCTTGGTCGCAACGGCCACTTCAAACGGGCTTTCCGGCAGCGCCGGGGCAGTTTGCGGGCGCTTGTAGTGGGTGCGGATGAAGTCCATCACCCGGGGTGCGATCTCCGAGCGGAAGCGCGAACCGTTGAACACGCCGTAGTGGCCGACATCCGGCTGCGTGTAATGGGCCTGCATGTCGGAGGCCAGGTTGGTGCACAGGTCGTGCGCCGCCTTGGTCTGTCCGCCGCCGGTGATGTCGTCCTTCTCGCCCTCGACCGTCAGCAGCGCCGTGCGGCGAATGTTGCCGCAATCGACCAGTTCGCCGCGATGACGGAACTCGCCCTTGGGCAGGGCGTGGGTGATGAAAACCGTCTCCACCGTCTGAAGGTAGAATTCGGCGGTGAGATCCATCACCGCGAGATATTCGTCGTAGAAGTCGCGGTGCTTTTCCGCGCTGTCGCCATCGCCGGCAACGAGGTGCTGGAAGAACTCGTGATGCGCGTTGACGTGCCGGTCGAGGTTCATGCTCATGAAGCCCGAAAGCTGCAGGAAGCCCGGATAGACGTCGCGCATGAAGCCCGGCTGCGGGAAGGGCACCTTCATGATCACGTTTCGGCGGAACCAGTCGATCCCTTTGTCTTCGGCCAGATCGTTGACCGCCGTCGGATTGATCCGCGTGTCGATCGGCCCGCCCATCAGCGTCATTGTCGCCGGTGACAGCGGATCTTCGTGACCCTCCATCACCGCAATGGCGGCCAGGACAGGAACGGAGGGCTGGCAGACCGCGATGACATGCGTATCGGGGCCGAGGAAGTGCAGCATCTCGATGATGTAGTCGATGTAGTCATCGAGGTCGAAACTGCCCTCGTTCACCGGCACCATGCGTGCGTCGACCCAGTCGGTGATATAGACGTCGGCGCGCGGCAAAAGCGTTTCCACGGTGCCGCGCAACAGCGTCGCATAGTGACCCGACATCGGCGCAACCAACAGGATCTTGGGATCCTGACGCTGCTTCGCGCCGAGCTTGCGGTCGAAATGCAGCAGGTTGCAGAACGCCTTGCTCCAGACAATCTCTTCGCGGACCGGAACCTTCACGCCGCTGACGGTGGTCTCGTTGAGGCCGAACTCCGGCTTGCCGTAGCGCCGCGTCATGCGCTCGATCAACTCGCAGCCGGCGGCGACGGAGCGGCCGATTGGCGTATGGGTGAGCGGGTTGAGCGGGTTCTGGAAATAGAGGCGGGTCATGTCGGCCGTCGCCCGCATCGGACTCATGGCCGCGTGATTGAATTCATACATATGATAGAATGGCACGCGATCGACCCTTCTTTGGTCCCGGCCCTGTCGCACGGACGGCCACGACATTTATTTCGCATTGCAAAATAATATGACAAAGAGATTGCGTCGCATCAACCGCGACGGAGGTCGATACTCCGCAATTGCTGCAAAAATGCCGCGCTCGGACGAAAAGGGATGCGCGCGCAACCTGTTGCGATGCAAAAAATCTTTCGATTCTCGTGAAATCTGCCCAGTCAGGCGGCCAGGTCGGCGACGACGGCGTCGAGAACGAGGAATCCGGCCGGGGTGGCGCGGACCCGATTGTCCTCCAGATGCTCCACCATGCCATGTTCAACAAGCTGGGCGATGCGCCTTGAATCGATTGCCCGGCCGGCGATGGCCTCATAGCGGGTCAGGTCGATACCTTCCACCAGCCGCAGCCCCATCACCAGATACTCGTCGCCCTGTTCTTCCTGGGTCAGTGCCTGGTCCTCGACCAGACCGTCGCCGCGGGCCTCGACAGCGTCGAGCCAGGTTTCCGGGTGGCGCTCCGTCGCGGTCGCGAACTTGCCGTTGCCTCCCGTCAGGCGCCCATGCGCGCCGGGACCGACGCCGACATAGTCGCCGTAACGCCAGTAGACGAGATTGTGGCGCGATTCCGCGCCGGGAACGGCGTGGTTCGACACCTCATAGGCCGGCATGCCGCGCACCTCGCAGATTTCCTGCGTCAGGTCGTAGAGATGGGCGGCCGTGTCAGGATCGGGCACGATCAGCTTGCCGGTGCGTTGAAGCTCGAAATAGGGCGTGCCCTGCTCGATCGTCAGCTGATAGAGCGACAGATGGTCGGCCGCAAGATCGATGGCCTCGGAGAGTTCCGCCTGCCAGTCGCGTGCCGTCTGGTCGGGCCGCGCGTAGATCAGGTCGAAGGAAATGCGCGGAAACGTGTCGCGGGCGATGCCGATCGCCGTTTTGGCCTGAGCGACATCATGCAGGCGACCAAGGCGTTTCAGATCCGGATCGTTCAGCGCCTGGACGCCGAGCGACAGCCGGTTGACGCCGGCCGCGCGATAGCCCTTGAAGCGGGTTGCCTCGACGGAGGAAGGGTTGGCCTCCATCGTGATTTCCGCATCGGGAGCCACACTCCAAAGCCCGGAGATCGCGTCGAGCACGCGGGCGACCGTCGCCGGATCCATCAGCGACGGCGTGCCGCCGCCCAGAAAGATGGAATCGACCCGCCGTCCGCGCGTGCGCTCGGCAAAGGTCTTCAGTTCACGCTCGAAGGCGCGCGCGAAGCGGGGCTGGTCGACGCCCGCATGGCGGACGTGACTGTTGAAGTCGCAATAGGGGCATTTGGCCTCGCAGAACGGCCAATGCACATAGATGCCGAACCCGCCGTCGCCCTCGTAAGTCATGCGCTCTCCAGGCAGGCTTTCGAAAACGCCTGAAAGGCGCGGGCACGATGGGACAGGGCCGGGCCGTCCAGCGTCCAGCCGTGTTTCTCCTCCGGCGACATTTCCGCGAAGGTGCGGTTGTGCCCGTCTGGCTGGAACATCGGGTCGTAGCCGAACCCGCCGTCGCCGCGCGGCGGCCAGACGATCTGCCCTTCGATCTCGCCGCGGAAGAACACGCTTTCCCCGTCCGGCCACGCTAGGCACAGCACCGCGACGAAGGATCCGCGCCGCTGTGCGTCGGTCGTGGCGCCGGCCGCCTGCAGCTTTTCCTCCACCGTGCGCATGGCCATGGCGAAGTCCTTCTCCGGACCGCCCCAGCGCGCCGAATAGACGCCCGGCTGACCGTCAAGCGCCGCGACGCAAAAGCCGCTGTCGTCGGCAAGGGCCGGCAGGCCGCTCGCCGTCGCCGCCGCGACGGCCTTTAGTTCGGCGTTGGCCTCGAAGGTCGTGCCGGTCTCTTCCGGCTCGGGCAGGTCGAGCGCGCCGGCGGAAACCACCTCGAACCCGTAGGGCGCCATGAGATCCTCGATCTCGCGCAACTTGCCGGGATTATGGCTTGCGATCACGATGCGGCCCGGCTCGAGCCGGCGGTGCGGTGTCTCACTGGCGTTGGACATGGGATCCTCAGGAAATCGCCATCTTCTGGAAATCGACCAACTGCCCGATCCCCTTCTTGGCAAGGGCCAGCAACTGGGCGAATTCCTCTTCGGAGAAGGGCGTGCCCTCAGCCGTGCCCTGGATCTCGACGATGCCGCCGGAGCCGGTCATCACGAAATTCGCATCGGTGTCGGCGTCGGAATCTTCAAGATAGTCCAGGTCGAGCACCGGCTTGCCGCCGTAGATGCCGCAGGAAATCGCGGCGATATGGTCCTTCAGCACCGGTGCGGACACCATCTCGCGCGCCCGCATCCACTCGATGCAATCCTTCAGCGCCACCCAGGCGCCGGTGATCGCGGCCGTGCGCGTGCCGCCATCGGCCTGGAGAACGTCGCAATCGACCGAGATCTGGCGTTCGCCGAGCGAGGGCAGATCGACGACCGCGCGCAGCGAGCGGCCGATCAGGCGCTGGATTTCCTGGGTGCGGCCGGACTGCTTGCCGGCGGAGGCCTCGCGGCGCATGCGGTCGCCGGTGGCGCGCGGCAGCATGCCGTATTCGGCCGTTACCCACCCGCGGTTCTGTCCGCGCAGCCACGGCGGAATGCGCTCCTCGAGGCTTGCGGTGCACAGGACATGGGTGTCGCCGAACTTGACGAGGCACGAGCCTTCCGCGTGTTTCGAGACGCCGCGCTCCAGTGTGACGGCGCGCAACTCGTCTGCTGCACGTTTGGATGGCCGCATGTGGATCCCTTTCCTGCCGGTTCTGGCGGCGCGTCGCCTGCGCCCACCGTGTGTTGGCCGCACTTCTAATGCAAACGGAGCCGCGAGAAAACGCTTCTCTGCCTTTGGTCGCGCGCGCCGACGCGCCGGAGCGCGCCGCTTCCGGGTCGAGGTGCCCGAAAAATGCAAGACAGGACCTCTCTATCGCGCAAAGACGCGTTATATTCCGGGCGGGGTCGAATGGCCTGTCTGCCGTTGCGATCTGGAAAACGAGGAATGCAAACGTGACATTGGGTGTTCCCTCCGTCAGCCTGAGCGAGCTGGACCAGCGCTCGCGCGAAATTTTCCGGGCGATCGTCGAGAGCTACCTGGACACGGGCGAGCCCGTGGGCTCGCGCAATCTCTCCCGTCACCCGTCGATCCGCCTGTCTCCGGCCTCCATCCGCAACATCATGTCGGATCTGGAGCATGCCGGATTGCTCTATGCGCCGCATACCTCCGCCGGACGCCTGCCGACCGAGGGCGGCTTGCGTTTCTTTGTCGATGCGCTGCTGGAGGTCGGCGATCTGACCCGCGAGGAGCGCTCGCAGATCGAGATCCAGGTGAAGGCCGCCCAGAGCGAGCGCACCTCGGAACAATTGCTGACGGAAGCCAGCCAGATGCTGTCCGGCCTGTCGCGCGGCGCCGGTGTGGTCTTCACTCACAAGGCCGATGCGCGCCTGCGCCATGTCGAATTCGTCCGCATCGAGCCGCTGAAGGCGCTGGTCGTGCTGGTGGCCGACGACGGCTCGGTTGAAAACCGCATCGTCGACCTGCCGCCCGGCCTGCCGCAATCGGCGCTGATCGAGGCGTCGAATTATCTCACCAACCTGATTCGGGGCCGCACGCTGGCGGAGGCCCGCGTCGAGCTCGAGGCACAGCGCGACCGCCATCAGGCGGAACTCGACGAACTCACCGCCAAACTTGTCGAACTCGGCATCGCGACGCGGGCGGGAACCGGGGGCGACGTCGGCTCGCTGATCGTGCGCGGCCGCTCCAACCTTTTGTCGGATCTGGAGGCGGAACAGGATCTCGAGCGCATTCGCCTGCTGTTCGACGATCTGGAAAACAAGCGCGACCTGATCCAGCTGCTGACCGCTGCCGAGGGCGGCGACGGGGTGCGCATCTTCATCGGGTCGGAGAACAAGCTGTTTTCCCTCTCGGGATCCTCCATCGTCGTCTCGCCGTTCCGGGACCAGGACGAACGGATCATCGGCGTTCTCGGCGTGATCGGCCCGACCCGGCTGAACTACGCGCGCATCATCCCGATGGTCGATTACACCGCCCGTCTGGTCGGACGCCTGCTGCGCTGATATGCCGTGACACGGCGACATGCCGCCGGGCGTGCGTCCTGCCGCAGCGCCCTGTCGCGGCCGGTGGCCTCACGAAATTCAAGAACGAGCCTGACATGAGCCTGAGCCCTGCCGAACTCGAACGCTACGCCCGTCATATCGTCCTTCAGGACGTGGGCGGTCCGGGACAGCAGAAACTGAAAGCTGCCCGCGTGCTGGTCATCGGCGCGGGCGGTCTCGGCTCGCCCGTGCTTCAGTATCTCGCCGCCGCCGGCGTCGGAACGCTCGGGGTCGTCGACAATGACACCGTCTCGCTGTCCAACCTACAGCGTCAGGTCATCCATGACACCGACCAGCTTGGCGAACCCAAGGTCGCCAGCGCCGCGGAGGCGATCTCGCGGCTCAATCCGCACGTCAAGGTCGAGCCTCACGCGGAACGGCTCGCGCCGCATAATGCCCTCACGTTGATCTCGCGCTACGACCTGGTCGTGGACGGATCGGACAATTTCGCCACCCGCTATCTCGTCTCCGACGCCTGTTTCTTCGCCAAGAAGCCGCTGGTGACGGGAGCGGTCGGTCGGCTCGACGGGTCGCTCACCCTTCTGAAACCTCACGAGACCGCCGCCGACGGCACGCCAAATCCGACCTATCGCTGCATTTTCCCCGACCGTCCCGCCGAGGGCATCGTGCCGACCTGCGCGGAAGCCGGCGTTCTGGGCGCGCTCACCGGCATGATCGGCACCATGCAGGCGATGGAGGCGATCAAGGAGATCGCCGGCTTTGGCGAGGGGCTGGTCGGGCGGCTGCTTCTGGTTGATGCGCGCGACATGCGCTTCGAGACGATCCGCTACCGCTGGTCGGCGAAAAATCCGCTGAACGGCGAAGCACCGCTTCGCTATGACGATCTGGCGGGGCGCGGGTGATGCGCTGGTTTCGCGCAGCCGATCCCCTGCCGGATGCGCTGGACCTGACACTTGATGCCCGGCGCCTGACGGTCCGGCTGGTGCGCAATCCGCGCGCTAAACGTTATATCCTGCGGGTTCCCGCCAGCGGCGGCGACCCGGTGCTGACCGTGCCGTCGCGCGGGACATTGGAGACGGCGCGGGCCTTTGCCGAGAGGCAGCGCGGCTGGCTTGCGGGCCAGCTTGAAAAGCGCGCGGACATCACGCCCTTTGCCGACGGATCGAGCGTCCCCTTCCGCGGTGTCGAGCATGTCATCGAGGCCGCCGACGGGCTGCGCGGACTGGTGCGGGTACGCGACAGTGAAAGCGGACCGGTTCTCAGCGTTCCCGGCGGGCCCGACCATTTGCCGCGCCGGCTGCGCGACTGGCTGAAGCGGGAGGCCCGGCGGGATCTGGAGGCGGCGGTCGCGCTGCATGCGACAACCCTCGGCCGCCAGCCGTCCGGCATCACCCTTCGCGACACCCGCAGCCGCTGGGGCTCCTGCAGCGCCACCGGGCAGCTGTCGTTTTCCTGGCGTCTCGTGCTTGCGCCGCCCGCGATCCTGGATTACGTCGCAGCGCATGAGGTTGCCCATCTCGCCGAGATGAACCACGGACCGGCCTTCTGGCGCCTGTGCCGGGATCTCGCCCCGCAGACGGATGAGGCCCGCGCCTGGTTGCGGCAGGAGGGGGGCTCCCTGCATCTTTACGGCTGACCGCCGCCCGCCATTGTCTTTCGCGGCCATCTTCGGCCGCTCGCGCCGATTGCCTCAGGGATGTTTCGCATGCTCAAGCCGGACACGTGGTTGCTGACGATCCTGCTTGCCTGCCTGACGGCGCTCGGACCGCTGTCGACCGACATGTATCTTCCGGCCTTGCCCGGCATCATGCGCGACCTGGGAACCGTCAATGCCTCCGTCCAGCTGACGCTGTCGATGTTTCTGGTCGGCTTCGCCGTCGGACAGATCTTCTACGGTCCGCTCGCCGACCGGCTCGGACGCAAGCCCGTCCTGCTCACGGGCCTTGCCATCTATGCCGTGGCGAGCCTCGCCTGCACGCTGGCGCCGACGGTGGAGATCCTGATTGTCGCCCGGTTCCTGCAGGCGTTTGGCGCGGCAGGTCCCGTGGTTCTGGCGCGCGCCGTGGTGCGTGATCTCTATGAGGGGCCGCGTGCCGGCCAGGAACTCGCCCGCATGGGCTCGATCATGGGCCTTGCCCCGGCGATCGCGCCGTTCTTCGGCGGTCTGATCGCCAGCGCCGGCGGCTGGCGGTTCGTCTTTCTGGTCTCGCTCGTCTTCGCCGTGGTGGTGATGCTTGCCATCGCGCGCGGACTTCCGGAAACCCTGAAGCAGCCGGAAACCGAGCGGTTCTCGCCGGCCGCGCTGTTGCGCGGCTTTGCCTCGTTGCTGCGCCACGGGCTGTTTCGTGCCTATCTGATCATCGTTACGCTGACCTATTCCGGCCTCTTCGCCTTCATTTCGGGATCGTCCTTCGTGCTGCAGGACGGCTATGGCTTGACGCCGTCGGTCTACGGCATCGCCTTCGGCATCTGCGCGGGCGCCTATGTTTGCGGAACCGTGATCGGCCAGAAGGTCGCGCCGCGCCACGGCGTGGAGCGAACGATTGCGCTTGGCGTCGGCTGTCTGGCGGTTGGCGGAGCGGCGATGCTGATCGCGCTTGGCCTCGCGCCCTCGGCCGCCTCTGTCGTCGCCCCGATGATGATCTATATGGCCGGCGTCGGCCTCGCGCTGCCGCAATCCCAGGCGGCGGCGCTGATGCCCTTTCCGGAGCGTGCCGGCACGGCCTCCTCGCTCATGGGGATCGGGCAAATGGCAACGGCCGCCGTGATCGGCATCGGCGTCAGTGCCTCGCTCGACGGCTCGGGTCTGGCGCTGGCCGCGATCATCGCCGTGCACGGCTTTCTTGCAGCGCTTGTCTTCTTCACGACCCGAGGCGCACGCCGCGCGCTGTAAGGGATCGGCTGCGGTGGGCTTTCCTAGCCGCCGAAGATCCGGTTGAGCAGATCGAGCGGCCCGCCGCCCTGTGCGTCATCTCGCATCGGCGGCAGGCGTCGGTCGGGGTCGCCCTCGGCCGGAGCGACCGGCACGGGCACGTTCGGGTTGCGCGCCGGCTGTGCCACTGTCAGGGGACCGTCGGACACGCCCGGCAGGCCGGCGACCGCAAGTCCCTGATGACCGGCCGTCATCACCTCTTTCCAGATTTTTGCCGGCAGCGAGCCGCCGGTTGCCCGTTTCGTCGGCGAATTGTTGTCATTGCCGAGCCAGACGGCGGTGGTGAAGGTTCCCGTGTAGCCGATGAACCATCCGTCGCGGAAATCCTGGCTGGTGCCGGTCTTGCCGCCGGCCGGTCGACCCTCCAGCTGCGCCGCGCGCCCCGTTCCGGTCAGCAGCGTTTCCGCCATCATCATGTTCATGTCGGACAAGGTGCTGTGGTCGATGACGCGACCCGCGCCATCGCCCTGACGGGCATAGAGCAGCTTGCCGTCGGAGGTCCTGATCGAGCGGATGACATGCGGGACGATGGCATAGCCGCCGTTGGAAAACGGCACATAGGCGGCGGCGATTTCCAGCGGTGTGACCTCGGATGTGCCGAGCGCGATCGAGAGGTTCGACTGCATCGGCGAGGTGATGCCGAGCTTGCGGGCGCTGCGGATGATCGCGCGCGGGCCGACCTCGTCCGCCAGTTTGGCCGCGACCGTGTTGAGCGACAGCGATAGCGCCTCAGTCAGGCTGACCGGTCCGCGATAGGATTTCGAATAGTTCTTGGGCGCCCATTTGCCGATCCTGACCGGCTCGTCGACCCGCATGGTGTTCGGGGTCAGCCCCCGTTCGAGCGCGGCCAGATAGACGAAGGGCTTGAAGGCGGAGCCCGGCTGGCGATGGGCGTTGACCGCGCGGTTGAACTGGCTGCGGGCATAGTCGCGCCCGCCCACCAGCGCCTTGACGGCGCCGGAGCGGTCGAGCGTGACGATGGCGCCCTGTTCGACGCCGCGTTTCGTTCCCTCGTCGGCAAGCGCCCGGCGGAGCGCGTCTTCCGCCACGATCTGGAGTCCGAGGTCGATGGTGGTGTCGACGATGATGTCCTGTTCGATGCCGCCGACGTAGCTCGGCAGGAGCTCCATCACCCAGTCCGCGACATAGTTTTCGCTCGCCGACGTGTGATGGGTAACGACGCGCATCGGTGCGGCGATCGCGTCGGTAGCTTCCCGTTCGGTCAGATAGCCTTCCTCCGCCATGGCCGCGAGCACGGTTGCCGCGCGGTCTGCGGCAAGGTCGGGGTTGCGAGTCGGCGCATAGCGCGAAGGCGCCTTCAGCAGCCCGGCCAGCGTCGCGGCCTCGGCAACGCTGAGCATGCGCGCGGACTTGTCGAAATAGCGCCGCGCCGCTGCGTCGACGCCATAGGCGCCGGCCCCGAGATAGACCCGGTTCAGATACATCTCCAGGATTTCTTCCTTGGAGTGATTGGCCTCCAGCCAGAGCGCGAGAACGGCCTCCTGAACCTTGCGTTTCAGCGTGCGATCCGGCTCCAGGAAAAGGTTCTTGGCAAGCTGCTGGGTCAGCGTCGAGCCGCCCTGGACCAGCCGGCCCGAGGTGATGTTGGTAAAAACGGCACGCGCGAGGCCGATCGGGTCGAGGCCGAAGTGCGAATGGAAACGCCGGTCCTCGATGGCGATCACCGCCTGCGGCAGATAGGGCGGAAGCTGTTCAAGCCGCACGGCCTCGCCGCCGGTGTCGCCGCGATTGGCCACCAGCGTTCCGTCGGCCGCGACGATGCGCACATTCGGCGGGCGTTGCGGCACCTTCCATTCGGAGGTCGGCGGCAGATAGGCGGCGTAATAGCCGAGCACGCCGATGCCGGCGATGCCGCCCCAGATGCACAGCACGACGCTCCAATAGGCGATGCGGCGCAGGAAGCCGCCCAGACCGCCCCGCCGCGCGCGTGCCGACCGTGTCCGCTTGCGCGCGCTGCCGGTCTTGCGGCGCGAACCGCCGCCGGATCCGCCGCTCTGTCCGGATCCGCGCTTGGCGGACGCGGGGCGCGCCGGCTTCTTGCCGACGGCGCCCGGCCGGTCCGCCTTGGTCAGGCGCATGTCGAGCGTGCCGCCGTTGCGGTCGGAGGCGTGCATGTCGAGGCGCGGCTCTTGCCGGCTTCTGCGTGACGATCCTCGAGCCATGGGTCCGATCTGGTTGATGCGGGGCAGACTGTCCCTTGTGAATGTCTGCGGATCTGAAGTCTAAATGCGGCAATTTAAGGGGGTGTTAAGCGTGTCGCCCCGCCGCGCCGGCTTTGCCCGATGGCGGCGGCCTTTACACCGGCGGGTGAAGCCCCTACCCCTTGATCCGGACACTCAGGAGGAGATCGCGCGCATGGCAAAGGGATATTGGATCGGTCGGGTCGATGTGACCGACATGGACGCCTACAAGGAATATGTCGCTGCCAACGCCGAGGCGTTCCGGACCTATGGCGCGCGGTTTCTTGTGCGCGGCGGCGCGTTCGAATGCGTCGAGGGCGCGGCCCGCGCGCGCAACGTGGTGATCGAGTTCGACAGCTACGATCAGGCGCTCGCCTGCTATCGCAGCGACGCCTACGCCCATGCCAAGAGCCTGCGGGAAAAAGCGGCCGTATCCGATATCATCGTCATCGAGGGCTACGACGGTCCCCAGCCTTGAGCGAGACGGGCGCCTTCGTCATTCGCGCCGTGGAGCGCGAGGAAGTCGACCGGGTTCATGCGCTGTGGCTGGCAGCTGGTGACCGCGATGCCTGGATGCCGGCGTCCGACGGCGCCGATCTGCTCGCCGAACTCGATGTGCTGGCGCCGGAGGGACGGGTCTGGGCCGCGTTCCAGAGCCGTCGGCCGGTGGCCTTCGCCGCCGCCGGCGAACTCGATGGCGCGCTATGGCTCTCCGCTCTCGGGGTGGACCGGTCGCTCCGCGGCCGCGGCGTTGCAAGATCGCTGCTGGCCGCCGCCATCGGATACGGTCAATGGGCCTATTATCCGGCGCTTCTCACCCTTGCGCCGCGCGGGCACGCGGAGTTCCTGGAGCGCTTCGGCTTCCTGCGCCTCGACGGCGACCGGCTGGAGGGCGGCTTGCGCGCTCTGTCCGATGCCCGGCGGCTGTCGGCCTGGGCGCGCAGGCTTTGAACTCGTGAGCTAGCTTGCGTAGCGCTGGGCGTCGGCGCCGTAGTGGTTGACGTAGCGGCTGTTGAGCGCCGACACCGGCATGATGATCAGCACATCCGTCGTCCCGAACTGGCGATCTACCACCGCGCCGTCGCCGATATAGGCGCCGAGCCGCAGGTAGCCCTTGATCAGCGGCGGCAGGTCGCGAAGGGCCTGACGGTCGTTGATCTCGGTCTTCGCCATCCGGTTCATGTCGACATAGCGGTGGTCGACGGCCCGGACCTGCCAGTCCTGCGGCGGCCGGGCATTGTGGTGCAGGAAGGCCAGTTGCTCGGCGATCTTGTCCGGTTCGGTTCCTGCGATCGAGGCGCAGCCGACCATGACGTCGATCCTGTGCATCAGGACATAGGCCCAGATCCCGTGCCAGAGCAGTTCGACCGTGCGTTTCGTCCGATAGGGCTTGAGCACGCAGGAGCGCCCGAGCTCGAGAAAGCGCAGGCCCGGGTGCCGGTCGACCAGCGCCTGGATGTCGAACTCGTCGGCCGTGTAGAAACCGCCGTTGCGCGCGGCGACCTCTTGCCGGAGCAGGCGGTATGTGCCGACGATCCGCGGCTTCTTGCGCCCGAACGGGGCGTTTCGCTCGACCGCGTCGTGATCGAGCACCAGCAGATGATCGCAGATCCCGTCGTAGGCGTCGATATCGCGGCGTGTGGCCTGGGTCTCGGCATCGGCGATTGCCGACATTTCCTCGTAGAACACATGGTAGCGCAGCATCTGGGCCTTGCGGATTTCGCGCGTGCTGCGCGCCAGCCGGACTTCCAGAGATCCGATGCGACCAAGGCTTGTTGTCGCGCGCTCGACGGTGACCGCGGCCGGGCGCGGCAGCCAGGCCGGCTTGAGCGCGGCGGCCGGCATGAATTTCCGCACGAGGCTGCGCGGAGACAGGAGACCCGAGCGCTGCATGGACATGGCGTTTTTCCCCGACTTGCCACCGGCAGGCGCGCAATCTGCGCCTCGACCTACGTTCGTCGCGTTCGCGGCTGCCTGCCCCTGGATGAGGATCGCAGGGCATGGGCCGCATCGCCCGGAGGACCGTTTCACGGTTTCGTCGTAGACCATACTTTCCCGACACTTGCGTGACAATCTGAACTGCAGATCGGCAAGCGTCAGTTGTGAGTTTTGACGGCTGCGGGGTCAGCGGCCGTTGGTGCCGACAGCGCGCAGATGGGTGGCAAGGAGTTCGGGGTCGATCGGCTTGGTCAACACGGCGTCCGCGCCCGCGGCGAGCGCCGCTTCCTCGGCTTCCGGCGTCACGTCCGCGGTGACGGCGAGAACCGGGACGCGCGCGCGCCGCGCCTGGCGTTCCAGCTCCCGGAACCGGCGGATCGCGGTCAGGCCGTCGACGCCCGGCATGTGAAGATCCATCAAGAGCATGTCGAAGCCGGTGTTGCAGCGCACCGCGTCGAGGGCTTCCGCACCGTCGCTGACCACCACGGGCTCGTGTCCGAGCTTGCGCACCAGCGCTTCCGTCAGCATGCGGTTGATGTCGTTGTCGTCGGCGACCAGAAGCCTCAGCGGCCGCGTCGGGGCGCTTTTTTCCGGGTCCGGCCGGTCTTCGGAACGGTCGTCGCGAAGAAGGTCCCACTCGGCCTGCGTGTCGCCGCGTGCCAGAACCGCCCGGGCCACCTGAACCAGCGAGGCGGATCGGATCGGTCGGATGAGATAGGCGCCGAAGCCGGCCGCCCGCAAACGCGGAAGGCGCTCGCGCTCCGCCGGTGTGATCAGGACGATGGCCGGCGCGGCAACGCCTGCAGCCCGCGCGCCGGCAAGCCAGGCCCCGGCGTCGGCGACGGCGAGCGGGTCGAGGAGAATGAGGTCGCAGGCGGCAAGCGCCTCGTCGCTGGCCTCGTCGCCGGCCGGGATCAGTTGCGCGCTTGCCCCTTCCGCCTGGAGCCGGCGTGCGATCAGGGGGCCTTCCACCCGGCTGCGGGTCACCAGAACGATGGTTTTTCCGGCAAGGTCGACCCCGGCGTCCGGCTGGATCGGCCGTGTGTCGGGGGATGTCGGCGGCGCCGGCACGAGCGGCAGGGTGACGCGGAAACAGGCGCCTGAGCCTTCGGCAGCCGTTGCGGTGATCTCGCCGCCCATCAGCCGCGCCAGCCGGCGCGAGATGGAGAGGCCAAGACCGGCGCCGTCGAAGCGGCGCGCCGGTCCGTGGTCGATCTGCTCGAATTCCTCGAACAGCCGCTCGGCTTCGCCGGCGGCAAAGCCGATACCGGTGTCGCGGACGCTGATCGCAAGTCGGGGTGCGCCATCGCCGGACGGGTCGGGTTCGCTTTCCAGCGCGATCTCGACGCCGCCCTCTTCGGTGAACTTCAGGCCGTTTCCGGCAAGGTTGAACAGGATCTGTCTGAGGCGCACGGCGTCGACGACAAGTCTGTCGGGCAGTTCCGGGGCGACGAAACAGGCGATTTCCAGCCCCTTGGTCTGTGCGCGGGGACTGAGAAGCTCCACGACGCTTTCCGCCAGCAGCGCGATATCGGTCGGGGCAGGTGTCAGATCGAGGCGGCCGGCCTCGATCTTCGACATGTCGAGCACCTCGCTGATCAGGAGCAGCAGGATCTCGCCCGAACTGCGCACCGCCTCGACGTAACTGCGTTGCTCGGCGGTCAGGCGCGTGTCCCGGAGCAGGCCGGCCATGCCGAGAATGCCGTTCAGCGGCGTGCGGATCTCGTGACTGACGGTTGCCAGGAAACGGCTCTTGGAGGCGCTTGCGGTTTCCGCCTGGTTGCGGGCGGCGACCAGCGCGTCCTCGATCTGGCGCCGGTCGGTGACGTCGCGCAGGATCGTCTGGATCAGCGGCTCGCCGCTGCGCCCGTCGCGCACGGCGACGTCCCGGCGGGCGAACCAGCGCGGCCCGCTCGCGGTTTCGATGCGAATATCGGGATATCCGGCGGTGCCCTCGTCGGCGGCGGGCGCATGCAGGGCGTCGATCCGCCCGTCGGGAAACAGTTTCAGCGCCGCGTCATTAGCGTAGACGACATCGCCGCCCTCGCGCCAGCGGGTCACCACATCGCCCAGCGTGTCGAGCACGTCGCGATGCCGGGCATCGCTTTCCTTCAGGTGCCAGATCTCATCGCGAAGCGCTTCGTTTTCTGCAGACAGCGCGGAGACCCGTGCCGAAACGTCGCTTGCCCGGGACTGGGCCCGCGCCTGCACCAGGGCAACGGCGGCGAGGCCCACACCGGTCATGACGAGAAAGGTTCCGGCGACAGCCTGGCGTGCGGCTTCCGGCACGATCCAGAGGACCGCCAGCGCGCCGGCGAGAAACCCGGCGATTGCGATCGCGAATGTGATTGCGCGCCGCAGGGCGCCGCCTGTCGGTGCGGTCGCGTCACGGCTGCCGGGGCTGTCATCGCCGGTGCGGGCCTCATGGGTCCCGACGGACTGCCGGTGCCGCCTGGACGAGGCCTTGCGGTTGAGCGATTGCGGGGACACGAAACTCTACTCCCGATGGCGCGCGGCGCGATTGAGGGATGAGTCTCGTCTGCAGAGATTGAGAAAGCGTTTCGCCGGGTGGGTGGCGGGGCCGGCCGCGCCCTAGGCTGCCTGCCGGTCGAGCGCCGCGCCACGGTAGCTGAGCGCTTCCGCCAGGTGCATCCGGCTGACGGTTTCCTCGCCGTCGAGATCGGCCAGCGTGCGTGCCACCTTCAGCACCCGGTGATAGCCGCGCGCCGACAGGCGCAGCGTTTCGGCGGCGCCCTGCAACAGGTCCAGGCCGGCCCGGTCGGGTCTGGCGACCTCCTCGATCAGGCGCGGTCCGGCCTGGGCGTTGGTGCGGGCGGTGGAGCCGAGCGCCATGTAGCGTGCGCTCTGGATCTGGCGGGCCGCGAGCACGCGGGCGGCCACGGCGGCGGAGCTTTCGGCGGTGTCCGGGCGAATCAGGTCGACGGCGGAGAGCGCAGGAACGTCGATGCGCAGATCGAGGCGGTCCAGAAGCGGGCCGGAGATCCGCCCCTGATACTCGCTGGCGCAGCGCGCGCCGCGCTTGCACACATGTCCGGGTTCCCCGGCATGGCCGCAGCGGCAGGGGTTCATCGCCGCGATCAGCTGCACGCGCGAGGGATAGGTCGTGCGGTGATTGGCCCGCACGATCACGCTCTCGCCGCTCACCAGCGGCTGGCGCAATCCATCCAGCACCTGTGGCTGGAATTCCGGGAGTTCATCCAGGAAGAGCACACCGTTGTGGGCAAGCGAGACTTCGCCGGGCCGTGCCCGCAATCCGCCGCCGACAAGGGCGGCCATCGAGGCCGAATGATGCGGCGCCCGATAGGGCCTGCGCTCCGACAGCCGCCCGTCGGAAAGTTCCCCGGCGATGGAGGCGATCATCGACACCTCCAGCAGCTCGCGCGGCGACAGCGGCGGCAGGATCGAGGGCAGCCGGCTTGCCAGCATGGACTTGCCGGCGCCGGGCGGTCCGATCATCAGCAGGTTGTGCCCCCCCGCCGCCGCGATTTCCAGCGCGCGTTTCGCGGTTTCCTGCCCCCTGACCTCCGACAGATCGGGCAGGGCGGCGGGATCCGCCCTCAGCTTCGGCGTCGGGCGCGAGAGCATCTGCGTGCCCTTGAAGTGATTGGCCAGCTGGATCAGCGAGGCCGGGGCGAGGATATCCATCGCCTCGTCTGCCCAGGCGGCTTCCGGTCCGCAAGGCGCAGGGCAGATCAGGCCCTTGTCCGCCGTATTGGCGGCGATGGCCGCCGGCAGAACCCCGGCGACGGGGGAAATCGAACCGTCCAGCGCCAGTTCGCCGAGCACCATGTAGCCGTCGAGATCGGCGGCAGGGACAGCCCCCATCGCCGCCATCAGGGCAAGGGCAATCGGCAGGTCGAAGTGGGAGCCTTCCTTGGGAAGGTCGGCGGGGGCCAGATTGACGGTGACGCGTTTGGCCGGAAGCGCCAGGCCTGAGGCGAGCAGCGCCGAGCGCACCCGCTCGCGGCTTTCGCCCACGGCCTTGTCGGGAAGTCCGACGATGGTGAAGGCGACCTGTCCCGGGCCGATCTGAACCTGGACGTCGACCGGCTTGGCCTCGATGCCCTGAAACGCCACCGTCGCGACGCGTGACACCATCTTACAACCCCTCCAGCCGCGCCTCGGTCACTTGCAATTTGGAACAATTGCAACCTAGCGCAACCGGAGAGGGTGCACAACCGTACGTTCGCGCGGCCCGCCGCCGGTCAGATCAGCCGCTTGCCGCGCGTTTGGCTTCCACGCTGTCCCACAGGATCGCCGCGACATCCGGGCCGCCGAGCTTTGCGACCGCGCGGATGCCGGTCGGGGCGGTCACGTTGATTTCGGTCAGGTTTCCGTCGATGACGTCGATCCCGACCAGGATCAGCCCCTTTTCGCGCAGGGCCGGTCCGAGCCGTGCGCAGATCTCGCGTTCGCGCTCCGTCAGGTCGGCTTCGCGCGCGGCGCCGCCGCGCACCATGTTGGAGCGCAGGTCGCCGGCTTGCGGAACCCGGTTCACGGCACCGGCGAATTCGCCGTCGACCAGCAGGATGCGCTTGTCGCCCTTGTCGACATTGGGCAGGAACCGCTGGATCACCCAGGGCTCGCGGAAGGTCGCGGCGAAGAAATCGTAAAGCGAGCCGTAATTGAGGTCGTCCTGGGTGATGCGGAAGACCGCCGCGCCGCCGTGGCCGAACAGCGGCTTCATGACGATGTCTTTGTGTTCGGAGCGGAAAGCGTCGATCGCGGCCCGATCGCGCGTGATCAGCGTCGGCGGCATGAGATCGGCGAATTCGGTGACGAAGAGCTTTTCCGGGGCGTTGCGCACCGATGCCGGATCGTTGACCACAAGGGTCTTCGGATGGATCTTTTCCAGCATGTGCGTTGCCGCGACATAGGCCATGTCGAAGGGCGGGTCCTGGCGCATCAGGACGACATCCATCTCGAGAAGGTCCGTCACGCTGGCCTCGCCCAGCTCGAAGTGGCGCCCTGCCTCGTCGCGCACCTTGACCGGTTCGAGCGCGGCGGTGACCCGGTCGCCGGTCATCGCCAGCCTGTCCGGCGTATAATGATAGAGCGTGTGACCGCGCGCCTGTGCCTCCAGCATCAGCGCGAAGGCGCTGTCGCCGGCGATGTTGATCGAGGAGATATGGTCCATTTGGACCGCGATCTTGAGCGGTGTCGTCGAGGGCATGGGGAACTCCGGCGCCGGAAGCGGCAAGGGAAAGAGGGTTGCCCCAGCATATGCGGGCACGGGGGGGCTTTGTCCAGACGCGCGCCCGGACGAAGCGTCATCGCTCCGCAGCGGTGAAGGCGTCGGCGATGTGGATCGGCCAGCGGCGCGGCACCACAAGCACCGCGTCGAACCGCAGGGTGGCCGCATCCGTGTCCTCGCGCCCGGCCTGCCAGACGCGTGCGGCGGCCGCGATCCGCCGTTGCCCCTGTGCGGTGATGGCCGCCAGAGCCGCCTCGCGGGTGGCGCGGGCCTTGACCTCGATGAAGGCGATGGTGTCGCCCTTGCGGGCAATGATGTCGATCTCGCCGTTGCCCGCCTTGTAGCGGCGCGCCAGAAGCTTCCAGCCTTTCAGGCGCAGCGCGACGGCAGCCAGCGTTTCGGCGCGCAGGCCCCACAGATAGGCGGAGCGGCGTTTGCGGCTGGCAGAGGGCTGGGGTGCGCCGGCCATTGCATCTTGCTCCGCCTAGAGGCTCGGCTGGAAGGTCGCGGCGAGGATGACGGCGAAAAGCGTCACCAGAAACCCGCCGACGGCAAGTTTCCAGGCGTCCTTGCGCCGTTTCAGGCCGGGCCAGCCAAGCGGCTTGATCACCTGGATCGTCGCCACCAGCGCAAAAAACACCATGATGATCTTGGTCATTCATCCCCCCGGCGCGTGGCCGTCATTGCGCTTTCAGTTCCATCGCCCGCTTGTAGAGCGTTTTGCGGTCGACGCCGGTCATTTGCGCGACGTGTTTCGCAGCGGCCGCGGCCTTCATGTCCTTGAGCGCCTCGGTGAGGAGCGCGTCGGCGTCTTCGGGATCGGCTTCGGTCTGTTCGCCGGGCGGCGCGATGCAGACGACGATCTCGCCCTTGACGGTGGTATCCGCGTAGCGTTCGCCAAGCTCGGCGAGCGTGCCGCGCTCGAAGGTCTCGAAGCGTTTGGTGAGTTCGCGGGCGACGACAGCCTCGCGCTCGCCCCCGAGCACGTCGGCCATGTCGGCGAGCGACGCGGCAAGGCGCCGCGGGCTTTCGAAGATCACCAGCGTCGCCGGTAGGCGGGCCAGTTCGCCGAGCCGCGTGCGGCGCTGGCCGCTTTTTTGCGGCAGGAAGCCGGAAAAGCACACGGTGTCGGACGGCAGGCCGGCGCCGACCAGCGCGGCGAGCGGCGCGCTTGCGCCCGGGATCGGAACGACGCGGTGCCCCGCCTCGACGACGTCGCGCACCAGACGGTAGCCCGGATCGGAGATCAGCGGCGTGCCGGCGTCGGACACAAGCGCGACGCTGCCGCCCTTCTCTAGCGTTGCAAGCAGGCGCGGGCGCACGCGAGCCGCGTTGTGCTCGTGATAGGCGGTGAGCGGCGTGCGCAGGCCGAAGCGCTGCATCAGCGTGGCGGTGACGCGCGTGTCCTCGCAGGCGACGAGATCGCAGGCGGCGAGCGTTTCCAGCGCCCGCACGGTGATGTCCCCGAGATTTCCGATCGGCGTCGACACGATATAGAGCGCGGATGCGGGTCTCGGCGCCTGAAACGCCTGCCGGCCGATGTGAAAACCGCCCTCGCCGCGAGGCGTTTCGGAAGGCCGCGGATCGTCGTCGCCATCCGGCGGCAGGCTGGGTGCGTTGGAAGAAGCCATGATGGGATCGTTTTGACAGGAAACACCTGACACGCCAAGCTTCGCTTGAGAATTTGCAGCGGCGGGAACAGGCTGATAAGCATCTTTTCCCGCATGGTCGGTGCCGGCGGGTCTGGGACTGCGGATATCGGGGAGATCTGGCGCAGTGTTTCGTATCATTCGCGACGTCGAACACGGGGCGCGCAAGGCCGCGCTGGGTGCGGCGCTGGCCGCGGCAACCCTGCTCGCAAGCTGTACGGGATCGGGGCTTGGCGACTATCCGGGCTATCCCTCGACGCCCGGCGGACAGCCTGTGCCAAGCGGCCAGACCATCGGCACCGGGTCCGTGCGGGTCGGCATGCTCCTGCCGATGAGCGGCGGCGGCAGCGCGACCTCGATCGCGACCGTGTTCCGCAACACCGCCGAACTCGCGCTTCAGGACTTCCAGGGCGCGGACATCCAGATCCTGATCAAGGACACCGGCGGCACGGCGCAGGGCGGACAACAGGCCGCGCAGGCGGCGATCTCCGAAGGCGCGGAGCTGATCATCGGGCCGGTGTTCGCGCCGGCCGTCGGCGGCGCGGCCTCCGTGGCACGGTCTTCCGGCGTTCCGGTGGTTGCCTTTTCCAGTGACGAATCCGTTGCCTCGCGCGGCGTCTATCTGCTGAGCTTCCTGCCGCGCAGCGACGTCACCCGCGTGGTTTCCTATGCCGCCCGCCAGGGCAAGCGCTCCTTCGCCGCGCTTTTGCCGGACGACACCTATGGCGCGGTGGTGGAAGCCGCGTTCCGCCAGGAAGTCGGGCGCGCCGGCGCGCGCATCGTCTCCATCGAGCGCTACAAGGTGCAGGGCAACGACACGACGGATATCGCGGCCAAGGCGGCGAGCATTGCGGCAAACGCGAGCCAGATCGACGCCGTCTTCGTTCCCGCCGGCAATGTCGCGCCCTTCGTCGCGCAGGCGCTGTCGTCGGGCGGGGTCAATCTCGCCTCGACCAGACTGCTCGGCAGCGGACAGTGGGACACGCCGCAGGTGCTCAATGCGCCGCCGCTGACCGGCGCCTGGTATCCGGGGCCCGACGGCACCGGCTTCCAGGCTTTCGCCGAGCGCTACCAGAGTGCCTACGGCAGCCGTCCGCCGCGCAATGCCTCGCTCGCCTATGACGCGACGATCCTCGCGGCCGGTCTCGTGCGGTCGGCAGGCGCGGCGCGCTTCTCCGAGCGGGTGCTGACCAACCGCGACGGCTTCCTCGGCATCGACGGCGTGTTCCGCTTCGACCGGCAGGGAACCAACGACCGCGGACTGGCGATCTACGAGGTCACCGGGTCCGGATCGCGCATCATCGCACCCGCGCCGCGCTCCTTCGGCGCCGGCGGCTGAGGCGCGCTGGGCGTCATTCCTTCCGATCGCGGCATGTCGCCGCCGATATCGATCCCGGAGACCCTCTGGTGAGCCTTGAAGACAGCCGTATTCTCCTGATCATTGGCGGCGGGATCGCGGCCTACAAGAGCCTCGACCTGATCCGGCGCCTGCGCGAACGCGGCGCCCGGGTGCGGGCGGTGATGACCGAGGGTGCGCGCCAGTTCATCACCCCGATGTCCGTCGGCGCGCTGACCGGCGACAAGGTGTTTTGCGATCTCTTCGACCGGGACGACGAACATGACGTTGGCCACATCCGTCTGTCGCGCGAGGCCGATCTGGTGATCGTCGCGCCGGCAACGGCCGACCTGATGGCCAAGATGGCGACGGGCCTTGCCGGCGATCTGGCGACGGCGGTTCTTCTGGCCTGCGACAAGCCGGTGCTTCTCGCGCCGGCCATGAATCCGGCGATGTGGACGCATCCCGCGACCCGCCGCAACAGCGAGACGCTGGCGGCCGACGGCATTCATTTCGTCGGGCCGGGCGTTGGCGAAATGGCGGAGCGCGGCGAGGCCGGCGTCGGGCGCATGTCCGAACCGCTGGAAATCGTGGCGGCGGCGGAGCGCGTGCTGCGTGGCGAGGCGGGCCACCCTCCCGCACAAGGGCCGCTTTCCGGCCGGCACGTGCTGATCACCTCCGGGCCGACCCACGAGCCGATCGACCCCGTGCGCTATATCGCCAATCGCTCGTCCGGCAAGCAGGGGCATGCCATCGCCGCCGAAATGGCGCGCGCGGGGGCCCGGGTCACGCTGGTGAGCGGACCTGTGACGCTTGCCGATCCGCCGGGCGTCGACGTCGTTCGCGTTGAAACCGCCCGCGAGATGCTGGCGGCCGTGGATGCGGCGCTGCCGGCCGACGTCGGCGTGATGGCGGCGGCGGTCGCCGACTGGCGCGCAGCCACCGCAAGCAGCGGCAAGATCAAGAAGGACGGCAGCGGCGCGGTTCCGCCGCTGGAGCTTGCCGAAAACCCGGATATTCTCGCAAGCGTCGGTCACCATCAGACCCTGCGCCCGCGCCTGGTCGTCGGCTTTGCCGCCGAAACCAGCGACGTGGTGGAAAACGCCCGCGCCAAACTGGCGCGAAAGGGGGCCGATCTGATCGTCGCCAACGACGTCTCTCCCGAGCGTGGCGTGATGGGGGGCGATGCCAACACCGTCTTCCTGGTCGCTCCGGACGGGGTGACGGACTGGCCGACGCTTCCCAAGGAAGAGGTCGCGCGGCGTCTCGTCGCCGAAATCGCGCAACGGCTTTCGTCCCTTTCGGGAGGATCGGCATGACACTGTCTCTCCGGCTGCGCCGTTTGCCGCATGGGCAGGACCTGCCGCTTCCCGCCTATCAGAGCGCGGCGGCGGCCGGCATGGACCTGCTGGCGGCGAATGACGACCCGCTGGTGCTGCAGCCAGGAGGCCGCGCGCTGGTGCCGACGGGGATCGCCATTGCGTTGCCCGAGGGCACGGAGGCGCAGGTGCGGCCCCGCTCCGGGCTGGCGGCGAAGCACGGCGTGACCGTGCTGAACACGCCGGGAACCATCGACGCGGACTATCGCGGCGAGATCAAGGTGATCCTGATCAACCTCGGCGACGCGCCCTTTACCGTCGAGCGCGGCAGCCGCATCGCGCAGATCGTGGTGGCGCCGGTTGCGCGGGCGGACCTTGTCGAGGTCGCCGATCTCGACGACACGGCCCGCGGTGCCGGCGGCTTCGGCTCGACGGGTCCGCGCTGACACCGGTGCCCCCAAGCTGCGGTGCCTGCGGGCGGTGGTCGGGCGAATCATTGCCTTGCATGCCGGCCATATCGAAATCACATTCGGCGAAGAGGCGTTTCGATAAAATCGCATTCCTCGCCTCGGCTCGGACGAATGCCTAAGTTCGTCGACATGAACGAAGCGTCGCGCCCCCTGGGCTGCGAAAAATCTGGGAGCCTGACATGAGCGAACGCACTCCCGGCCGTGGCCGGATCTATGCCTCGATCACCGAGACCATCGGCGATACGCCGCTCGTGCGGCTGGACCGGCTGGCGGAAGATGCGGGCGTCAAGGCCGAGATCCTCGGCAAGCTCGAGTTCTTCAACCCGATCTCCAGCGTCAAGGACCGCATCGGCGTCGCGATGATCGAGGCGCTGGAAGCGCGCGGCACCATCGCACCGGGCAAGACGACGCTGGTCGAGCCGACGTCGGGCAACACCGGCATCGCCCTTGCCTTCGTCGCCGCCGCCAAGGGCTACCGGCTGATCCTGGTGATGCCGGAGACCATGTCCATCGAGCGCCGCAAGATGCTGAAGCTCCTGGGCGCGGAGCTGGAACTGACCGAAGGCCCGAAGGGCATGAAGGGCGCCATCGCCCGCGCCGAGGAACTCGTCTCTGAGATCGACGGCGCGGTGATGCCGCAGCAGTTCGACAACCCGGCCAACCCCGAGATCCATCGCAAGACGACGGCCGAGGAAATCTGGAACGACACCGGCGGCAAGATCGACGCCTTCGTGTCCGGCATCGGCACCGGTGGCACGATCACCGGCGTGAGTGAAGTCCTCAAGGCGCGCAAGCCCGACCTGCATGTCGTGGCCGTCGAGCCGACCGACAGTCCGATCCTGTCCGGCGGCACTCCGGGGCCGCACAAGATCCAGGGCATTGGCGCTGGCTTTGTGCCGAGCGTTCTCAACACCGAGATCTATGACGAGGTGGTCCAGATCAGCAATGACGAAGCCTTCGAGATGGCGCGCAAGGCCGCGCGGATCGAGGGGCTTCCGGTCGGGATCTCCTCCGGTGCGGCTCTTGCTGCCGCTCTCAAGCTGGGCGCGCGTGGCGAAATGGCCGGCAAGCGCATCGTGGTGATCATTCCGTCCTTCGCCGAGCGCTATCTGTCGACGGCGCTGTTCGACGGCCTTGAGTGAGGGGCCGAAACCGGCGCCGGCCTTATCGGGGGCGGGACTGACCACCTAGCGCAACCAAACGGCGGGGCCTCGGGTCCCGCCGTTTTCGTATTCCGGTGCGGGCTGAGACCGACGTCAGCGGACAACCACGGCCGTTCCCGTTGCGCTGACCATCAGCATCGAGCCGTTCTGCCCAACCGTTTCATAGTCGAGGTCGACGCCGATCACGGCGTTGGCGCCGAGGCTTGCGGCGCGCGCCTGCATTTCGTCCATCGCGATCTGGCGGGCGCGCTGCAGCTCTTCCTCATAGGCGCCGGATCGACCGCCGACGATGTCGCGGATACCGGCGAAGAGATCCTTGAAGATGTTGGCGCCGAGGATGACTTCCCCGGTCACGATCCCCTTGTAGTCGGAAATCTCGCGTCCCTGCAGGGTGTTGGTGGTCGTCATCAGCATGTCGGCGGGTCCTTTCTCGGCCGGTGTGCGAGAAGGATGTGGCGGGTCGGCGGCGGCAGATCAAGACGGCCGGGTTCGCCGGCGGGCGCGCTACGGCCGTGCCCCGATCAGCCGGTCGATGGGCGCGTAGTCGTCGGTCAGCACTGGCGGATCGAGCGTGGCGACAAGGCCATCCACGCGGTGCGCCGGGATGCGTCCGATAATCCGGCCCGGAACGTCCGGCGTGGTCGGGGCGAGCGTCATGCGGCCTTGTGGTGATGGTGCGGACCCGGCCATGAGAACGAAGGTCGTGCGTCCGCCGGCGGTGAAATCCTCCGCCTCGACCCAGACTTCCACGACGGGAAACACCTGTTTCAGCGTGCGCACGCTGGCGGCCAGTGCCTTCAGGCTGTCGGTATGGTCGATCAGGTTCATCAGGTAGAAGCCGTCCGGCGCCAGACTGCTTGCGATTTCCTGGTAGAACTCGCGGGTGACGAGATGCGCCGGAACGGCGATGTCGGTGAAAGCATCGCCGACGACAACCTGAAAGCCGTCGAGACCCGCAAGCGCCACCCGCGCATCCGCATGGGTGATGGTGAAGCGCGACGTGTCGACGTCGAAATCGGCCTTGGCGATGGCCGTCACCTGCGGGTCGATCTCGGCCACGACGAGGCCGGGCCGCGCGCCATTCGCGCTCCAGGCGCGCGGCAGCGTCAGCGCGCCGCCGCCGATGAAGAAGGCGCGCTCCGGCGTTCCGCCCAGCCGGGCGCGGGCGATGGCGTCGATGGTCGCGGCATATGGCATCTCAAGACGGGTCGGCTCGCCCAGCACGTTCAGGCCGTGGCCGAGATGATCGAGCACCATCAGTCGTGCCGGCGCGCCGACGTCGGCGCCGACATTGATGGAGCGGATGCAATAGTAGCGGCTTTCCACCGTGCAGGCGCTCGCCGGCGTGAAGGGCGTCGCGGCAAGGGCTGCGAGGGCGAAAAGCGTGAGCGCCGTCGCTGCTGAGGCGATGTCGCGGCCCTGAGGCTCCGCTCTGGCGTGGCGACGCAGCATCGCCAGGCAGGCAAGGGCGAAAGCGGCATAGGCGCCCGCAACGACCACCAGCGTCCAGACCGTGCCGATCCACGAAATGAACAGATAGCCCGCCGACAGGGTTCCGGCGATGGCGCCGATGGCGCTGAGCGCATGCAGCGCGCCGAGCGCGCGTCCGCTGCGCGCCCGGTCCTCGATGGCAAGTCGCGCCAGGATCGGCGAGGGAATGCCGGCGGCGAAGCTCGGCAGGAAGAACAGCAGCCCGGTCAGGGCGACAATGCCACCGATGGGTCCGGGGAATGCGCCGAGCACGGGGGCGGAGACCAGCCGGATCAGCGGAAGTGCGGCGAGCGTCGTGAGCGCGCCCAATGCGCCCGATATGGCCAGCCACGCAAGAGCCGTGCGCTGGGGGCGGTCGGCGACCAGCCCGCCGATCCAGTGTCCGGCGGAAAAGCCGGCAAGCACCACGGCGATCACCGCGGTCCAGGTGTAGAGCGACATGCCGACATAGGGTGCTAGCATCCGCCCTGCGACGATCTCGACCACGAGGCCGGCGGCGGCGACAAGGAACTGTGCGGCCAGCAGGAACCACAGTGGCACTGTGTCGGACCGGGAAGCGGATATCGCGGTTTGCGCGGAAGCGGGTTCAACTGCCATGGACCAAGCCTAGCCCGTCGCCGCCGGACCATCCAGCCTCATGCATGTCAGTCGGCCGGCGGACCGATGCGGTCGGGATGCGCGGCGGCGAAGGCCTCGATCTGGTTGCAGGCCGCATCGATCTCCACGACGCGCGGCAAGGCGGTCAGGTCGACGCCCCAGCGCCGGGCATTGTAGAGCTGCGGCACGAGGCAGAGGTCGGCCATCGTCGGCGTGTTGCCGTGGCAGAAGGTGCCGGCCTTGCCGTCGCCAAGCATCTGCTCGACGGCGGTTAGTCCCTTGGTGATGAAGGTCTGCATCCAGTCGATTTTTTCCGCGTCTCCCCCGCCCATGAGCTTCACTGCATGGGCGACGACGTTGAGATTGCAGACCGGATGGATCTCCATCGCGATCGCATGGCTGATCGCCCGGACGCGCTGCCGCTCAAGCGCCGTGGCGGGCAGCAGGGCGCTCCCCTCGCGCGTTTCGTGCAGATACTCGATGATCGCGAGCGACTGCGTCAGGACGCTGCCGTCGATTTCCAGTGACGGCACAAGGCCTTGCGGGTTGCGGGCCCGGTTGTCCGCGTCCCGCTGCGCGCCCTTGAGCAGATCGACGGCGACGGTGTCATGCGCGACGCCGAGGAGGTTCAGCGCGATCCGCACCCGGTAGCTTGCCGAGGAACGCCAGTAGTCGAAAAGCACGGGTCGGGTCACGGATTGTCCTCCTGTGGTGGCGAGGTCGCATGGCACCCGCCGAATGGTCCTTGCACAAAGCGTATCGCACGGGCGTCCGGCAAGGCCAAGGGGGCGCGGCAGCCTGCCGTCGAAAACCCGCCCGAAATCATGGGCTTGGGCAGGCCCGGACCGTCCGGAAATACTTGTACGACAAAAAATTTGACTATTTGGTCAAAATTCGGCTCCAATATCGGCAGTGGACGCGTCTCCGCCCAACGAGAGACGCGCCGCAAGCAATCGCCTGGCCGGCAACCGAAGAACGCAAAATGCGTCGCACCGTCGGCTTCTTGAGGAGAACACTGCGCCGGAGGTCCCTTCGCGGCTCCGGCCTTCGCATAAGGTGCAGCCATGGCTGACGCACTCCCGGGGCCCGATATCCGCACGGGCCGCCTCTCGCCTGACGACTATCTGGAAAATTTCGACGATCTCCACCCGCCGCTCGGCACGCATGAGGCCAGCGTCGAGGCGGATCGCTGCTACTTCTGCTACGACGCGCCCTGCACGATCGCCTGTCCGACCTCGATCGATATCCCGAAGTTCATCCGCCAGATCTCGACGGGGAACCCCGTCGGCTCGGCCAAGACGATCTTCGCGGAAAACATCCTGGGCGGCATGTGCGCCCGCGTCTGTCCGACCGAAACATTGTGCGAGGAAGCCTGCGTCCGCAATCTGGCGGAGGACAAGCCGGTCCAGATCGGTCTGTTGCAGCGCTATGCGACCGACACCTATCTCGAGCGCCCCGACCGGCATCCCTACAGCCGCGCCGCGTCGACCGGCAAGACGGTCGCTGTCGTCGGCGGCGGTCCGGCCGGGTTGAGCTGTGCCCATGCGCTCGCTCGCGAGGGGCATAACGTCACCATCTTCGACGCGCGCGAGAAGCTTGGCGGTCTCAACGAATACGGCATTGCCGCCTACAAGACGACGAATGACTTTGCGCAACGGGAAGTCGACTTCGTGCTCTCGATCGGCGGCATCGACGTCCAGTGCGGCAAGGCGCTGGGGCGCGACATCACGCTCGCCGGGCTGCGCAAGGATTTCGACGCGGTGTTTCTCGGCATGGGCCTTCCCGGCGTCAACGCGCTCAGAGCCGAAGGCGAGGACCTCAACGGGGTGATCGACGCGGTCGCCTATATCGCGGAGCTGCGCCAGGCAAAGGACCTTGCGAAGCTGCCGGTCGGCCGCAAGGTCGTGGTGATCGGCGGCGGCATGACCGCCATCGACATCGCCGTCCAGGCCAAGCGGCTGGGTGCGGAGGAAGTGACCATCGCCTACCGCCGTGACCGCGACGCGATGAAGGCAAGTGCCTACGAGCAGGAAGTGGCGCTGACCAATGGCGTTGTCATTCGCGAATGGCTGCAGCCGAAGCGGCTTCTCGGCGAGGGCGGCCATGTCGCGGGCATCGAACTGGAACGCACCGCGCAGGATGCCTCCGGACGGCTTTCCGGCACCGGAGAGACGGTGACGCTGGAGGCGGACCAGGTCTTCAAGGCGATCGGCCAGACCTTCGTTTCCGATGCGCTCGGCGGAGCCGAGGCGCTGTCGCTCGACGGCGGGCGGATCGGCGTCGACGACGACCGCCGCACGTCGGTGGCCGGGGTCTGGGCCGGCGGCGACTGCATCGCCGGGGGCGAGGACCTCACCGTTGCCGCCGTCGAGGATGGCAAGGTTGCCGCCCGTTCCATTCACGCCGCGTTGAGCGCTTGACCGACAAGCACCGCGTGCGTCACCCTCATTGTTCAACCGCGGTCGAAATCCCGTGGGGAGGATCACGAAATGGCTGATCTCAGCACAAATTTCATCGGCATCAAGTCGCCGAACCCGTTCTGGCTGGCCTCCGCGCCGCCGACCGACAAGGAATACAACGTCGTGCGCGCCTTCAAGGCGGGCTGGGGCGGCGTTGTCTGGAAAACGCTGGGCGAGGACCCGGCGGTGGTCAACGTCAATGGCCCGCGCTACGGCGCGATCCATGGCCGCGACCGCAACCTGATCGGCTTCAACAACATCGAACTGATCACCGACCGGCCGCTAGAGGTCAACCTGCGCGAGATCAAGCAGGTCAAGCGCGACTGGCCGGACCGGGCGATGGTCGTCTCGCTGATGGTGCCCTGCGAGGAGCAGAGCTGGATCGACATCCTCAAGAAGGTCGAGGACACCGAGGCCGACGGCATCGAGCTGAACTTCGGCTGCCCGCACGGCATGTCGGAACGCGGCATGGGCTCGGCCGTCGGCCAGGTGCCGGAATACATCGAGATGGTCACCCGCTGGTGCAAGCAGCACAGCCGCATGCCGGTGATCGTCAAGCTCACGCCGAACATCACCGACATCCGCAAGCCGGCCCAGGCCGCAAAGGCCGGCGGCGCCGATGCCGTGTCGCTGATCAACACGATCAATTCCATCGTGTCGGTGGATCTCGACCAGATGGCACCGGAACCCACCATCGACGGCCGCGGCGCTCATGGCGGCTATTGCGGTCCCGCGGTCAAGCCGATCGCGCTCAACATGGTGGCCGAGATCGCTCGCGATCCGGCAACCCACGGCCTGCCGATCTCCGGCATCGGCGGGGTGACCACCTGGAAGGACGCGGCCGAATTCATGGCCCTGGGCGCCGGCACCGTGCAGGTCTGCACGGCGGCGATGACCTACGGCTTCAAGATCGTCGAGGAGATGAAGGACGGCCTCAGCGACTGGATGGACGAGAAGGGCTACACCAGCGTTGACCAGGTTGTCGGCCGGGCCGTGCCCAATGTCACCGACTGGCAGCAGCTCAATCTCAACTATGTGGTCAAGGCGCAGATCGACCAGGACGCTTGCATCAAGTGCGGCCGCTGTCATATCGCCTGCGAGGACACCTCGCACCAGGCCATCACCTCGATGAAGGACGGCTTGCGCCATTTCGAGGTGATCGACGAGGAATGCGTCGGCTGCAATCTGTGTGTTTCGGTCTGCCCGGTGGAGGATTGCATCTCCATGGTGCAGATGACCGAGGGCACGGATCCGCGAACCGGCAAGAAGATCGAACCGGATTACGCCAATTGGACCACGCATCCCAACAATCCGAACCGGGTGATGGAAGCGGCCGAGTGACGAGGCTCCCGGGACCGTGCCGGCGGAGCGCGCGATGAGCGTCTCCGCCGACAGGGCCGACATCGGAACCGGGCGCGCCCATCTGGCGATGCTCGGTTTCGTGTTTCTCGTCTCGACGTCCTTTCCGGTCGGCCATGCCATCACCGGGGATCTGGCTCCGGCGGTGCTGACCGCTTTGCGCTTCTGTCTTGCGGCGGCGATCTTCGCCGGTATCGCCACCTGGAAGGGCCTGTGGCAGCGCCCGAAGCTGTCGCGCTTTCCGGTCTACATCCTGATCGCGGTGGTGCTGAACGTCTTCTTCGTGACGATGTTCGAGGCGCTGCGCTACACCAGCGCGCTCAATGCCGGTGCTGTCTTCACGCTGCTGCCGGCCTTCACGGCGATTGCCGGCTATCTCCTGCTCCGCCAGACCGTGTCGCGCCGCCAGGCCGGCTGTCTCGCCCTCGGTGCGGCGGGCGCGATCCTGGTGCTGTTCGGGTCAGACATCGGCCGGCTCCTGCGCTTCGAGATAGGCACGGGCGAGACGATCTTTCTCTTCGGGGTGATGTCCTACGCGTTCTATTCGCCGCTGATGCGGCTCTTGAACCGGGGCGAGCCGCTGGAGGTGTTCAATTTCTGGATCCTCGCCTGCGGCGCGGTGATGCTGCTGATCTACGGGTCCGAAGATCTGCAGAAAACGGTCTGGTCTGAGGTGCCGGCGCGCGCCTTCATCGGCGTTGCCTATCTTGCGGTGTTTCCGACAGCCTCGAGCTTCTTCTTCGCCACTTACGCGAGCCTTCGCCTGCCCTCGGGGCCGGTGATGGCCTACACCTATCTGCTGCCGTCCTTCGTCCTGTTCGAGACGCTGGCGCTGGGCGCGCCCTGGCCGGGCATGCTGACGCTTACCGGCGTCGCCGTGACGGCGGTCGCGACGCTGACCCTGCAGCGCGACACGCACCGACGGCGCTGACCGTCCGCAAGGCGGCCCGGTCAGTTGCGCAGCTGCGTGGCCATATAGGCGATGGTCTTGCGATAGACCTCGGCCCGGTTCCAGTCGCGCAGCACCCCGTAATTTGCCGTGCCAGGCGACCAGTCGGCGCCTTTGCGCCAGCCGTGCTGGCGCAGGAAGTTTGCCGTCGAGGCGAAGACGTCCGGCTTGCTGCGGATAAGATTGGGCCGGCCGTCGCCGTCGAAATCGACCGCAAAGCGCTCATAGCTGGAGGCGAGGAACTGCGTCTGTCCGATCTCGCCGGCCCAGGCGCCCTTCATGTCGCGAATGCTCATGGCGCCGCGGTCGGCGATCCGGAGCGCGCTCATCAGTTCATTGGTGAAGAACGCCGAACGGCGGCAGTCATAGGCAAGCGTTGCCAGCGAGGAGAAGATCGGGATATCGCCCATGAAGCTCCCGAAGCCCGATTCAAGACCCCAGATCGAGACGATGATTTCCTTCGGCACGCCGTATTTGCGTTCCACCCGGTCGAGCACGACCGCATGCTGGCGCAGCCGCTTGCGGCCGATGGCAATGGTGCTCGGCGGCGCGCGGCGTGCCAGAAACTGCTCGAAGCTCAGCTTGAAGGATTTCTGGTTGCGGTCGCGGCGGATCACCTTCGTGTTGTAGCTTACATTGCCGAGAGCCGCGTTGACAGTGCGCGAGGAAACGCCCGACGCAACCGCCTTGCGCTGAAAGTCCGCAAGCCAGGCGGGGAAGCCCTTCGACGTGTTGCCGCAGGACGCCGCGATCGCGTCCGTCGCTCCGAGCGACAGGCCGAGGCACAGGACACCTGCGAGAAGTCTCCGGACGTTGCGCATTCTCTCCTCCCAGGGTTCACGGCGCGCTGAGGGCGGCGCGCCGCTACGTCATCCCGACGATGAGAGGATGACCCGCGCGGGCGTTCAGATCAAGCGCGGGGCAGGAGCCCCTCGAAGAGAAGCGCGGAAAGGGTTTCCAGCGCGCCCTTGCGAAACCGGTCGTCGTGGATGCCGGACCCGGTGAGCGCCTCGATCTGCGGAGCGAAATCGGCGTAGTGCTGGGTCGTTGCCCAGATCAGGAATATTAGGTGATAGGGATCGACGTCGCGGATCTTTCCCGCCTTCGCCCAGTGGCGCAGCACCTCCGCCTTTTCCTCCACCAGCGCCTTGAGCGGCCCCTCGAGCACGTCGCGGATCATTGGTGCCCCCTGCATCACCTCATTGGCAAAAAGGCGCGAGGCCTCCGGTTCGTTGGCGGAAAAGCGCAGCTTCTGCTCGATATAGGCGGTCAGCTCGCGGCGCGGGTCGCCCTCCGGATCGAGCGTGCGCAAGGGGGCGAGCCAGCGGTCCAGCAGGCCCGCAAGCACCGCCTTGTAGATCTCCGACTTGGAGCCGAAATAATAAAGCAGGTTCGACTTCGACATGCCGGCGTCGCTGGCGATCTGGTCGACGCGGGTGCCGCGGTATCCGAAGCGGGCGAAGGTCCCGAGCGCCGCGTCCAGAATTCGGGCCCGGTTTCTCTCCTGAATGCGCGTGCGGCGCGGCTCCTCGTCCACGCTCATGCCTCCGCACGCGCGGGTTCGGCCGGCGCGGGCGCGGAGGCGGGGGCTGCGGGCGGTCTGGCGCCGATGCCGGCCAGGACGATGCCGATCACTGTCTTCTTGGCATCCTCGAACTGGGAATCATCCAGCGGCGCGCCGCCGTTAAGCGTATCGATCTGGTGATTGAAGTCGGCGTAATGCTGGGTCGTCGCCCAGATCATGTAGAGCAGGTAGCGGGCATTGACCGGCGCGATCTTGCCCTCCGCCACCCAGCGGTCGATGACGGCGGCCCGCGATGCGGTCCAGTCGCGCAAGGTGGTCTCCAGATAGTCCTGGATCACCGGTGCCTTGTGCAGGATCTCGTTGGCCCAGACCTTCGACCCCATCGGATGCGCGCGGGAGATGTCCATTTTCGCCGAGATATAGGCGGTGAGCGCCTCGACCGGATCGTCGCTCTCGTCGAAGGTGTTGGCGGCGTCGAGCCAGACATTGAAGATGTGCTCCACCACGCGGCGGTAGAGCGCTTCCTTTGTCGGGAAGTAGTAATGCAGGTTTGCCTTGGGAATGCCGGCGCGGTCGGCGATCACGCCGGTGGTCGCGCCCCGGAAGCCGCGTTCGGCGAAGACCTCCTCGGCCGCCTTGAGGATGGCGCGTTCGTTCTCTTCGCGAACGGCGCTCTTTTGTGTCTTGTCCCTGGCGCGCATCGTCCCTGATCGCCAATTCGGCACAACAGCCAAAAATTGATCTTGACCATGTGGTCAAGCCTTCCTAGGCTCATTTTGACCATTTGGTCAGGTTTTTTGGCCTGACGCAATGGATAACATGCGACGGACCGCCGGCACAAAACAACAAGACCGACGGCCGCGACCTTCCAGATTTCAGCCCTCGCGCTTCGGTGCGGGAGCTGCCTGTGCGGCGCGCAAGCTGCCATGATGCGCAAGATCGCGACGCGCGGGAAGACGGGGAACGATGGGCGGTGCTAGGCTTCGTGCCGGCACCAGGCGGCCGTGCGCGCGGGATTTGTCCCGCGCCCTGTCGCGAAGCCGATCGCATCACAGACAACAGGGCGCCCGCCGGGAACAAAGCGCGGGCGATCGGAGGACCCATGTCGCAGCCGGCGCTGACCAGCAACAATCTCGACGCCTTCTGGATGCCGTTTACGGCAAACCGCCAGTTCAAGAAGAACCCGCGCCTCTTCGTCGGCGCGGAGGGCATGTACTACAAGACCGCCGACGGTCGTCAGGTGCTGGACGGTACGGCCGGGCTGTGGTGCTGCAACGCCGGCCACGCGCGGCCCCGCATCACCGAGGCGGTGCAGCGCCAGATCGCCGAGCTCGACTATGCGCCGGCCTTCCAGATGGGTCATCCGCATGCCTTCGAGCTGGCCGCGCGCCTTTCGGCGCTAATGCCCTCGCCGCTCGACCATGTGTTTTTCACCAATTCCGGCTCCGAATCCGTCGAGACGGCGCTGAAGATGGCGATTGCCTATCACCGCGTCCGCGGCGAGGGCTCCCGCACCCGGCTGATCGGCCGCGAGCGCGGCTATCACGGCGTCAACTTCGGCGGCATCTCCGTCGGCGGTATCGTTGCCAACCGCAAGATGTTCGGGACGCTGCTCGGCGGCGTCGACCACATCCGCCACACCCACGATCTGGAGCGCAACGCCTTCTCGCGCGGTCAGCCGGAAAACGGCGCGGAATATGCCGAGGAGCTGATCCGTCTCGTCCAGCTGCATGACCCCTCGACCATCGCCGCCGTGATCGTCGAGCCCGTGGCCGGCTCCACCGGCGTTCTGATCCCGCCGAAGGGCTATCTCAAGCGGTTGCGCGAGATCTGCGACCAGCATGGCATCTTGCTGATCTTCGACGAGGTGATCACCGGGTTCGGACGCCTGGGCTCGCCCTTCGCGGTCGATCATTTCGGGGTCGTGCCCGATCTGGTCACCACTGCCAAGGGCATCACCAACGGCGTCATTCCGATGGGCGCGGTGTTCTGTTCCAGCGACGTGCATCAGGCCTTCATGACCGGACCCGAGCACCTCATCGAGTTCTTCCACGGCTACACCTATTCCGGTCATCCGGTCGCCTGCGCGGCCGCGCTCGGCACGCTCGACACCTATGAGGAAGAGGGGCTCCTGACCCGCGCCGCCGAGCTTGACGACTATTGGGCCGATGCGCTGCATTCGCTGAAAGGCACGCGCCACGTCATCGACATCCGCAACATCGGCCTGATCGGCGCGATCGAGCTGGAGCCGATGGCGGGCGAGCCGACGAAGCGGGCCTTCACTGCCTTCCTCAATGCCTATGAGGCCGGCGTCCTGATCCGCACCACCGGCGACATCATCGCGCTGTCGCCGCCGCTGATCATCGAGAAGAGCGAGATCGACCGGCTGGTCGACACCCTCCGCACCGTTCTGGAAGCTCTGGACTAGATCCCGGACCGCAGGCCGCACCGGTCACCGGTGCGGTCTGCGCAAGCTCACACGAAACGATGGCGGGGCGGCAGATTTCGGCCCGGCCACGGACCTGGAACCGAACATGACAGTCATTGAAAATGCCATCGGCGGCACACGTGCCCCCTCCCGTTCCGCCCGCACGGCCGCGATCTACAATCCCGCGACCGGCGAACAGAGCGCGACGCTTCACCTGTCGACCGCCGACGAAGTCGCCGAGGCGATTGCCGCAGCGAAAGCGGCCTTCCCGGCCTGGCGTGACACGCCTCCGGCGAAGCGGGCGCGCTGCATGTTCCGCTTCAAGGAGCTTCTGTCCGCCCATGCCGATGACATCGCCCGCGCGATTTCCGCCGAACACGGCAAGACCCATGACGATGCGCTGGGCGAAGTGGCGCGCGGCATCGAGGTGGTGGAATTCGCCTGTGGCATCCCGCATCTGCTGAAGGGCGATTTCGCCCGCAACGTCGGTCCGGCCATCGACAGTTATTCCGACCGCCAGCCGCTCGGCGTCGTCGCCGGCATCACGCCGTTCAACTTTCCGGCGATGGTGCCGCTTTGGATGTATCCGATCTCGGTTGCCTGCGGGAACACCTTCGTCCTCAAGCCGTCCGAGCGCGATCCCTCCGCCGTGATGGTGGTCTACGATCTCTTCCAGAAGGCCGGGTTTCCCGATGGCGTGCTGAACGTCGTGCATGGCGACAAGGAAGCCGTCGATGTGCTCCTGACCCACCCGGACGTGAAGGCGCTCTCCTTCGTCGGCTCCACGCCGATTGCCGAATACGTCTATTCCACCGGTACGGCGCACGGAAAGCGGGTCCAGGCGCTGGGCGGCGCCAAGAACCACATGGTGGTGATGCCCGATGCCGACATGGACCAGGCCGCCGATGCCCTGATGGGCGCGGGCTATGGCTCCGCCGGCGAGCGCTGCATGGCGATCTCGGTCGCCGTTCCCATCGGCGAGGAAACTGCCGACCGGCTGGTGGAAAAGCTGATCCCGCGCGTGCAGGCGCTGAAGATCGGCCCGGCAACCGACAAGGATGCCGAAATGGGCCCGGTCGTCACCGAACAGCACATGCGCAAGGTGCTCGGCTATATCGACCAGGGCGAGAAGGAAGGCGCGGAGCTTCTGGTCGACGGGCGTGGTTTCACGCTTCAGGGCTATGAGAACGGCTATTTCGTCGGCGGCACGCTGTTCGACCGGGTCACGAAGGACATGACGATCTACAAGGAAGAGATCTTCGGTCCGGTGCTCTCGGTGGTGCGCGCCAAGGGCTACGAGGAAGCCCTGTCGCTGATCAACGAGCATGAATACGGCAACGGCACGGCGATCTTCACCCGCGACGGCGATGCCGCCCGCGCCTTCGCCGACGGCATCGAGGTCGGCATGGTCGGCATCAACGTGCCGATCCCGGTGCCGGTCGCTTACTTTTCCTTCGGCGGCTGGAAGCGCTCGCTGTTCGGCGATCATTCGATCTACGGCGAGGAGGGCGTGCGCTTCAACACCCGGCTCAAGACGGTCACGACCCGCTGGCCTGCCGGCATCAAGGACGGGGCGGTATATACCTTCCCGAACATGGATTGACGGCAGCGATGACACGTCCTTCCGCCACATCTGAGGTGCTGGTCGACGACGAGCGGGTGCGCGTCACCCGCTGGGACTTCGCGCCAGGCGCGGAAACCGGCTGGCACCGTCACGACATGGACTATGTCGTGACGCCCGTGACGGACTGTCATTTCCTGCTGGAGGAGCCCGGCGGCGAGGCCCGCCGGGTGGAGATGCCGGCAGGGGCGGCCTACCGCCGTCCCGCCGGGGTCGAACACAATGTCGTCAACGGCGGCGATGCTCCAATGAGCTTCGTCGAAGTCGAACTCAAGAGTTAGGAGAGGCGTGATGAGCGCACCTGGAAAGAACATCCGCATCGACGGCGACCGGCTGTGGGACAGCCTGATGGAGATGGCGAAGATCGGACCGGGTGTTGCCGGCGGCAACAACCGCCAGACGCTGACCGATGCCGACAACGAGGGCCGCAAGCTCTTCCAGTCCTGGTGCGACGCGGCCGGCATGTCGATGGGCGTCGACACGATGGGCAACATGTTTGCCCGCCGCGAGGGAACGGATCCCGACGCAAAGCCCGTCTATGTCGGTTCGCATCTCGACACCCAGCCGACGGGCGGCAAATACGATGGCGTCCTCGGCGTTCTCGGCGGGCTGGAGCTGATCCGCACGCTCAACGACCTCAACATCAAGACCAAACGGCCGATCGTCGTCGTCAACTGGACCAACGAGGAAGGCACGCGGTTTGCGCCTGCCATGCTTGCCTCCGGCGTTTTCGCCGGCATGCACGAGCAGGACTGGGCCTACGACCGGGTCGATGCGGACGGCAAGAAGTTCGGCGACGAGCTGAAGCGGATCGGCTGGGTCGGCGACGAGCCGGTCGGATCGCGCAAGGACGAGATCCACGCCATGTTCGAGCTGCACATCGAGCAGGGGCCTATCCTGGAAGCGGAGGAAAAGGACATCGGCGTCGTCACCCACGGCCAGGGCCTGTGGTGGTTGCAGGTGACGGTGACCGGCAAGGACAGCCACACCGGCTCCACGCCGATGCCGATGCGCAGAAACGCCGGTCTCGGCATGGCGCGCATGACCGAGCTGGTGCATGAGATCGCGATGAAGAACCAGCCGCGCGCGGTCGGCGCCATCGGCCATTGCGACGTTCATCCCAACTCGCGCAACGTCATTCCGGGCAAGGTGGTCTTCACCATCGACTTCCGCTCGCCCGACCAGAACACGCTCGACGGCATGAAGGCGGAGTTCGAGGCCAAGGCCCCGAAGATCGCCGAGGAACTGGGGCTCAGCGTCGAGATCGAATCCGTTGGCCATTTCGATCCCGTCACCTTCGACGAGACCTGCGTCAAGGCCGTGCGCAACGCCGCCGAGCGGCTCGGCTATTCGCACCGGGACATCATCTCGGGTGCCGGTCACGACGCCTGCTGGATCAACCGCGTCGCGCCGACGGCGATGATCATGTGCCCCTGTGTCGACGGCCTGTCGCACAACGAGGCGGAGGAGATTTCCAAGGACTGGGCCACCGCCGGCGCCGACGTGCTGCTGCATGCGGTGCTCGATGCGGCCGAGATCGCGGAGTGAACATCATTTGGCGCGCCGATTGGCGCGCCGCCCCCTAGACAACCGAAAGGTCCGACAAGAGGCCTCGCGGACACACCAGACAGAGGGATCAAGCCATGACCAGCAAAGTGATCAAGGGCGGAACGGTCGTCACGGCAGACCTGACCTATGAGGCGGACGTCAAGGTCGAGGGCGGCAAGATCGTCGAGATCGGCCCGAACCTTTCCGGCGACGAGGTTCTGGATGCCACCGGCTGCTACGTGATGCCGGGCGGCATCGACCCGCATGTGCATCTGGAAATGCCCTTCATGGGCACCTATTCGACCGACAATTTCGACAGTGGCACCAAGGCGGCCCTTGCCGGCGGCACGTCGATGGTCGTCGACTTCTGCCTACCCGCGCCGCAGCAGTCCCTGCTGGAAGCCATCCAGATGTGGGACAACAAGTCGACGATGGCCCATTGCGACTACTCCTTCCACATGGCGATCACCTGGTGGAGCGAACAGGTCTTCAACGAGATGGAGACCGTCGTTCACGAGCGCGGCATCAATACCTTCAAGCACTTCATGGCCTACAAGGGCGCGCTGATGATCGAGGACGATGAGATGTTCGCCTCCTTCCAGCGCTGTGCGGCGCTCGGCGCGCTGCCGATGGTGCATGCCGAAAACGGCGATGTCGTCGCCGATCTCTCCGCCCGGCTTCTGGCGGAAGGCAACAACGGCCCCGAGGCGCATGCCTATTCCCGGCCCCCCGAGGTCGAGGGCGAAGCCACCAACCGCGCGATCATGATCGCCGACATGGCCGGCGTGCCGCTCTATGTGGTGCACACCTCCTCGGAACAGGCGCATGAGGCGATCCGCCGGGCCAAGCAGAACGGCATCCGCTGCTACGGCGAGCCTCTGATCCAGCACCTGACGCTGGACGACAGCGAATACCGCCATCCCGATTGGGACCACGCCGCGCGACGCGTGATGTCGCCGCCGTTCCGCGACAAGAAGCACCAGGACAGCCTCTGGGCCGGCCTGCAGGCGGGCACGCTGCAGGTGGTCGCGACCGACCACTGCGCCTTCTCCACCGAACAGAAGCGCTACGGCGTCGGCGACTTCACCAAGATCCCCAACGGCACCGGCGGTCTGGAAGACCGCATGCCGATGCTGTGGACCCATGGCGTCGCCACCGGCCGCCTGACGATGAACGAATTCGTCGCGGTCACCTCGACCAACATCGCCAAGATCCTCAACATCTACCCGCGGAAGGGCGCGATCTTGGTCGGTGCCGACGCCGATATCGTGGTGTGGGATCCGGCGAAGGAAAAGACGATTCAAGCCGCCAACCAGGTTTCGGCTATCGACTACAACGTCTTCGAGGGCAAGCATGTGAAGGGCCTGCCGCGCTTCACGCTGACCCGTGGTCGTGTCGGTTTCGAGGACGGCAAGGTTATCGAGAAACAGGGCCACGGCCAGTTCGTCAAGCGCACGCCGTTCCAGGCGGTCAACAGGGCGCTGTCGACCTGGAAGGAACTAACCGCGCCGCGCAAGGTGGAGCGCACCGGCATTCCGGCAACCGGCGTTTGATGCAGGGCGGCAGTCTTCCAAACGGGAGGCTGCCGTTTTCGCGATCATCGACGTGTTTGCCCCAACAGGCCCCGAACGAGGGATAGGCGACCAACATGCAACCTCAGCCAGCGGAAGAGACGGTCCGCTCCGTCATCGACATCGCCAAGCTTTCCCTGACCTTTGAGACCAACGACGGTCCCGTCCATGCGCTCTCCGACATCGATCTCGCCATCGGCGAGGGCGAGTTTGTCTCCTTCATCGGCCCGTCGGGCTGTGGCAAGACCACGCTCTTGCGCGTGATCGCCGATCTGGAGCAGCCGACCGGCGGGTCGATCTCGGTCAACGGCATGACGCCGGACGAGGCGCGGCTGAAGCGCGCCTACGGCTACGTCTTTCAGGCCGCCGCCCTTTATCCCTGGCGTACCATCTCCGACAATATCGCTCTGCCGCTCGAGATCATGGGCATGGGAAAGGCGGAGCGCGAGGAGCGCATCAGGAAGAACATGGAGCTGGTCAATCTCGCCGGCTTCGAGCGCAAGTACCCGTGGCAACTTTCCGGCGGCATGCAGCAGCGCGCCTCCATCGCCCGCGCGCTCTCCTTCGACCCCGACCTGCTCCTGATGGACGAGCCCTTCGGCGCATTGGACGAAATCGTCCGCGATCATCTCAACGAGCAGCTCCTGAAGCTGTGGGACAAGACCAACAAGACGGTGGTCTTCGTGACCCACTCGATTCCCGAGGCGGTGTTTCTCTCGACCAAGATCGTCGTGCTGTGTCCGCGACCCGGCCGTATCTACGACGTGATCGAAAGCGACCTGCCGCGCGACCGCACGCTCGACATCCGCGAAACGCCGGAGTTCCTGAAGATCGCCCACCGGGTGCGCGAAGGCCTCAGGGCGGGGCATTCCTATGATGACTGAGACCATGCGGTTCGGCATTGGCTGGCGGGCGACGGACCTGACGCGCACGCGCGACGGCGAGGTCGACCGCTTCACCATCGCCTCGCGGCAAAAGCCGATCGCCACCGTGGTGGCCGGCATTCCCGTCGTCTTTCTCGCCGTCGCGACGGCGGCCTATGCCGCGTCGCATCTCGATATCGTGACCCTCGCGATGGCCGGTCTGCTCGGCTATATGCTCTACGAGATCGCGCGCGCGAATTTCGGAAGGGTTCTGCTGAAGATCCGGCAATCGGACGTCGAGGCAACCTCGATGCTGGTGCTCCCCGGCCTTGGCGCCGTGCCGCTCGCTCCGACGCGGCGGTGGCCCTTCACCGAGCTCGCCAGTGTGTCGATGGGCCAGACGGAATACGGCAAGGCCAAGACGAAACCGGTCGACTGGCCGGGTTATGGTCTCGACGTGAAGACAGTCGACGGGGAGTCCCGGCGTCTGGTGTCCGGCATCACGCTGGAGCAGGCAGGAGTCTTGCGCGCCGCGATCCTTCAGCGGATGGAACAGGGGGCTGACGCATGAGCTCGACATCACTTGCCGTACCGGTCCGCTCGCCCTTCGCCGGACTGATGTCGGGCACCGCCGGACCTGTCCTTGTCGTGGTCGCCGTGCTGCTGGCGGTCTGGTATCTGGCTGCGGTTTTGCTCAACACGCCGTTCCAGCGCGACATCTACAAGCGCGGCGGCGTCGAGGATGTTTCCATCGTCCAGCTCGTCACCGACACGCTGGCGCAGGACCGCCCGGTGCTGCCGTCGCCGCATCAGGTTGCGGTCGAGATCTGGGAGACCACGGCAGAAAAGAGCATCACATCCAAGCGCAGCCTCGTCTATCACAGCTCGATCACGCTTTCCTCCACGCTGCTCGGTTTCCTGATGGGGACGGTGCTCGGCATCCTGCTCGCCATCGGGATCGTGCACAGCCGCGTGCTCGACAAGAGCCTGATGCCCTGGGTGATTGCATCGCAAACGATCCCGATCCTCGCCATCGCGCCGATGATCATCGTGGTGCTGAATGCCATCGGGATTTCGGGTCTTCTGCCCAAGGCGCTGATCTCGACCTATCTGTCGTTCTTTCCGGTCACCGTCGGCATGGTGAAGGGCCTGCGGTCCCCGGAAATCATTCAGCTCGACCTGATGAAGACCTATTCGGCATCGGCGTCGCAGACGTTGTGGAAGCTGCGGGTCCCCTCGGCTGCGCCCTATCTCTTCGCCTCGATGAAGGTCGGCGTCGCGGCGAGCCTTGTCGGCGCCATCGTCGGCGAACTGCCGACCGGCGCGGTCGCCGGTCTCGGCGCGCGCCTGCTCGCCGGCTCCTACTACGGGCAGACCGTACAGATCTGGTCGGCGCTGATCGTCGCTGCGGTTCTCGCCGCCACGCTGGTGTCGCTGATCGGGCTGGCCGAGCGGAGTGTTCTCAAGCGGATGGGGATGGCGCAATGACATCTGTTGCACAACGCGCAAGCGCGAAGAGCCCCGTCGCCGGGATCCTGTCGACCGGCGCGCTCGGCCTCGCCGTGGTGGCGACCCTGCTTCCGGTTATCCGCGGCGAAAGCCTCCGGCTCGACCTGATCGACACGCCATCGCTCGTGCTGGCGGTGGGGGCGGCCATCGTGCTGCTTGCGGCCTACCGGTTTGCCCGGGTCGGTCGCGTCTACGCCTGCATCGGGCTCGGCGGCGTGTCCTATGCGCTCGCCTTTGCCCTGATCGGGCTGATCACACCGCACGCGGGCGATGCGGGAGCGGGGTTCTGGGCCTATCTGGTCGTCGCCTGGGCGATGGCCTGGTTGAGCGTGGAGGAAATGGCGGCGCTCGAGCCGCGCGATCCGGCGTTGCGGCGGCTCGTGGCGCTGGCGATCCCGCTCACCTTCGGCATCTGGCTGTTGATCCTGTGGCAGTTGCTGGTCGTCGGCTTCGCCGTGCCGCGCGTGCTCCTGCCGCCACCCTCCGAGGTCTGGGTCCGCCTGCTGGCCTCTCCCGATATTCTCTGGAAGGACTTCCAGCAAACCTTCCTCAAGGGCGTGCTGATCGGATACGCCATCGGCTGCGGCTCGGGCTTCGTGGTCGCCATTCTGGTTGACCGGGTTCCGTTCCTGCGGCGCGGGCTGCTACCCATCGGAAATCTGGTCTCGGCCCTACCGATCATCGGCGTGGCGCCGATCATGGTGATGTGGTTCGGCTTCGACTGGCCGTCGAAGGCCGCCGTCGTCATCATCATGACGTTCTTTCCGATGCTGGTGAACACGGTGACGGGTCTTGCCGCAGCGGATCGCATCCAGCACGACTTGATGCACACATATGCGGCAGACTACCGCCAGACGTTGATCAAGATGCGGCTGCCGATGGCGATGCCCTTCATCTTCAATGCCTTGAAAATCAACTCGACGCTTGCGCTCATCGGGGCCATTGTTGCGGAGTTCTTCGGCACGCCCATCGTCGGAATGGGATTCCGCATTTCCACCGAGGTCGGGCGCATGAATGTCGACATGGTCTGGGCGTCGATTGCCGTTGCGGCGCTCGCCGGATCGCTTTTCTACGGCTTGGTGGCGCTCGTGGAACGAGTCGTCACCTTCTGGCATCCGTCAGTCCGGGGATAACGGACGGCGGGGCCGAAACCAGAGGGAGTAGGACATGAGAAAGACTTTGCTAGCCGCGGCCGCTATGGCCCTGGTCCTCGGGCCGGCTCAGGCGGCCGACGAGGTCACGCTGCAGCTTAAGTGGGTCACGCAGGGCCAGTTCGCCGGCTATTACGTGGCGCAGGACAAGGGCTTCTACGAAGAGGAAGGTCTCGACGTCACGATCAAGCCGGGCGGACCGGACATCGCTCCGCCGCAGGTGATCGCCGGCGGTGGCGCCGACGTCATCGTCGACTGGATGCCCTCGGCCCTTGCCAGCCGCGAACGCGGCGTGCCGCTGGTCAACATTGCCCAGCCGTTCAAGAAGTCCGGCATGATGCTGACCTGCCTGAAGGAAACCGGCATCACCACGCCGGAGGATTTCCGCGGGCGCACGCTGGGCGTCTGGTTCTTCGGCAACGAGTATCCGTTCCTGTCGTGGATGAGCCAGCTCGGCATTCCGACCGACGGCAGCGACAACGGCGTGACCGTGCTCAAGCAGGGCTTCAACGTCGATCCGCTCCTGCAGAAGCAGGCCGACTGTATCTCGACGATGACCTACAACGAATACTGGCAGGTGATCGATGCCGGCATTCCCGAGGAGGAGCTGATCGTCTTCAAGTATGAGGAGCAGGGGTCCGCAACGCTGGAGGACGGGCTCTACGTTCTGGAGGAGAACCTCGAGGATCCGGCCTTCGTCGACAAGATGGCCCGCTTCGTGCGCGCCTCGATGAAGGGCTGGAACTATGCCCGCGAGAACCCGGACGAAGCCGCCGATATCGTGCTGGAAAACGATGCGACCGGCGCCCAGACCGAAAAGCACCAGCGGCGCATGGTGCGCGAGATCAACAAGCTGACCGAAGGCACCGACGGAACCCTCGATCTGGAGGATTACCAGCGCACGGTGATGACGCTTCTCAGCGGCGGGTCCGATCCGGTGATCACCAAGGAGCCGGAAGGCGCCACCACCACGGTGGTGACCGACAAGATGTAATCCGCGACTGCGGACAGACCGCGAGACGAGAAAAGGGCGCGACCGGATGGCCGCGCCCTTATTGTTGGTGCGTGGGGAGGGCGAACCGGGCCTCGTCAGCCGCCTTCGCCGGCCGCCTCGCGGCGCCGCGCCAGGCTGCGCTTCACGAATGGCGACAGCATCGGCACGAAGAGGATCAGTGCCGCCGTGACCAGGATCGCGAAGGTCAGCGGCCGCGTCCATAGGAACGCCCAGCTGTCGTTGTTGATGATCAGCGCCCGGCGCAGGTTTTCCTCCATCATGCCGCCCAGAATGAAGCCGAGCAGCATCGGCGCCATCGGCATGTCCAGGAGCCGCAGCACCAGGGCGCCGGCGGCGAAGATCACCATCAGCTGGATGTCGAAGGTGTTGAACGACACGAAATAGACGCCGATCAGCGAGAAGAACAGGATCATCGGCACCAGCACCGTGTGCGGCAGCGCCAGCACGCGGGCGATATAGGGGATCAGCGGCAGGTTCAGCACCAGCAGGATCACATTGCCGAGATACATCGAAATGATCACCGACCAGAACACCTCGGGGTTTTCCACGAAGAGCCGCGGCCCCGGCTGGATGCCGTAGGAGATCAGCGCGCCCAGCATGATCGCGGTTGTGCCCGACCCCGGAATGCCAAGGGTGAGCAGCGGCACGAAGGAACCGGAGCAGGCGGCATTGTTGGCCGTCTCCGGCGCCGCGAGGCCGCGAACGGAGCCTTTTCCGAACTCGCGGCCCTTTTCCGGTCCGGCAATGCGCTGTTCCATGCCGTAGGCGAGAAAGGAGGCGATGGTCGCGCCCGCGCCCGGCAGCACGCCGACGAGGAAGCCGAGCACGGAGGAGCGCCCGATCACCGGCACCATCTCCTTGACCTCATCGCGCGACAGTTTCATCGAGCCGAGATTGGCGTTCGCGTCCTTCTCGCGGATCTTCTCTTCCTCGGTCTTGGGCTTCAGAACCGACATCAGCGCCTCCGACAGCGCGAAGGTCGCCATCGCCAGCAGCAGGAAGGAGATGCCGTCGATCAGGTCGATCATGCCGAAGGTGAAGCGCTGGATCCCTTGGGTTTCATCGGTTCCAACCGTGGAGAGCATGAGTCCGAACACGGTCATCAGCAGTGCCTTTATGACATTGCCGCGCCCGGCGAAGGCGGCCACCGCCGTCAGCCCGAGCACCATCAGCGCGAAATAGTCGGTCGACTGGAAGGCAAGCGAGACGACGGCGAGCGACGGCGCCGCGATCAGCAGGAACACTGCGGCGATGGTTCCGCCGGAAAACGACGAATAGGCCGCGATCGCGAGCGCCTTGCCGGCATGGCCCTTCTTGGCCATCGGATAGCCGTCGAAGGCGGTCGCGACGGTGCCGGCGACGCCCGGCGCGTTGATCAGGATGGACGAGGTCGAGCCGCCGAAGATTGCGCCGTAATAGACGCCGGCCATCAGGATCAGGCCGGTGGCCGGATCGAAGCCGTAGGTGATCGGGATCATCAGCGCGATGGCCGAGATCGGCCCGAGGCCCGGCAGCATGCCGATGAAGGTGCCGGCGAAACAGCCGACGGCGACCATCAGGATGTTCAGCGGGGAGGCGGCGGTGCTGAGACCGGTAAGAATGCCGTCAAGCATGGTCTATCTCCCGATGAACGTGGGCAGGGGCGCGATATAGACGTCGAGAAACTGCGTCATCAGCACCCAGAAGAAGACGGTCACGCCGACCGAGACGCTGAGCGCCATCACATGGCGGCGTTCGCCGAGAATGAGCATCGAGGTGACCAGGAACAGCGTGGTGGCGAGCAGGAAGCCGAGGGGGCGCACGGCGAGGCCGTAGAGAACCATCACCACGCAGAGCATGGCCACCTTGCCGAGCGGAAATCCCAGTCCCGGCACCCGCGTGAGCAGGCGCTTCATGTTGGCCCGCCACGCCGCGTCATCGTCGCGGGCGGTTCCGCGAAGCGGCTTGAGCAACAGCGCCAGCGACAACAGGACGCCGAGGATGGAGAGCGCTTGCGGCAAGGTGCGGGCGGTGAAGGCCTGGTTGGCCTGGAACGGCAGCAGCGGGATGTTGAAGATCATCGCGCCGTAGCCGAGCGAAAAGGCGAGCATGATCAGCGCGCCGATACGATCGCGGGTCAGCATGACGGAAAGGGCCGATCGGTTGGATGTGGGCTGTCGGTCGAAAAAAGGGCGCGGACCGTGATCCGCGCCCTGTCCCGGTTGATCAGAGGAAACCGAGTTCGGTCATCAGATCGGAGATTTCCTTTTCCTGCTTTTCCAGGAAGGCGGAGAAATCCTCGCCCGGGTTGAAGATGTTCACCCAGCCGTTGCGGGCGCGCACGGCTTCCCACTCCTCGGTCTTGTACATCGCCTCGAAGGCATCGATATACGCCTGCTGCTTCTCCGCGCTGAGACCCGGAGCCGCGAAGAACCCGCGCCAGTTGACGAACTCGGTGCCGGTCGCGCCGGCCTCGTCGCAGGTCGGGACGTCCTTGGCGACATCGAGGCGCGCCTTGGCGGTCACGCAGAGAATGCGCACCTGATCCTGCTTGGCAAGCTCGACCGCCTCGCCGAAGCCGGTGGACAGCGCCTGGATCTCGCCCGAAAGCAGGCCGGCCATCGCCTTGCCGCCGGCATCATAGGGGACGTATTTGACGTCGGTCGGGTTGCCGCCGGCGTTCTTCATCACCATTGCCACGACCACATGGTCCATGCCGCCGGCGACCGAGCCGCCGCCGATGGAGACCTTGGTCGGATCGGCCTTGAACGCGCTCGACAGCTGCGCAAAGTCGGCGATGTCGCTGTCGGTGTTCACGACAAGGGCCGCATAGTCGCCGATGGTGCTGGCGATCGGGGTCAGGTCGCGGAACGACTGCGGAAACACCTTCTGCAGCGAACGAATGACGATGGGCGTGGAATTGACCATCAGCGTGTCGTCGGCCGAGCCGGCGATCTCGATGAGATGGGCAATGGCCTTGCCGCCGCCGCCGCCGGACATGTTCTCATAGGAGGCCTGGCCGACGATGCCCGCCTTGGTCAGGGCCTCGCCCGTGCCGCGGGCCGTGCCGTCCCAGCCGCCGCCGGCGCCGCCGGGGATCAGGAAGTGGATGGATTCAATGTCTGCGGCCTGCGCGGAGCTTGCGCCGAAAGCAAGGCCGAGGGCTGCAACCGCGGCAACGAGGCCACGCCTGGTGGAAGTTGTCATGTGTCGTCCTCCCGTCGTCGCCCGCGCGCCGGGTGTCGGCCCGCTGCTGGCGACGATGTCTTGTCAGTGCGAGTGTGTGGCGCCGTGGCCGGGGGCGTTCCTCCCGTCCCGGCCGGGCGCGCGGAATGCCGTAGCGGCAATCGCGGGATGACAATGACACAGCTGTCTGACGCGAAGCTGTCGTTGCGGTGCAAAAATGTTTGTGCGCCGCACGCGCTTATTGCACGCGCAGGGCGCGGTTCCAGCGGTCGATCAAGCGTTGGCGCTTGACCTGGTCGAGATAGACGACCAGCGCCGGTCCGACCGGGATCGGCCGCAGCCTCGTGCCGTAGAGATCACGCATGCCGGCCGCGGTATTCGGCCCGTCGAGATCCGGGTGAAGCGCCGGAAGGCCGACATCGCGCGACAGGATCGTCTGTCCGGCGCGCGACAGCAGGAAATCGAGAAAGGCCGCGCCAAGGTCGGGAGACGCGGCGGATCTCGGCACCAGACCGGTACGCGACATCACGACGGTGTAGTCCTCGGGCAGCACGATGCCGAGGTCGGGCGCGGTCCGGGCCCAGGCCTGGGCGTAGGAGCCGAGAATGTTGTAGCCGAGGAGGAAGCGGCCGTCGGCGACCCGCTCCACGATCGCGGAGGAGTTGGAGTAGAGCTTCACGCCGGCCGCCCCCAGGGCGCTGAACAGCTCCCAGATCCCGCGATTGTGCTCGCCGTCGCGGGCGAGGAAGAACAGCCCGAGACCGGCGCGCTCGACGTCATAGGTGCCGACCCGGCCATAGATCTGGGCCTCGTTTTCCGTGAGATAGCGCGTCAGGTCGGCGCGCGTGCGCGGCGGCGCCTGTGTCGTGAACGAGGGCTTGTGGTAGAGGATCACCGCCGGCTCGAAGGTCACGCCGTAGACGCTGTGGCGCCATTGCGCCCAACTCGGGATCGCCTCGGCGCTGGGCAGGCGGACGGCTTGCGCATAGCCGTCATTGGCGAGTTTGACCTGGAGATCCATAGCCGAGGAAAAGGCGAGATCGGCGGTTTTCCCGTCCCTGTCCGATTCCGAGATAATGCGGGCGTAGATATTTTGGGTCTGCAGTTCGTGGAAATCGATGCGGATCGCCGGTCGTTCGGCCTGGAAGGCGGCAAGCAGCGGCAGCGCCATCTGGGAATCGAGCGAGGAGTAGATCGTGAGAACGCGCGCGTCCGGTGACGGGGTCAGCGGTTCCAGGCTGAGCGACGGAGGGTCGGTTTCAGCCAGGACCGGTGCCGTCAGGCAGAAAAGGACGAACAGGGGCAACAACCTTCGCAACATGGAAGCGAGTATTGCGGCAGTTGTCGCGGACATACAAGCGCCGCAGGGCTATCGTGATGCGACACGGCTTGCCCGCAGGCCTGTTGCTGCGGTTAAACTCGCCGCGGCGGTGCGTCGGGCGCTGCCGGCCGGAGCGGGGAGGCTGCGTGCGCATTCTGATCGTGGAGGACAACAAGACCCTGGCCGACGGGCTCGGGCGGATGCTGCGTGACGCCGGTTACGTGGTGGATGCCGTGCATGACCGCGAGGGCGCGGATGCGGCGCTCGCCGCCGGCGGGTTCGATCTCGTCGTCCTAGACCTGTCGCTGCCGGATGGCGACGGCCTTGAGGTTCTCGGCGGGATCCGCGCGAAGGGCACCCCTACGGCCGTTCTTGTGCTGACCGCGCGCGGCGCGCTGGACGAACGCATTCGCGGTCTCGACCACGGCGCGGACGACTATATGACCAAGCCGTTCGAGTTTCCCGAGCTGGAGGCGCGCATTCGCGCCGTGCTGCGGCGGCACGCGGGCGCACGCGGAGGGAGACTGGAATGCGGCCCGCTGGTGTTCGATCTCGATGCCCGCCAGGCGCTGATCGACGGTGTCGCCCTCGATCTCACCGCGCGGGAACTGAATGTTCTGCAGATCCTGATCGGGCGCAGCGAGCGGGTGGTCTCCAAGCAGCATATCGCCGAACGGCTGACCGCCTTCGACGCGGATATTTCGGAAAATGCGGTCGAGCAATATGTCTCGCGCCTGCGCAAGCGGCTCGAGCCGCATGGCTTGCGCATCCGCACCGCGCGGGGGCTGGGCTATGCGCTCGAGGTCGCCTGAAGGCATGCGGTCCTTTCGCAGGTTGCCCGGACGTCCCGTGCTGCGGTCCCTGTCGGCGCGCCTGTTGCTGTGGCTTCTGGTCCCCTTCAGCCTTCTGGCCGCCATCGGCCTTGTCGACACCTACCGGGAGGCCCGCGAGACCGCCAATGCGGTGCTCGACCGGGTGCTGACGGGCTCGGCCCTTGCCATTGCCGAAAGGGTTGCGGTCAACCGCGACGGCGAGATCGAGGTCGATGTGCCCTATGTCGCGCTGGAGATGCTGACGAGTGCGGCCGAGGACCGGGTGTTCTACCGGGTGGAGGGGCCGCCAGGCACCTTCGTTACCGGCTATCGCCAGCTTCCCGTTCTCCCGCCCGGCGAGGCGCCCGAGGTCGCCCGCCAGCCGCGCTTCGCCGATGCGGTGTATCGCGGCGAGCCGATCCGCATGGTCATTCTCACCGGGGCCGCCTCCACGGGAAACCGGTCGGTGGGCTACCGTGTCGCCGTCGCGGAGACGACATCGGCGCGCCGTGCCCTGGCCGAAGACATTCTCTTGCGTTCCGCCGCGCGCCAGACCCTGCTGATCCTGATCGCCGCGACGATTGTCTTCTTCGGCGTGCGCCGCGCGTTGCGTCCGCTGGCGCGCCTTGAGGAGGCGATCGACCGGCGAACCCCGGACGACCTGCGCCCGATCCGCCATGCGGTGCCGCGCGAAGTGGACCGGCTCGTCGGAGCGATCAACGGCTTCATGGGGCGGTTGGCGGATGCGCTGGCGGCGCTGCGCCGCTTCACCGGCAATGCCTCGCACCAGATCCGCACGCCGCTCGCCATCATCCGGACCCAGATCGAGCTGGCGCGTCGCGCGCGCGATCCGCAGGAAATGGCGGCAGCGCTCGATGTCGCCGATGCGGCTGTTGCCCAGAGCGAGCGAACGCTTGCGCAGCTCCTCCTTCTGGCGCGGGTGGACGAGGCCTCCGCCGACCGGCTGACGCTGGAAGAGCTCGATCTCTGCACGCTGGCGCGTACGGTCACGGCCGAACTGGAACCTGTCGCCGCCCGGGCCGGCCTCGACCTCGGCTTCGAGGTGGTGCCCGATGCGCAAGGCCGAGGCTGTCCGCTGGTGCGCGGCCAGCGGATGCTGTTCGCTGAACTCCTGCGCAACCTGATCGAGAACGCCATCGCCTATGCGGGGCGCGGCCGTTCTGCAACGGTGAGGGTCGGTCTCGCGGGCGACGCACGGGTCTTTCTGGAGGTCGAGGACGACGGTCCGGGCATTCCGGAGCGGGATCGTGCCCGCGCGCTGAAACGGTTCGAGCGCCTGACATCGGAAAACGGACCGCAGGGTGCGGGGCTCGGGCTTGCGATTGTCGACGAGATCGCCCGGCTGATGGGCGCCCGCCTCGACCTGCTCCCGAGCGACCCGATGGCGGCTGACGGTGCCATGGGCCTCACCGTTCGCATCGTCTTTCCGAGAGCTGCGAAAGCGCCGGCCTGATCGCACGATTGCCGGGGTTCAGGGTTTTCCGTCAGGTTCCTCGTAGGTCCAGCGGTGCGCCGGCGGCGTCGGCCCCTTGTTGCGCCCGCCCTGCTGCATCTGCTCCCAGGAATGCGCCAGAATGCCGACGGAGCGCGACAGGCAGAAGAACCCGCGCGCAAGCGGTGCCGGGCAGCCAAGTTCGGCATAGATCACCGCCGTGGCCCCGTCGATATTCATCGGCACGGGCCTGCCCTTTTCTTGGAAAAGCACCGCGTCGATCTCCCGTCCGATGGCAGCGAAGGCGCCGGAGACAGCCCCCTCCGCCGCTGCCTGGTCGACGAGTTCAAGCAGGCGCGGCGCGCGCGGGTCGACCGGCTTGTGGAAACGGTGGCCGAACCCCGGGATGAACCGGCCATGGGCCGCGCGAAAGGCGGCAAGTCCCTCTGTCGTTGCCTGCTTGAGGTCTCGGCCCGCCTCCTGCCGGTCGGCAATGTCGCGGTAGAGCGCGGCCGCCTGTTCGCCCGCGCCACCATGCACGTCGCCCAGCATGTTGACGCCGGTGGCGATGGCGTTGTTGAGCCCGACCCCGCAGGTCGCCGCCATGCGCGCGGCGGCAATCGAGGGCGCCTGCGGGCCGTGATCGACGGCGGCGACGAGTGCTGCCTCGAAAAGGCGCGCGCGGGCGGCATCGAGCGGCGTGCCCATAACCAGATGCCAGATCATCTGCGGGAAGCTCAGCGCCCCGATCAACTCCTCGACCGGGAGGCCGCGAAAGGCGATGCGTCCCGGCTCCATGTCGATGATCGAGGTGCGCCACCAGTCGGCGACCGGGTCGCGGGTCGGTTCGTCGCTCATATGGCGCCCTCCTGTTCCAGGGATCGAAGGTCGTCGTCGTCCAGTCCAAGCGCGCGGTAGACGTCGGCGTTGTCGCGTCCAAGCACTGGCGGAGGGGTGTCAACGCAAGGCGGCGCGCCATTGACCTTGATGCCGGTGCGCACCGTCTTGATGGCCCGCCCGACGCCGGGCACGTCGGCGAAATCCGCGATCATCCCGCGACCCGCGACCTGCGGCTGGTCCAGCGCTTGCGGTACGGTGAGGATCTCGCCGGAGGGGATGCCTTTGGCGCTGAACAATGCGACCCAGTCGGCGGCATCGCGCGCGGTGAGGCTTTTTTCGATCTCGGCGCGCAGCGCATAGCGGTTGGCCTTGCGGGTCTCGCGCGTTGCGTAGTCGGGATCCGAGAGAAGGTCCGCCCGCCCCAATATCTCGCAAAGCGCCTCCCATTGCTCGTCCTTGTTGGCGGCGATGTTGAGCGCGCCGTCGCGGGCCTGGAAGGCGCCGGAGGGGGCCGATGTGGTGTTTTCGTTGCCATGGGCTGCCGGCGTCTGCCCGGCGATCAGCCAGTTCGACACCACCCAGCCCATGGTGGCAAGCGTCGCCTCCAGCATCGAGACATCGAGGAAGACCGGCGCCTTTCTGGGCCCGGCAAGGCTTGCGGTAATCGCGAAGGCCGCGGTCAGGCCGCCGATGGTGTCGGCCACGGGATAGCCGACCCGCAAGGGCGCGCTTTCGACGTCGCCCGTCACCGACATCACGCCCGAGAGGCCCTGCACGATCTGGTCGTAGGCCGGCATCGCGCGCATCGGCCCGTCCTGGCCGAAGCCGGAGATCGCGCAATAGACGAGGCGCGGGTTGAGCGGCTTGAGATCCTCGAAGCCGACACCGAGCCGGTCCATCACGCCGGGGCGGAAGTTCTCCACCACCACGTCGGCGGTGGCGACGAGCTTCTTGAACAAGGCGACGCCGGCGGGGGTCTTGAGATTGAGCGTCACGCTCTTCTTGCCGGCGTTCTGCGCGAGGAAGGAGACGCCCATATTGGCGGCATTGAGTGCGGGATCCGCGCCGAGTTGCCGGGCGAGGTCGCCCTTGCCCGGTCGCTCGATCTTGATCACTTCGGCCCCGAAATGCGCCAGCTGATGACAGCAGAACGGACCGGAGAGCACATTCGTCAGATCCAGAACGCGGATGCCATCGAGAGAGCCGGCCATGGAATGCCTCGTGCCGTGGTGCGACAAACGTCCCCCCGGCGCGAGGAAGTCACGCCCGGCGGGTGTCGCGGGAGGATGTGGTTTCGCTATAGCGGTCCCGCATCCATTGGCCAAGGGCGTCGGCCTGGTTTTGCGACAGATGCAGGCCGAGCTTGGAGCGGCGCCACAGCACGTCCTCGGCGCTGCGGGCCCATTCCTGATCCATCAGATAGGCGACTTCCCGCTCGTAGAGGTCGGCGCCGAAATGTCGCCCGAGATCCCCGGTCGTCCGGGCGCCTTCGAGAATTGCACTTGCGCGCGTGCCGTAGTTGCGCGCCAGCCGGTGCACGAGCCCGGCCGGCAGGTCCGGATGAGCCGTCTGCAGGTCGCGCACCAGATCCTCAAAGCCGGTCGTCGGAAAATCGCCGCCGGGAAGTGGCGCGGAACGCGTCCAGGGTTTGCCCATGGCGCCGAGCACGCTCTCCACGTGTTCCAGCACCGAAAGCGCCAGCCGTCGATAGGTGGTGATCTTGCCGCCGAAGATGTTCACCAGCGGCGCGTGATCCGCGCCGCCCGCCCCGGTGTCGAGCTTCAAAACATAGTCGCGCGTCGCCTCCTGCGCCTTGGAGGCGCCGTCGTCGAACAGCGGTCGCACGCCGGAATAGGTCCACACGACATCGTCGCGCTTGATCGGCGTCTTGAAATATTCGCTTGCCGCCGCCGCGAGATAGAGGATTTCCTCCTCCGTCGCGGCCACATCGGCCGGATCGCCTTCATAGTCGCGGTCGGTGGTGCCGATCAGCGTGAAGTCCCGCTCATAGGGAATGGCGAAGACGATGCGCCCGTCGGCGTTCTGGAAGATATAGGCACGGTCATGGTCGAACAGCTTGCGCACGACGATATGGCTGCCCTGGACAAGGCGCACATTGCGCGCATCGTTTCGTTTCAGCGCGCTTTCCAGCAGGCGGTCGACCCAGGGGCCGGCGGCATTGACCATCAGCCGCGCGGTGACGTCGCGGGTCGCGCCCGTATCGGTGTCGCGCAGCGTCGCATGCCAGATGTCGCCGTCGCGCCGGGCCGCCACGACCTGGGTGCGGGTGTTGATCTCGGCGCCCCTGTCGGCTGCGTCGCGCGCATTCAGCGCCACCAGCCGGGCATCGTCGACCCAGCAGTCGGAATATTCGAAGGCGGTTGAAAATCCGGGCTTCAACGGTTCGCCGGTCGGGTCCTTGCGCAGGTCGAGCGTGCGCGTCGCCGGCAGCAGCTTGCGGCCGCCCAGGTGGTCATAGAGAAACAGGCCGAGCCGCAGCAGCCAGCGCGGCCGCAGTCCCTTGGAGTGCGGCAGCACGAACCGCAGCGGCCGGATGATATGCGGCGCGATCGACCACAGCAGCTCGCGCTCGCTCAGGGCCTCGCGCACCAGCCGGAACTCGTAGAACTCCAGATAGCGCAGGCCGCCGTGAATGAGCTTGGTCGACCAGGACGAGGTGCCGCTCGCCAGATCGTTCATCTCCGCCAGGCACACGGAATAGCCGCGTCCGGCGGCGTCGCGGGCAATGCCGCATCCGTTGATGCCTCCGCCGACGATCAGCAGGTCGTAGTCGGTGTGTTGCGCTTGCGACGCCATCACGCCCCTTCCTGTTCCTGGCCGGCAGAGGGTCCGGGGGTGAACGCGAAGGCGTTCGCGGTCCCGTCGCCGGCGATTTCAATGCGTACGTTGTGCTCGCGGCAGATCTCCGCGACGCTTTCGGGCGGTGCCGTGTCGGTTACGAAAATGTCGATTTGCGACAGATGGGCGATGCGCACCGGCGCGCTGCGCTCGAACTTCATCGCGTCGGCGACGAGCAGCGTCTGGCGGGCATGGCTGAGAATCTCGCGCGCAACCCGCACTTCCCGGAAGTCATAGTCGAAAATGGTGCCGTCGGCATCGATCGCGGACGCGCCGATGACGGCGTAATCCACCTTGAACTGCCGGATGAAGTCCACCGTTGCCTCGCCGACGATGCCGCCGTCGGAGGGGCGCACCTGTCCGCCGGCGATGATCACTTCCACCGCCGGCGCCGAGCGCAGGATATTGGCAACGTTGATGTTGTTGGTGATCGCCATGATGCCGTCATGCTGGCGCAGCGCCCGGGCGACCTGCTCCGTGGTCGTGCCGATATTCAGCATGATCGAGGCATTGTCGGGAATGAGCGCGGCGGCCCGCTTGCCGATGAGCTGCTTGGCATCGGAGGCGAGCTGTCGGCGGGCGTCATAAGCGTAGTTTGCGATCCCCGAAGGCAGCACCGCGCCCCCGTGCACGCGCTGCAGCATGCCCCGTTCGCACAATTCGTTCAGATCCTTGCGGATCGTCTGCGGGGTCACGTCGAATTCGCTCGCGAGGCCATCGACGTCGACCCGGCCGGCGCGGCGCGCGCGGTCCAGGATTTCGGACTGGCGGGGCGAAACCGGATCCATTCTGTTGCCTTTCGTTTTCTTTCGCATTGCAGCAAACGTGAGTCTGCAATGATTATTATAAGGCCTGAAACGACTGTTTACGCCAAAATTTGAGCTCAGCACGCAAAAAATGGCAAGTCAGTTTTCGGGTTGACGTTCACTTTTTTTCGTTTGATAGTCAAGTCGCAGTTTCGCAAGGGAGGAAACCAAATGCGACACAAGATGCTGGCAGCCGTGGCTGCTGCAGCGCTTATCGCGGGTTCGGGGTCGGCTTTCGCCGGACCCGAGGAGGCGAAGAAGTGGATTGATAGCGAATTCCAGCCCTCCACGCTGACGAAAGATCAGCAGATGGCGGAGATGGAATGGTTCATCAACGCGGCCAAGCCCTACGCGGGCATGGAGATCAACGTGCTGTCGGAAGGTATCCCGACCCACGTCTATGAATCCAAGACGCTCACCCAGGCGTTCGAGGAAATCACCGGCATCAAGGTCAACCACCAGATCCTCGGCGAGGGCGAAGTGGTTCAGGCCGTGCAGACGCAGATGCAGACCAACCGCAATCTGTACGATGCCTATGTGAACGATTCCGACCTCATCGGCACCCACTCGCGCCTGCAGCAGGCCGTCAACCTGACGGACTGGATGGCAGGCGAGGGCAAGGATGTCACCTCGCCGACGCTCGATCTCGACGATTTCATGGGGATCAGCTTCACGACTGGTCCGGATGGCGATCTCTACCAGCTGCCGGACCAGCAGTTCGCCAACCTCTACTGGTTCCGCAAGGACTGGTTCGACCGCGAAGACCTGAAGACCGCGTTCAAGGAGAAATACGGCTACGAACTCGGCGTTCCGGTCAACTGGTCGGCCTATGAGGACATCGCGGAGTTCTTCTCCGAGGACGTCAAGGAAATCGACGGCGTACGCGTCTACGGTCACATGGACTACGGCAAGCGCGCTCCCGATCTCGGCTGGCGCATGACCGACGCGTGGCTGTCCATGGCAGGCGCCGGTTCGCCGGGCGAGCCGAACGGCCGTCCCATCGACGAATGGGGCATCCGCATGGAGGAAGGCTCGTGTAACCCGTCGGGCGCCTCCGTGTCCCGTGGCGGCGCGACCAACGGCCCGGCGGCTGTCTACGCCATCCGCAAGTGGGATGAATGGCTGCGCAAATATGCGCCTCCGGGTGCGGCCGACTACGACTTCTACCAGTCGCTTCCCGCACTCAGCCAGGGCAACGTCGCCCAGCAGATCTTCTGGTACACCGCGTTCCTGGCCGACATGGTCAAGCCGCGCTCGGAAGGCAACAACACGGTCGACGAGAACGGCATGCCGCTGTGGCGCGCCGCGCCGAGCCCGCACGGCCCCTACTGGCAGGAAGGCCAGAAGGTCGGTTACCAGGACGTGGGTTCCTGGACCATCCTCAAGTCCACGCCGACCGATCGCGCCAAGGCCGCCTGGCTCTACGCGCAGTTCGTGACCTCCAAGACCGTCGATGTGAAGAAGAGCCACGTTGGTCTCACCTTCGCCCGCGACAGCACCGTGCGGCATGAAAGCTTCACGGAGCGTGCGCCGGCCCTTGGCGGCGTGGTGGAGTTCTACCGTTCGCCGGACCGCGTCCGCTGGTCGCCGACCGGTGTCAACGTGCCGGACTATCCGAAGCTGGCCCAGCTGTGGTGGCAGCAGATCGGCGACGTCAACTCCGGTGCCTTCACCCCGCAGGAAGCCATGGACCGTCTCGCCGGCGAGATGGACACCATCATGGCCCGCATGCAGCGTGCGGATGAGGCCAATGGCACCTACGGCGGCTGCGGCCCGCGTCTGAACGAGCCCAAGGATCCGTCCGAGTGGCTCGGCAAGGGCGGCGCCAAGGCGAAGCTGGACAACGAAAAGCCGCAGGGCGAGACCGTCAACTACGACGAACTCGTGAAGCGCTGGGCCGAGAATTGATCACGGCCTGATCACACGGCGGTCCGGGGATGTTCCCCGGGCCGCCCTTTCGCGACGTTGATCTCGACGCGAAACACGCCCGTTGGGATGGGCAGACGCGGACTTCGGGCCGCGCAAACCCTGACACCCTCACACGATCCAATGCTGAAGGCGGCAATCATGTCCCTTGAACTGAGGGGCGTCGGTCTGCGGGCAGGCGCCGATATTCATATCCATCCGACCGATCTGGTCTGCGAGCCGGGAAGCTTCAACATCCTGCTTGGCACCACGCTCGCCGGCAAGACGACGATGATGAAGCTGATGGCCGGGCTGGAGCGTCCGACCGCCGGAACCGTCTGGTTCGCCGGCCAGGACGTCACGGGCGTCTCCGTGCGCCGCCGCAACGTGTCGATGGTCTACCAGCAGTTCATCAATTATCCGAACATGAGCGTCTACGAGAACATCGCCTCGCCGCTGCGGGTGGCAAAGATGGACGAGGCGGAGATCAAGCGGCGCGTCGGCACCATGGCCGAGTTGCTCAAGCTTTCGCCGATGCTGTCACGCCGTCCCTCGGAGCTTTCCGGCGGACAGCAGCAGCGCACCGCCATGGCCCGCGCGCTCGTCAAGGACGCCGACCTCGTGCTGCTCGACGAACCGCTCGCCAATCTCGATTTCAAGCTGCGCGAGGAGTTGCGGGACGAATTGCCCCGGCTTTTCGCCGACCGCGACTGCATCGTGGTCTATGCGACGACGGAGCCGGTCGAGGCGCTGCTGTTCGGCGGCCACACCGCCTGTCTGCATGAAGGCCGGGTCACCCAGTTCGGCCCGACCGCGGAGGTCTACCGCAATCCGCGCGATCTCGTCAGCGCGCAGGTGTTCTCCGAGCCGCCGATCAATATCGCGTCGGTCACCAAGGCCGGCTCGGTCTTCCGCTTCGGCCAGGATACCGAATTCCCGGCATCGGGGGCTTTCGCGGCGCTTGCCGACGGAGCCTATACGCTCGGCATCCGGCCGCACCATGTGGCGCCGACCCCGAGCGGCGACAATCCGGTTCCCGTCGACGGGCATGTGCTCGTCACCGAACTGTCGGGGTCGGAAAGCGTCATTCACTTCACCGTGCAGGGCGAGACCTGGGTCTCCCAGTCCCACGGCATTCATCCGTTTGAGGTCGGAACCGATCAGCGGCTCTACGCCGACATGTCGAAGGCGCTTGTCTTCGACGGCGACGGCCGCCGGATCGAGATCTGAGGAGGGACGCAGGCAATGGCGAAAATCGTTCTCGATACGCTCAGGCATGCCTATATGCCGAACCCGACGCAGGACAGCGACTGGGCCCTGAAACAGCTCGATCTGGAGTGGGAAGACGGCGGCGCCTATGCGCTTCTCGGGCCCTCCGGCTGCGGCAAGACCACGCTGTTGTCGATCATCTCCGGCCTGTTGCGTCCGACCCACGGGCGCGTCTTCTTCGACGGGCAGGATGTCACCGATCTTTCCCCGGAACAGCGCCACATTGCGCAGGTGTTCCAGTTCCCGGTCGTCTACGACACGATGACCGTCTACGACAATCTGGCCTTCCCGCTGCGCAATCGCGGCGTCGACGAGAAGCACGTGGACCAGAGGGTCCGCGAGATCGCCGGGATGATCGACCTCACCCATATGCTGGACAACCGGGCCGCGGGCCTCACTGCCGACGGCAAGCAGAAGATCTCGCTCGGACGCGGACTTGTGCGCTCGGACGTCAACGCCATCATGTTCGACGAACCGCTAACGGTGATCGACCCGCATCTGAAATGGCAACTGCGCTCCAAGCTGAAGGAGCTGCACCAGCGCGTCCGCACCACGATGATCTACGTCACCCACGACCAGACGGAGGCCCTGACCTTCGCCGACAAGGTGGTGGTGATGAACCAGGGCGAGGTGGTGCAGATCGGCACGCCGGTGGATCTCTTCGAGCGTCCCCAGCACACGTTCGTCGGCCATTTCATCGGATCGCCTGGCATGAACGTGCTGCCGTGCGAGGTTGCTGACGGCCGCCCCCATGTCGCGGGCATTGCCGTCCAGGCCGGCGGCAGCGGCAATCTGGGCTCGGCATCGGGCAAGCTCGAGGTCGGCGTGCGGCCGGAGTTCGTCCGCTTTGCCGAGGCCGGCGATACCGGCGGACTGCCGGCGCGGGTGGTGAAGGTCAGCGACGCCGGCCGGTTTCGCATCGTCGAGGCTGAGGCCGCCGAAACGCGTATCAAGTTGCTGGTGCCGGAAGGCGGCGACATTCCGCAGGAGCAGGCGCATCTGCTCTTCGATCCCGACCATACAGCCGTCTATCGCGACGGCTGGATCGTGGCCTGAGGCGGGGAAGCAAGATGAACAAGACACACGACAACAAAGCCTGGTTCTTCGTTCTGCCCGTTGTGGCGCTCGTTGCCTTCAATGCGGTCATTCCGCTGATGACGGTCGTCAACTACTCGGTCCAGGAGACCTTCGGCGACAACGTCTTCTTCTGGGCAGGCGTGATGTGGTTCGAGCAGGTGCTCCAGTCGGAGCGCTTTCACGATGCCCTGTTCCGCCAGCTGGCCTTCACCTTCACGATCCTGCTGATCGAGGTGCCGCTCGGCGTCGCCATCGCGCTGACCATGCCGAAGAAGGGACCTTGGGTGCCGGTCTGCCTCGTGCTGATGGCGCTGCCGCTGCTCATTCCGTGGAACGTGGTGGGGGCGATGTGGAACATCTTCGCGCTGCCCGACATCGGCCTGCTTGGCCGCAGCCTCAATGCGCTCGGCTTCGACTACAATTTCACCCGCCAACCCGGCGACGCCTGGTTCACGCTGATCCTGATGGATGTCTGGCACTGGACATCTCTGGTGGTGCTGCTCGCCTATGCGGGTCTCGTCTCGATTCCCGACGCCTATTACCAGGCGGCGAAGATCGACGGCGCCAAGCCCTTCGCCGTGTTCCGCTACATCCAGCTGCCGAAGATGAAGCGGGTGCTGACCATCGCCGTGCTGCTGCGCTTCATGGACAGTTTCATGATCTACACGGAACTGTCGGTGCTTACCGGCGGCGGGCCGGGCAATTCGACGACGCTGCTGTCGATCGACCTGGTGAAGATCGCGCTCGGCCAGTTCGACCTCGGACCGGCGGCCGCCATGTCGCTGATCTACTTCCTCATCATTCTCGCGCTCAGCTGGGTGTTCTACACCCTGATGATGCGCAACGAACAACAGTGACGGAGCCAAAGCGATGACACGGACCAGCCGTTACGTCCCGGTGCTTTACATCCTGTTCCTGATGCTGCCGATCTATTGGCTCATCAACATGTCGTTCAAGACGACGAATGAGATCCTCGGCGAATTCACGCTTTTTCCGCGTGAGTTCACGCTGGAAAACTATGTCACGATCTTCACCGATCCGACCTGGTACATGGGCTATGTCAACTCGATCACCTATGTGGCGATCAACACGGTGATCTCGGTGCTGGTCGCGCTGCCGGCGGCCTATGCCTTCTCGCGCTACCGCTTCCTGGGCGACAAGCACCTGTTCTTCTGGCTCCTGACCAACCGGATGGCGCCGCCGGCGGTCTTCGCGCTGCCGTTCTTCCAGCTCTACTCGGCGGTCGGCTTGTTCGACACGCCGCTGGCCGTGGCGCTGGCGCACACGCTGTTCAACATTCCGCTGGCCGTGTGGATCCTCGAGGGCTTCATGTCCGGCGTCCCGAAGGAACTCGACGAGACGGCCTATGTCGACGGCCATTCGTTCTGGTCGTTCTTTCTCAAGATCTTCGTGCCGACGATTGCCGCCGGCATCGGCGTCGCGGCCTTCTTCTGCTTCATGTTCTCCTGGGTCGAGCTGCTTCTGGCAAAGACGCTGACCTCGGTGGACGCGAAGCCGATCGCGGCGACCATGACCCGAACGGCGAGCACCTCCGGCTACGAGCTCGGCCTGCTTGCGGCCGCCGGTACGCTGACCATCATTCCGGGCGCCTTCGTCATCTACTTCGTGCGCAACTACATCGCCAAGGGCTTCGCGCTCGGCCGCGTCTGACGCGCCATATCAGGGGAGATACTCGTCATGGGTTTGAGCTGGATGGCATGGACGGGGCCGACCGCAGGCTTCTTCATCTTCATCGGGATCTGTTTCGCGGTCATGTCGGTCTGGGAATATGCCTCGCCGGGCGGCGGCCCGCGCCACGGCATTCTCGGACTGGACACCACGCGCGGCGACCGGCTTTTCATCTCGCTGCTCGGCAGCGCCTTCATTTTCCTCGCGTGGCTCGGCTTCGTCGGCCCCTTCGTGCTGGGAATGCTGGGCCTGGCAGGACCGATGCTCGTCGTGCCGCTGGTCGTCGCCATCGTCTACGCGATCTGCATCTTCGTCTGGGCCTGACGGGCGCTCGTTGCGCTCCGGCGCAAACTTGCGGTCAGGCGCGACTCGTCCAAGGATTGCCGTGACTTGATGGCAATCGGGGCAGGACGTGATGCAAAAGGTCTTGAGGATAAGGGTCGTTGCGGCGCTCGCCGGAGCGCTTGCCGCAGCAGCCTCGCTGTCCGGTGCCGCCTCGGCACAGAGCGGAGGCTGGCAAAGCGGCGAGCAGATTTCCAGCCTTTGCGCCACAGGACCAACGGAAAATCCGGTCGCCGTCACCTTCTGTCTTGGCTACCTGCAGGGCGCGCTGGATGCCTTCCTGATCGGTCGCGCGTCCTGCGTGCCGGCCGGAACGGACGCCAACGGCCTGCGCAGGGCGGTGCTGGAGCATGCGAGCCGCCATCCCGAGCGCGCCAGGGGGCGCGGGCCGGTTTTCGTCTATGATGCGTTCCGCGCGGCCTGGCCCGAATGCGCCCATATGCCGGGGGCGACGCGGTAGCGCGTGGGTGCCCCTGCCGACACAACGAAAAACGCCGGCCCAGTGGACCGGCGTTTTCGAATTTTCAGCGAGATTGAGGTGCGTCAGGCGACGGCGCGGCTGAGGGCGCATTGCGACCACAGCGCTTCCAGCGCCCGCACCAGATGCTCGATGTCGGCATCGGTGTGCAGCGGCGACGGCGTAATGCGTAGCCGCTCGGTCCCCTTGGGAACCGTCGGATAGTTGATCGGCTGGATGTAGACGCCATAGCTGTCGAGCAGGATGTCGGAGAGCATCTTGCACTTCACCGGATCCTTGACCATTACCGGAACGATGTGGCTTGGGTTCGGCAGATGCGGAATGCCGAGGGCGTCCAGCCGGCGGCGCAGCGTCGCGACGCGGTTGCGCTGACGGCTGCGCAGCGCCTCGCCGTCCGCCGACTTGAGGAACTGGATCGAGGCCCGCGCGCCGGCGGCGAGCGACGGCGGCAGTGCCGTGGTGAAGATGAAGCCGGAGGCGAAGGAGCGCACGAAGTCGCAGAGCGCTTCGGAGGCTGCGATATAGCCGCCCATCACGCCGAAAGCCTTGCCCAGCGTTCCCTCGATCACGGTCAGGCGGTCCATCAGCCCTTCGCGCTCGGCGATGCCGCCGCCGCGCGGTCCGTAGAGACCGACGGCATGCACCTCGTCGAGATAGGTCATGGCGCCGTATTTGTCGGCGACGTCACAGATCTCCTTGATCGGCGCGATGTCGCCATCCATCGAGTAGACCGATTCGAAGGCGACCAGCTTCGGGCGGCCCGGCTCGATCTCGGCCAGCTGACGCTCCAGGTCGGCGACGTCATTGTGCTTCCAGATCCGCTTTTCCGCGCGTGAGTGGCGAATGCCCTCGATCATCGAAGCGTGATTGAGCGCATCCGACAGCACGACGCAGCCGGGAAGGCGCGCGGCCAGCGTGCCGAGCGCGGCCCAGTTTGAGACATAGCCGGACGTGAATAGGAGCGCCGCTTCCTTGCCGTGCAGATCGGCAAGTTCCTGCTCGAGCAGGACGTGATAGTGGTTCGTGCCCGAGATGTTGCGCGTGCCGCCGGCGCCGGCGCCGCAGCGCGTGATCGCCTCGTGCATCGCATCGGTCACGACCGCATTCTGGCCCATGCCGAGATAGTCGTTCGAGCACCAGACCGAAACCTCATGCGTACCGTCGCCGGTATAGCGTGTCGCCTTGGGAAACTGTCCGGCATGCCGCTCGAGATCCGCGAACACGCGGTAGCGGCCTTCTTCGTGCAAACCCTCGATTTCGCTCCGAAAGAAGCTCTCGTAATCCATTCCGGCCTCCGGGACCTCGTGCTTCCGCCCTGACGGTTCGAACCGCCGTGTCGTTGCGCGCGCCGTGCAGCCGCGACTTCATTTCTTTGCAGTCTATATCGCAAAAAAACACATTTAGTGAATTGGGAATATACCGGAAGGGTCGAAACGACGCATCTGCGCGCCACCCAAGTGCCTCGGCAGCATGACGCTTGCGCCGCGATTCGCATAGGAATCGCGTGCAAGTCTGCGGATCCCTGACCTTCCGGGCGCATAGCTCTTGCCTCTTTCCGGCCGCTTCTTCATAAGTCCGCGCGGGAGGCGCGCCGCAATCCGCGACGCATCCCCGCCGGCACATCCTGTTCCGGCGCCCATCCCAAAGGTCCAAACTGGGGGACTGTGTTTTGACCAGCTTTTCGCCGCGCGTGTTTTCGGGCGTCCAGCCCACCGGCAACCTTCACCTTGGCAACTATCTCGGCGCGATCTCGCGTTTCGTTCCGCTGCAGGACGAGATGCCGACGATCTATTGCGTCGTCGACCTGCATGCCATCACCGCAAAGCACGATCCGGCGACCCTGTCGCAGACGACGCGCGAAGTGACGGCGGCCTATCTGGCGGCGGGGATCGATCCGAAGAAGGCGATCATCTTCAACCAGAGCCAGGTCAAGGAACATGCCGAGCTTGCCTGGATCTTCAATTGCATCGCGCGCATGGGCTGGCTGAGCCGCATGACGCAGTTCAAGGAGAAGGCGGGCAAGAACCGGGAAAACGCCTCGGTGGGTCTCTTCGCCTATCCGACCCTGATGGCCGCCGACATTCTCGCCTATCGGGCCACACATGTGCCGGTCGGCGACGACCAGAAGCAGCATCTGGAGCTGACCCGCGACATCGCGCAGAAGTTCAACAATGACTTCGCCGAGCGGATTGCGGAGCTCGGTCTTGGCGTGCCCAACCCGACCCCGAGCCCGGAACTGCCGGACGAGCTGTTCTTCCCGCTGACGGAGCCGATGATCGCGGGGCCGGCGACGCGCATCATGTCGCTGCGCGACGGCACAAAGAAGATGTCGAAGTCCGACCCGTCCGACCTGTCGCGCATCAACCTGCGCGATACGGCCGACGACATCGCCAAGAAGATCCGCAAGGCCAAGACCGATCCCGAGCCGCTTCCGGGCGAGTCGGACGGTCTGGAGGGACGTGCGGAAGCCGCCAACCTCGTCGGTATCTACGCAGCCCTTTCCGGCGGAACCCGCGAGACGGTGCTTGGCGAATACGGCGGTCAGCCCTTCTCGGTGTTCAAGCCGGCGCTCGCCGATCTGGCGGTGGAGAAACTCGCGCCCATCGCCGACGAGATGAACCGGCTGCTTGCCGATCCGGCCAGCATCGATGCGGTTCTCAAGGACGGTGCGGAACGGGCCGGCGCCATCGCCGAACCCGTGCTCAAGGACGTGCGCGCGATCTGCGGCTTCCTCGACTGCCGTTGACAGATCAAAAGCCGCGCGGAGCTCCGGTTCCGCGCGGTCACGCATTCACTTTACCGTTTCGGGGCGCCTTCGACTCCCTTGCAAAACGCCCTGCCTCTTGTCCTGACCGTCAGCTGCCGGTTAGAGTTCGCTTGAACAAACCATGAACTTCAAGCGATGCAGGACGAGGAGCCCGGGACATGTCGGCGAACCGGATCGAGCTTGACCAGCCGCTGGTCGATGGACGTCAGTCCGAGATGGCGATCCGTGTCTGGCGCGGCGCGGCGCGTCTGCTGCGCGCGCAAGGGTTCGCCTGTATCGGCGAACTGACCCTCGCCTCTGGCCGGCGCGCCGACTTGGCGGCGCTCGGTCCCGGTGGGGAGATCTGGATCGTGGAGGTGAAGTCGTCGCTTGCGGATCTGCGCGCCGACGACAAGTGGCCGGACTACCGCGCCCATTGCGACCGGCTGTTCTTTGCCAGTCACCCCGGCGTCGTCCTCGATCCGTTTCCCGTCGATGCCGGGTTCATTCTCTCCGACGGCTTCGGCGCGGAGGTGCTGCGCGACGCCCCGGAGCACAGGCTGGCTGCCGCGCGTCGCAAGGCCGTGATGCTGCGGTTCGCGCAGGCAGCGGCCAACCGGCTTCATGACGCCCTCGATCCGGGGGTGCGCGCGTTGTCCCTCGACATGCTCTAGAGGATGATGCCTGCGCGGCGGATCGCGCCGTGGCGGCCCAGGGTCAGCGCGGCGCGCGTTTTGCCAGGATCCGCTGCAGCGTGCGCCGGTGCATGTTGAGCCGCCTTGCGGTCTCCGACACATTGCGCCCGCACAATTCGTAGACCCGCTGGATGTGCTCCCAGCGCACGCGATCCGCCGACATCGGGTTTTCCGGCGGCGGTGCCTTGTCCTCGCCGGACGACATGAGGGCTGCAAGCACGTCGTCCGCATCCGCGGGCTTTGCCAGATAGTCGACGGCGCCGAGCTTCACGGCCGTGACGGCGGTCGCGATATTGCCGTAGCCGGTGAGGATGACGATCCGCGCTTCGGGACGGCGCGCCCTGAGGGCTTCCACCACATCGAGGCCGCTGCCGTCCTCCAGCCGCATGTCGACGACCGCATAATCCGGGGCGTCGATGCGCAGCTTGTCGAGCGCTTCTCGAACGCTGTCGGCGGTCTCCGTAACGAAGCCGCGCTTTTCCATGGCCCGTGCCAGCCGCTGCTGAAAGGGGCGATCGTCGTCGACGATCAGGAGGGTTCCGAGTTCGCTATCCGTCGCGGGTTCGTCGCTCATTCTTGGCGCACCATCGTAATCGTTTCATCTGCACACTGTTATATGGAGCTTTCCGGGCGGGGCAATTGTGCGTCCGTCCCTTCGGCTGCGGCAATTTCGCCTGCGCCATCATGCCACGTAACGGCACCTGCGCCACGACCGCTCTGCACGACGCCGCGCGGCCAGGCGATGCGCACCACCGCGCCGCGGGTCGGCGGCGTGCGGTTGCGCAGGCGCAAATCCGCTCCCGTGCGCTCCAGCAGCGTCTTGGCGATGAAGAAGCCGAGCCCCAGTCCGCCGCCGGTGTCGCCCTGTCCGGTGCGTTCGTCGCGCGGGCCGCGGGCGGTTACATAGGGCTCGCCCAGCCGGGTGATCACATCGGGGGCAAAACCCGTGCCGTCGTCGGCGATCTCGATGGTGAGCTGGCGCGCATCCCAGCGCCCGGTGATCGTCACCTTGCTCCTGGCGAAGTCGACGGCATTCTCCAGGATGTTGCCGAGACCGTAGTGGATCGCCGGATTGCGCATGCCGATCGGCTCCGCGCCATCGCCCTGCATGTCGATCGCGATATCGATGCCGAAGGCCCGGCAGGGCTCGACCACCTCCTCGATGAGATGCGACAGCGGCTCCCCGCGAAAATGCTGGTCGCGGTCGTCGGACAGCGACGAGAGCTTGGAGAGAATGTCGCGGCAGCGCTCCGCCTGCGACAGGATCAGCGCCAGGTCGTCGCGCAGCGTCTCTGGCATGTCGGTCTGCTGCGGTGCGCGCTCCATGTCGCGCATCAGCTCCTTGGCCGTCAGATAGACGGTGGCGAGCGGCGTGCCCAGTTCGTGCGCCGCCGCCGCGGCGAGGCCGTCGAGTGCATGCAGGTGCTGTTCGCGCGCAAGAACGAGCTCGCTCGCCGAAAGCGCATCGGACAGCTGACGCGCCTCTTCCGCCACACGGTAGGCATAGGCGCCCATGAAGGCGATGGAACACATGAGCGCGACCCAGACGCCGGTCGCATAGATCATGGGAAGCTTGAAGGTCTCGCCCTCCGGCCAGGGCAGCGGCTGGTGAAAGACGGCAAGCAGCGAGGCGATCGCGGCGGCAAACGCGCCGAGCGCCAGCGTGTTGCGCGATGACAGCCCGGTGGCCGAGACCATCACCGGCGCAAGCAGCAGGAAGGCGAAAGGATTGCCGAGGCCGCCTGTCAGATAAAGAAGGCCGCCGACCTGTGTCAGGTCGTAGCCCAGTTGCAGCGCGGCCGAGCGTTCCGACAGCCGGTGCGACTGGGGCTTGCGCACCTTCAAATAGATATTGAGCCAGGCGGAGGCGATCACCAGCGTCATGCAGGGGGCGAGCGGGAACGGATACCCGAGACCGTAGTGGACGACCAGCAGGGCCGCGCTCTGGCCGGCGATCGCAAGCCAGCGCAGCCGCACCAGCGTGTCGAGCTTGAGGCGGCGGTGCGGCGAGCCGAGATCCGGCGTGTCGGTTTGAACCATGGCGTTTCCAGCGGATGCGAGGGGCGGCGGTTTGCAGCGGTTTTCGCTTGCCGGCGCGCGCGCGTCAATCAAGCCTTGTGCAGCCTGTCTCCGCCATGCTAGCCACCCGTCGACGGGTTTGCAGGTCCCCTCGCGTGAACCGCTGGACCTTGCGCGACGCAGTAGACGCGGCCGTGCCATCCTTGGCCTGGCCTGCCGAACGGCCGGACACCCGGATACGGGACCGATACGGCAAGACAACACAGGACACCGAAATGACCGAGACGAACGACGCGGCCGCGGGACAGGCCAACGAGGGGGCTTCCGCTCCGGGCATGAGCATCGTCGCCCAGTACATCAAGGATCTTTCCTTCGAAAACCCCAATGCTCCGGGATCGCTCCAGCCCAAGGAACAGCCCAAGCTCGACATCAACGTCAATGTCGCGGCGCAGCCGATGGGCGAGAACCAGTATGAGGTGGTGATCACCCTCACCGCCAACGCCAAGACGGCGGACATGGCCGTGTTCGCGATCGAGCTGGTCTATGCCGGCCTGTTCCGTGTCACCGGCGTGCCGGAAGAGCACATCCATCCCTTCGTGCTGATCGAATGCCCGCGCATGCTCTTCCCCTTCGCGCGCAATATTCTCGCCGATGCCTCGCGCAACGGCGGCTTCCCGCCGCTGATGCTCGACCCGATCGATTTCGCCGCCTTGTATCGCCAGAACATGGGGCAGGCGAACGAGGCTGCGGCCCAGAAGCCGAACTGAGCCTGAAGGGGCGGCCCGCGCGGCTGCCTTCTTGAAGCGAGACACGAAAAAGCCGCGGAGCGATCCGCGGCTTTTTTCATGTGCGTTGCACGATGGTGCTCCCGCTCTCCGGCCGGATGTGCCCGGCGCGAAGGCAGGCGTCACGCGGGCCGGGGACCGGACCGTCCGTGACCCTTTTCGGCCATGAAGCGGTCGAACTCGTCCTGGTCCTTGGCCCGGCGCAATTCGCGCAGGAAGTCGTCGAACTCGGCGCGCATCGTATCGAGCCGGGCGCGCTCTTCTTCGAGACGCTTCAGTTCGCGGGCGCGGTAGTCGTCGAAGGCGACGTTGCCGGTCCGTCCGAAGCCGTCGTTCTGAAAGCCGCGTTTCATCGGGCTCTGGTCCCACTGACGGCGCGCATCCTGCGCCATGCCGTGAAACCGGTCGCCCCAGAGAATATAGGCCAGCATCGCCAGGCCGAGCGGCCAGAAGACGATGAAGCCGAGAACCATCAGCCCGATGGTCATCGGCGACCAGCCGGGTTTCAAAGTGGAGGAACAGGTCATTGCGGTGTGCTCCATACAGTGTTGTCGACCCTCAGGATGTGGGGAGCGCGCACCGAGGATGCAAGAAAGCCGCGAATTCGCTCGAGAGGCGCGGTTTCCAGAACAGGGGCGCGCCGGCTTTCGCTCTTTAAGGACCTGGCTTGTGCCCTGGCCGATCCAATGCCTGGGCCGCCGATGCCTTTTCAGGGTATCGGGACGCGCATGCTAAGGGCGCTCGATGTCATTTCGATATCGCCGCATCCCCGGATTCGGCTCGATGTTTATGTCTGACCGGGCCCTGATTTGTATGATTTTGGTTTGGGTATTTTGCGTCTGTGGATTGTTAGTATGTTGATTTGTTTTGTTTTTTTGTTGTTTTGGGGTTTTGTTTTCCCCAG
>MDTG01122807.1_pt1 | contig 115027 bp, 120 predicted proteins | sample 811421 | NCBI WGS metagenome assembly MDTG01 (sample SAMN05326645, study PRJNA326480) | marine metagenome | isolation source: seawater | place: Pacific Ocean: South East | collected 2011
GAGGCCCGCGGAAGCGGGCTGCAGATCCGGGATCGACCGAAGATCATCTCAAGCGATGAGCATCCCGTAGATCCCGTCACTCCGCCCGGCCTTCGCCGGGCGGAAGCCTGCGCCCGCGAAGGCGGGTGGCCGGGAAAAACGGGAGAGGTGTTTTGGGGAGACGAGCCTCGCCCCCCCCAAAAAAAAGGCCCCGGCTGGGTCAGCCGGGGCCAGGCATGCCGAGTGGGCATGTGAGATTTTTGGACGGTATGTCAGCGATAGCCGCCGACGCCCCCGTCGAGCATGAGAGTCATGGAAACCCGCTCGCGGCGTTCGCGTTCCACTTCGCGGCGCACGCGTTCGGTATAACGTTCCTCGCGGCGCATATAGACGAGCTTCACGCCCGGACCGTGGCGGCGCAGCAGGGAGCGTTCATTGCAGTTGCGGCGCTGTTCCTGGGCCTCGCAGTAAAGGCGGCCGCCCGGTTCGTGACGCAGCGCCTCGCCCTTGCGGCAGGCGATCGTGGCCGCATCATTCCAGTCGTACTCGCCTTCAATGGCCCAGCCGATGGTGACCTGCATCGCCGTGCCGGCCATGCAGCGATAGATCTCGCCGGAATAGGTCGCCCCGACGCGTTCGTCGGCATCGACGCGGGAGGCCGGATGCGGCGTACCGCCATCGTCGACGCAGACGGCGCGCACGACACGCCATTCCTCGACCCAGCGCGTGCGCTCTTCCTCGTAGTATTCGTATTCGGCCTCTTCCTCGATCCCGACCACGTTGAGGCCGGTAATCGCGGTTGCGGCCGGCGCGGTCGTCATCGGCGTGTAGGAGCCGCCACCGATAAAGGTCATCGCACCGGCACCCGCACCGGCCGACGCATTGGCATTGGCCGAGGCGTTCACATTGGTGGTCACATTCGTGATCACATTGACCCGGGACGAGACATTCACGCCGACATTGATATTGCCGCCATGGATGTTGATGTTCGGCACATTCACCGTGTGACCGCCGCCATGATTGCAGCAGGTCGGCGGCGGAGGCGGCGTGCAGCAATTGCCACCGCCCGCACCACCGCCTCCACCGGCCTGTGCCGGGGCGGCCAGCAGGGCGAACGCCGCGCTCGCGGGAATCAGAAAAGCGTGCCGGGCTGATACGCGCATGGGCTTGCTCCTTACGTGCTGCCCCTGCCGATGCAATCCGCGGGCCGTTTTCGCGGCCCGCCGCTCGCGCGAGCGGGGAAAGCCCGCCAGCCGTTCTCACCCGTGACGGGTATGGCCCCGATATTGAACTCGCCGCTGCAACGCTCCGGGCCGGGACAGGCCGGGCCGCCTGATGACCGACGAGTGGAGAAACGGATGCGCCACGCGCAATCGCAAGCCTTGCACGCCTACTGGCAAACGCGCCGCCAGGGAGGTGCCGCGCCGCACCGCACCGATATCGAGCCGCAGGATATCGCGCGCATGCTCGGTTACGTCTTCATTCTCTGGCGTGCCGATCCGGATCATCACATCTTCCGCCTGGCCGGAACGCATCTGTGCGATCTCTACCAGCGCGAGTTCCGCGACCAGAATTTCCTCTCGCTGTGGCGCAGCCATGACCGCACGCATGTGCAGGCCGTGCTGGAAGCGTCCATAACTGGCACAGAGCCGGCCTCGCTGATCGCGCGCACCGTGACGATGGACCGGCTGGACCTGCCGGTGGAGATCAGCTTCCTGCCCCTGCGCGGCCCGTCCGGCGCGATCGACCGCACGCTCGGCCTGTTCCAGCCGCTCGGCGACGCCGCGGCGCTGCGCGGCCGGCCGGCCGTGCGCACCGTGCTGCAGGAAGTGCATCCGCCGTTGCAGCGGGACAAGCTGTATGCCGGCCTGTTCGGCGATGCCGGAACCGCGCCGCGCAAGGTGGCCAACGATCAATAAACGAAAGTCCTTCTTAACGGCTATGGCCTAGCCTGCGCCGCTCAGGAGGATGTCACCATGCATCACGGGCCGGGCCGACTGGACCGCCGGAAGATCAGGATTGCCGCGCGTGGCGCCCAGGAGCGCCGCCGGCATGCCCGCGTCCCCCTGCAGCTTCATGGCCGTTTCTGGACGGAGATGGAGGGCGAACACGCCTGCCGCCTGCTGGATATCTCGCCGGGCGGCGCGCGCCTGATGGCCCGTATCGTTCCGCCGGACCAGACCCGCGTCGTTCTTATGATTCCCAGTCTGGGACGCATCGAGGGACGCATTGTGCGCCGCGAAGGCGAGGAATTCTCCGTCGCGTTCAACGCCCCGCAGCGCAAGCGCGACAAGCTGGCCGACGCGATCACCTGGCGTTTCAACAAGGACCGTCTGGGCCTCGACGAGGACCGCACGGCACCGCGCAAGCCGGGCCGCGGCCGCGCCCGCATCGTGCTGGCCGATGGCGTCATCATCCAGGCCAATGTGCTCGACGTTTCCGTAACGGGGGCCGCCTTCGAATGCCTTGAGCGCCCCCGGATCGGCGAGCCGCTGCGTGTCGGTGAGATGTCAGGACGGGTGGCGCGAATTCTGGACAACGGGTTCGCGGTCGTGTTCGATCCCCCCCAGGCAAAAACCAGCGGTCCCGAAGCAGCATAAACTTGAGTCTCTGTCTGCCGGATCCGGCGCTCCGAACGCTGCGGGGCCCGCTCTGGCCCGTTTCTTGCCGTATTGGATGGGTAGACGGTAGTAGTTTGGGTGCGAGAAAGTCCAATGCCTCGCGATGACGGAATCACCATGTCCTGGTTTGTGAAAGTCGAAGGCCGTGTCTACGGCCCGTATACGCCGCAGCAGATGCGCGCCTTCGTTGCCGAAGGCCGGATCGCGGCCCATTCGCAGATCTCGCCCGACCGGGACGGTATCTGGGCGCAAGCCAGCGATATCGAGGAATTCCGTGACTGGCTTGAAGATCTGGGCCAACGCAAACAGCCCGAAAAACGGGTCACCCCCGGCGCCCGGCCGGCCAATTTTGTCGTGATCGCCGAGATTCATTCCGAGAACGCGGCCGAGTTTGCCCACGCGCTGGCGGCCTATGGCGATCTCGAATCGATCACCGGCGGTGTCTGGCTGCTGCGCGGCCCGACCACCTCGGCCGTCCTGCGCAATGAGCTCAGCCATATTCTGGGCCGCGACGACAAGCTGCTGGTCATCGACGCCTCGCACGACCGCGCCGCCTGGTTCAATCTGGGACGCGAAGCCGACCAGAATATCCGCGAGCTGTGGAGCCGCGCGCACTAGGCTGCGCGGCTGCCAACATTTACTTCCCTGCGATGCCTGTGCTCGGGTTGGCCTACGGCCAATCCCGGGGGCGGGTTTCCTCCCCATTTCATGGGGAGGAAACTCAGTCGATCCGGCGTAGCTGCGTCGCGTGGCGTTTCCAGTTCTCGACATAGTGATCCGCCGACGCCTTCAGCATCACGGCGGTATCCTCGCCGAGTGTCCGGATGACCCGGGCCGGCGCGCCGACGACCAGCGAATTGTCCGGGATTTCCTTGCCCTCTGTGATCAGGGTATGGGCGCCAACGATGCAGTTCTTTCCGATCTTCGCGCCATTGAGCACCGTCGCACCGATCCCGATCAGGGAATAATCGCCGACCGTACAGCCATGCAGCATGGCGCGGTGGCCGACGGTGATCCCCTTGCCCAGGGTGAGCGGCACGCCATAGTCGGCGTGCAGCACTGAAAGGTCCTGCACATTGGTGTCCTCGCCGATGATGATGGCCTCGACATCGCCTCGCACCACGGCGCCGTACCAGACACTGGCATTGCGGCGAAGTTCGACCTGCCCCATCACCTGCGCGTCGGGCGCGACCCAGTATTCCCCCTCGCCCGGCGTCTGCGGAACCGAATCGCCCAATGCATAGAGTGCCATTCCCGTCTCCCTCTTTATTTGCGTGAAATTTTCACGACGCGCTCGTTCAGATCTTCTTCACCGGGTTACACTCAGACTGTAAGCGCGATTCGAGATCGCTTTCTCGCTTCGCTTTCGGCAACGCAAGGAGGCAACGGGTAGCCGGCATGACCGCTCCTCGACCCAGCCCGCCAGGAACCGGTCGGTTTTCCACCGAACCCCGCGTGTCCCCTGCACTGTCTTCCGTGCCCCGTTTCTTCGCCCCTCGCCGCCCGGCCGAGGGGTTTTTCATGTGTGGAGGTCCCCGTCATGGGTAAGCGTAACGTCAAACGCCGCCAGCGTGCAGGTGAATTCAATACCGCCCACTATCATAACGAACAGGACAAGGTGCGTGCCCTCTTCCCGGGTACCAGCTGGACCCCGGACGACAAGGAACCGATGCGCGACCAGCGCTTCACCAAGAATGTCAAACCGCGCTCGGACGGCCAGGCCAAGCTGATGTCGTCGATCGACACCCACAATCTCGTCCTGGCGCTCGGCCCGGCGGGGACAGGCAAGACCTTCCTGGCCGTCGCCAAAGGGGTGGAAGCGCTCGAATCGGGCGCGGTCAGCCGGATCGTCCTGTCCCGCCCCGCGGTGGAGGCCGGCGAATCGATCGGCTTCCTGCCCGGTGCGATGGAAGAGAAGCTCGCCCCCTACCTGCGGCCGCTCTACGACGCGCTGGCCGACCGGCTGAGCCCGAAGAAGCTGAAGGCGATGATGGCGGAAGGCCTGATCGAGATCGCGCCGATCGGCTATATGCGCGGCCACACGCTGAACAATGCCTTCGTGGTGGTCGACGAGGCGCAGAACTGCACCTATGGCCAGCTGAAGATGCTGCTCACCCGCCTGGGCTGGAACTCCACCATGGTCGTCACGGGCGACCCGGCCCAGTCGGACCTGCTGCCGGAAATGTCGGGCCTGGCCCAGATCGCCGACAAGATGGAGCCGCTGGAAGACATTGCCGTATGCCGGCTGGAGGCCAAGGACATTGTCCGCCACCCGCTGGTCGCCACCATGCTGACCGTGCTCTGACAGACAAGACAGTGCGACTGGAGACGGCGCGATGTGCCTTGCATCGCGCCGTTTTCATGTCCGGTCATGGCTTTGTCGCGGCAGACCGCTAATCTCGGCGCCGATCGAAAAAACGGGACACAGACCATGATCCGCAGCCTGATTGCCGCCTTCCTCCTCGCCACCGCGCCGGCCCTGGCCCAGGGCGCGTTTCCGCCGCAGGAGAATCGCGAGGCCTGGGGGCTGGCCATCGTCGATGTGGAGACCACCGGGCTGGAAGCCGGGCATCACGAGATGATCGATCTCGGCGCGATCTATACCGATCTGGACGGCAATGAGCTGGGACGTTTCTTCATCCGCATCCATCCCGACCACCCCGAAAGAGCGACGGAATTCGTTCGCAGCATCAACGGGTTCGACGAAGAGCGCTGGACCGAACTTGGGGCTTTTACCGAGGCGGATGCGGTCGAAAGCTTTCTGGCTTTCCATGCCGAAGCATCAGGCGGACGGACCATGCTGTTCACGGCCTATAACGCCTGGTTCGACCGCAATTTCCTGGACGCCCTGCTGCAGCAGCACGGGGAAAGCTTCCGCGATCACTTCACCTATTTCCTGCTCGACCTGCCCTCGCTGGCCTGGGGCGCCGGTATTCCGGACATGATGAATGCCGATGTGGCCGGCGCGCTGGGCCTTGAAGCCGAGACCAGCGATCCGCTGGAGCATACCGGTTTGAGCGGCGCGGAATGGAATCTGGCGCTCTACCGGGCACTGCAGACCCGGATCGCGGCGCAGGCAGGGCGCGGGGGTCAGGATTAGCCGCTGACGCCCGGCCGCGGCAGGATCACGCTGGAGAACCAGAAGTCGCGAATCGCCTCGACGATATCGACCAGGCGCGAAAACTCGGACGGTTTGGACACATAGCCGCTGGCGTGGTGGCGATAGCTTTCCAGCACGTCCCGCTCGGCCTTGGAACTGGTCAGCATGACCACGGGGATTACCGACAGCGTCTCGTCCGACTTCAGCGTTTCCAGGATCTGGATGCCGTTCAGCTTGGGCAGGTTGAGGTCGAGCAGGACCAGGTCCGGCACCGGACAATTGCTGTAATCGCCCCGCCGGTAGAGAAAATCGAGCGCCTTCTCGCCGTCATTGACGACGTGGATCGCGCTGTCGAACGCACTGTCCTCGAACGCCATGCGCGTCAGATAGACATCGTCGTCATTGTCCTCGACCAGAAGAATATCGGCCAGTTTGGCAGACCCCGTCATGCATTCTCTCCTTCGGACACCGAATCGTCCGTGCCGGCTGTGTGCGCCGTACCGGCGGCATCCGGATCCTGCGGGGCCTCAGGCCAGTAAACGTAGAACCGGCTGCCCTCGCCCAGTTCGGATTCGGCCCAGATCCGCCCTCCGGCATTGTTGACGATCTTGCGGCAGATCGCGAGCCCCATTCCGGTCCCCGAATACTTCGACGCCGGGTGAAGGCGCTTGAAAGGCTCGAATATCTGCTCGCAATACTCCGCACGCATGCCGATCCCCTTGTCCGACAGGGTGAACAGCCAGCCCTGCTCATAGGGCGCGGCGGAGATCTGGATCCTCGGCGCCTCACCGTCCTTGGCGTATTTGATCGAATTGGCGATCAGGTTCTGGAAGACGCGGGAAAACCGGGTGGGGTTCGATCGCAGCTTCGCCGGCAGATGAACCGTTTCCAGACTCGCCCGGCTGTTCTCGAAATCCTCGGCCAGGTTCTGCCGGGCCAGTTCGATCATGTCGACGGGGATGAAGGTCTCGATCTGGCCGAGATCGTTGCTCGCCCGCGAGAAGGAGATCAGATCGTCGAGCAGGGCCTGCATGCGCTGCGCCGAACCGGCACAGATCTCCACCGCCTTGCGGGCGGCTTCGTCCAGCTGGCCGGCATGCTTGCGCAGCAGCATCTGCGAGAAATTGCCGATCATCCGCAAGGGCTCGCGCAGATCGTGCGACGCCGCGAAGTTGAAGCGCTCGAGCTCGGCATTGGTCTGTTCGAGACGGGCGATGAAGGCTTCGCGCTCCGCCTCGCCCGCCTTGCGCGCCGACAGGTCGCGCGCCGTGGCGATGAAGATCCGGTCGTCGCCAGCCTTGTATTCAGTCACCGCCAGCTCGATGGGAATCGCGTGTCCGTCGCGGTGCACGCCATAGACTTCGCGCACCTTGCCGACGATGTCGCTGTCGCCGGTCTCGATATAGTGCTTGATATAATAGTCATGCTTGCGGCGATGTTCGGTGGGCGTGAGGATACGGATATTGCTGCCCACCAGCTCGTCCGGCCGGTATCCGAAAACGCGTTCGCAGGCCGGGTTCGCTTCCTCGATAATGCCCTGGGCATTGGTCGTGAGCACGGCATCGACCGCACTCTGCGTGACCGCGCGCAGGCGGCGTTCGGAACGGTTGCGGGCTTCCTCGGCCGCGCGCTCCTCGGTGATGTCCTCGATCGACCCGGCCATGCGGACAGGTTCGCCGGTCTCGTCCAGCAGCACCTGTCCCGTCGCATGACACCAGACGAAGTGCCCGCTTTCATGCCGCATCCGGAAATTCGGCGCATAGGGCTCGCCCATCTCGAAGTGCGCCTCGATGGCCTCGCGGACCGCGGGCTGGTCGTCCGGGTGAATCCGGTCGAAGAAGAAACTGGCGTCGGCGACCTTGTAGTCCGGCGGCAGGCCCAGCATGCGCATCGCGTTGGGCGACCAGCCGAGCGTGTTGTCACGTATGCCCCAGTCCCAGACGCCCACCGCCATGCCGCGCACGACGAGATTATAGCGCTGCTCGCTTGTCCGGCGGACCGCATCGACATCCGCCAGCCGCACGGCCTGGCGCCGCGCGAGCTGGGCCATGAAGGCAAGCGATGCACCCAGCAGCGTCAGGCCGATGCCTGACATCCAGACGCCCAGTCCGGTGCGCGGATGCATCCGCCGGGCAAAGGACACGGTCGGCGCTGAGTGAAGCGTCCAGCCGACATCATAGCTGGTCGTGACCGGGGCGGACGAACCATAGGGCGTCCCGGGGTCGACAGCGCGGCCCGAGCCGGCAAGACGCGGCCCGTCAGTCGAAGCCGTCAACGCGACATCGAAATCTTCGTCATAAGCCGGCCGGCTGGCCCGCAACATCGCGGCGATATCGAACAGGGCGACCAGACCCCGGACCCCGCCGGTCCCGTCGGCAAACGGGTAGTAGGCGGTCATTCCCTCGGAGCCATCCTCGAATCGCGCGACGGCGCCAGCGTGCAGCCTTCCGAGCATGTCAGACTGTGACATACCGGTCCCGCCCGGCGCCCCGACGAGTCCGGCCATGGCCGGACCGCCTTCCGGTTCGCCCCATTGCACGCCCGTCTCGTCTGCAACGTAGAGCGCGCGCAGCCATGGCTTGTCGCTGAGATAGGCGCCGGCGTCGGCGCGCCATTCCGATTCGGGCATCGCCCCGCCACGGATCGCCAGCCGGGCCCCCATGCGTTCGACCGCATGCCCGTCCTGTTGCAGACGCAGGGACAGGATGCGGGCGGTATTGTTCGCTTCCGCCTGACTGAATCGTTCCAGTGCCTGCTGGCGGACATCCTGCGACCGGCTGGCTGTGGCGGCCGTGACCGCAATCCCCACCACAACGACAACCAGCATCGGCAGGACGAGCCCGAGCCGTGTGCGAGCGTCAAAGGGCGCTGCCAGGTCCATGAACGGTCCTTCCGCCAGTCGCAGCGAGCATTCCCGTGTCCGGTCAAACAAGACAGGCTCAGAGAACGCTCCGGTCAGCGGCTCCGTTCTCGTGTCCGGCATCCCGCTGGTTTCACTTCCGAACCTTACACCCCTCGGCGGGTCATGCAATCCGGCCGCAAGACCAGGTTGTTGAAATGCAAGGCGCCAATCGGACTCTGCTCAATGCAGCGTCACGGGCTGCCTGCGGTAGCGCACCAGTATGCGCAGCGTCAGCGGGTGTTCCTTCTCGGGATCGAGACGCAGACGGATCATTTCCGCACGGGCGCGTTCGCGGCGGCGGCGCGCCCGCAGATACTGGATGGCCACAAAGCCCGCGATCGCCAGATAGGCGACATAATTGGCCACGCCATACCAGTCGGGCAGGAAGAGCCAGACGCACAGCGCCGCGACGATGGCGAAAATGATGTCGACCGGCCAGCCTTCGGACGCCGTGAAGAAGGCCAGAACCGGGAAGATACCGCGGTCGATATCACCCTCCGGGTCGATCTGCGCGAGCAGGTCCTCGAATTCGGCCGACTGGCGCGCATAGACCTGATTGAGCGGTGTATCCTCATCCACCGGATCGGCATGGGCCGGCCGGTCGCGATTGAGAATCATGCAGGCGCGCATCAGCCATTCGGCATCCTGAAGACGGCCATGGGCATAATACCCGCTCATCACTGCTCCGCGATTCGTTCATCCAGCCAGGCCGCCGCCCCGGCGGGCGTGTCCCCGTCGAGATCGACCCGCCGATTGGCCTCGCGCATGGCGTTATCGTCAATGGCGCCGACCAGCGGACCGAGTGCGGCAGCAAGGCCTGGCCGCCTGGCCGCCTGCGGCGACACCAGGATCACCGCATCATAGGGCGGCAGCACGCCGCGCGGATCGTCGAGCACCATGAGGTCAAACGCTGCGATTCGCCCGTCCGTCGTGTAAGCGGTGATCACATCAACCTGCCCGTCGCGGGCGGCCGAATAGAGGAAGGTATTGTCCATCGAACGCGTGCGGGCCGGACCCAGGCCGTAGACATCGCGCGTCGCGGTCCATTCCGACCGGGCGAAGACTTCCGGGTCGCCGCCCACGGTCAGCTCCCCGGCAATGGCGGACAGGTCTTCGAGACTGTCCAGGCCGCGGGCGTCGGCAAACTCGCGGCTGACGGCAAAACCGTAGGCATTCTCGAATCCCAGCCGCCCCAGGGTAAGAATTCCGTGCTCGGCCCACAGCCAGGCCGACATCTCGGTGAACATGCGATAGCGGCCAGCCGGTTCGGACCGGTTCATCACCGTCGCCCAGATCGTGCCGGTATAATCGATATAGACATCGATCTCGCCGCTGCGCAGGGCATCGAACGCGATGGTCGAGCCGAGATTGTCGCGGCGGACCACCCGGGCCCCGGCCTCTTCCAGCCGGCGCTGCATCAGGGCGCCGAGAATGTACTGCTCGGTGAAGGCCTTCGAACCGATCGTCACGGTCTGGCCGGCAATGCCCTGGACAGCGCCGGACGATTCGCCGGCTGCGACAGTCCCGGCTGGCCCCGGCGTCATGAAGCGGGGCGCGATGGACGCCGCAACCAGCACAGCAAGGAAGACGCCCACCCCGGTGGCGAGACCGCGCCGCCGGTCGCGGGCCGCGATCTCCAGCAGGCGGATGGCCTGGTCGAGCACGATCGCGAGCCCGGCTGCGAATACACAGCCGAACAGGACGGACAGCCAGTTGCGAGTCTGCAGGCCGGCGAAGATGTAGTTGCCCAGGCTGGTCGCACCGACGGGTGTCGCCAAGGTCGCGGCGCCCACTACCCAGACGGTCGCCGTACGCAGTCCGGCGACGATGACCGGCAGGGCCAGCGGCAGCTCGATCTGCCACAGGCGCTGGCGATCGGTCAGCCCGATACCGCGCGCCGCTTCACGGATCTGCGGTTCGATTCCCTGCAGGCCGACGATCGTGTTGCGCAGGATCGGCAGCACCGAATAGAGCATCAGCGCGATGAAGGCCGGCAGAAATCCGATCCGCCCGCCCAGCAACGGCACCATAAGCGCCAGCAGCGCCAGACCGGGAATCGTCTGGATCACGCTGGCAGCATTGAGCGTCGCGGCTGCGAGCCGTGGCCGCCGGGCGGCCTGGATACCCAGCGGAATGCTCAGCACGATCCCCGCCAGCAAGGCGCACATCGACAGCACGACATGGGCCGACAGGTATTGCGGCAGCTCGGCCAGGCGCTCGGCGAAATTGGCGTTCATGCTGCGCTCCGTCCTTCCCCTCGACGGGGAAGGTGGACCGAAGCAGAGCTTCGGGTCGGAAGGGGTGAAAGCGCAAAGCGCTTTCTGGCTCCAGCCGAGGTCACCCCGTCCACCACGCTTGCGGCGCGGTCCCCCTTCCCCATCAAGGGGAAGGACAAGAGCAGCCGACGCATTTCCCTCATGCGCCGAGCTCCCGGATCGCCCGCATCTGGCGGCGCGGGGTTTCCAGCAGGCCGGAGACATAATCGCTGGCGGGATTGGCAAGGAGGTCCGACGGCGTGCCGTGCTGGACGATCTCGCCATCCGCCATCACCGCAATCCGGTCCGCCATGATCAGGGCTTCGGCCATATCGTGCGTAACCATGACGGCGCTGAAACCCAGCTCGGCCTGAAGACTGCGGAATTCCTGCTGCAGGGTGTCGCGCGTGATCGGATCGAGGGCGCTGAAGGGTTCGTCCATCAACAGGAGATCCGGCCGCCCCGCAAGGGCCCGCGCGAACCCGACCCGCTGTCTCTGGCCGCCTGACAGTTCGGCCGGATAGCGGTCTGCGTACTCGATGATCGGTAGCCGAACCAGGTCCAGCATTTCAACGACACGGTCGCCGATATCGTCTGCCGTCCATCCGAGCAGCCGGGGAATGATGGCGACATTCTCGCGCACGGTGAGGTGCGGGAACAGGCCATCGCCCTGCATTACCCAGCCGATCTCGCGGCGCAGCGCGACCGGATCGCGGCCGGCAATATCCTCGCCCTCGTAAAAAATCGAACCGCCCGAAGCATCCTCCAGGCGGTTGATCATTTTCAGCACGGTGGTCTTGCCGCAGCCGGACTCGCCCGCGAGCGCCAGCAATTCGCCGCGCCCGACCTGGAGCGAGACGCACCGCACGGCCTCGACACCGCCGGGATAGGTCTTGCAGACCGCCCGGATGTCGAGAACGGGGCGCGCCGGATCGATCAAAGATCTTCCAGGTCGATGTCCAGGATGGTGATTTCGAAGGAGTAGGACGTCTCGCCCTCGTCGATGATCTTCGAGACCACGCCCAGGCATTCGTCGGCAATGTGGATTTCGGCACACTCGTCCGGACGGTTGCGGCACTGCACGACCAGTTCGGGGTTCAGCTTGGCCTGGAGGAACATCTGAAGCTTGGCCGCTTCGAGTTGCGTCATGTTCTTGTTCACGGGGATTTCTCCGGTCGGGATTCGAAGTTCGCGCCAACTAACCCCACAAAGGGGGCTCACGTCCAGTCAGCGGGTGTTGGCGAAGGTGCATTGGGCGCTGGCATCCTAGTCACGCCAGAACTGCCACCAGGCCGGCGCATCCTCTTCTTCCAGCCCCAGCCAGGCCCGCACGCGATCCTGGGCCGGGTCCAGCCGGGTCCAGGCTGGCAGGCGCGTCTCGATGGCATTGTCGACGGCCGGGCTGAAGACAGACACCGCAAATGCCAGCCCCAGCACCGTGACCAGCAGAGTCAGCAAGGGTTTGAGAATATCGCCCAGGAACCGGATCAGTCCGCCCATCTCGCCTCCCCGGCCGGATCGCACCTAGAAGGGCGGATAATTTTCGGACCAGTCGCGCAACACGATGGTGCGCTCGGCTGTCTCGGTCATCAGGCAGCTCGTTTGCTCCAGGCTGGCATGACTGCCGCCTTCGAAGATCGAGGCGAGAAACGCACAATCGGCATCGCGTTTGGCGATCCAGGCGCGCTGCGCGTCACGCAGGGCCGTCGCCCGCGTCCCGTCATGGCGCGCACGCAGGGCGTCGTAGGCCTCGTTCAGCGCGGCATCCCAGGCCTCGAGTTCCTGCGCGGTGCAGCCGATCATGCCGGCATTCGTCTCGCCGTCCTCGTTCAGACGGATACAGGCCTCGGTGAAATCGCCGATGCAGGCGCGCGACGTTCCGTCCCGGCGTCCCAGGCACAGCGCGACCGTATCCGACGCGCTCAGCTGCGGCATTGCGCGGGCGGCAGCCGGACCGGGCTTGTCGCCCTGTGCGGCGAACAGTGTGGCAGCGGCAAGAATGGATATCAGCATCATGGGAAACCTCGTGGCGGCCGGGAGCCTAACAGGAACGAACGCCCTGCGCATCTCTGCCCGTGCGCCCGGCAGAACGCTCAGCGATATTCCGGATTGGGATGGTCGAAGCGGGCGCCGTCATCCCACGCGCGCCGCGAATTGCCTTCGGCCGGCAAGCCGCCATTGCGCTTGAGCAGCGCGGCCAGGTGCATGAGGTTCCAGCTCATGAAAGTCGTGTTTCGCTGGGTGAAGTCGTTCTGCGGCCCGCCGGAATACGGGTCGAGATAGGACGGTCCCGGCCCCGCCTCGCCGATCCAGCCGGCATCGGCCTGCGGCGGGATAGTGTAGCCGACATGCTGGAGCGCGTAGAGCACGCTCATCGCGACATGCTTGATGCCGTCCTCATTGCCGGTGACGATGCAGCCGCCGGCCTTGCCGTAATAGCCGTACTGGCCCTTCTCGTTCATGTCGCCGGACTGGGCATAGAGGCGCTCGATCAGCATGCGGGCGACCGAGCTCTCCTCGCCCAGCCAGATCGGCGTGCCGACCACAAGGATATCCGCCGCCTTCACATGCACCCAGATATCCGGCCAGTCATCGCTGTCCCAGCCATGTTCGGTCATGTCGGGGTAGACGCCGTGGGCAATGTCGTGATCGACAAGGCGGATCATCTGTGTCGCCACGCCCTGCTTGTCCATGATCGCCTGCGAGACCTTCATCAGGCCTTCGGTGTTGGAGACGTCCGGCGACTTCTTCAGCGTGCAGTTGATGAAGACGGCTTTGAGATCGGAATAGTCGGCCATGAAAAAAGCTCCGGGAGATTCTCCCGGAGCTTAGCACATACGGCTCGGCGATAGCCTCAGCCCGTCTCGCCGAAAAGCTCGCGGCCGATCAGCCAGCGGCGGATCTCCGAGGTGCCGGCGCCGATCTCGTAGAGCTTGGCGTCGCGAAGCAGGCGTCCCGTGGGATATTCGTTGATATAGCCATTGCCGCCCAGGAGCTGGATCGCGTCCAGCGCCATCTGGGTGGCATTCTCGGCGGCATAGAGGATGGCGCCGGCGGCGTCCTTGCGCGTCGTCTGACCGCGATCGCAGGCCTGGGCGACGGCATAGACATAGGCGCGCGTCGCGTTCATGCGCACATACATGTCGGCGAGCTTGCCCTGCACCAGCTGGAATTCGCCGATCGAGCGGCCGAACTGCTTGCGCTCGCGGATATAGGGCATCACCACGTCCATGCAGGCCTGCATGATGCCGACCGGGCCGGAGGACAGCACGGCGCGCTCATAGTCGAGACCCGACATCAGCACTTCCACACCGCCATTGAGCGGGCCCATGATGTTCTCTTCGGGGACCTCGCAGTCCTCGAACACCAGTTCACCGGTCTCCGAGCCGCGCATGCCCAGCTTGTCGAGCTTCTGGGCGACGGAGAAACCCTTCATGTCCTTCTCGATGATGAAGGCTGAAATGCCGCGCGAACCGGCATCGGCGTCGGTCTTGGCATAGACGATCAGCGTGTCGGCCGATGGCGCATTGGTGATCCACATCTTCGCGCCGTTGAGGACGTAGCGGTCGCCCTTCTTCTCGGCTTTCAGGCGCATGGAGACGACATCGGAGCCGGCGCCCGGCTCGGACATGGCCAGCGAACCGACATGCTCGCCGGACATCAGCCTGGGCAGGTATTTCGTCTTCTGGGCGTCATTGCCCCAGCGGCGCAGCTGGTTGACGCACAGATTGGAGTGGGCGCCATAGGACAAGCCCACCGAAGCCGAGGCGCGGGAAATCTCTTCCATCGCCACGACATGTTCCAGATAGCCCAGCCCCGATCCGCCGAGCTCTTCCTCGACGGTGATGCCCAGAAGGCCCAGATCGCCCATCTTGCGCCACAGATCGTGCGGGAAGATGTCGGTCTGATCGATCTCGGCCGCGCGCGGCGCGATCTCGTCGGAGGCGAAGGAACGGACGGTATCGCGGATCATGTCCGCGGTGTCGCCGAGGTGGAAATCAAGCGTGGGGTATTGGTTCGAAATCATGCTGCGCGATGTATCACGCGGACGGGACCGGTCAAGATAGCGGCGTGAAACGCGTGAAAGACTTTACCGGGCTTCGGCAGGAACACGCCGATTTTTTTTCAACCGTTCCAGCCATACCGAGCCAAGCGACCACGCAGCAGCCAGCATGAGGAAAACGCCTGCAATCAGCGCCCAGGCATCCCCGGTCAGGCTGCGCTCGGACCACATCCGGCCCCAGTCGCCCCAGGTCATCACTGCACCGAACGCCGTCACCACGGCACCGGCTGCCAGCGAGGCGATATAGCCCCAGCTGCCATCGTCGGACTTGCCCACCGGCTTTTCCTCGACCTCGGGCGGCAGATCGGCAGCCAGATCGCGCGGCGAGAAACTGTCTTCATCAGCGTCCCGGGTCAGCGGATCATCGCCATCCAGCAGATCGTCATGCGGGTTTTCCGTCTCGGCTTCGGCCACCTCGACGCGCTCGCCCTCGACCTCACCGACAGCGCCGTGGCTTTCGGCCGGCACATTCGACGCATGCGGCGGCGGTGTGTCCTGGCCGGCAACGGCAACGGCCCGCTCGACGATTTCCGTGATCGCCACTTCCGGTGCAGGCTCGGCCTCGACAGGCGTTGTCACCTCGTCCTCGACGGCGGATTCCGCATCTTCAGCAGCGGTCTCGACCGCTTCCGGCTCGGTTTCGGGCTGCGCAACCGGAAGCACAACGTCACCATCGGTCGGGTTTGGCCGGAAGCGCGCGGTCATCACTGATGTGAAGGCATAGCCCAGTTCGACCTGCAGCGGCAGTTGCGGAACCGGCGCGGCCTGTTCGGCGGCAGGGACGGCCGCAGCCGGCGCTTCCGGAACAGCTTCGTCAGCGTCTGTGGCCTCAAGGCCCGGCATCGCGGTCAGAGCAAAACCGAGCGTCGTATCGGCCGGCAGGGCGAAGGCCGGCTCGGCCGATCCAGGCTCATCGTCCCCGGCTTCGGCCAACTCCTCGCTCATGCGGGCAGCGACAAGCGCCTCGGGCGTGTCTGTGACGGTTTCCGCGCCAATGGCCGGGGCTTCAATGACAGGCTCGACAGCTGCGTCCCCGGCGGCTTCGGCTAGATCTTCGGCCGGAGCGCCGTCTTCCTCCACCGCCTCGTAGGCCGCATCGACCGGCGCATCGCTCATGTCCGAGACGGCGGCTTCAACCGACGCCATGTCGTGATCGTCCGCCAGCGCCTCGCGCTCTTCCAGCGGCATGGCCTCGACAGTGGCGAGGATGCGGGCAATCTCCGCTTCCGCTTCGGCGCGGCTGGAGATGCGACGGTCCGGCATGGGCGGAGGCGGCGGTGCATAATCCTCGACCGGTTCGTCCCGGCCGCCGGCGATGGCGCCTTCCAGCACACGCTCCTCGCGGGGGTGCTCGACCTTGATCACCAGCTCGACTGAAGGACGCTCGGCCCGCGCCGGCACCATCGCATCGAGGAAAGCCCGGCTTTCCGCCTCACGGCGCGCACTGGTGCCGTCACCGTGCGCAGCCAGTGCCTCGGCGGCCGCGTCCAGCCGGCCCTCATAGAGATAGCGGGCGACATCGGAATTGCGGAAAGCATCGCGGCCGATATCGTGAATGAAGGAAACCAGCGCGTCACGCTGTCCGCGCGCCAGCGGAATGTCCGCGATCTCGTCGATCGCCGTCTCGGCCTGCATGACGTCGTAGATCAGCAGCAGCGACGCCTCTTCCTCGGACACCTTGATACCGCCGCGCGCTGCGGCCCGGTGGCCATAGCCGACGACCCAGCGGCCATCCGCCCCGCGGATTGCCGTCTCGCGGAAAGGTTCGAACCGCTTGATCAGCTCACGCGCGGCCGGAGAGGATTTCAACTGCGGTTTTGTCATGTTCCGTTTCGAGACATTGCCCTGGCCCTGTCCACTCCCCCTGCAAGCGGGGCGCCGCACAGTTATTCCTGCGGCCCGCGGAAGACGTCCGTCGTGCCGATGGCGGTGAAGGGCGCGAAGAATCCGCCGCCCGAACCGCCGCCGACCAGGTAGATATCGCCGTCCAGCAAAGCGGCATCTGCGCCGGTTCGCGGCGACGGCATGCCGGCCTCCTGTCTCCAGCCGGTCTCGCCCGGCGCCCAGGAGAGATGATCCTGCAGGGTGGCGCCGCCATCAGCGGCGCGGCCACCGAAGACATGGATCCGGCCGGCCCGGACAACCGCCGCCAGCCCCGACCGGCCACCCGGCAGCGCCGGTCCGGCCGTCCATTCACCGCTTTGCGGGTCAAAAACATCGTGCCGGTCGACAGCACCGTCGGCGATCGCACCGCCCAGGACATGAACGCGGCCGCCGATCACGACAGCCGCCGTACCCCGGCGGGTGATCCCTTCCGGGGCCTCCAGGGTCGACCATTCGCTGGTCTCGGGATCGAACACGAAAACAGAGGCATCATCGCGCAAGCCGCCGATGGCATAGAGCTGCCCCTCGACGGCAACCAGCGAGAAATCCGCCTTCGGCGCCGGCATGGCGGCTTCGCTCTGCCAGATATTGCCCTCAACAGTGAAGGACCACATGCGCGCGCTGGGACCGACCACTGCGGTTTCGTCGGCTGCATAGCCACCGGCGGCATAAATGCGCTCGCCGGTCGCGGCCATGCCGAAATGCTCGAGCCCGCGCGGCAACGGCGTTTCCGGGAACCAGCGCTCATAGCCGGGATCATAGCTTTCGAATTCGTCGCGCGGCGATGTCAGGCCAGAACCGCCGGCCGCGAAGATCCGGCCGTCGTGCACCACGACGGCGAGACCCGCACGCGGCGCGTCCAGCCGCGCCGTCTCTTCCCAATGCCCGCCATCCGCGGCGTCCTGCGCCAGAGCAGCCGGACCGGATGCCAGAAGCACCGCTACAAGACCTGTCAAAACACGCACGCTGTCACCATTCATCAGCCGGAGCCCGTTGCCGGGACACCTCCAATATCATCATAACAGGACCAGTGTCGCCAGTCCCAGAAAGGCCAGGAAGCCGACCACATCGGTCACCGTGGTCACAAAGACCGATGACGCCACGGCCGGGTCGGCGCCGGCGCGCACCAGGCCCAGCGGCACCAGAATGCCGGACAGGCCGGCACAGGCGAGGTTCAGCACCATGGCGATGGCGATCACGCTCGCCAGCGCGACGTCCTGGAACCACAGAATGGTCACCGCGCCCATCACCACCGCAAAGATGAGCCCGTTGACCATCCCTGTCGCCAGTTCGCGCCAGATCACCCGCATCGCGTTGGCCGCGGTCAGATCGCGCTCGGCGATCGAGCGCACCGCAACGGCCAGCGACTGGGTGCCGGCATTGCCGCCCATCGAGGCCACGATCGGCATCAGCACGGCGAGCGCAACGACCTGGGAGATCGCGCCCTCGAACAGGGCGATCACGCCGGAGGCCAGCACTGCGGTGGCCAGATTCACCAGCAGCCAGGGTGCCCGCGAGCGCACCGAGCGGACCACGGTGTCGGCCAGGCCTGCCTCGTTCACGCCGGCCAGGGCGAGCATGTCTTCCTTGTTCTCGTCCTGGATGACGTGGACGATGTCGTCCAGCGTCAGCATACCGGTCAGCCGCCCTGCACTGTCGACAACCGGCGCCGAGACCAGGTGGTATTTCTGGAACAGGTAGGCGACCTCCTCCTGGTCGGTCTCCGGATCGACGAGGATGCGCGGCGGTTCCATCAGATCCGACAACGCCACATCGCGCCGCGCACTCAAGAGCCGGCAGACCGGGATCTCGCCGACCGGGCGGAAGCCGGTGTCGATGACGAAAAGATCGTGAAACTTGTCCGGCAGGTCGTCCGAAGCGCGCATATGGTCCAGCGCATGGCCGACCGACCAGAATTCCGGCGCCGCGACGAATTCGCGCTGCATGAGACGGCCGGCCGTCTCGTCCTCGAAGGCCAGGCTCTGCTCGACCGCCTGACGGTCGATCTCGGAGATTTCCGCCAGAACGGCCGCCCGGGTCTCCGGATCGAGTTCCTCGACGACCTCGGTGGCATCGTCCGAATCGAGCTCCTGGATCGCGGCCGCCAGATGCGACGGATCCAGATAGGCCATGACGACTTCACGCGTGTCCGGCTCGATCTCCGCGAGCACTTCACCGGTGAAGACATCGGGCGCGAGCGTTGCAACGCCCTCCTGCTGCCCGGCGGTCAGCTGTTCGAGGACGTCGGCGATGTCGGCTGCGTGCAACGGCGCCAGCATGCGCCGGATCGCGTCGCCATCGCGATCGGCAATGGCCTGCCGGAGATTGCCGACGAATTCGGGATCGACATCGGCCAGGGCATGAGAATCGACGGGGAGGTCGTCTTCGAATGCGGCTTCGCCCATCTGATCCTCCTTACCGTGTCGCCATCGGACCTACACTAGGGCTGGAATCATACGAAATCGAGACCGGGCGATGGCGCAAATGCGGAAATTTGCAGAGCGTTTACACGCCCGGCCACGACCCCGGGGGACGTCCTGCACACCACCTCGAAGCGTCGACGCACCAATAAAAAAGAAGCACACAATAAAAATACATTTCTTTTTATTTAGGTGTATTTTTTGAAATAAATAATATTGTTCGATTTCGGACAATTTTTCCGAACAACAAGAAAGAAAATATTATGACCGATAACAATCAAGAAAAATCAAAATTCAAACAATCCCAGACGTCGCCCTCCCAGGCGCCGCAGGAAAAGACGGACGCACCCGAGGTGAAGCCGGGCTCGCCGGACACCAAGTCCAGCAAGAGCTAGCCTCACGGCTGCGCGGCGACCGAAGACGCCCGCTCGTCGCGCAACCTACCGCTTCGGACATATTGAAAAGGAGCCTTTTGTGACAATCCGCATTTCCAAGACACAGGTTTCCTTCAGAAGCCCGTTCCATCTCGACAGTATCGACGGCGAATGGCCGGCCGGTACCTACACGATCGAGGCCCAGGACGAGTCGATGTCCAACTCGTCGTTTCAGGCCTTCCGCCGGATATGCACGACCATGATAGCGCGCACGCGCAATGGCCGGCTTGGATTGCCGCGCTTTGTCGAAATCGTGCCGTCAGAGCTCGCAGCTGCGCTCGCTACGGACCGCGATGGCCTCGACCGGGCCGAGAATGAAGGCTTGGCCGCGCACTGATCCCGCGGCCGGAGATATCCCCCGGCCCGAAACACCCTCCGGAAAGCATTCCGTTTCATAGCGATGTCGGGATATCCTGGCCCCCTCCAGCCCAAGGCTACGGAGGGCATCCTGCTTCGAGCCGATGTCAGGGCTTGTCCTGCGTAGCCCCGAGGGCGAGCGTGTCGCGAACAGTCCGCCTACGCTCGGGAAATGATGAGGCTTGCCTAGCCGAACCCCGGATCAAGCCCGCAGGGCGAAGGATGGTGCGGTCGAGAAGACTCGAACTTCCACGGGTTTTACCCCACAGCGACCTCAACGCTGCGCGTCTACCAATTCCGCCACGACCGCACGTCATGGAGGCGCGGGAGATAGCAACATCGCCGCGCCTTGTGAAGAGTGTTCTGCAACGCTTTATGCAGCAGCAAAGAATTCGTTGGCGTCGGCCGGCCCGGTAATCGACACGGCGACGCGGTCACCCTGGATGATGACATCGCCGCGGGCGATCGGATGATTGTTGGCGAGGATCCAGACCTGGTCGTCCTCACCGGTATCCAGGGGAATCACCGCACCCCGGCCCATGCGCAGGAATTGCTGGATCGGCATTTGCGACCGGCCCAGAAGGACCGAGATTTCAACGCTGACGGATCCGATCTGACTCACGTATGAGCTCCTGCTCTTGCGGTTCGCGGCTTCGGGACCGATGTTTGGGCCGATACGGTTTCGCGAGCGTTAAGATAAATGGATAAGGCAATACCGCCGGTCGAATGGGCCGTCTCCGAGGGCCATGTGCCCTACCCGCAGGCGCTCGCCTTCATGGAAGCGCGGGCGGCGGCGATTGCCGACGGCACGGCCGGCGAACTGGTCTGGCTGCTCGAACATGCACCGCTCTACACCGCCGGCACCAGCGCCAAGAAGGAAGACCTGCTGATGCCGGACCGCTTTCCCGTCTACGAAACCGGCCGCGGCGGCGAATACACCTATCACGGCCCCGGTCAGCGCGTGGCCTATGTCATGCTGGACCTGACCCGGCGCGGCCGCGATGTGCGCGCCTTCATCCGGTCGCTCGAGCGCTGGCTGATCGGTGCTGCTGCGCAATTCGGTGTCGAGGCCGGCCCCCGCGACGGACGGGTCGGCGTCTGGGTCGATCGCGGCGGCGGCCGCGAGGACAAGATCGCCGCCATCGGCGTGCGCCTGCGCCGCTGGGTGTCCTTCCACGGCATCGCCTTCAATGTCGATCCGGACCTGTCGCATTTCGGCGGCATCACGCCCTGCGGCATCTCCGATCCGCGCTATGGCGTCACCAGCCTCGCGGATCTCGGCCATGCGGTGACAATGGCCGACTTCGACGCCGCCCTGCACCTCGCCTTCCTGGATGCGTTCGGCGAGGCCCGCCGGGTCGACGCACCGGCGCTTGCAAGCGCTGCCTGATCGCTGCCCGGTTACAGCACGCCGGTTACAGCACGAACGGCGTCAGGGCGAAGGGCAGGATGACCAGGCTGGCAGCGATCCAGCGGGCTGGCCCCATGGCCCGCCAGCTGCGCACCAGGCCCCGGCGCCAGCCCGGCGTCTCACGCGCCGTCTTGGCCAGCCGCAGCGCATAGATCGCCACACCGGTACCGGCCAGCGCCGTCAGCGCCGCGCCGAACAGGAACCAGAGCGTCTTGGTCCAATAGCCGCCGAACGTGCCGAAATGCAGCGGGTCGGCCGCTTCGGCGATCCGCTGATGTGCACTCAAGCGCGCCGGATCGACCACATCGAGCAGCGCCCCGGTCCGCGGATCGATCCAGGCTGTATTGGCCCGCGGGCGCACAAGGATGGCGCGTCCGGTATAGCCGTGAATCTCGGCGGGCGTCTCCCGGTCCGGCGGCCATATCACGGCCTCGATCCTGAAGTCCGGGTGCCGGGCCATCAGCGCGGCGATGCCGGCGTCGATGGCCTCGCCCATGCCAAGCTCGCGCTCCAGGGCCGCGATCTGCGGCAGTTCCGGATCGTCCCCGTTGGCGGCCGGTGCACCGGCGCCCAGAACCTCGACGAGATACCAGAGCCCGGTGACGATCATCAGCACGACGAACCACAGCGACCAGACGCCCGCCACCCGGTGCGCGTCGCCGATCCAGGCCCGCGCCGTGCGGCCGCGCGGTAGGCGCAAAAAGCCGCGCCACCATTTCTTGTAGACCCAGAAGGACGTCACCAGCGATACGGCCAGGAAGACCGCCGCCAGCGCCACGATCGGCACGCCGTATTTGACGGGCAGCATGAGGTGACGGTGCGTGTTGCGCAGGAAACGCTGCACGCCAGCCCAGGGGCCCGTGCCGGTTATCTCTCCCGTGCGCGGATGGACATAGACGTGTGTCGACACGCCATCCCGGCGCAGAACGGCATCGAAGGTCGCCGCCGGATGGATCGGGGCATAGACGATCATCCGCCCCTCACCCCCTGCCCCATCCATGACCGTCTCGCCGACCGTGCCCCAGCTCGCGCGATCCTCGATCGCTGTCGGTGCCGCCCACATCGCCGGACGCAGTGCCCAGTCGATCTCGTAGGAGAAGACGGCCAGCGTGCCGGTCAGGAAGACGAAGGTCAGGAACAGCGACAGCTGCAGGCCGGCCCACTGATGCACGCGCCACCAGGCCGAACGGGCTTTCGCCTTCCGCCCTGCCGGTGCGTTCGCCTCACGGGTCACGGCCTGCGCATCCATCGCCGCTTTACCAGCGCCGGGTCAGTTCGACGAAGACCGAGCGCGGAGCCCCCGGGAAGTGACCGGTGCGGTCGATGAATCCGCTCGACGCATAGGTCTCGTCGAACAGGTTGTCGATCCGCAGCAGCGCCCGCCAGGCGTCGGTCTCGTAGATCACCGAGGCGTCGAAGACGACATAGGGCCGGACCTTCTGGCCGCTGATCGACTGGCGCACATCGACATAATCGCCGCCCAGGGCCACCGCCGTATTGATCTGCGGGAACTGGTAGCGGGTCCAGAAACCGGCCGTGTGCTGCGGTGCATTGGCAAACCGGTCGCCGACCGAATTGGTCAGCGCATTCGTTCCGGCATCGCCGGTGATCAGCGTGTGGTTATAGGCGTAGGACATGGTGGCGACCCAGTTCGAGGTGATGTCGGCCGTCACATCGAACTCGAAGCCTTCAGAGGTCACCTCGCCCAGCGCCACCAGATCGTCCACGCCGTCATTGCCGACATCGCCACGCGGGTCGGACTGCAGCACGTTGGAGCGCACGATCCGGTAGATCGAGGCCGAGGACTGGATGTGCCCGTCCATCAATTCGGTGCGCACGCCCGCTTCCCAGATTTCGCCGGCGCTGGGATCGAACGGACCGCCGGCCAGCGGATCCTGGCTGGAGATGGATTGCGGCTCGAAGCTTTCGGCCCACTGGGCAAACAGCGACACGTCCTCGCGCAGGCGGTAGACACCGCCCGCACGCCAGGTCGTCGCCTCGTCCTGGAAACCGTCGCCGGTGACCAGGTCGGTATCCTCGAACCGGTCCTGGCGCACACCGACGACGCCGATAAAGCGGCCGATCGTGGCCTCGTTCATAAGGTAGATGCCCCGGCGTTCCTGTTCGCTGCGCGTCAGGCGATAGCCGGCGCGCGGCGGCAGGGCATAGGTCGACGGGTCGGTGACGCCGTATTCCGGCGTGAACAGGCTGAGCGGCGTCGGCAGACCGGCGGTCGGGACGTTGCGGCCGCGCAGGCTGAAGCCGAGGAAGTCGGATTCCCGGGTAAACCAGTCGACCCCGGCCAGGAGGCGGTTGTCGATCCGGCCGAAGGCATGGCTCCAGATCGCATTGGCGCCGAAGGACCAGCTCTCATTGCCGCGTTCCTGATCGCGGAATTCGCGGATCGAGGCATCCACCGCACCGTCGCCGTCCGAATCGAACAAGCCGCGCGGTTCGTGATATTGCTGCGTCTCCTCACCCTCATTCCAGCGCAGGCCTGCATCGAAGGAGAGGCTGGACGTCAGCTCATACTCGATCCGCGCCTGCAGGACATTCGAGACCAGGCGCAGGAAGTCGCTGTCCTCATTGTGGTTCCAGCGGCGGTCGGTGAGGAAGTTACCGGCATCGTCCGTCGGCACGCCGCGCAGTCGATTGCCGCCCAGATCCTGATCATAGCGCGTCGCCTGCAGCAGGATGCGACCGCGATCCAGCGCGATGGCCAGGCCGGCGTCGAAGATCTGCGTCGTGCTGTCGGCATTGCGGCGCGGCTGGTTCATTGTCTCGTAGAAGACGCCGGCGCCCCGACACGCGATCGGTCAGCCCGCCTTCCAGCTCGGCGGACGCGCCATAGCGGCCTTCCGTTCCGGCCACCAGGCTGGACTGGGCGGAAAATTCCTCGCCCGGCGTCTTGGTGATGTAGTTGAACAGACCGCCCGGTGCACCCGGCCCGTAGAGCATGCCGGCCGGCCCCTTGAGGAATTCCACGCGCGACACGTTGAACAACTGCGGCACCGAGAAGCCGGCATAGGGGTCGCCGCGCAGCCCGTCGAAATAGATCTCTTCCTGGCGGAAGCCCCGCGCCGTCACGCCGGCATAGCTGAACACGCTGACGCCGGAGAAATTGCGGTAGAGGTCCTGGGCGTCGCGCGCACCCTGGTCCTCGATCAGCTGTTCATTGATCACCTGCACCGTCTGGGTCGACAGCAGCGGTTCGACCGGCAGCTTGCCCGAGCTGATCTCGCCGACCCGGTAGAGCGAGCGTGCCCGTCCGGTGACGATGACGACGTCCTCGTCGGTGTATTGTGCGGTATCCGGGGCGTCTGCGGACTGAACCGCGAAGGCCGGGACGGCCATAAGGGCGAAGGCGCAACCGGCCAGGGCCGATGTCGTGAGAAGACGGGTCATGCGGAACAACTCTCAAACCTGCAATTAAGAATGAGACGCATAAATAGATTGAGAACCGTTCCGTCAAGCACAACGCACTGCGGCTGCACCCGTCAGGCGCAGCCGCACAAAAAGCGTTGCTGATTTGAAACAGGCTGGTGTGAGCCGTCAGCCCTGGCGCGACATGCGCGAGAACCAGATGGCAAAGGCCAGGATCACCAGCCAGAAGCCGATGAAAGAGGCCAGGCCGGTCGCACCGGTGAGCTGTTCCAGCATTTCGGGATTTTCCTGAAGAGCGCGCTGGAATTCCTGCTGGAAACCCGGCTCGCCCATGGCTTCGGCCAACGCGGCCTGGTCGGACGTGTCCACGCCGTTTTCGGCGGCAAACTCGACCATGGCATTATAGATGCCCGGCATCAGACCGGCGATGGCGCCGATCCCCTTGCCCACAATGGCCAGCCCGAGGGGCAGGAAAGCCAGCCCGACACCTCGGCCGGCATGGCGGCGGCGATTGATGAAGAGCGACAGCACGAAGAACCAGACCGCCAGCATGCCGATCCATATGGGCACCGGACCCAGTCCGAACTGGATGCGGACGAAATCGGCAACCGCCAGAACGGCAAGGCCGGCGAGCAATGCGGTCGCCGATGCACGGTAGACCGGCAGAAACAGAACGAGCGGATTCATGGTGCCTCCCAACGCCACACAAAAAGACGGGGCCGCACAATCGCGGCCCCGACCTTCAGGATCAAGTGATTTTGCCGTGTCAGACGGCGGCCGGCTTGAGACGGTAGGCGTAGAAGCCGACGGCACCGTTTGCCAGGATGTAGACGACCGTGCTGACGATGGCGACGCCTGGGCCAGGCGTGTAGCCCGCCGTCATCATCGAACCGCCCAGAGCAATCGGTGTCAGGATGACGCTGAGAACGATTGAAATGACGAACATGACCAGCAGAGCCGCCGCGGCCATCCAGCCGGACTGGCCGGCATCGTGAAAACGCACACCCAGCAGAACAGCAGGAGCAGACCGCCGATCAGGCTGATCAGGCCGCCGATCACCGGGATCAGGCCCACAAACTGCAGGACAATAGCGACCGCCACGATCGCGACCAGGCCCTGGGCGAACTCCATGGGGCCGAGCTTGCCGCTCGCGCCGATGAGAATGCGCTGGGCATCCTTGGGATCGATGATGAAATCGTTGAGCGCCATGTCGGTCTCCCATTAGCTCGATGCGCGACAATTAACGCGACTCGTTTGCAATGGCACGGCAAATCTGGCGAAGGCGCCGCCTAGCCCTGGTCGTCGGACGGAGCCGGGGGCTCGGCCGTCAGGATACGGATCGGCGCCGGCCCGTAGGCATTCGCCCCCGCCTGCCCCGCCGAAAGCCCGACCCACAGCGTGTAGATCAGCCAGACCAGATTGCTCAGCCCCATCATAAGGGCGAGGCCGCTGCCCGCCGTAAAAAGGGTCAGCGGATTGAAATCGTCCCCGGCAAGGAACGCCGTCAGGATGGCACCGCCCATCAGCACACCACCGACCGAGGTCAGGGCCAGCGTGATCGCCCAGGGGACAAGATGCAGCCAGGCCGAGCGGCCGGTATCGTGCAGGCGCTTGCCGTACACGCACACGCCCACATAGATCAGGAACAGCCAGATCAGCCCGCCCAGAGCCGGGATAATGCCGGACACCACATTGCCGCAGATCAGCAGACCGACACCGATCCAGAATTCGCGTTGCGCGATCCGGCCGTTCGGATTGAGCAGGACATACTGCAGATCCATTGCGTCTCTCCCCCGAAAAGCCCGCTTCCGGCAGGCCCGACACCCAAGTAACGCACGACTCCGCCCTGAGGGTGAAGTCCTATTCGAACTCGATCATGAGCTCGTCTGCGGCGACGGATGCGCCGGGCTCGACCTTGATGGATTTGATGGTGCCGTCGGTTTCCGCGCGCAGGACGTTTTCCATCTTCATCGCCTCGACGATGACGAGCGGCTCGCCGGTCTTCACCTCCTGGCCCTCGGCCACCTCGATGGCGACAACGAGGCCCGGCATCGGCGAGACGACCAGTTTGGCCGTGTCCGGCTTTTCCTTCTCCGGCAGGCGCACATGCAGCTCGGCCGAGCGCGGCGTGCAGACAATGCCCACGGCCTTGAAGCCGCGATGGCGCAGAAGGTACCCCTCGGTCCGGTCGGAGAATTCCAGTGCGACAGGGCGCCCGTCGATCTCGGCCTCGAACAGGTGCTGGCCGGGGTGCCAGGCAGTACGCATTACCAGCTTGTCGGACACCAGCGACGGCGCCCAGACGGTCGCCTCACCCTCACGCGTCATCTCGATCTCGACCGGAATGCGGCGCTTGTCCAGGAAGACCACCCATTCGCGCGCGGTCACCGTCTCTTCGGGACGCAGACGCCCCTCGATCCGCCCGGCACGCCGCGTCAGCGTCTCGTGCACATAAGCCGCACAGCAGGTCATCGCGACCAGCTGGTCCTCGCGCGGCGCGGTACCGTGGAAGCCTTCCGGGAAATGCTCGCCGATATAGCCGGTATGGATGCGGCCGGCCCGGAAATCCGCCTCGTCCAGCACGGCGGAGAGGAAAGGCGCATTCGACTGCAGCCCCTCCACGTGCAGCCGGTCCAGCGAGGCCGCCAGCGTGTCGATCGCCGCCTCGCGGGTTTTGCCATAGCCGATCACCTTGGCGATCATCGGATCGTAGAAGAGCGAGATCTCGTCGCCCTCGCGCACGCCGCTGTCGATGCGCAGCATACCCTCGCCCAGCTGGCCTTCTTCCGGCATGGAATAGCGCTTGAGACGGCCGATCGAGGGCAGGAAGCCGCGATAGGGATCTTCCGCATAGAGACGCGCCTCGACGGCCCAGCCATCGATCTTCACGTCCTTCTGGGCGATCTCCAGCTTCTCCCCGGCGGCCGAGCGGATCATCTGCTCCACCAGGTCCAGCCCCGTGGTCAGCTCGGTAACCGGGTGCTCCACCTGCAGGCGGGGATTCATCTCCAGGAAATAGAAATTCCGGTCCTTGTCGACGATGAACTCGACCGTGCCGGCGCTGTCATAATCCACGGCCTTGGACAGGGCCACGGCCTGCTCGCCCATCGCCTTGCGGGTCCTGGCATCCAGGAAGGGCGACGGCGCCTCTTCCAGGACTTTCTGGTTACGCCGCTGGACGGAACATTCGCGCTCGTTGAGATGGACTACATTGCCGTGCTTGTCGCCCAGCACCTGGATCTCGATATGGCGCGGCTCCTCGATGAATTTCTCGATCAGGATGCGGTCATCGCCGAAAGAGGACTTTGCCTCATTGCGCGCCGCCTTGAACCCGTCCTTCACCTCGGCGTCCGAGCGGGCGATCCGCATCCCCTTGCCGCCGCCACCGGCCGAGGCCTTCAGCATCACCGGATAACCGATCTTCTGCGCCGCAATCAGCGCCGTGCCGGCATCGTTGATCTCGCCATCGGCGCCCGGAATGGTCGATACGCCCGACTTCGCCGCCAGCTGCTTGGAGCGGATCTTGTCGCCCATCGCATCGATCGCATTCACATTCGGCCCGATCCACGCCACGCCGATCTCGGCCAGCGCCTTGGGGAAGGCCGCGTTTTCCGACAGGAAGCCGAAACCGGGGTGCACCGCATCCGCACCGGTCTGCTTGATGGCCTCGAGGATCTTGTCCAGCACGAGATAGCTTTCGCCCGGCGCCGGCGGTCCGATGAACACCGCCTCATCCGCCATCTCCACGGCCAGGCTGTCCGCATCCGCTTCGGAATAGACCGCAACCGTCGCAATCCCCAGGCGGCGGCAGGTCTTGATCACCCGGACGGCGATCTCGCCACGGTTCGCAATCAGTATCTTGTTGAACATGAACGGCCCCAAAGCATGGCGGGCGGACGCCCGGAATAGCCGCACCGGTTTAGCGTGCCGTCCCGCCGCGCGGCAAGCGCTGCACTGAGACTGGCTAATTTTGCCGATCCGGCTGTTCGCAGACCAACACGCTGCAAAGACAGTCAGGCATGTCACGTTCGACGTTGTGGCGACAACGCCAACCGGTGACGGCGCGCTTCTCGTCAACACCGCCGAAAGCGTCTTTAGCCGCGCGGCGGACGGATGGTGTCCAGTCCCCAGGTCAGGACGAGATTGTCCGGACCGAACAGGGCATAGAGATAGTCCAGCGCGTCCTCGAGACCGTCCAGCTTCTCCTTGTCCTGCACGAAGAGCGTAAACCGGCTCTGCGCCTCGATGCCGAATTCGCGGGCGATCTCGGCGTCGAAATTCCGCAGGGCGCGGGGCTCTGTCAGGCGGAAGGGAAAATCGAACCAGTCCGGATGCGCCTGCCGGGCCTCGGCGATACGCATCCGCGCTTCAGCCACCGTCAGGCGGCAATGTCCGGCATAGTCGATCGCCACGGGGCGCTCAGCCGGAGCCCTGGGGCAGGCTCTGGTCCATGCTCTTTGCCGGCTCCTTGCAGGCGCATTTGCCGACAATCCTGGCCGGCACACCGGCCACGGTGCAGCCGGCCGGAACCGGTTCCAGCACCACCGAACCCGCCGCGATCCGGGCACCGTCACCCACCGCGATATTGCCCAGCACGCGGGCACCGGCGCCGATCAGCACGCCCTTGCCGATTTTCGGGTGACGGTCTTCATGGGCCGCACCCGTGCCGCCGAGTGTCACCTCGTGCAGGATGGAGCAATCATCGCCGACCACGGCGGTCTCGCCGATCACCACGGAGGTGGCATGGTCGAACATCACGCCGCTGCCGATCCGGGCTGCGGGGTGGATATCGAGACCGAAGCGCTCGCCGACCCGGCTCTGCAGGTGGAAAGCCAGCGTCTGCCGGCCCTGCTTCCACAGCCAGTGGGCGATGCGGTGTGCCTGCAGGGCGTGATAGCCCTTGAAATAGAGGAAGGGCTGCAGCAGCGAGAGGCAGGCGGGGTCGCGCTCGTCGACCGCGATCATGTCGGCGGCCGCCTGGGCGACGATTTGCGGATCGCCTTCGATGGCCTCTTCGGCCACATCGCGGGCCAGCATGGAATCGAGCTGGGCGTCTGCCATCTTCGAAGCGATACGATAGGCCAGCGCATGGGCAAACTTGTCGTGGCGCAGGATGGCCGCGTTCAGGAAGCTGGCGAGGATCGGTTCCTCGGCGGCCGCGGAGGCGGCTTCAACGCGCAGGCGCGCCCAGAGCTTGTCCACCCCTGTGCGGGCGTCGACTGCGGTTTCGACATTGGTGAGCGGCATCGCTCTCTCCTCGCGCCTATCTCTGCAACATGGCGGCAGCCAGCGTCTCGTCCAGCTCACCCTCTAGGGCCATGTAGTATGCCCGCAGCAGCATCGCTACCGTCAAGGCATCCGTGATGCGCCCCGACACGGCTTCGTGAAGTGCGGTGCGGAAGGGGATACGCCGGGTCTGCAGCACTTCGGTGCCTTCCGGCTCGGCCTCACCCTGCGTCAAGCCGGTTGCGATAAAGCCAATCGCTTCCTCATTGGTGACCGAGTTCGAGAGGTCCATACGCAGGATCTCGCGCCATTGCGCAGCCTCGAGCCCGGTCTCTTCCTTCAGTTCTCGCCGGGCACTGTCCAGCGGCGGTTCGCCCAGCGGCCCGCCGCCTTCGGGGATCTCCCAGCTATACTTGTCCTGGGGGAAGCGGTGCTGGCCGACCAGCACGGTTGTCCCGTCCTCGAACAGCGGCAGGACGGCGATGGCCAGATTGGCGAACTCGACCACGCCATAAAGACCGGGCTCACCGTCGGGCCGCGTGACGTCATGCTCTGTCAGGCGCAGCCAGGGGTTCTCGTACACGGTGCGCGAAGCACCGACCTGCCAGGGGCCACGACTACCGCTCATGCTCACCTCCCTTGCCAGGCAAGGGCTCTAGGCCTGTTCGGCAAGCTCTGGCAAGCCGCGCGCCCGGCTCCGCTCGCGCCGCAGACTGTCCAGAAGCCGCCGCTTCTTGTCCGACAGGCGGGAGAGTTTCACGAAAGCGGCCGGTGCGAAAACGAGAGCCAGGATGGCCGAGCCCGCCACCCCGCCGACCATCGCCGAGGCAAAGGGCAGCCAGAAACTGTCGCCGGACAGGAGAAGCGGCACGAAGCCGCCGATGGTCGTCAGCGTGGTCGACAGAATGTGACGCGTGGCGTCCATCACGGTCGCCTGGACCGCACCGGGTTCCAGGGCGACGGAAGCCGGGTCGGCGCGCAGGGCCGACAGGACGACGATGGCGCCATTGATCGACAGCCCCATCAGCCCCATCGACCCGACAATGGCGTTGAAGCCCAGGGGCGTGCCGAACAGCCAGACCCCGAACATGGCCAGACCGACCGACAGGAAGGCAACGACGAAGATAACGCCGGCAAAGCGGAAGGAATTGAAGGCCAGCACGACCGATCCGATCATCAGCACCAGCAACGGGATCGCCGTGGAGAAGAGATCGGCCATGGCGCCGCCACGTTCGGCCGCTTCACCGCCAACCTGCAGCTCATAGCCGGGCGGCAGCACGATGTCGGCCTCGTCCAGCGCCGCGAAGAAATGCTCCAGTGCGGGGGCCGGCAGGGTGAAGGGTTCCAGGAAGCCGAGCACCGTGTTTACCCGGTGACCGTTCTCGTGATGGATGGTCGCCACCTGGGGGGCAAGAGTGACATCGCCGAGCGCCGCGACGGGGGACGCCAGAATGTCGGCGCCCGGCGATGCCAGCGGTGAACCCGCAACGGAAGACAGGCTGGCCCGGCGCGCATCCTGGGCGATCACGCGAACGGGCAATTCCTCCATGCCTTCCAGGACACTGCCGCCGATCTCGCCATCCAGTTCACCGCGCAGACGGTTGGCAAGGTCTGCGAGGCGAACGCCGGCGAGTTCGGCCGAAGCCTCATCCGCCATGATGCGGGCAACAGGTTCGCCCATTTCGAGTCGTGACAGGGTGTGGGTCACCGTGGGGGTCTGGCTCAGAACGCCGCGGATCGCGTGTCCAAGACGATCGAGCTCGGTCAGTTCCGGGCCGACGAGCACGAGCTCGATCGGCGCCGGGATCGGGGGGCCCTGCTCGAAGGGCAGGGTCAGGAAGCGGGCCTGCGGAAACTCCGCCATCACGCGGCGCTGCAGCTCGGGCAGGATGCGGGCCGTCGCCTCGGCAGACGTGGTGTGGACGAAACCGGCGGCATAGCCGGGCGAGCCCTCGCGATTGCCCATCACATTGTAATAGGTGCGCGGACCGCTTTCGCCGATCGTCCAGGTGACCCGCTCCACGCCGTCATAGGACATGATGATCTCGCGCGCCCGTTCGGTCTGGCGGCGGGTCTCGGCGATCGAGGTCGAGGACGGCAGTTCCAGTTCGAGCTGGAACATGTCGCGATCGGTCGGCGGGAAGAATTGCATCGGCAGGGTAGAGACCGCCACGAAGCCGGCGACGGGCAGAATCAGTCCGGCGACCAGACCCGGTCCAGGGACGCGCCGTGATCGCGTCGAGCATGTTGCGATAGAGCCCGCCGAACGGCCCCGCGCCCAGCCCGTGCCGCCAGAAGCGGCGCGGTGCGCCGGCCAGTCCCGGATCGTCGAACCAGGCGGCAAACGCGCCGACCACGGTCATGGCCAGGATGAAGGACGCTCCGACAGCAAAGATCACCGAAATGCCGATCATCGAAATGAACTCGCCGGCCGCACCGGGCATCAGGGCAATAGGCGCAAAGGCGAAGATCGTGGTCAGTGTGGAAGCAGCGAGCGGCGCAAACAGATGGCGCACGGCATGGTCCAGCGCCCCCAGCGGCGCCTCGCCGCGGGACCGGAACAGCCGGTATTCGTCGACAACGACAATCGCATTGTCGATCAGCAGGCCGAGCGCGACGACCAGGCCCGTCACCGACATCTGGTGCAAAGGCTCGTCATAGATCCGCGTAAGCAGGAGAACGGCCAGAACGGTCAGCGGCAGGGCCGAGCCGACGATCAGCGCCGCGCGCCAGCCCATCATCACGAACAGGACACCGAACACGATCAGCGCCGACATCATCAGGTCGCCGGCGAGCCCGTGCAGCCGGTCGTCGACATAATCGCCCTGGCGGAAAATCGTCTCGACCCGGATGCCGGGCACGGAGGCGGCAAAGTCGGCGACGACGGCGTCGGCGGCCTCGGACCACTGGTCGACCCGCAATTCCGGTTGCAGGAACGCCGTGACGAAAACGGCGCGCCGGCCGTTGGTGAAGCCCATCGAGGCGGCCGGCGTGCGCGCGCCCTTTTCGACATCGGCGACATCGCCGACGCGGATGAACTCGCCATTCGGGCCTTCGGCGAGGGCGATGGCGCGAATGCGGTCGAGACTGTCGAACTCGCCCGCGATCTCGACATTGAGGTCGACCGTGTCGGAGCGCAGCTCGCCGGCCGGTGCCTTGGCGTCGGCGCTGGCGGTCAGGCGCGCCAGGTCGGCGACGGTCAGGCCCAGCGCAGCCAGGGTTTCCGGATCGGCCAGGACCCGGATTTCCTCTTCGACAGCACCGTGGACTTCGGTCTCTTCGGTGCCCGGGAGATTGCGCAGCCGCGCTTCCAGATCGTCGGCAAGGCGCGACAGGATGGCGAGATTTTCCTCGCCCTGCCCGTCCCAGCTCAGCGCAACCACCAGGGTTGCCGCGCCGGTATAGCGGCGCTCGACATCGGGCGCACCGGCACCGGCCGGCAATTGCGACCGCACACTTTCCACCTGCTCGCGGATCAGCGTCCAGGCCTGGTCGACATCGGCCGGGCCGAGGTCTTCGCGCACTTCCAGCGTGATGACGGAAATGCCGGAGCGCGAGTCGGAACTGGTCTCGCCGATCTCGGCGAGTTCATGGATGGCATCTTCCAGCGGTTCGGTGACCAGCGCCTCGACGCGCTCGGCAGAAGCGCCGGGGAAGACCGTGACCACCGTGCCGAAACGCTCGGTCAGCGACGGGTCTTCCTGTCGGCCCAGCGACATCAGGGCGCCCAGGCCCGCCGCGACCAGCAGAATGACGGCCAGTGCGGTCAGCCGCGAATAGCGGAAGAAAAGCGTGCTCATTGCGCGCGGGCCTCGGCAAGGGCCGGCGCGACGCGCTGGCCGGGCGTGATGCGCTGGATGCCGGCGGCGAGGAGGAGTTCGCCGTCCTCGACGGCGCCGCGCACGAAGACACGCCCCGCCTCGACGCGGACCGTTTCCACGGACCGGGACTGCAGCGTGTAGGCATCGCCGGTCTCCGGGGTCAGGACGTAGACCGACCAGAGACCGCGGCGGCCTTCTGCAAGCGCGGAGGTCGGCACCCAGAATCCGTCCGTGCCGATCGGTGTTGCGACCGCGAGGCGGACGACCTGGCCGGCGGCTGCAGACGCGTTCGCAGGCAAGTCAAACAACGCCGTCACGGTGCGGGTCTGCCGGTCGACCACGCCGGTGGACGAGCGGAAAACGGCATCGACGGGCGCTCCATCGATCACGAAGCGATGCGAGGCACCCGGCTGAAGTCCGGCGGCAATGCGCTGCGGCAGGCCCACCCGGATTTCCAGGGCATCGGCCTCGACGATTTCCAGCAGGGGCTGGCCGGGCTGGGCGATGGCGCCCTCGTCCGCATGACGAGCCGTCACCACGCCATCGAAGGGCGCCGTGACGACCGACAGGTCGCGCTGCACGCGCAGGGCATCGGCCTGGGCGGCGGCGGCATTCTGGCGGGCAAGCGCTGCCCGCGTCGAGGTGCGGACCTCGTCATAGCGCTGCTGCGAGATGTGGCCGCGCTCGAGCAACTGGCCCTGGCGGTCCTCGGTCTCGACGGCCAGTGCGGTCTGGGCCGCCGTTTCGGCGGTCTGCGCGTCGGCGGCGGCGATCTGGGCGTCGAGCGCGCGCGTATCAAGGCGGGCCAGAACCTGGCCGGCCGTTACCCGGTCGCCGACATCCACGCCGATCGCATCGATACGGCCGCCGCGCTCAAAGCCAAGCGCACTTTGGCGGCGGGCCGAAACCAGACCGGGGTAGAATTCCTCGATGCGCGCCTCGCCGTCATAGCGCGCCTCGATCGCGGACACGGGCAGCGGGGCGGGCAGCGCCGCAACGGCATTGGCATCGGCCCGCAGGGTCGACACGCCAAAGACAAGCACCGCGATCGCGACGGCGGACAGGATCACGGCCGTTCCGGCACTCAGGGGGCGTTTGTAAAGAGACACGGGACTACCCTCGCTGGCAAAGTCGCAGCGAGATGTAGGTCAAAAAACATCGTTTGAAAAGTGAACGACGTTAAATTTTTTACGTATAGAGCGAATACGTCAATTCATGAGGCCGCGCATGATCAGGTCGGTATGCAGATCGATCACGTCATCACGTGAAACATGTTCCGAGCCCGGCATGCCATTGGGAAAGTCCTCGATACAGACGATCAGCATGGTCAGACCGTGCAGGCTCGCCCACACGCTCTTTGAGGCAACCCGCGGGTCCACCTTGCGGAACACCCCCTCGTCCTGACCCTGCTGGATCATGCTCACGAGGGCCGACTCGGCCTGGAAGCCGACCTCCTTTTCCTCGTGCATATGGGGTTTGGCGCTGGTGGAGGGCGAGAAGGCCATCATGTAGTGATTGGGCTCTTCCATACCGGTCTCGATATAGGCCCGCATGCAGCGCGCGCACAGCGGGGCAACCTTCCCCCCCTCGTCCATCGCTTCGTTGATCCGGTCCATGAGCCGCTGGAAGAACATCTCGCGGATGGCGACGAACAGCTCGTCCTTGGATGCGAAATACTTGTAGATCGCCGCCGGGCTGTAATCGATCGCCTCGGCAAGGCGGCGCATGGAAATGCCCTCTTCGCCTTCCGAGGTGAAGATCGCTTCGGCCGCATCGATAATGGCATCACGCACCTTGCGGCGCCGACGGTCGGCGGGCGTATCCTCGCTGTGATCCTCGTTCTCGGCGAAATCTGCAGACATGCCTTTACCACTCCCCCGTCCCTGTAGACAAAACCCTGTCCCCGCTACAGGTATAGCGACGACAGACCGTTCCGGTCAAAACACGCACACACCGCCACCCGCGAGGATGCCGTCATGACGAAGCCCGCTTTGCCCGAATTTCCCGCCCCCGGCGAGCGCCTTGCCTCCAGCCACGCCAATGCCGAAACGCTGACCCTGCTGACCCGCCGGCGCTCGACGACAGCCATAGCCCTCACCGAGCCGGGCCCGTCGCCGGAGCAGGTCGAGCAGTTGATCGGTATTGCAGCGCGCGTACCGGATCACGGAAAGCTTGCCCCCTGGCGCTTCATCGTGTTCGAAGGCGACGGACGCGCCAATTTCGGCCAGGTGCTGGCGAAAATCTTCGCCGCGGCCAATCCCAATGCCACGCCCGACCAGATCGATGCCGAGGCCAGTCGCTTCACCCGTGCCCCGCTGGTGATCGCGGTGATCTCCCACGTCGTGGAGAATCACAAGATCCCCGAATGGGAGCAGGTCCTGTCGGCGGGTGCGGCGTGCCAGAACATGCTGATCGCGGCCTCGGCCATGGGCTTCGGCGCCCAGTGGCTGACCGAATGGTATGCCTACGACCCGTTCGTGAAGGACGCGCTGGGCCTGCGATCGGGGGAACGCATTGCGGGCTTTGTCTATGTCGGTTCCGCACCGGACGAACCGGTCGAGCGGGTGCGGCCGAAGCCGCAGACCGGACGCTGGAAGGCCTGATCGTCCTTCCTGCCCACTCTCCGCTCTACACAGTCTTTGACCTTTCGTGACTCGGAACGTTCGTGGCCGGCGTAACGACTGTGGTCGCGCGCGGATCGGGACCAGCTTCAGCACCAAGCTTTTGTGAGTTACCGCATCAATAGCGGCGGCTTCGTGATAAACGGGGCTATATAATTCGGTTTTTTCCGAATATTCGTTCTTCAGCGAATCCTCCAACTGGCCGGAGCGTCGAAGGACATGCGTTTACTCATCGACATTGCCCTCTTCGCAAGCGTTGCAGCGCTCGCATCGGCGGCGGACGCCCAAATGCCGGTTCCCCGCTGGCAGAGCGAGGATGGCGCAACGTCGATCAAGCTGCGCGGCCGGGTGATGCTCGACTTCGCCGATGTCGACTGGTCCAGCCCGACCACAGGCGCCCCGTCGGACACAAGCGAGTTCCGGACCGCCCGCATGGGCATCGAGGCCCGGCATGGCGATTTCAAACTTGTCGCCGAGTTCGACTTCGCCAGTGACAATACGGCAGCCAACGACGTCTACCTGTCCTATGCCTCGCCAGTCGGCGACTTCCGCGCCGGGCATTTCAAGACAATGAACTCGCTGGACGAGCTCACGTCCGGCCGTTTCACAACTTTCATGGAGCGCGGTCTGGCGACCGATCTCTTCCACCTCGATCGGCGCATCGGCCTGTCCTACACGTGGCACGGTCATGGTGTGGTGGCATCGGCCGGTATTTTCGGCGGGCGGATGGACAATAATTTCCGCTTCGCCGAGGCCGACGACACCAGCGCGCTGGCGGCCCGGCTGACCTGGTCCGGTGAGCACGCGGGTACGCGCGTGCATGTCGGGGCATCCTGGCGTCAGCTCGACTATGCCCGCCAGGGCACACGCATCCGCAGCTATCCCCAGGCGCACCTGTCCAACCGCTTCGCCGCTGCGGACTACCGCAGCGACGCCGCACCGGGCCGGGCGATCTCCTCGGATTTCACCGGCATCGAGGCGGCCCTTGTCCGTGGCCCCTTCCACGTCCAGGCCGAATATGCCCGCCTGTCGCTCGACGGCCCGCCCGGCAATCCGGACTTCGGCGGTGTCTATATCCAGGCCGGCTGGTTCATCACCGGCGAAACCCGCGCCTACAAGGCCGCAAAGGGCGTGTTCGGTCGCACCACGCCGGCACGCGATGTCAACGAGGGCGGCTATGGCGCGTTCGAAGTGGCGGCGCGCTATGACGTGACGGACATGGGCGACGCCAGTCTCGGCGAAATGCGCGCCACGACGCTGGGCATGAACTGGTATCCGCTGGACCATGTCCGCGTCACGGCGAACTATGTGGCCGCCGAGCTGGACGCCCCGGCCTTCACCGAAACCAGCGATGCCCTGCAACTGCGCCTGCAGCTGGACTGGTAGCGTGCGCTAGCCGCGGCCGCGATAGCCCGGCACGTCCTGATCGGGAATCCATACGCCCTCGGGCGGCTCGCCCGTGGCGAAGAAGACGTCGATCGGGATACCGCCGCGCGGATACCAGTAGCCGCCGATGCGCAGCCAGACCGGCTCCAGCTCCTTCACCAGGCGCTGGCCGATGCCGGTCGTGCAGGCTTCGTGGAAGGCGCCGTGATTGCGGAAACTGCCCAGATAGAGCTTCAGCGACTTGGATTCGACGATCCAGTCGCGCGGCACATAGTCGATCACCAGATGCGCAAAATCGGGCGCGCCGGTCACCGGGCACAGCGAGGTGAATTCCGGGCACACGAAACGCGTCATGTAGGGCGCGTCGCACGGATTGGCGACGCGTTCGAGAACGGCCGTGTCCGGATTGTCGGGCAGCGGCGTCGTTGCGCCCAGCTGACCCAGATTGTCGTAGCGCTGATCGGTCATGGCGCGGAATTAGTCGCTCGCACGCAGGCTGGCAAGCGGTCGCGCTGGTACGATTGTACGAATTGACGGATTGGCGGTTGCGTCGAATTCTACCGCTGCGAGGGGGAGACCCTGCTGACGGGGAGATACAATGCCGGCTTTCGGATCCGGGCCAGTGCGGCTGGCAGCAGGCCTTGCGGCCTTCAGCCTGCTGGCCAGCACGCCAGCAGCGGCACAGGAATTGACCTGCCAGTCGGGCGAACTCTTCTATTCCGCCGAACAGTATCTGGGCCTGGCCACAGAAGCTGATCGCGACCGTTTCCGCACCAATGCCCTGGTGCAGCTCTGGGGCAATGTCACGCCCACTATCGCCAATCTCGCCAATGCCCAGGCCGCGACCGACTTTTCCGGCGGCCTTGCCACCTCCCGCACAGCGATCGAGCGGGCCCTGGCGATGTCGGCTGCCGAGCGCAGCGCCGCCCTGGCCGGCCGCAGCTTCACCGTCGGCCGTCTCAACCGGGTGCTCGCTTCGCTGGAAGACGGGGTCAGCGTCATGTCGCGGCTGGGACCGGCCCTGGGCACGGCCAGCCAGATGATCGACGGGGTGAATATCCTCTACCACTCGACCAATGCCGTGCGGACCGGCGACCGCCAGTCCAAGGTGCTGGCGATCCAGGCTGCCATGTCGCTCGCCCGCTCGCGCCTGTCCGGATACTGGGGCGGCAATATGGGTCCGATGATGGGGATGGCGGGCCTGCTGGAGTATTCGATCAACACCTTCGCCACGGATGCCTGGTCGCGCTATGAGGACTACTGGTGGCAGGCCTATGTCGGCTATGCGCGCGAACGCCACGCTTTGTCGGCAATCGAATGGGCCGAGCTTTACCAGCGCGAGGGCCGCGCCGGCATCGAAGCCCGGCTGAATGCCTTCTGGAACGATCCGGAAGACACGGTGGACGCGCTGGGCGTGCTCTACAATCCCAATGCCGGCGACCACCTGACCATCGCCCGTTCGGCCTATGCGGAGGCGGAATACCAGCGCGTGTTTGCCGCCCGCTACATGATCGAGGTCGTCGAGCCGCGCATCATGCAGGGCTTCACCCAGCAGGCCGACCGCCTGCTCGACGATGCCATGGCGCAATTCGAGGATGCCTGCGAGGACGCGCTGGAAGAAGCCCGCGCGATAGATGCGGCCCTCGCCCTGCTCGCCGCCGCCGACACTGCAGCGCCCGACGCCGATACTGTCCTCGATGCCGTCTTCGAAAATGATGTCGCCGCGATCCGCGAAGCGCTCGCCGCCGGCTTCGATCCCAATCAGACGGTGGACCTGCCGCCCGCCATGCCGTTCATGTATGCGGCGGGCTTCTATCTCGGCCGGGACCCGTCGCTTGCCCCGGCCATTGCCGCCCTGCGCGATGGCGGAGGCGATGTCCGGCCGGACGTGCCGCCCGGCACGCCGGAACCGATCATTGTCCCTGTCGGGGAAGGTAATGAAGCGGGAGCTTTCGCAGTCCTGGACGCAGGCTACCGCGCGCATTTCAGCGCTTCGGAAGGCGACACGATTATCCGCCGCGCCGTGATGTCCGGCATGCCGGGACTGGTCCGCCGCCTGATTGCAGAGGGGCATGCGGTCAACGTGACGGGACCCGACGGCTATCCGCTTCTCATCTCGGCGGTAAACGGCGGCAGAGCCGATATCGTGAGCGTCCTGCTCGATGCCGGCGCCGATCCGAATGCGCGCGGAACGGCCGAGGGCGCAGCCTTGCACCTGGCCGCCAATCGCGGCTTTGCCGACCTGGTTCCGCTACTGGTCGCCGCCGGCGGGCGGATCGACGAGATCATGACGCCGGGCACACGGCCCTATTCGCCGCTGATGATCGCCGCCATGCAGGGCCGGTTCGATGCCGTCCGCGCACTCGTCGCGGCCGGTGCCGACCCGGCCATCCGCGCCAGCCGCGGTACGGCTGCCGACTATGCCCGCGCCAACGGACATGTGGAGATTGCCGACTATCTGGACGGCCTGGCGGGAGACATCGCCGTCTCGCTTGATCTCGCGCACATCCCTTCAACCTTTTCGATCTCCGATGCGCGCTCTGCGACGATCGTGATCCGGGAAGGCTGGGATGCCGTCGAGACGATCGAGGTCAGCAGCAGCAATCCCGGCGTCGTTGTCATCACGCGCCAGCCCGACATGTTCCAGCTGCGGCCGATGCTGCAGGGCATTGAAGGCCAGGGCGTGTCCTTCAGCTTCGACGCCGTGGCAGAGGGCGAAGCAGGCCTGGATGTGCGGGCCCGGACGCGAACCGGGCAAACCGTCAGCGCGCGTACACAGGTCCGTGTCAGCCGTTCACCGCGCGAGCTCGCAGACGACATCGCCGACGCCGCGCGCGCTTATGACGGCGACCGCATCCGCCGCATCCTCGCCGGCCAGGACGCGGAGACGCAGCGCTTTATTCTCGAAACCTGCGCCCGCGGTGTCTGGCCGGATTGTGACGCCTTCATGGGCGGGTTCGCGGCCATGCACATGGCCTATGCGGGCGATGTGGAGACGCTGGCGGCCCTGGCACGCACGGGGGCAAGCCTGGACTATGTCTCGAATGACGGCACGTTGAACACGCTGATCGGCGCGGTGACCAACGGGCATGGCGCGGCGGTCGACTTTCTTGTCGGCCAGGGGCTCGATCCCGGCGCCCTGACGGCCAGCGGAAACTCCGCCATCGTCGTTGCCGCCGCCCGCAACAATCTGGCCCTGGTGCGGCGCCTCCTCGCTGCCGGAGCCGACCCCGATCGCGGTGCATTGCAGGACGGCACGGGCGCGTTGCATCACGCCGCCATCCACAACAACCGCGCCATGATTGATGCGCTGCTGAATGCGGGCGCGCGGCCGGGTCCGGACGGGTCCGGTCATGCGCCGGGCTATTATGCCTTCTGGCTTCACCAGGACGAGAATCTGGCCGTGCGGCTGGGCTATGGCGATGCGCGCGGCTATACCGAACGCGAACGGCGTCGCAACGAGCCCGGTTTCGACTGGGCCGAATTCGCCCGCCGCATGCAGCCGGCCCTGGAACAGACGATGGGCGAGATCCAGACCGCGCAGAGCCAGTACAATGCGGGTGTCGCCGCCGCCAACAGCAATTACGATCAGGCGATGGCCCAGGCCTTCCGGGATGCCGAACGGCTGGGGCAGCCCCTGAACGCCCTCGGCAATCCGCCGCCCTACGCCACGCCATCAGATGCCGGCCTGCCCTCGCCCTATGCCGCCCAGCAATCCTCACCCGGCTCCGGCGCGTCCTCCGCGCAACGCCCCGCAACGGCCGAGCTTCCCCGATGCGAGAGTTTCGGGACGCTTCGCATATTCGGCTATACGCCCGATGACAGGCAGGTTCACGTCAGCAGTGTTGATATCACCCGTGACACGCTGGCCTGCCGGCGCGGTTCGTCGCGCTTCGATGCTGCACGCAATATCGGTGAGTACGTCACCGTATGTGGTGTCCGCTACCTCGCCCACAGACCGCCCCTCACTGACAGGGGCCGTTTCACGCGGCAGGTGGTCGACGTCGTTCAGAACAGACAGGCATCCTTCTATATCGACGCCGACGATATCGAGGGCGGGTCCGGCTGCCGGGTCGGCGCGTCAGAGGTCCCGTTCATGCCCATCCTGCGCGATATCGCCAGTCGCGGTCCGATATAGGAGTTCTGCCATGCCCCGCAATTCCCTCATGCTTGTCGCAACTCTGCTGCTCTGCCTCACGGTCTCGCCTGCAGCCCTGGCCCGTCAGGCAGACCCGGCCACACAGGACCTGCACGCGGCGCTCGATGTGGCGGTCGTCACCGGGCTCGATTCTGTGGTCGACCTGGTCCGGATATCGCTGGATGCAGGCGCCGACCCGCTGGCCCCGGTCGAGGCCCAGGGCCGCCAGGACAGTTATGCCTATCTTATCGCGCTGGCCGAAGATGCCGCCGAACGCGAGGCGCAGGGGCTGATCGCCGGGGGTGACTGGCGGGCCGCCGCCTATCGGGCCTTCGCACTAATGGAAGCCCGGGCGGCGCCGGCCAGCTGGACGATCTACTATCTCGATGCCGCCGTCACGCGCCCCGGAGAGGACATCGCCTTCTCCCGCGAGAGCGGCGGACTGCGCGGCACACGCGATCGCATGGCCGTCATCGCCCATGCCATGGGATCTACGGCCGAGCCCGACGCGTCAGGCTTCGTGCGCCATGACTGGGCAGCGGCTTATGAGGCCATGCTGGCAGAGAACGATTAGTCGCCCTTCACCACGACCTCGTCCGGCACCGGCATGGTGGTGCGGGAGAACACGCGGCGGATGGTGAAGCTGGAGACAAGACGCGCCACGCCGGGCAGGCCCGAGAGCACTTCGCGGTGGACGCGCTCATAGTCATTGGCGTCGCGCACCAGAACACGGACGAGATAATCGGCATCGCCGCTCATCAGATAGCATTCCATCACTTCGGGCACCGTCTCGACGGCTTCCTCGAAAGCGACAAGCGTCTCGCGCTTCTGATTGTCCAGCGTCACCTGGACATAAACCGTGATGCCGCGGCCCAGCGCCTTTTCCGATAGAATGGCGACATAGCGATCGATCACACCGGCCTGCTCGAGTGCCTTCACCCGGCGATGGCAGGCGGACGCAGACAGGCCGACGCGCTCGGCCAGTTCGGCATTGGTCAGGCGGCCATGGTCCTGAAGTTCCGTCAGAATGGAGATATCTACGCTATCGAGCCGCACAGGACACCCTCCCCAAGTTACGCCCGTTGCCCGCAGATCATTCTGGATTTGGGCAAAAAGTCAGTATATACGTCGCGACCAATGTCGTTTGGTGCACGATAATTCACACCACGCGGCGGCAAATGTCAATTTTATTCGCGCAGGGCTCGCCGGATCGAAGAATTCGGCGTTTTCCCGGCGCGATCCAGCAAAACGGGAAACAATCATGCGTATCGGGGTGCCCAAGGAAATCAAGGTCCGTGAATACCGTGTCGGCCTGACGCCGAACAGCGTCACGGAATTCGTCCGCCACGGCCACGAGGTCTTCGTCCAGTCCACCGCCGGCGACGGCATCGGTTTTTCCGACGAGATGTATGAAGCCGCCGGCGCGACCATCCTGCCGGACGCCGCTGCGGTGTTCGAAAAAGGCGAGCTGATCGTCAAGGTGAAGGAGCCCCAGCCGTCCGAAACGGCGATGCTGAAGCCCCACCACACGCTCTACACCTATCTGCACCTCGCCGCCGACGCGGTGCAGGCCGAGGGCCTGCGCAAGGCCGGCTGCCTGTCGATCGCCTACGAGACCGTCACCGACAATGACGGCCGCCTGCCCCTGCTCACGCCGATGAGCCAGGTTGCCGGCCGCATGTCCGTCTCGGTGGCCGCACACTGCATGCAGAAGGCCCAGGGCGGCCGCGGCCTGATGCTGGGCGGCGTGCCCGGCGTGCTGCCGGCCAAGGTCGTGATCATCGGCGGCGGTGTCGCTGGTACCCATGCAGCGGAAATGGCGATCGGCGCCCGCGCCGACGTCACCGTGTTCGACCGCTCCAACCGCCGCCTGGCCGAGCTGGACGAGCAATTCTCCGGTGCCGTGAAGACCGCCTACTCGACCGCCGCAGCGCTGGAACAGGCCGTGCGCGAAGCCGATGTCGTGATCGGCGCCGTGCTGATCCCCGGCGCTGCCGCACCGAAGCTGGTCACCCGTGCCATGCTGAAAGAGATGAAGGACGGCGCCGTGCTCGTCGACATCGCCATCGACCAGGGCGGCTGTTTCGAGACGTCCAAGGCCACCACGCACGACGACCCGACCTATATCATCGACAATGTCGTGCACTACTGCGTGGCCAACATGCCGGGCGCCTATGCCCGCACCTCCACGCTGGCGCTGAACAATGCCACCCTGCCGCTCGGCCTGGAAATCGCCAACAAGGGGCCGAAGGAAGCGCTGAACGCCAATCCGCACCTGGCGCGCGGCCTCAACACGGCAGAAGGCGAGATCTGCTACAAGCCGGTCGCCGACGATCTCGACCTGCCCTACGTCAAGCCGTCCTGGCTCACCTCGATCTAGGACCCGTCGCACACTGACGGCCACACGCAAGGGCCGCCCCGGAACGCACCGGGGCGGCCTTTTTGCTTTTCCGGGTCAGCCGCGGCGGAACCAATGGCGCAGCACGCCCGTTGAAGGGGCATGAGACATCAAGCCCTGACATACACCGCCATCGCCCTGGTCGGCCTTGCCGGCTGCGGCGCCCCCGAGGACGAGCCGGCTCCGGCCAATGAGCAATCGGGCACGCCCGGCACCACGCCGGCCGGTCGCGAGGAGGAAGACCGACGCGACCCCGACGGCACGATGCAGGCGCTGCTCGACCATGTCGCCGCCTCGAATGACGACACATTCGAGCCGGAGGTCCGGGCCGGCGAAGGCGATAATCTCCAGCTCGACGGGCCGCTGGTCGAAGGCAGCTGGAGCACGGCAGGTGCCGGCGGCATGGAGTACGGCCAGGAGGCCATGGTCGCGGCCGCAGAGCTGCGTTGCGCAGCCGATGGTTCGGCCCTCATCATTTCCGTTCCCCAGCCGGAAGACACTGCCGAAGACGCGGAGGCGGCCGAAGGCGACGAACCGGCCGAGCCGGATACGGCCGACGCCGAATCCGCCGCCACACAGGACAATGCCGCCACGCGCGCCGGTTCGTTGATCACGCCGGCCGGGACCGTCACCGGCATGTTTGCCCCCGTCGAGGGTCGTGCGGGATGGATCGAAATGCGGATCCCGGCGAGCGAAGACACGCTGCAGGGCCTGCCGCGCGAGGGCCGGATCGGGATCGGCCTTGAAGGCGAGGAAACGCGCCTCCTGCCGATCGAGGCCAGCCTGCTCAGCAGTCTTGAAGTCTGCGTCGAGCCGGCTCCGGATGATGATGAAAGCGCCGCTGAAGACGGTGAAGAAAGCCCGGACAACGAGGGCTGACCCGGGCAGACGGGTGGTGCCAGCGGCGCGCGGACGAACCGGTTCGCGCGCCGTTCGGTTTTTTGCACGCCCGTTCGCGGTTACAACGTGCAACCGTCACAAGAATCAGAAAACCCTGTTGTGATTGTGGGCAGCCTGGCTGCCAGGAGCGAATAACCGGACCGGGACACGTTGGCGCGCTACGACCTGATCATCTTCGATTTCGACGGGACCCTGGCCGACAGCCTGACCTGGTTCCGCACCGTGCTGGGCGACGTTGTCGACAAGCACGGCCTGCCGCCGATCGACGATGCCCGGGCCGAGGCCCTGCGCGATATGCCGCCAAAGGCGATCATGAACGAGCTGGGCATTCCCTCCTGGAAGATCCCCTTCCTCGCCAATGACGTCCGCTCCCGTGCCGCCGAGAATGTGGATTGTATCCACCTGTTCGAGGGTATCGACACGCTGATCCGGCAATTGTCGGACGCCGGTGTGAAACTGGCCGTCGTCAGCTCGAATGGCGAGACCGCCGTCCGCGCGGTGCTGGGCGAGGCCCTGTGCGAAAAGATCGACCTGTTCGCCTGCGGCGCGGCGCTGTTCGGCAAGGCCTCCATCTTCCGCAAGGTGATCCGCAAGGCGGGCACCACGCCCGACCGCACGCTCAGCGTGGGCGACGAAGTCCGCGATATCGATGCCGCCCGCGAGACCGGATGCGTTGCCGGCGCCGTGAACTGGGGCTTTGCCACGCAAGGCATTCTCGACGCACAATCGCCGGACGTGATGTTCGAGCGCCCCGAAGAGATTGCCGCGCACTCTCTGGACGAGATTCCGAACCTCAAACTCGCCGGTTCCTGACGATTTCTCCCCAGAAACCAGCGAGTCCCAGGCGAAGGCCCGCCCCGGCGACCCAGCCTAGCCAGGCACCATCTGGATCCGATCGAAACGCACCTCCTCGGCCAGGGGCCCGGACACCAGCGCCGCCGTTACGACACCGTCTGCTCCGCGCTCGAAACGCACCCGGAGCATGCCGGTCCTCGTCCCTGCGAAGGTATCGGCCTGGTAAGGTGTCAGCGGCGTGTCTGACAGCCGGATATTGCGGGCGACCAGCACACCGTCGCCGACCGCAAGCTCATAGAGGGTATCGAGTTCCGGGCTGTAGTAGATACCCGTATAGGCCCGCAGATCGACGGCAGCCGGATCGAACGGAGCAAGAAAGATTCGCTCGGCGGGGATGACGCCGTGCAGGCCGACGACCTGGTCCAACCCCACGACACCTCCCTCCGGCCCGGTCCGGAACCGCAGTGACACGCTTTGTGCCGGATCGGCACTGAATGTGGCAGGCCCGATCTGCTGCAAGGCCTCCCCCTGCCCGCCCCCGCGCGGCGCATACCGCAAGGCGCCGTCGCTCACCGAAACCGTATAGATGAGGCCAGGAAAGAACTCGTAATGGCCGGCATAGCTTTCAAGCTCCGGCAACGAAGCGGGTTGCCAGGCGGGCGGTTCGTCGATCCGATATCCATCGGCAGCACCAAGGAAGATATCGAGCACAGTGAAGGCGAGTTCGGCGAGATCGACATCTGTCCGATTTGCCAGAACGGACACAGCAAAGCCTTCCGATGGCACCCGGAGCAGGAAGGCGCGATAACCGGCGTCCCGGCCGCCGTGTGACCAGGTTTCCAGCCCGTGATAGCGGCGCAATTCCTGTCCCCGTCCGAAGACCGAAGGCTGCCCGTTTGCAGCGGTGGCGCGCTCAGCGAGAATATTGAAGACCTCGGTATCGCCAACCCTGCGTGTTTCGAAATTGCTGGCCCATCGCAGAAGATCAGCCGTGGTCGTCACCAGACCTGTCGAGCCGGTCGTTTCCGCATTGTAGACCTGGGTCACAAACCCGTTGCCTGCAGGTGCATAAGACAAGGCTCGCCCCGGCACCGGGTCACTGATGTCCACCCGGAAATGCGTCGACGACATTCCCAGCGGCTCGAATATCCGTGTCCTGGTGAAGGCAGCGAAACTCTGCCCGGACACTTCTTCGACAATCCGGGCCAGCATGGCATAGCCCGAATTCGAGTATTCCACGCGCGCACCAGCCGCGAAATTCCGCCCGGTCTGCCGCGTGAGTAACCGCCATTGTTGTGCCTGGGTCATCACATCGCTGGACGACCAGCCGGCCATCTCGAACAGGGTCCATTGTTCGCGATACCCGCCCATATGATCCAGCAGATGTCGCACGGTCACGACCTCCGGGCCCGGCTGGAGTTCGGGGAGATAGGTGCGGATGTCGGCATCCAGATCGATGAGATCATCTGCGGCAAGGAGCGCGATCGAGAAGGCGGTGAACTGTTTGGACACCGACGCGGCGTGGACCGGCGTATCCGGCCCCATCGGCGACGCGTGCTCCAGATGGGCCTGCCCGGCTCCTGCGCCGAACACGACCTCACTGTCCACCATCACCGATAGAGCAAGACCGGGCACGTCGTCGCCGTGCCAGGGTGTCAGCAACGCCTCGGTTGCCGCGATTTCAGAGGCAAGGCCGGCATCCTCCACCTGTCCCAGAGCGCCTGCAGGCGCAAAAAGGCTGGACGCAGCGAGCGCCAGGGCCCGCCAGAACTGTCTGCGTGGTCGCATGATTACTCCATTGAACAACTGCCCGTCCGTCCTCGCCCGGACACGCGATTCCGATCGACCGACTTCACGAAGTCGGTCGTTTTTCCCGCTATCGGCGATGGAAGACGGGGTTAGCCGGCGAGTTTGCTGGTGGAGCGGGCGGCGCGGAACTCCGTCGGACTCATGACGGCATGGCGCCGAAAGGCGGCATTGAACGAGGATTTGGAGTTGAATCCCGACGCAAAGGCCACCTCAAGCACGGTTTTACGCGGTGCGGCGAGCAACATGTCCTTTGCATATTCAACGCGATAGCGGTTCACGAAGTCGAAGAAGTGGACGCTGAAGGCACGGTTTATCAGGCCGGACAGCTCGCGCGGTGTCATGGCCATACCGTGAGCCAGGCTAGCCAGCGAGATATCCGGCTCGAGATAGGGCTGTTTCGCTTTCATGTAGGCTTCAAGCTGTGCACGCGCCACCTGGTCATCTCTGGCCTGATCCGCTGCATTCCGGTCGAGACGCGCAGCCTCCAGTGACCGGTCGACCCGGCGGAACATGTCCGGATGCAAGAGTGCGATCAGTGTCAGCCAGGTGAGCACGCCCAGAACCAGCACGGCACCGCTCACCGCAAGCAGCGTAAAGAGGGCTGTATGACCGCCAAACCCCGCAAACGACCGGATGAAGACCAGTGTGTGAAGGAGGACGGACAGGACGACCAGTTGCATCAGCACGCGGTATACGGTCGGCAGTGAGCCAGAATGTTGCTGTCGATGAAGGCGCTCAAACCTGTAGAGGCTCCAGGCCGACACCGCGATGTAGACGTAATATTGAAGGTGGAGCCCCGTGACAGTGAGTATCAGCTCGATATCGGTGAGAAGCCGTGAAGCGTCCTCTCCCTGCGCATTCTGGAAAAGCGAAAGCTGATTGCCTGGCAGGGCCAGAACAAGCGCGACGAAGAATGGCAGGATATGAAGCCAGGCGGTTCGGCCAGGCCGGAAGTCGCGATAAAGGGTTCCAAGTACAAAGGCCGTAAAAAAGGGCATCTGCAGATAGGCCAGATCGATACGCAGTACCTCCAGCCAGGCCCAGGTCGAATCGAGCCCCGGCGAAATCCAGCCCGCCATATCGACCGCGGTCAGGATCAGAAAAACTGCCAGATAGATATTTGCGGTTCGCCGGTCTGACGGCGCGACGATCAGAAAGCAGGCCAGTAAACAGCACACGAAGCACGACAGGACGGTGGCCGTAGCGAGAAAACCGTATGTCGTAAGCAAGTCCATCTTGGCCGCATCCCGTCTGGAAGGTTGCCTGCATTTCAATGGGCCAATTCAGGGGGCCGGTGCGATCCTGATGGTTTTGGCCTCCATATGCGACGCGTTTTTCAGCTCACGCCCGTTTCCGGCACACGCGCAGCGTCGTCACACGCCCCTTGACGAACTCATATCCCTCCAGTTATGGATCAAATCATAACCCGTGGGATATACGTTGCATGTCCGAACCGCATGACCTGCTTTTCCGCACCCTCGCCGATCCGACGCGCCGGGCCCTTTTTGAACGCCTGTGCCGCGACGGAGACCTGACTGTCACTGCTCTGACGGCGCAGGCCGGCGTGTCCCAGCCCGCCGTTTCCAAGCATCTGCGCGTGCTCAAACAGGCCGGCCTGGTGCGTGACCGGCAGGCGGGGCGGCAGACGCATTACAGCGCACGGCTGGACGCTCTCGCCCCGCTGACCGACTGGACCCGGCAGATGACCGGTTTCTGGCAAGCCCGCTTTGACGATCTCGATGACCTGCTCAACAGGATGGACCAATGACCGATACCCGACCCCGCTCCGTTGTTGTGGAACGGGAATTTCCTCATGCCCCGGAAAAGATCTGGCGCGCCCTGACCCAGCCGCACCTGATCGAGGAGTGGCTGATGAAAAACAACTTCAAGCCCGTGCCGGACCACCGTTTCGAGCTCGCCTTCGACTGGGGCACGGTGGAATGCGTCGTGCGCGAGATCGAGCCGCAATCGACGCTGTCCTACACCTGGACATCCGGCATACTGGACAGTGTCGTCACCTGGACGCTGGAGCCGACATCATCCGGTACGCGCCTGCGCATGGAACAGACCGGCTTCCCGGAAGATCAGCCGCGCTACCTGATGGGCGCGACGGCCGGCTGGCCGCGCTTCCTCGATGCGATGGAAGCCGTGCTGGCGCGTATCGACTGACCTGTCCCCCGAACCCCATGAAGGAAACCCCATGAAATTCAGCCTGTTCATTCGCAAGAGCCATCGCTGGCTGTCGATCGCCTTCACCGCACTGGTGCTGGCGAATATCGTCATCAACATCACCGGGCTGGGCGGTGAAGGCCTGGCGCTGGCCGTCGGCCTGACGACACTGGTACCGCTGATCCTGCTGATGATTTCCGGCCTCTACCTCTTCGCCCTGCCCTATCTGGGTGGCCGGCGCGGCCCGGCGGCTGAATAAGATTGTGGCGGGCAGCGTCCTGCCCGCCACTGCATCCGGACCTAGCGGCAGAGGCGGGCCTTGGCGGCCTCGTATTCCTCGGCGAGCTGGGCGATGAACTCCGCGGCGGGGCGGACGGCCTTGACCGCACCGATGCCCTGGCCGGAGCCCCAGATGTCCTTCCAGGCCTTGGCCTTGGAACCGCCGCCGGAGCCGAAATCCATTTTCGACGGATCGCTCTCGGGCAGATCGTCCGGATCCAGCCCGGCATCGACGATCGACTTGCGCAGATAATTGCCGTGCACGCCGGTGAAGAGGTTGGTGTAGACGATGTCCTCGGCCGAGCCTTCGACAATGCCCTGCTTGTAGGCCTCGTCGGCGCGGGCTTCCTCGGTCGCGATGAAGGCCGAGCCGATATAGGCATAGTCGGCGCCCATGGCCTGGGCCGCCAGCACGCCGCCACCCGTGCCGATCGAGCCGGAGCACAGGATCGGCCCGTCGAACCATTCCCGCGTTTCCGCCACGAAGCCGAAGGGCGAGAGCGAGCCGGCATGGCCACCAGCGCCGGCCGAGACGCAGATCAGGCCGGTTGCCCCCTTCTCGATCGCCTTGTGGGCAAAGCGCTGGTTGATGACGTCGTGCAGCGTGATACCGCCCCAGGACTTCACCGCCGTGTTCACATCCTCGCGGGCCCCCAGCGAGGTGATGACGACCGGCACCTTGTATTTCTCGCACAGCGCCATGTCCTCTTCGAGACGGGCGTTGGAGCGGTACACGATCTGGTTCACGGCAAAGGGCGCGGCCGGCTTGTCCGGATTGGCGCGGTTATAGCTGTCCAGCTCCGAAGTGATCCGGTCGAGCCATTCGTCCAGCTGGCTGACGGGGCGTGCATTGAGCGCCGGGAAAGAGCCGACAATGCCGGCCTTGCACTGGGCCAGGACGAGATCCGGATTGGAAATGATGAAGAGCGGCGCGCCGATCACGGGCAGGCGGAGCTTGCCCTTCAGGGCTTCGGGTTCGGCCATGGGTTCTTCCCCTTGTCGTTTGGAATTCATCGACCAAGCGCATGCCCGCTCTTTCCGGCGGCGCATGCGTAAACAGTGTTCAGGGCGACGTTAGAGGGAGGGGTATGGGATGTCGAGCCGGCGATGAAGTGACGTCCACGGCAATTTGCGGCTGCTAGCGCTGCGGGCCGAACAGGCCCTCGACATCCATATGGCCGTGGAGAATGCGGACGATTTCTATCCTGTCGTCTGCCAGACGGTATACGATCAGGTGATCCCCGGATTGCAGAATGCGAATGCCGGGACGCCAGTCGCCAAAGAGCCGGCCGGACTGCGGAAACAGAGAAAGCCGCGCGATGGCCTCCTGTATGGTGCGGGTATAGGCGTTGGCCTGCCGGACACTCCAGTTTCGAGCCGAAAAAACGCCAGATCGAGTCCAGATCGTCCCTTGCAGCCCTGGTGAGATGCGGCTTAGCCGCCATCCCGGAATTCCCGGTTCTTGCGTTCCAGAAACTCGTCAAAATCGAAGGGCTCGGCGCGGCCACTCGCCAGTCCCTCATCAATGGCTGCCCGCAGTGCCCGGATTTTCTCCTCTTCTACCTGCAGCAGGCGCAGGCCGGCGCGCACCACCTCGCTGGCGGATGCATAGCGGCCGCTTTCGACCTGCTCACGGATGAATTCGGCGAAATGCTCGCCGACGGCAAAACTGGTATTCTTGGCCATCCGGGATCTCCTCGTCCCATTGTACCAAAAATTGGTACCGGAAGAAATCCACTCCATAATTTCCGGTCGGGCCGCCCCGGCACTATCCAACCGCCTCCCCGTCCGGTGGCGCATCCACATGGGCCCACATGTAGAGCGCCAGCCAGGAGCGGTAGGGTTTGAAGCGCTCGGCGGTGCGCACGGTCTTGCGGCGTCTGGAGGTGAGGCGTTCCAGTGTCTTGCGGGCGGCGACATCGCCATCGGGCCAGATGTCCGGCTCGCCGAAATAGAACATGTTCATCATGTCCGCCGTCCACTGCCCGACGCCCCACATCGCCGTCAGCCGGGCCGAGCGTTCCGCGATGCCGAGCGCGCGCAGCTCGTCGGCGTCCAGTCCGATGCTGCGATGCGTGTCAGCGATGGCGATGATGGTTTTCGTCTTGGCACCGGACAAGCCGCAGCCGCGCAGGATGTCGGTATTCGCCTCGGTGAAATGATCCAGCAGCGGACCGTCGCCGGCGCTGGCCTCGACACGTCCCCAGATGCTGGCGGCCGCTTTCACCGAGATCTGCTGGCCGGCGATGGCGCGGCAGAGATAGTGGGGAAAGGGCGTGCCCTCGCGGTTGGGAAACTCCAGCGGGCCGAGTTTGGCGATGGCGCCATGCAGGTCCGGGAAGAGCGGTTCGGCCGCTTCGAGGAGGTGGGCATGGACTTTTTCGTGCGACATAAGACTAACCTAGATGCGACATTGATGCGACATTGATGCGTCATGGCCGCAACATGAATGCACCGGGATTCGCCATTGTTGCGACAGACTGAAAATGTCGCATGGCCCTCCTGACAGCGTGATGATAACAGCTCGCTGATGCTTGGGGATATCCGAAATGGCCGGGGCCTTCTGGCCCAGTGGCTGACGGCGCTGGCGCTGATCGCGGCCGGCCTGCAATCGGGCATCCCGTCAGGCTATATGCTCGATCGCGACGGGACGACGGGCCGCCTGTCGGTCGTCTTCTGTACCGGCCAGGGTCCGTCTGCACGGTGGATAGACCTCACCAGCGGCGAGATCAGCGATCATGCCGGGACCGGCGAAAACGGCCAGGCCGGCACGTCCCAGCCCTGCGCCTTCGCCATGGCGTCGGCGAGCGGTCCGCTGCCGGTCATCGAGGCCTGGCAGGCCCCGCGGCCCGCACATCAGGCCAGCCCCGTTCCGGACACGCATCGGCTGGCGGCCCTGCCGGCCATCCGTGCGCGTCATCCGGCCCGCGCCCCGCCCGCAACGCTCTGAAATCCAAAAAACCCTGTTGACTGGATCCCCCGCCGGCGGTGCGCCGTCTGCGGGTCTGGAGCGTTCTTTCATGACCCGAATTTTCCTGGCGCGCACGAGCTGCGCCGTCTTCGCCCTGCCGGCCGGCATGGCGCTTGCCCTTTCGCCTGCCCAGGCCCGGGAGCCTGCCCCGACCCCGGCGCTTGCCCCGGCCCTCACGGATGTGATCACCGTCACCGGCCAGCGGCCCGATACCACGGGCACCGAGCGGATCGATCCCGACACCCTGCCCCCGGCCAGCGGCCCGGACGCGACCCGGCTGGTCGCCCGCCTGCCCGGTGCGGCGGGGCTGAGCAATGGCGCCCTGTCCGGCCAGGTCCAGTATCGCGGTCTGGCCGGCGCGCGGATCAATATCCGCATCGACGGCCAGAACTTCGCCTCCGGCGGCCCGAACCTGATGGACCCGCCCCTGCACTACGCCCCGCTGCCGCTGGTGGCGCGGATGGAAGTCGACCGCGGTGTCGGCCCGGTCAGCGACGGTCCCGGCCTCGCAGGCGGTGTGGATGCGGTGCTCAAATCCATGCCCTTCAATGACGGGCCCGGCCTGCGCACCGGCTATGACATCACCCTTGCCGCCCGTTCGGCCGACAGCAGCTATGCGGCGGGCGGCATGGCCGGTATCGCCAGCGACACGCTGCGCCTGCACATGCTGGCCTCGCATGAGAGCGGCGGCGATATCGAGACGGCGTCCGGCACGATCGGCGGGTCGGAGCATGAACGCTCGGCCTGGGGTGTCGGCGCCGGCTGGCGTTCGGGTGCGCACACGCTCTCGCTGGATCTGCGCCGCAACGAGACCGGACCGACGGGCAATCCGCCCTTCGCCATGGACATCCGCTATTTCAATACCGACATGGCCCGCCTCGCCTATACCGGCGAGTTCGACACGGTGCGTCTCGAACTGGCAGCCGGCTGGGCGGATGTGGCGCATGCCATGAACAATTACGATCTGCGTCCGGCCCCGGCGTCGATGATGGCCCGGCGCGAGACCCTGGCCTTTGCAGAGACGCGGACAGTCTCGGCCGCCCTGGTCTTCGACGCGATGGGCGGCGAGCTGCGCACCGGGATCGACCGGGCCGGCAGCAACCACGACGTCACCATCACCAATCCGTCCAATACCGGCTTCTATCTCAACTCCCTGCCCGATATCGACATCGCCCGTACCGGCGCCTTCATCGAATGGACCGGCGGCCTGCCCGCGCAATGGCAGGGCGAGCTGGGCCTGCGGGCGGATTATCACGAGGCAGAGGCGGGCCTGGCCAGTACCGGGCCGGCCGTGCCCGCCATGCCGGGCATGCTGGCCATGGCCTTCAATGCCGGCGATCGCGCCTGGGACGACACCACGCTGGACGCGGTGGCGCGCCTGTGGCGGCCGGTGAGCGAGACGGCGACGCTGCGCGTGACGCTGGCCCGCAAGACCCGTGTGCCGACCTATCTGGAGCGCTTTGCCTGGCTGCCGACGGCGGCGAGCGGCGGGCTGGCCGACGGCAATACCTATGTCGGCGATCGCGATCTGCGGCCGGAGACCGCCTGGATCGCCGAGGCCGGTTTCGACTGGCAGTCCGGTTCTGTCTATGCCCGGCCGACCGTCTTCTACCGCCGCGTCGACGATTACATCCAGGGCGTGCCTTTCGACACCACGCCGGGCGTGATCGACACGCCGGTCGAGATGGTCTCGAACATGAATGGCGACCCGACGCCGCTGCGTTTTGCCAATACCGATGCCGGACTCTACGGGTTCGACGCGGATTTCGGCTGGCGCATCGACGCCAACTGGCGGCTGGACGGCACGCTGAGCTGGGTGCACGGCGAACGGCGCGACACCGGCGACAATCTCTCTGGCGACAATCTCTACCGCATCGCGCCGCCCAGCCTGCGCCTGGGGGCGAGCTATGACGCCGCCGACTGGTCGGTGACGCTGGAAACGCTGGCCGTGGCCGAGCAGGACCGGGTCTCGCAGACCCTGGGCGAGGCGGAAACGCCGGGTCATGTCCTGGTCAATGCCTATGGACGCTGGGCCGTGCGGCCGGGCGTCGAGATCGCGGCCGGGGTGGAAAATCTCCTCGACCAGCCCTGGCGCGATCACCTGGCCGGCTACAATCGCAATGCCGGATCGGACATTGCGCTCGGCCAGCGTTTGCCGGGTAATGGGATCTCCGCAGGTATCAGGATCAGCCTGCGGGGCTAGCATGTACCGGCGCGCCGGGCCCGGATCCGGCGCGCCGGTCATGCGCATGGGGAGGAAATTGCATGAAATATTTCAGACTGATGAGCCAGATCCACTTGTGGCTGGGCATCGCCATCGGCATCCAGGTCATGCTGTGGCTGATCTCGGGTCTGGTGATGGTGCTGTGGCCGATCGAGACCGTGCGCGGCGAACATCTGCGTCATGCCGAAGCGGAGATGGCGATCGACTGGACCGGGGAGGCCCTGCCCCTTTCCGCCATTCTCGCCGACCAGGACACCGCAGTATTGTCGGCGCGCACCGGCCGGCTGGCCGGGCGGGCGGTCTGGCGGCTGGAGACGGCAGAGGGACCGCAAATGGTCGACGCCCGCACCGGCGAGGATCTGACGCCGGTCGATGAAGACCTGGCCCGCGAGATTGCCCTTGAGCGCTATGCCGGCCGGGGTGCGCTGACGGAACAGGTGCGGATCGAGACGCCGCCACGCGAAGCCGGCCTCGCCGTGCCCGCCTGGCGGTTCGAGTTCGGGCCGGAAGACCCCGCAACGCTCTACATCAACAGCCGGACCGGCGAGCTGCGCGCCGTGCGCACCACGTTGTGGCGCGTCTATGATGTCTTCTGGGGCCTGCACATCATGGACTGGTCGACGCGCGAGAACTTCAATTCCTGGTGGATCAAGGCGACCTCCGTCCTGGCCATCCTGTTCGGCCTCGCCGGCGTCGTCCTCACCGTCTACCGCATCCGCTGGATGCTGCGCCCGAAACGGCGATCCGCCTGACAGATCGACTCCAGCTTCATCCTTGCCCCTCACCGGAGACCTGCATGCTGCTTACGCTTCCCTCTAAACTGACCGGCCGCCTCATCCTGGCAGTGCCCCTTCTCGGCGGCATGTGCCGGGAAGTGGCGCGCGATCCGGAACGCGCCCTCCTGCCTTTCCTGATCAATCTGCTGATGGGCGTCGCCCTGGCCAGCTGGATCTTCGGCCCCGTCATCATCATGGCGCTCGCCCTGACCCTGGCACCGGTCATGCTGGCGACCATCATGCTGGCCAGCGCCGATTTCGGCCGGGCGCTTTAGGTGGGTCCTCGCCCTTGATGGCAGGCGCGTCGTCCTTCCCCTTGATGGGGAAGGTGTCCCGAAGGGACGGAGACGGCCTTTGCAAGAAGGGTTTGCGCCAGTCCTTCCCCTACTTCGTCGAGCGCACCGGCTGCCGGAGGATGATCTTGCGCTGCTGCGGCGCGACGCGGCTCCAATCATCGAGGTAGATCTCGTGATAGGGGCCATCCGATTCCAAGTCTTGCTGTGGCAGGTAGTGGCTGTAGAGCCCTTCCAAAATCTCCGGAAGGCCATTCGTTGGGCCAATATGCAGGAACTGCACGCACTTGCCTTCGGTCAGCATCCCCCATCGAACAGCGGGCTTGTCACCCGGTGCGTGGCGCGCATCAGCCACCGAGTCCATCAATCTTTGTGCGTCGGCCCAGACCGGCAAGGTAATCTGCACGCGCCAATGCCATTTCCCGCGATTGCCGGCTGCCAGGTCGCGCAAATCGTCCGCCCAGTAGACGACTTCCACCGGCGGTTCGACAAAGGACTTGCCCATTCGCTCCCGGGCTTCGCGCCGGATCGCGTAGATTGCGGTGTAGAGGGCCTTCACCGCGGCTTGGATCGGGGCCTGTTCAGGTGGGCCTTCGCCGTCCAGGATCGCGAAGGGAAGCCCGGGCACATCAACCATGCTGAACGCGCCAGCCGGTGGCGCGTACAGCATCCGTAGTGTGGCCCGGTCCTGTGTCAGATCTGTCAGTGCATCGTCTACCATGGCTTGGCCCTCATATAGTCCAGTGTGGTGTTGATCCAGCTCCGCTCGGCGTTCAGTTGGCCGGTCGAAAAGTCAAAAAGACTCTCGACGTGATCGGGCATGGGTTGTCTTTGCCGGCGCACGCGCTCCAGCCGCTCAATTTCTGCAGCAACGGACGACAGGCGCGCCTCCAGGGCATTCAAGGCCGCATCCCGTGACAGCACGTGCCAGTGCACCATTCCGAGCAGGAGCGATGAGAAGGTGGGACGATAAGAGCCAAGGGCCGCAATGGTCTGTTCGCACAGGACCTCACGGCCAGTCGGGGTGATGCGGAACGTCTTTCGCGCTTTGGCGCCCCTGGGCCGCCCGGCCGCGACGAGCCCGGCCTTCTCCAGCTTGCCGAGCACAAAATAGATCGACGAGAAGCCGACCTGCGTCCACTCCCGCATCCCCCGTGTTTCGATGACCTGTTCCAGCTCATACCCGTGGCGCGGCATCTCGGAGACGAGTCCAAGGAGCAGGAGTTCGGCATCTGTGAGATTCACCGGCATATTCTAGCACTAGAATAATGAGCTGCCAGACGTCAAGCGCCTTGCCCTTCACCGAACTATCCACCGGGGTCCAGGCAATAAGGCGCGGGAAACACGCCTCTGTTCAACTAGATCTACCGCCCGGCATACTCCGTCATCAGCGACTGGAAGTCCTCCATCGGCGGGAAGGCCGGATAGCTGTGGACGGCGGGCGTTGTGGCCCAGTCGAGTTTTTCTGACGTCATCGTCTCGATGAAGGGCGTGGCCCAGTCGCGCGTGTCGAAGAGGCTCGCGCGGACATTGACCAGCGCGTCCATGCCCACGATCCGCGTGAACATCCAGCTCATGCAATGCGGGCAGAAATAATGGTCGAGCTGGGGACCGCGCAGCCCGCCCTTCACCGGCTCGCCCTCGACAACGCTAAAAGCCTCTGCCGGCACCATGGCGCTGAGCGAAAACGCGCTGGCCGTCATCTTGCGGCAGCCATCGCAATGACACGCCATGGTGATCAGCGCCGGTGCCGTCACTTCCATCCGGGTCTGGCCGCAGCGGCAGGATCCGGTGTGGGTTTCATGGTTTTCGCTCATCGCGGACGCTCCATCGCTCTGAATCGGGTGTGCGCCGATCCTGTCAGCCCGCGGCGTCGCCGTCGAACAGGCGGCGCATGCGGGCGTATTCCATCAGGTCGGACAGGCTGACGACGCCGGCGAGCTGGCCGTCCTTCACGACATAGAGCCGGGCGAGATGGTCGTGCTGCATGCGGGCAAAAGCGCCGGAAGCCCGCAGCGGCGCCTCGATCCGCTCGCTCTCGCGCACCGGCAGGGCGATGCGGCGCACGGGTGTGGAGGCGCGTTCGGCGGCCGGCACGGCCCGCGCCTCTTCGACACCGGCGCCGCCGACCAGCTGGCCGTCGGCCTCGACCACCGGCACCCAGGCGCGGTGATGGCGCACCAGCACCTCCTCGATGAAGTCGGCCACGCTCATATCGGCCTGTGCGGTCTCGAAAGGACCGGCCAGCTCGCCCACCGCGACACCGGCCAGGGCGTGTTTCATGTCCTGCTCATTGCGGGCCGAGACCGCTGCCGTGCGCAGGAAGAGGCCGATCAGCACCCACCAGATGCCGCCCATCTGGCCCGCAAACAGGGCCAGCCCGGCACCCGAGGCGATGAAGACATAGGCGAAGAACTCGCCCGCGCCGCTGGCCCAGCCGGTGGCCCGGCGCCGGTCGCCGGTGAACAGCCACAGGATGGCGCGCAGCACCCGCCCGCCATCGAGCGGAAAGGCGGGGATCATGTTGAACATCGCCAGGAGGAGATTGATCAGCGACAGATAGCCCAGCACCAGCGCGACAGCGCCGACGGGGTCGTCCGCGCCCTGCGGCGCCAGCGCACCGCCGGCCAGCGCGAACAGGCCGGCCAGGACGAGGCTCATCAGCGGGCCGGCGAGCGCCATGACGAGCTCGCTCATCGGCGTTTCCGGCTCGCTCTCCAGCTCGGCCGCGCCGCCGAACAGGAAGAGCGTGACATGATTGATCGGCAGGCCGAAGGCGCGGCCCACGAAGGTGTGCGACAGCTCGTGGGCGATGATGGAAAAGGTCAGCCCGGCCACGCCCGCCACCGCCATGGCGGTATAGGCGGGCAGCGAGAAATCGTCGCGCAGGCCGGGGAAGAAGCCCGAGGCCAGCGACCAGCCGACCAGCAGCGCCAGGAACAGCCAGGACGGTTCGGCCCGCACCACGACGCCGCCGATGCGGAAGGAAAAGATATAGGGTCTCATGCGCTGCAACATAGGCGAGCCGGCGGGGGTCACGCCAGCGGAATACGCCCCGGCGGTCCTGCGCGATATCGGCGCAGCGGTCAGCGCTGCAGGAAGGCCGGCATGCAGGCATTCTCGCGGGAACCGGCGCAATCGCCGGCCGCAAAGCGCACCAGGATCTCGTCAGGCCCGAAGGCGGCGGTGGCGAGACCGGTCTCGTCGAGCGTGGCGAGAAGACCGAACGGGTCGAAGGGACCGTCCAGCAAGGCGAGGATCTCGCTGGCTGCCCCGTCCGACCGGGCATCGAGTGCGGCCAGCAGGCGGGCCTGGGAATAGTCGCGATCGGCGGACTGGTAGAGGCTTTCCAGCGCCGCCTCATAGGCACCGGGGCCGGACTGTTCCGTCATCCGCGCATCGAGCAGATAGTGGAACAGCGCCCCGCCTCCATAGACGAGCTGGCGGTTTGCCTGCTTGTCCTCGCCGGCTTCGGCCAGGCTGACCGGACCGCTGGCGATGCGCCCCAGCAGGAAGCGGCGGATCTGGCCTTCCAGCATGAAGATCACGTCGTGCGCGTCGACCAGGCCGGCCCGGTAGAGCGTCTTCATGGCGAAATAATCCGCCCCGCCCTCGGTGAACCATTGCGACTGGGCATAGGGCACGGGCCGGATCGTCACGCCCAGCCAGGCGTGCAGCGTTTCGTGCGCCAGGGTGCGCGCCCACATCAGGCGCTCGTGCGGACGGAAGGGGGCGGGCATGCGCTGGCCGAAACTCTGGGCAAAGGCGCCGCCATCATTCATCTGCCCCTCGCCGAAGACGACGAGATAGCGCTCCATCGGCACACCGCCGAATGTCTGCGCATAGCGGGCCAGGCTGTCCTCCAGCACGCGGCGGAAATCGGCCACGCCGTCGGCCAGCGGCTGCTGGGCGAGCAGGGTGACGGCCATGCCGTCGACATCGAAAGTCTGCGGCGCCAGCCCCGGACCGGTCACGAAGATATTGCGCACCACATCATTGAGCCCCTCGACCCAGTAGCGGCCGGGGCCGGTCTGCGGCCAGGCCGCGACCACCTGCCAGTCCTCGGGCAGGTCGAAGGCGATGTCGAAGGTGCAATCCGTCCAGGCGTGATTGAGCACCAGAACCGGATTGCCGGTGAAGTAGAAGGCGTCGTCGAACCGGTAGGCCGTCTCCTCCTTGCCCACCTCCCAGACGGCGCGGTCATGATCGGCGACCAGGGTGTAGCTGTAGCCGTCCCAGCCGGCCGCCTCGCCGCCGGGATGCTGCCAGGTCCCGTATCCCATATAGCGCGGGGGACGCGGATCGTCACCGAAGCGCAGATCCTCGATGAAATCGGCCGTGCCGTCCTGTGCGCCCTCCCCCGGACGCCACAGAATGTCGAGCACGCCGCTGGCGCCTTGCGCCTCGACGGTGACATCGAAACGGTTGCCGCCGGCATGGGCGAAATCGAGCCGCACCGGGTCGGCCGGACAGGTGGCCGGCGTCTGCGCCAGCGCGGGCGTGGCGGCTGCCAGGGCGCCGGCGGCCGCAATCAGGACTGGATGAAGTTTCACGCGTCTGTCTCCCCGTTTTCAAAACGAACAGATGCGCCGCCCGCGCCGGCCGGATGCAGCGACCGGCGGACGGCACACAATGCGTATCCCTCCGCATGGACGACCCTAGGGGGTGCCGGACCTCACGAAGATGGACGGCACATGACCGTCTCGGCAGAAATTGAAACCGGAGGGCCGCGCAGCTAGTATGAACGCCGGGGCAAGGGGGAAATCGGGAAATGTTCAACGCGACCAACAGGATGTCCGTCGCCATGCAGGCCGTGATCGTGATCGGTGCGGTCTTCGTGCTCGCCATGGCCGTCCAGCGCGCCGTGGCGCACCTGTCATCCGACGACTGCGTGATCCGCAACACCTATGACGAAGCCGGCAATCTCCTGACCTCGCAAACGCTCTGCCGTTAGGGGGGGCAAGCCGCGCGTCGGCCGCTTCCAGGAAGGTGGCATGCCTCTGGCGCGAATGAATCAGAAGCCTGTCCTCGCCAGTCCCCCTGCGCCAAGGCTTCAGCGGGACATCCTCCTTCGCTGAAGCTTCGGAGGACAGGCCGCTTCGCCCCAGGTGCGCGCTGCGGGTGGCTTGCCACCCGAAGCCCGCAGGGCGAAGGGTGGTGCGGGCGGCCGGGATTGAACCGGCACGGCCTTGCGGCCGGCAGATTTTAAGTCTGCTGCGTCTACCAATTCCGCCACGCCCGCGCCGGTGGTGCGGGGCGATCCTACACCGGTTTTCAGGGCAGGCCAGAGGGCCGGTCAGCCCTCCGGCAGCCCGCCCTGGCTACTCCTTCAGGCCTGTGCCCTCATCGATGCGGCGGGCGCGTTCCACAAGCTCCAGGAATTCGGCGCGGTAGCCGAATTCGTCTTCGCCGAGGGCCGATGCCGCGTCTTCGGCGACGGCCTCCCAGCTGTATCCGTCCTGCAGATAGGGGTCACCGCGCAGCAATTGGGCAAAGCCGGCCACGGCGACGGAGAAACGCACTTCAGTGTCCGCCTCGTCGAACGTCCTGACCGCATCGGCGTCGGTGACCGTGCGTTCCATCAGGATGCTCTCATCCTCGCCGGGCTGCTTGTAGCGCAGGCGCAGGAGACCGTATTCGCCGGAGAGATCCGTGGCCGGCCGGGCCGCCCCGCCATAGCGCAGCGGATCCATCAGCACGCCTTCCGATCCCGGCGCGGCCATCTCGTAGATCGCGGTGACGGCATGACCCGAGCCCACCTCGCCGGCATCGACGGCGTCATTGTTGAAGTCGGCCCGGTCCAGCAGGCGCGTCTCGTATCCGATCAGCCGGTATTCCGCGACGCGGGCCGGATTGAACTCGACCTGGATCTTCACATCGTTGGCGATCGGGAAAAGCGCGGAGAAGCTCTCCTCGACCAGCATGCGGCGCGCTTCCTGGCGGCTGTCGATATAGCCCGCCGTGCCGTTCCCGGCCTGGGCGATCAGCTGCATCATGCGGTCATTGTAATTGCCGCGGCCGAAGCCCATGACGGAGAGATAGATGCCGCTGTCGCGCTGGCGGGCGACATAGTCTTCCAGGCTCTCGTCACGCGTGACGCCGACATTGAAATCGCCATCGGTGAGCAGCATGACGCGGTTCACCGCGTCCTCGTCGAAATTCTCCCGCGCCAGCGAATAGGCCAGGTCCAGCCCGGCCCCGCCGGCGGTCGACCCACCGGCATGCAGCCGGTCCAGCGCCTCGTGGATGCGCCGCGCATGGCGCGCCTCGGTCGGCTCGAGCACGGCCCCGGCGGCGCCCGCATAGACCACCAGGGAGACCGTGTCCTCGGGCTCCAGCTCGTCGACCAGCATGTGCAGGGCCTGCACGGCGAGCGGCAGCTTGTCCGGCGAATTCATCGAGCCGGAGACATCGATCAGGAAGACCAGGTTGGCCCGCGGCCGCTCGTCCGGCACGATCTCGAAACCCTGGATACCGACATGCATCAGCTGTGTGTTCGCGTTCCAGGGATTGGGCGTCACCGTGACATGGGTGGCGAAGGGCTCGTCCGGTCCCGGCGGCAGGGCGTAGTCATAGTCGAAATAATTGATCATCTCCTCGATACGCACCGCATCGGAGGGCGGCAGTTCGCGGCTGTCGATGAGATAGTCGCGCACCACGGCATAGCTGGCCGTGTCGACATCGATGGAGAAGGTGGAGACGGGTTCCTCCGCCGTGGAAACGACCGGATTGGCCTCGGTATCGTCATAACGCTCGCGGTCTTCCGGTTCGGGCTGAGGCCAGTGACGCGGCGAAACCATGGGCGCGGGCGCGCCTGCGAGCCGGGCGCCGGTGACGGTGATGTAGTCGGCCGAGGCCGGCGGCGGGGGGGGCGGAGGCGGCGAAGGCGGCGTCCGGTATTCCTCGTCCCGTTCGGCCACCTCGCCGGGCTCGCTTGTCGTTGCCGTACAGCCGGCCACAGCGGCGCCCAAGGCGCTCGCCAGCAAGATTGCGCGTTTCATGGAAGCACTCCCCTTCCCGTCAGGTCCCTCACATCAAGCTGCAACACGAAAGCCGGTGCAACCGAAAGACGAAAGCGGGGCAATTTGGGGGCAGGCGCAATGCGCCTCATTTCCCTTACATGTTCCGGGCAAGCCAGAGCCAGGGGCGAAAAGGTCCTACCCGTCCTTCTTCACCTTGTGGATTCCGAGCATGTCGAACACGGCCTTCTCGTAGAAGGGCTCGCCGACACCGCCGCGGATCTTGCCGAGGAAATAGCTTTCGAAGCCGGCCTTGGCGAGGTGGACCCAGCCGCCGTCGGCGGACCAGTTCACATTGCGCGGCGGGATTTGAGGCATGGCGACGAAGGCGACGCCGCCATCGCCGAAATCGGCCAGGCAGACCGCATTCCAGGTAGCGACATTATTGGCCGGCTTGCCGTCCAGATCGGCGCGCAGATTGCGGGCGGTGGCGACCACCATGCTCTCGATCATGAAGCCGGTCTTGGGCACGCCCACCGGCACGGGATAGGCCGCAACCGGCGGAATGGCGACGCAGACGCCGACCGAGAAGACATTGTGATATTCCGGGTTGCGCTGGTGCTCGTCGATGATGATGAAGCCGCGCGGATTGACCAGGCCCTCGACATCGCGCACCGCGGCGATACCGCGGAAGGCCGGCAGCATCATCGAGTATTTGAAGGGCAGTTCGTGGGTCTTCTTCACCGACCCGTCCTCGGCCACTTCCTCGACATGCATCATGCCGTCCTCGACCTTCTTCACGCGGGCCGAGGTGATCCACTTGATATGCCGGTTGCGCATCTCGCTTTCCAGCAGACCCTTGGTGTCGCCGACACCGTCCAGGCCGAGATGGCCGATATAGGGTTCCGAGGTGACGAAGGTCATCGGCACCTTGTCGCGGATCTTGCGCTTCCTGAGATCTGTCTCGAGGATCATCGCGAATTCATAGGCCGGCCCGAAACAGGACGCGCCCTGCACCGCCCCGACCACGATCGGGCCGGGATCCTTCACGAAGTCCTGCCAGACATCGTTGGACGCCGCGGCATGGTCGACATGGCAGATCGATTGGGTGAAACCGCCATGCGGGCCCAGCCCCTCGATCTCGTCGAAGGCCAGTTCCGGGCCGGTGGCGATGACCAGATAATCGTATTCCAGCGTCTCGCCATTCGCCAGATCGATGGCGTTGGCATCCGGGCGCACCTTCGTTGCCGCCGCGTGGATGAAGTCGATGCCCTTCTTCTTCAGCATCGGCGCCAGCTCGACCTTGATCTTCTCCGGCTTGCGCCAGTCGACCGCGACCCAGGGATTGGAGGGGGTGAAGTGGAAGGTGGGATAGTCCGAAACCACCGTGATCCGGTCGCTGGAGCGCAATTCCTTGCGCGCTTCCAGGGCCATGGGAACGCCGCCGAGGCCGGCGCCAAGTACAACGATATGAGCCATGTTTTCCTCCCGACCCGGCTTCAACGGGTCATTCTTGTCCGGATTGTCGCACTCCGGCTTTGCGTTGGATCAATCTATCCGGCCACCGCATCGGCTACGGTGCAGAACTGCGATTTCAGATGCATGAGGATGCCGAGACAGCGTTCGTCGCGGATCGAATAGTGGACCTGGAGACCGGATTTGCGCCCTTCCACCAGACCGTCGCTGCGCATTTTTGCCAGGTGCTGGGACATGGCCGATTGCGACAGGCCGGCGATCTCGCAGAGCTCGCCCACCGTCGCCTCCCCCATCGCCAGACGGCACAGGATCAGGAGGCGTTTTTCATTGGCCAGCAGTTTCAGGAAGGCGGCGGCATCGCCGGCCTGGTCCTGCAATTGCGCGATCTGCGGGTCGATTGTCGTCACGCGGGTCACCTCGAACACGGCATCTGAAACATCATTGACAGCTAATATAGCTTTCACTAAATTAGTGTCAACTAATGTTTTGACCCCGCCACCCGATGCAAGGAAGACCCCGTCATGAGCCTTCGCGAACTCGACCCGAAAGACGTCTACAAGGCCCTGCAGGACAACAAGGCCGTGCTGATCGATGTGCGCGAGCCGCGCGAATACGCGGCCGAACGCCTGCACGGCGCCTCGCTGCATCCGCTCTCGACCTTCGACCCGCAATCCCTGCCGCTCGACAAATCCCGCGAGGTGATCCTGCACTGCGGTTCCGGCAAGCGCTCGATGGACGCGCTGCAGCGCTGCCAGAAGGCGGCCGTGCCGATTACCGCCCATGTGAAGGGTGGCCTCCTGGCCTGGAAGACGGCCGGCCTGCCGACCATCACCATCGATCCGGCCACCGGCGCCGTTATCGATCCCCAGAGCCGCTGAACCGGAAAGGCCTGACGCCATGCTGAAAGCCGGCCTCCTCGCGACCGCCCTTCTTGCGGTTACCGCCCCCGGCGCCCTCGCCCAGCCGGGCGAGCGCTTCACCGTCACCCAGACGCAGATTGCCGACCGCAAGGCCGTGTTCGCCACGGTCGAGAGCATCGACACCGTGGCCGCCCGCGCCCGCATCTCCGGCACGATCGGCGAGCTGCGCGTCGATGAGGGCGATGCCGTGGCGGCCGGCGATGTGCTGGCCGTGGTGGTGGACGACCGGCTGGCGCCGCAGATCGGCGCCGTCAACGCCACCGCCTCGGCGCTGCAGGCCCAGCTGGACCAGGCCCGCATCGACCTGACCCGCGCGCAGGACCTGTTCGACCGCGGCATCTTCCCCCAGGCCCGCCTGGATCAGGCCCAGACGCAGGTCGACGTGCTGGAAGGCCAGCTCGCCTCGGCCCGCCAGGAACGCGCCGTCCTGGTGCAGCAATCGCGCGAAGGCGATGTGCTCGCCCCGGCCAGCGGCCGCGTGCTGGAGGTCCCGGTAACCGCCGGTTCGGTCGTGCTGCAGGGCGAACAGGTCGCCACCATCGCGTCGGAACTCTACCTTCTGCGCCTGCGCCTGCCGGAACGTCATGCCCGCACGATTTCCGAAGGCGATACGGTGACCGTCGATGCGGCTGCCCTGACCGGCGATGTCGCGCCGACCGGCCGCATCCGCCAGGTCTATCCGCGCATCGAGGACGGCCGCGTCATCGCCGACGCCGTCGTCGAGGGGCTGGGCAATTACTTTGTCGGCGAACGCGTGCGCGTGCATGTCGAGGTCGATGCGCGCGATGCCGTGATCGTGCCGGAAGCCTTCCTGATCAACCGCTATGGCGTCGACTATGTCCGCCTGCGCGAGGCCGATGGCCATGTCGTGGACATTGTCGTCCAGCGCGGCCGCGAAACCGCGGACGGTGTTGAAATTCTCGGCGGCATCGCCGCCGGCGACGTGCTGGTGCAGCCATGAAGCTGGGGCTTTCCGGACACCTGGCGAAGGGCTTTATCCGCTCGCCGCTGACGCCGCTCATCCTGCTGGCCTCGCTGGCCATGGGCCTGATCGCCCTGATGGTGATCCCGCGCGAGGAAGAGCCGCAGATTTCCGTGCCGATGGTGGACGTGATGGTCGCCGCGCCGGGCCTGCGCGCACCGGACGCGGTGGAACTCGTCACCGAACCGCTCGAGACGATCATCCGATCGATCGAGAATGTCGAACATGTCTATTCCCAGACCGAAGACGACCAGGTGATGGTCACCGCGCGTTTCGATGTCGGCACCGATGCCGATGACGCGATCCTGCGCGTGCACGAACGCATCAACGCCAATCTCGACCGCATTCCCCACGGCATCGATCCGCCGCTCATCGTCGGCCGCGGCATTGACGGTGTCGCCATTGTTGCGCTGACCCTGTCGCCCGCGCCGGAGGTAGCCGAGCACTGGGACGACAACGGTCTTTACAATATCGCCGAGGAATTACGCGCCGCGCTGATGTCGGTCGAGGATGTCGGCCTGACCTATATCACCGGCGGCCGCGCCGACCAGATCCGCGTCGAACCGGATCCGGAACGCCTGTCGCAATACGGCGTCACCCTGCAACAGCTCGCCGGCCGCATCGCCGAGGCCAACCGCGCCTTCCCCGCCGGCCAGGTCACCACAAACGACGAGACCCGTTTCGTCACCGCCGGTCAGACCCTGCAGGGCATGCCCGATATCGGCCTCCTCCTCCTGACGACGCGCGACGGACGCCCGGTCTATGTGCGCGATGTGGCGGACGTCATCGTCGGCGCCGAACCGGCCGACGCCCGCGCCTGGATGTTCACCCGCGAGGAGAGTGCCGGCAGTGATGGCGAGGATGCACACGGCTCGACGGCCGGCTGGCAGCGCACGCCCGCCGTCACCCTGGCGCTGGCCAAGCGCGAGGGCGCCAATGCGGTCGTCGTCTCCGAACACATACTGGAGCGCCTCGACCTGCTGCGCGGCAGCCTGATCCCCGAAGGCGTCGAGGTCACCGTCACCCGCAATTACGGCGAGACCGCCAACGAGAAGGCCAACGAGCTGCTCTTCCATCTCGGCCTGGCCACCGTCTCCATCGTGCTGCTGGTCACTTTCGTGATCGGCTGGCGCGAAGGCCTCGTCGTGCTGGTCGTCATCCCGACCACCATTTTGATGACGCTGTTTGCTTCCAATCTGATGGGCTACACGATCAACCGCGTCTCGCTGTTCGCGCTGATCTTCTCCATCGGCATCCTGGTCGACGACGCCATCGTGGTGATCGAGAATATCGCCCGCCACTGGGCGATGAAGGACGGTCGTGCGCGCATCACTGCCGCCGTCGAGGCCGTGGCCGAAGTGGGCAATCCCACCATCGTCGCCACCCTCACCGTGGTCGCAGCCCTGCTGCCCATGCTGTTCGTGTCCGGCCTGATGGGGCCCTACATGGCCCCGATCCCGGTCAATGCCTCGGCGGCAATGATCTTCTCTTTCTTCGTCGCCATGGTGCTCACACCCTGGCTGATGATGATGATCGCCGGCCGCCGCAAATCCGATGTGTCGGGTCATGCGGAAGGCCATGAGGGTATTCTCGGCCGGCTCTACCGCCGCGTCGCCACCCCCATCGTGGCGGGACGCCGGCTGGCCTGGATCCTGCTCCTGACGGTGGGCGTGCTCACCCTGGTCTCGATGTCCGCCTTCTACTTCAAGGGCGTGACGGTGAAACTCCTGCCCTTCGACAACAAGTCGGAATTCCAGGTCATTGTCGACCTGCCCGAGGGCGCCACGCTGGAACGCACCGACCGGGTGCTCACCGAAGCCGCCGGCCGGCTGGCCGCAATCCCGGAAGCCGTGTCGATCCAGGCCCATGCCGGCACGTCGGCGCCGTTCAATTTCAACGGCCTGGTGCGCCACTACTATCTCAGGAACCGGCCGGAACAGGGCGATCTGCAGGTCAATCTCCTGCCCAAGCACCATCGCGACCGCGCCTCGCACGAGATCGCGCTTGAAGCCCGCGAACTGCTGGCCGGGATGGATTTGCCCGAGGGCACCTCCGTCCAGGTCGCGGAAATCCCGCCGGGACCGCCCGTGCTGGCAACCCTGCTGGCGGAGATCTACGGTCCCGACGCGGAAACCCGCCGCGCTGTCGCCCGCGAGGTCCGCGCGGCCTTCGAGAGCGTGCCCTGGGTCGTCGACGTCAATGACGGGTTCGGCGAACCGCGGCCGCGCCTGCGCATCGCCATCGACCAGGACAGCCTGGAATATTTCCACGTCCAGCAATCGGATGTCTACGACACGGTCGCTGCCCTGATCGGCGGCACCACGGTGGGCTATTCCCATCGCGGGGAAGGCCGCAATCCGGTCGAGATCGCCGTGGAACTGCCGCGCAGCGACCGCAGCTGGACCGAACGTCTCGCCTCCACCCCCGTGCCCGCCAACACCCTGCCCGGCGACCGCACCGTCGTGGAACTCGGCGACGTGGTCTCGATCACCGAGGAGGACGGCTCCTACCCGATCTTCCGCCGCGACGGCCGCTATGCCGAAATGGTGATGGCGGAGCTCGCCGGCGATTTCGAGGCACCGATCTACGGCATGTTCGCCGTGCAGGACGCCCTCGCGGAACGGGATTGGAGCGAGGATATCCCCGCCCCCCAAATCCGGATGTACGGTCAGCCGCCGGGCGATGAGGAGGTCACCCTGCTGTGGGACGGCGAGTGGGAAATCACCTATGTCACCTTCCGCGACATGGGTGCGGCCTTCATGGTGGCGCTATTGGGCATCTATGTGCTGGTTGTGGCGCAGTTCGGGTCGTTCCGCGTGCCGCTGATCATCCTCACCCCGATCCCGCTGACCTTCATCGGAATCATCTTCGGGCACTGGGTTTTCGGCGCCGCCTTCACCGCCACCTCGATGATCGGTTTCATCGCTCTCGCCGGCATTATCGTGCGAAACTCGATCCTGCTGGTCGATTTCATCCGCCACGGCGCCGAGGAGGGCGAACCCCTGCGCGAGACCCTGCTGCGGGCCGGCGCGATCCGCTTCAAGCCGATCCTCCTGACCGCCATCGCCGCCATGATCGGCGCCTCGGTCATTCTGGGCGATCCGATCTTCCAGGGCCTGGCGATCTCGCTCCTGTTCGGGCTTGCCTCGTCCACCCTTCTTACCGTGCTGGTGATCCCGGCGATCTACATCGTCTTCAAGGACGGCGATGCGCCCTACCGGCCGGCCCTTTCCGAAGTCTCTCATGAAGGAGAAACATCATGACCCTCGGACGTGCCGTCATGCTCTTCGCCGGCTGCATGACCCTTCTCTCGGCGATCCTCGCCTGGCAGGTCAGCGAATGGTGGCTGCTGCTCACCGCCTTCGTCGGCCTCAACCAGATCCAGACCAGCTTCACCGGCTTCTGCCCGGCCGCCATGGTCTTCAAGGCCCTCGGCGCCAAGGACAAGGCGGTGTTCAGCTAGGGGCGCGTGAGGGCTTTCTTCTCCGCGGGAGTGGGGTAGTGAGCCGATGCACAGCATCGGGTCGAAGAGGTCGTGGCCGCAGGCCGCGAAAGGCGCCGGGTTCAAGCATTCCGCAGCCTACGGCTGCGGCCCCTCCCCCCACTTCACGGTTGTCCCTTCCCCATGCAATGGGGAGGAAAGCCCCCTACTCCTCCGGATCGATCCGTGGCTCGTAACCCAGCTCCTGCACCAGGTCGGCGATGGCGTCGATGACGCGGGCGAGAGCGCGCTTGTCGGTGGAGCGGGCGACGAGATGGGTGCCGCGGCGGACCTCGCCGGCCTTCACCTCGATGAAATAGGGATAGGAGCCGATGGATACGTTCGGGTTCTCCTCCTGCAACACGCCCAGCTTCTCGGCAATCTCGCCCTCGCGCAGATTGTCGCCCTTCACCGAGCGCGACAGGGTGACCGTGCCGCCTTCCAGGCGGTGGGCGATATCCTCCAGCATGCCGCGGCAGATCGCGGGCACGCCGGCCATGGTGAAGACATTGCCGGTCTGGAAGCCCGGCGCGCCGGTGACCGGGTTCTTGATCAGCGACGAGCCTTCGGGGATGCGCGCCATGCGCTTGCGGCTCTCGGTGACCGGCGTCTTCGTCTTGTCGTACCATTCCTCGATGATCGCCAGCGCATCGGCGCGGACATCGATGGTCATGCCGAAGGCTTTCGCGATGCTGTCGGCGGTGATGTCGTCATGGGTCGGGCCGATCCCGCCCGTGGTGAAGACATAGTCGGCCTTGGCGCGCAGCGTGTTCACCGCCTCGACAATCTCGTCCTCGATATCCGGCACGGTGCGCGCCTCGATCACATTGATCCCCAGCGGCGCCAGGAATTGCGCGATCTGCTGGAGATTCCTGTCCTGGGTGCGCCCGGAGAGCACCTCGTCACCGATCAGGAGAACCGCTGCCGTAACGCGCCGGGTATCCGCCATGTGATTCCATCCTTCATCGAGCCCTTCGAGGGGGTATATGAGGCAGACGCCAGGAAGTCCAAGCCATGAAATTCTCCCAACCGCTCATCCCCGGCCGTCTGGTCAGACGCTACAAGCGCTTCTTCGCCGATGTGACGCTGGAAGACGGCACGGAGGTGACCGCCCACTGCGCCAATACCGGTGCCATGACAGGCATCAAGGAGCCGGGGCTGAAAGTGTGGCTGTCGCGCTCGGACAATCCAAAGCGCAAGCTGAAATACACCTGGGAGCTGGTGGAGGCGGAAGGCACGATTATCGGCGCCCTGCCCAATACGGCCAACGCCCTGGTCGAGGAAGCGGTGAATGCCGGCGTGATTGCCGAACTGGCCGGTCATGACAGCCTGCGGCGCGAAGTGAAGTATGGCGAGAATTCCCGTATCGATCTGCTGCTGGAAAGCGCGGGCCGGCCGCCCTGCTGGGTCGAGGTGAAGAATGTCCACTGGCAGCGCGGTCCCGGGATTGCGGAGTTTCCCGACGGGGTGACCAGCCGCGGCGCCAAGCATCTGGGCGAACTGGCTGCACAGGTCGTGGCCGGCGATCGCGCGGTGCAGCTGTTCATCGTCCAGCGCAGCGACTGCCACACCCTGCGCCCGGCGGAAGATATCGACCCGGTCTATGCGGCCACCCTGCGCGAGGCGGCAGCGGCGGGTGTTGAAGTGCTGGCTTATGCCTGCCACGTGACAACGGACGGCATTGCCGTCACCACCCCGATGACCGTGGAGCTGGGTGTATGAGCAAGACCGGCTGGGACCTGCCCGATCCCTATATTCACCGCATTGGCGTGACCGAAGACGCGATGGACGCGTTCGGCCATGCCAATAATGCGCGCTATCTGGAATGGGCCGATGAGGCCGCCTGGACCCATTGGTGGGCGAAGGGCTACTCCATGGATGCCTGCCAGACCGAGGATCGCGGCATCGCCATCATCCGCACCGAGGCGGACTATCTGGGCCATGTGCGCGTCGGCGACGCGCTGGACTGCGCGGTCTGGATCACCCGGTCGGACGGGCGCCTGCGCGCCGAGCGCCGCTATCAGTTCAAACGGGTGAAGGATGGTGTGACGGTGTTCCGGGCACTGACAAAAGTCGTGTGTTTCCAGCTCTCTACCGGGCGCCCGGCCCGCATGACCCGGATTTTCCGCGAGCATTATTCCGTCCTGCCTTCGGTCGCCGAAGCGCTCGCCGCTGCAGATTAAAGCCCCGTAACATTGTGCCCGGACCTGTGCGGCCTATAGTCCCCGCCGGATATCACCTCTGGGGGAGGCCTTACTGATGAAGTATCTGGTTCCGGCAATTGCCGGCCTGGCGCTGGTCGCGTGCAACACCGAGACCGGCTCCACCGACACGCAAACCGCCGCCGCGTTCACGCCCGATGTGAGCGCCGGCAATATCGAAGCCCATATCCGTTTCCTGGCGTCCGATTACATGGGCGGCCGCGATACCGGATCCGACGGCTACGAGATCGCCGCGAATTATGTCGCCTCGCAGATGCGCCTGCTGGGCCTCGAGCCGACCGGCGACAATGGCACCTATTTCGCCGACGTGCCGATGCAGGACGTCCACGCCGACAACGATTACAACCGCTTCAGCCTCGACGGCACCGAGTATGCCCAGGGCGACGGCGTCGTGATCTGGTCGAATCCCTCTGTGCTGGAAGCCGAAGTGACCGGCGAGCTGGTGTTTGTCGGTCATGGTGTGTCGGCGGCCAATCGCGGTCATGACGACTATGCGGACGTGGATGTCGACGGCAAGATCGTGGTCGTGCTCGGCGGCGTTCCCGGCGGTGTATTCGAAGGCCTCAGCGAAGAGCGCGCCCACCACAACTCCTCCACCACCAAACGCGATGTCGCCGCCGCCCATGGCGCGATCGGCATGATCACGCTGACCGACTGGGACAATGAGCGCACGGCAAGCTATGCGGAAGGCTACGCCTCCCTGCCGGCCGTCCGCCTGACCCCGGCCACCGGCCCGTCGGGCTATGACGACATCCAGGTTTCCGCCAGCGTCGGCGCCGATCTGGCCGCGGCCCTGTTCGAGGGCGCGGAAATGAGCCTGGAAGAAGCGACCGCCGCAATGGAAGCCGAGGAGCCGAGCTTCCCGCGCTTCGACCTACCGCACACCGTCACCATGCGCCAGCGCACGATTTCCGAACCGTTCAGCGATCCCAATGTCGTCGGCATGATCCGCGGCGCCGATCCGGAACTGGCCGATGAAATCGTCGTCCTCACCGCCCACCTCGACCATATCGGCAATGATGGCGAGCTGGGCCGGGCCAGCGGTTCCTGCCGCTCCTCGGACGAAGAGGACGTGATCTGCAACGGTGCTGTCGACAACGCCTCGGGCGTGTCGATCATGCTGGAAACCGCCCGCACCTTCCTGGAAGAGGGCACGCCGCGCCGGACCATCGTCTTCGTCGCCCTGGCGGCGGAAGAGAAGGGTCTTCTGGGGTCCGAGCACTTCGCCCGCAATCCCACGGTTCCGGCCGAACAGATCGTCGCCAACGTCAATCTGGACATGCCCGTCATCGTCTATGAATTTTCCGACGTGATCGCCTTCGGCGCCAACCACTCCAATCTCGGCCCGATCGCCACGCGCGCTGCGGCCCAGCTGGATGTGGCCATCAGCCCGGACCCGCTGCCGGAACAATCGCTCTTCGTGCGCTCGGACCACTACAACTTCGTGCGCGAAGGCGTGCCCTCGCTCTTCCTGATGACCGGCTTCTCGTCGCCGGATCCGCGCTGGGATGAGGGCGAAGGCTTCATGGGCTTCCTGAACACCCACTATCACCGCCCGACCGACCAGCTGGACGGCGAGCTGGAGGTTCTGTTCGAGCAAGGCGCGAAATTCGCCAATATCAACTACATGATCGCCCGCGAAATCGCCGACGCCGACGAGCGGCCGGCGTGGAACGAGGACAGCTTCTTCGGCAATCTCTACGCTGGCGAAGACTGACCCTCTCCGCAATTGCGAAGAAAATGCAGGCGCGCGCCGTTCCAAACGGCGCGCGCTTTTGTATATAAGGGGCTGATGGAGGATTGCTGACTTGACGACCGCCTACGAGATCGTGACCGACGAGGACGCCGCCAGCGCACCGCGCGACGGCAAGATCAAGCTGCACGGGCCGGAAGGCTTTGCCGGCATGCGCAAGGCCGGCCGTCTGGCTGCGGAAATCCTCGACATGCTGACCGCAGAGGTCGCACCCGGTGTCACGACCGAGCATCTCGACAAGCTGGCGCGTGAGTATGCCTTCGATCATGGCTCCATGCCGGCGACCCTGTTCTACCGGGGTTACCGCCACTCGCTGTGCACTTCGCTGAACCATGTGGTCTGCCACGGCATTCCCGGCCCCAAACCGCTGCGCAATGGCGATATCCTCAATATCGACGTCACCGTGATCGTGGATGGATGGCATGGCGATACCAGCCGCATGTATGTCGCCGGCGAGCCGAAGCGGAAGGCGGAAATCCTGATCGACACGACATACGAGGCGATGATGGCCGGGATCGAGGCCATCAAGCCGGGCGTGACGCTGGGCACGATCGGCGCGATCATCCAGGAATATGCCGAGACGCGCCGCTGCTCCATCGTGCGCGATTTCTGCGGCCACGGTCTGGGCCAGAATTTCCATGACAGCCCGAATGTGCTGCATTTCGGCGAGCATGGCGAAGGCCCCGAGCTGAAGCCGGGCATGTTCTTCACCGTCGAGCCGATGCTGAATCTGGGCCGTCCGGACGTGAAAGTGCTCTCCGATGGCTGGACCGCCGTGACGCGCGACAAGTCGCTCTCGGCGCAGTTCGAGCACTCCTGCGGCGTCACCGAGGACGGGGTGGAGATTTTCACCAGATCCCCCAAGGGCCTCGACCGGCCGCCCTATAACCGCTGATCCATGACCGGTCTCGCGCATCATACAGGCCATCGGGACCGGCTGCGCGAAAAACTAACCTCAGCGGGTTCCCTGGCGCTTCACGATTATGAATTGCTGGAGCTCTACCTGTTCCGCTGCATCCCGCGGCGCGACGTCAAACCGATCGCAAAAGACCTGATCGCCCGTTTCGGCGATCTGGGCGGCGTGGCCTCGGCCTCCGTCGATCAGCTGGTCACCGTGAAGGGCGTGAGCGAAAAGACCGCCGCGGAACTCAAGCTCATCAAGGCACTGGCCGAACGGCTGGCCCGCGAACAGGTGATCGGCCGGCCCGTCATCGCGTCATGGTCGGCGCTCGTCACCTATTGCCGCACCGCCATGCAGCACGCCACGACCGAACAGTTCCGCGTGCTCTTCCTGGACCGCAAGAACCGGCTCATTGCCGACGAGGTGCTGGGCGAAGGCACGATCGACCATGCCCCGGTCTATCCGCGCGAAGTGGTCAAGCGTGCCCTGGCGCATGAGGCCACGGCCCTGATCCTGGTGCACAATCACCCCTCCGGCGATGCCACGCCCAGCCAGGCCGATATCGAAATGACCCGCACCCTCGCGGATATCTGCAAACCCTTCGACATCGTGCTGCACGACCACCTCGTGATCGGCCGCGAAAACACAGCGAGTTTCAAGACGCTGGGGCTGATGTAGGGGCACGCCCCATCCTTCCCCTTGATGGGGACTGAGGCGCCAAAGGACATGCCGGGGGCATGTCCGACGCAACGAAGGACCGCGCCGAAGGCGTGGTGGATGGGGTGGGGGCGAGGTGCCTGCCATGTCGCACCTGGAAAGCTCACACCGGGATTCACCCCTTCCGGCCCGAGGCTTCGCCTCGGCCCACCTTCCCCATCAAGGGGAAGGATTGGAAGCCCGGCCTCGCCGGTATCACTGCCGAACCACACTGGACCCGCGCCGCCAAAGCCTTAGCCTCCTTGTCGGGACGCTATCGACAGGACCGACATGCACAATCGCGCCTTCTATTTCACCCATCTGGAATGCTCCGAGACGGGCAAGCGCTACGAGATCGACACGCCGCACAATCTCTCCGATGCCGGCAAGCCGCTGCTGGCGCGCTATGATCTGGAGAAGATGAAGGGCGAGATCGACCGCGGGGCGATCTGGGCGCGCAATACCGGTTTCTGGAAATGGCGCGAACTCCTGCCCGTCTATGACAGCGACGATATCTGCCGCCTGGGCGAGACCGATACGCCGCTGATCGATGTGCCCGCCACGGCGAAGGCCTCCGGCGCCACCGGCAAGGTGTGGGTGAAGGATGAGGGCCGTCTGCCCACGGGCTCGTTCAAGGCGCGCGGCCTCGCCCTCGCCGTCGCCATGGCACACTCATTCGGTATCAAGCGCCTGGCCATGCCGACAAACGGCAATGCCGGCGCCGCCATGTCGGCCTATGCCAGCCGGATGGGGATGGAGAGCTGGTGCTTTGCCCCGGAGGACACGCCGCAGATCAATCTGGACGAGATGGCGCTGCAGGGCGCCAGGGTCTTCAAGGTGAACGGCTATATCCACCATTGCGGCGCCCTCGTCGCCGCAGGCAAGGACAAGATGGGCTGGTTCGACGTCTCCACCCTCAAGGAGCCCTACCGGATCGAGGGCAAGAAGACGATGGGCCTCGAGCTCGCCGCCCAGATGGGCTGGAAACTGCCCGATGCGATCTTCTATCCCACCGGCGGCGGCACCGGCCTGATCGGCATGTGGAAAGCCTTCGACGAGATGGAAAAACTCGGCTGGATCGGCCCGGAACGCCCGAAAATGTTCGCCGTCCAGGCCGAGGGCTGCGCCCCCATCGTGAAAGCCTTCGAGGCCGGCGAACGCCATGCCGAGGAATGGCTCGACGCCCAGACCGCCGCCATGGGCATCCGCGTCCCCAAGGCGATCGGCGACTTCCTGATCCTGGACGCCGTCCGCGAGAGCGGCGGCGCGGCCGTGGCCGTGTCGGAAGCGGCGATCGAGACGGCCCGCACCCGCTGTGCGCGGGAAGACGGGCTGTTGCTGTGTCCGGAGGGCGCGGCGACTCTGGCCGCCATGGAAAAGGCCATGGGCGACGGGCTTGTGGCACGGGACGCGGAATGCGTGCTGTTCAATTGCGGGTCGGGGCTGAAGTACAAGATGCCGGACGGGGCGGTGGCGCTGGATCGGCATGGCGAGGTGGATTGGGGGGCGATGTGAGAAAAACAAGCATGGACTACCTGCTCGGCGAGCCTCAAAGCGCGCCGAGACGGACCGCATCTCGAACGATATGGCTTGTGGTTGTCGCTACGCTTTACTTCGTGGTGCTTTTCGCGGGCATTGTGGAAGGAAGTTCTACAGAAACAACGGACTGCAGCTCATCAGCTTGTATGAAGTCGATAACCTGGTCTCCCTTGCGAACAGGCTTGGGGATCGGAGTGCTGCTTGGCCTGGTCTTCCTTGGCCCCCGCAGCGGCCGCGTCGTTTCCAGCCAACCTGTTGCCGTCAGCGCACGCTTCTGGGCCTTCATGCTCGACAGCATGATGCTGGTCCTGATCCTGACACCCGCCTTCGACCTGTTCGTCATCCTCGCCGAAGGCTTTCGAACCGGGAGTCTCGCGACGGTCGTTCAGCCGGAACCGGATCAATACAATTATTTGGGCGCGACATTTGCCTTGTCGCTACTGCTTCTTTCACTGCGCAGCACAACCATCGGCTCGCAGACTTTCGGGCAGCGCATCATGGGCTACCAGTCAGTGCCCGCATCCAACCCGCTGCCCAGTGCGCTTGTGAATTCAATGCTGGGTCTTGTTGCGCTCGGCGCATGGCCAATTTCGCTCATGCTTGCTACAGGCAGCCGTCCTCAGCCAGCATGGTGGAACCGGATCAGCGGTGTGCAGGCGGTGGGCACCGACTAGCGTTGCAAAGCTTGGCTTCTTTCTTCCCCATTCCATGGGGAAGTGGGCCGATGCGGAGCATCGGGTCGAAGGGGTCGCGGCCTCAGGCCGCGAAAGACACTTGTCGCCGCCATTCCGCCGCGTGCCGCGGCGGCCCCTCCCCCGCTTCGCGGGTCCCCCTCCCCACTCACGTGGGGAGGAAAGAAGCGCGCCACTTGACCTTCCCGCTCTTTCAGAGCATCCCCCGCGCTTCTCCTGCATGAACGCCGGAATTCCGGCGTTCGAGTCTTTCGTGATCGCATTTTCGAACCGCAAAACCGGTTCCCACTTTTGCTGAAAATGCTCAGCCCGGAGCACCGCCGATGATCCCCCGCTATACCCGTCCGGAAATGGCCGCCATCTGGGCCGACCAGAACAAGTACAGGATCTGGTATCTGATCGAGGCGCATGCGACGGAGAAGCTGGCGGAGCTGGGCGTGGTGCCGCAATCGGCGGTCGAGGCGGTCTGGAAAGCCAAGGATGTCGAGTTCGACGTCGACCGGATCAACGAGATCGAGGCCGAGGTGAAGCATGACGTCATCGCCTTCCTCACCCATCTGGCCGAGCATGTCGGCGAGGAGAGCCGTTTCGTCCACCAGGGCCTGACCTCTTCGGACGTGCTGGACACCTGTCTCGCCGTGCAGCTGAAACAGTCCGCCGACCTGCTGCTGGAGGGCATGGACCGCGTGCTGGCGGCGCTGAAGGCACGGGCGGAAGAGCACAAATACACCGCCTGCATCGGCCGCTCGCACGGCATCCATGCCGAGCCGACGACGATGGGCCTGAAATTCGCGCGCTTCTATGCCGAGTTTGCCCGCAATCGCGAACGCCTGGTGCGGGCGCGCGACGAGATCGCCACCTGCGCCATTTCCGGCGCCATCGGCACGTTCGCGAATATCGATCCGGCCGTGGAAGAACATGTCGCCGAACAGATGGGCCTGACGGTGGAGCCGATCTCCACCCAGGTCATCCCGCGCGACCGCCATGCCAATTATTTCGCCGTTCTGGGCCTGATCGCCTCGGCGATCGAGAATATCGCCATCGAGGTGCGCCACCTCCAGCGCTCCGAAGTGCGCGAGGCGCAGGAATATTTCTCGCCGGGCCAGAAGGGCTCCTCGGCCATGCCGCACAAGCGCAATCCCATCCTCACGGAAAACCTGACCGGCCAGGCCCGCCTGGTGCGTTCGGCCGTGGTGCCCGCGATGGAGAATGTGGCGCTGTGGCACGAGCGGGACATTTCCCACTCCTCCGTGGAGCGCGGCATCGGTCCGGACGCCAATGTGCACCTGGATTTCGCCCTGCACCGCACCGCCGGCATGATCGAGAAACTGATCGTCCACAAGGACCGCTGCCAGGAAAACCTCAACGCCTATGGCGGCATCCACAATTCCCAGCGCGTGCTGCTGGCCCTGACCCAGGCCGGCGCGTCGCGCGAGGTGAGCTATCGCCTCGTCCAGCGCAACGGCATGAAGACCTGGGATGAGGGCGGCATGCTGGTCGACCATCTCAAGGCCGACGCCGAGGTCACCGCGCTTCTGAGCAACGAGCAGATCGAGGCCTGTTTCGACGAGGCCTACCACATGAAGCATGTGGACACGATCTTCCGGCGCGTGTTCGGGGAGTAGGGCGTTTTCGCGCTGCGACTGAGGCAGACCTGGAAGTGCGAGCCCTGCTCGCAATCCTCCATAGGGCGCATGCCAGCCAGTCAACCGTATCCGCAAGCGAATAATGGGTTTTCAGAGCACGGAACGTGCCCGCCGCTCTTGCCGACAGGGTGACGGTGATTGAAGCCGGGGTTCAGCAAGATTGCGGCTGTACCAGGCTCCGCAGGGTCACCACCCCACACCCCGTCATCCTGACGAAGGTCAGGACCCAGATTATAGAGCGAGCTGGTGCCAGGCTTGGCTCGACCCGGCCCTGTGAACTGGGCCCTGACCTTCGTCAGGGTGACGCCCGTGTGAGTTCTGACAACAAGACCAAGCACGCCCGGCGGCCCATTTGTAGGTTGCACGCCGCAGCGCGCCCCCTAAATTCCCCCCATGTCCAAGCTCTACGACTCCATCGACGAACGCCTCACGGCCTTCATCGAGAAGCAGAAGATGTTCTTTGTGGCGACGGCACCGTCGGGGGATGAGGGGCATGTGAATGTCTCGCCGAAGGGCTATGACAGTTTCCGCATCCTGGGGCCGAACGAGGTGGCTTTTCTCGATCTGGGCGGGTCGGGTGTGGAGACGATTGCGCATCTGCGCCAGAACGGGCGGATCACCTTCATGTTCTGCGCCTTCGAGGGCGCGGCGAACATATTGCGGCTCTATGGCACGGGCGAAGCAACCTGTTTCGACGATCCGGGCTTTGCGGAGAAGAGGGCCCTCTTCCCGGAGTTTCCCAAGGTGCGCGCGATCATCACGGCGAAGATCCACCGCATCGCCGACAGCTGCGGCTGGGGCGTACCCTTCTATGACTTCAAGGGCGAGCGCGACCAGCTGATCCGCTATAATGAACACCGCACCGACGAAGCCTGGCGCGAACGCCGCTATAGCGGCAATGCCGAGTCGATTGACGGCCTGCCGGGTCTCGTAAAGCCGGATGCAGCGGAATGAGCAGCGCGACGGACGCGGCTGACCGGCGCGAGATCGAAGCGGCGATCCGCGAATGCTATGCCATGATCTCGGGTCCGGCGGGGCCGCGCGACTGGTCGCGCCAGGACGCGATTTTCCATCCTGACTGCCGGCAGATGCGCACGGGCGTGGATGCCGGCGGCATGCCCTGGATGGAAACCTTCACCCCGGAGGAATACCGCGCCAATGCCGACGCCCTGCTGAGCCGGATGGATTTCTACGAGGTCGAGCTGGTCAACCGGATCGAGGTGTTCGGCAATATGGCCCAGGCCTGGTCGAGCTATGAGGCGAAACACCATCCCGGTGACGCCGAACCGGAACGCCGCGGCATCAATGCCTTCCAGTTCTACAAGGGGCCGGACCGCCGCTGGCGCATCGTTTCGATGATCTGGGACAATGAGCGCGACGGTCTCTCCCTGCCGCCGGAGATGGCGTCCCCGCGATGACGCGGGTGTGATGCCGTCGTGCAGTGACGGCGAACGCGGCCAGCGCTAAAGGGTTAAAACCTCTCAGGAAGACCGACATGCGACTGATTGCTGCCGTGCTGGCCGGACTGGCCCTGTTTCTTGGACCCAATTTCGTGCGGGCCGCCTGGGACGAGGCGGCGCCGGCGCAGGAGCCGCGACTGGTCGCCGCCATGTTCCGCTCGTCCTGGTGCGGCGCCTGCCGCGTGCTGGAACCGCGGGTCGAGGATGTGCGCGAGGCGATGGCGGGCGAACCGGTCGGCTGGGTGCGGTTCAACTTCACCTGGGGCGAGCGCGACGGTCTGCGCGATCTTGCCGAGGCGGAAGGTATCGCACCGCTCTATGACGAGCTGGCCGGACGCACCGGCTTTCTTGTGCTGATGGATCGCGAGACCGGGCAGGTCTTCGAGATCGTCACGATGGATTATGACCGCGCCCGTATCCGCGAGGCCCTGGAGCGCTGGCTGGTCGTTGTGGAGCGGCTGGAAAGCGTCGAGGGCTGACGCGCCTCCCCCGTCACGGGCGAGGCGCGTGATCGATCCCGCCCCTAGCCTTCCGCCTGGATCTGCTGGCGGGCCGTGGCGAGGAGATCGTCCATCTGCTTGCGCAGCAGGTGGTCGGAGAGCTCGACATTGCGGGCATCGAGATCGCCGCGCACCTTGCGGAAGACGTCGTCATCGCCCGCTTCCTCGAAATCGGCGACAATGACCGACTTGGCGTATTCGGCTGCGGCTTCGCCATCGAGGCCCATCAGCTCGGCAGCCCACAGGCCCAGGAGCTTGTTGCGGCGGGCGGCCGCCTTGAATTCGAGTTCCTGGTCGTGCGCGAACTTGTTTTCGAAGCCTTTTTCGCGATCGTTGATGCCCGACATGGGTCTCTCCTTGAGGATGTCCATTTGCCCGAGTGACTAGCTCGGCAAGGGGTCTAAATCAATCTTCACCGCGCACAAGGCTGCGGCGATCCGGAAACAATCCTACCGCACCGCGGCAAGACGTTGCAGAGGGACGCGCACGCGGATATTTTCCCCCCTTCGATGCGCGGTCCGGTTCTCGATTCGGGCCGCGTCTCTCTTTTCGGGTCGACTGCCCCGGCTGCCGGGGCTGACCGCCAACGGAGCGTCCGCCCATGTCCCGCCGCAAGATGATCTACGAAGGCAAGGCCAAGATCCTGTATGAAGGCCCCGAACCGGGCACGATCGTGCAGTATTTCAAGGACGACGCCACCGCCTTCAACAACCAGAAGAAGGCCACGCTCGAGGGCAAGGGCGTGCTGAACAACCGGATTTCCGAGTACATCATGCTCGGGCTCGGCCGGATCGGCATCCCGACCCATTTCATCAAGCGTCTGAACATGCGTGAGCAACTGGTGCGCCAGGTCGAGATCATTCCGCTGGAAGTGGTCTGCCGCAATGTCGCCGCCGGTTCGATCAGCCAGCGTCTGGGCGTGCCGGAAGGCGACCAGCTGCCCCGCTCCATCGTCGAATTCTATTACAAGAAGGACGAGCTGGGCGATCCGATGGTGTCCGAAGAGCACATCACGGCGTTCAACTGGGCCTCCACCCAGGAGATCGACGACATGATGGCGATGACGCTGCGGGTGAACGATTTCCTGTCCGGCATGTTCTCGGCCGCCGGCATCCGTCTGGTGGATTTCAAGCTGGAATTCGGCCGCCTCTACGAGGGCGACATGGTGCGCACCGTGCTGGCCGACGAGATCAGCCCGGACAGCTGCCGCCTGTGGGACATGGAAACCAACGAGAAGATGGACAAGGACCGGTTCCGCCGCGATCTGGGCAATGTCACCGAGGCCTATGCCGACGTGGCCCGCCGCCTGGGCATCATGAAGGAACACGGCCAGGGCAGCGGCGAAGGCCAGAAATAGGCTCGCTCTGCATTCTGCCAGAGAACAAGGCGCTGCCCGCGGGCGGCGCCTTTTTTTGTTCGGCGTTCGACTGGGTTCCGGCGTTCGCCGGAATGACGGTTTGATACGCGCAAAGAGGGAGCTCCGCTCGCAATCCGCCATTGGGCGCATGCCAGCCAGTCAGCCGTATCCGGTTTTCAGGGCACGAAACGTGCCCACCCCGAACTCCGACTTCCACAGGACAGGGCAGGCGCGATTTCGCGAAAAAATCTCCTTGCAGACACTCGCAGACCCGCCCCCGCATCCCTGCCCTGCTGAATCACACGGGCCTATCAATTGCGCCGGAGCCCGTGTCGCTTTATTGAGGGCGCGAATTTCAGGCCTTGAAAAGCGAGTCGAGCCCGTGAAAGCGAAAATCCACGTCTATCTGAAACCCGGCGTCCTCGATCCCCAGGGAGCCGCCGTCGCCGGCGCGCTGCACAATATGGGCTATGACGAGGTCACCGAGGCCCGCCAGGGCAAGCTGATCGAGCTGGACCTGACCGGTGACGATGCCGGCAAGGCCCGCGAACGGGTCGAGGAAATGTGCCAGAAACTCCTCTCCAACCCGGTGATCGAGAGCTACTCGATCGAGCTGGAATAGCGGGGTCCGGCCGAGATGAAATCCGCCGTCATCGTCTTCCCCGGCTCCAATTGCGACCGCGACGCGCACGATGCGATCGCGAAAGTCACGGGCCACGCCCCCGCCATGGTCTGGCACCAGGAAAGCGAATTGCCCGAGGGCACCGATTTCGTGATGGTGCCGGGCGGCTTTTCCTATGGTGACTATCTGCGCTGCGGCGCCATGGCCTCGCGTTCGGCGATCATGCCGGCGATTGTGGCCCACGCGGCCACCGGTGCGCCGGTCCTGGGCGTGTGCAACGGCTTCCAGATCCTCACCGAAAGCGGCCTCCTGCCCGGCGCGCTGATGCGCAATGCCGGCCTGAAATTCATCTGCGAGAAGGCGAAGCTGAAGGTGGAGAACGCCAATACCCGCTTCACCTCGCACTATGAGGGCGGCGCCGAGCTGATCGTGCCGATCGCGCACCATGACGGCAATTACTTCGCCGATGACGAGACGCTCGACCGGATCGAAGGCGAGGGCCAGGTGGTCTTCCGCTATGGCAAGAACCCGAACGGCTCCAAGCGCGATATTGCCGGCATCACCAACGAGCAGGGCAATGTCATGGGCATGATGCCCCACCCGGAACGCGCCGTGGACGAAAAACACGGCGGCACGGACGGGCTGAAACTGTTTGAATCCCTTCTCGGGAGCGCGTGAGCGACATGACCCAATACGCCGAAGGCATCACCGCCGAGATCGTCGCCGAGCACGGCATCAATGACGAAGAATACGCCATCATCCTCGACCGTCTGGGCCGGGCGCCCAACCTCGTGGAACTGGGCATTTTCTCGGTCATGTGGTCGGAACACTGTTCCTACAAGTCCTCGCGCGCCCATCTGGGCCGGCTGCCGACGGATGGCGAAAAGGTGATCCAGGGCCCGGGCGAAAATGCCGGCGTGATCGATATCGGCGACGGCCAGGCCGCCATCTTCAAGATGGAAAGCCACAACCACCCCTCCTTCATCGAGCCCTATCAGGGTGCGGCGACGGGTGTGGGCGGCATCCTGCGCGACGTCTTCACCATGGGCGCGCGCCCGGTCGCGCTGATGAATGCGCTGCGCTTCGGTGCACCGGACCATCCCAAGACGCGCCAGCTGGTCTCCGGCGTGGTCGCCGGCATCGGTGGCTATGGCAACTGCGTCGGCGTGCCGACGGTCGGCGGCGAGACGAATTTCCACGCCGGCTACAATGGCAATATCCTGGTCAACGCGATGGCGGTGGGCCTGGCCGATGCGGACAAGATCTTCTACGCCCGCGGCGCCGAGCCGGGTCAGCCGATCGTCTATGTCGGCTCCAAGACCGGCCGCGACGGCATCCACGGTGCCACCATGGCCTCGGCCGAATTCGACGATGCCTCCGAGGAGAAGCGCCCCACCGTCCAGGTCGGCGACCCCTTCGTCGAGAAAAAGCTGATCGAGGCCTGCCTCGAACTGATGGCGACCGATGCCATCGCCGCGATCCAGGACATGGGCGCGGCCGGCCTCACCTCCTCCTCGGTCGAGATGGCCGACAAGGGCGGGATCGGCATCCATCTGGACATGGACAAGGTGCCCCAGCGCGAAGCCAATATGACGGCCTACGAGATGATGCTCTCGGAAAGCCAGGAACGCATGCTGGTCATCATGAAGCCGGGCCGCGAGGACGTTGCCCACGAGATCTTCCGCAAATGGGAACTCGACGTCGCCGTGATCGGCGAGACGACCGATACCGGCCGCATGGTGCTGACCCACAAGGGCGAGACCGTGTGCGACATCCCGGTCGCCCCGCTGGCCGACGATGCGCCGAAATACGAGCGCCCCTATTTTGCACCGGAAGTGCGCGCCCAGATCCACGCCAAGGACATCGCCCAGCCCGATCATATGGGCGAGGTGCTGCTGAAGCTGATGTCCTCGCCGGACATGGCCTCCAAATCCTGGATCTGGAAGCAGTATGACCGCCACGTGATGGCGGATACGGCGGCCTCCTCCGAGGATCCGTCCGACGCGGCCATCGTGCGCGTGCACGGCACCAGCAAGGCGCTGGCCATCACCACCGACTGCACGCCGCGCTATTGCCAGGCCCACCCGTTCGAGGGCGGCAAGCAGGCCGTGGCCGAAGCCTGGCGCAATCTGACCGCCACCGGCGCCGACCCGATCGCGATCACCGACTGCCTGAATTTCGGCAATCCCGAGCGTGAGGAGATCATGGGCCAGTTCGTCGGCTGTATCGACGGCATGGCGATGGCCTGCGCCACGCTCGGCTTCCCCGTCGTGTCGGGCAATGTCAGCCTCTACAACGAGACCAATGGTGCCGCCATTCCACCGACCCCGGCGATCGGCGGTGTCGGCCTGATCCCGGATATCGACAAGCGGGCCGGCTTCGGCGGCATGAAGGACGGCGATATCCTGCTCGTGGTCGGCGAGACCCAGGGTGTGATGGGCGCTTCGGTCTATCTCAAGGTCATCGAGGACCGCGAGGATGGCGACGCGCCGCATGTCGATCTGGACGCGGAAAAGGCCAATGGCGATTTCGTGCGCGGCCAGATCCGCGCCGGCCGCCTGACGGCCTGCCACGACATTTCCGATGGCGGCCTTGCCTGCGCCGCGGCCGATATGGCCCTGGCCTCGGATTGCGGCATCAAGCTGGCCCATGAGGGCGCCAACCCGCCGATGCACGGCTTCCTCTTCGGTGAGGACCAGTCGCGCTATCTGATCGCCGCCCGGAAGGAAGATGCCATCGCCATCCTGCAGGACGCCAAGGCGGACGAGATCCCGGTCCAGGTGGTCGGCCTCGCCGGCGGCACCGCGATCAGCGTCAACGGCGCCCACCCGCTCGAACTCGACCGCCTGCGTGCGGCCTGGGAAGGCTGGATGCCCGGCCTGATGGACCAGCTGGTCGAAGCGGCGGAATAGTCCGCCGCTTCGCCGCGCACTCCCCCTCCACTTTCCCCGGCCTTGTGCCGGGGCCTGGAGGAGCCTGCGCCTGAAACGCCACCAGACCCCGGAATAAATCCGGGGAAAACGGAAGTATTCACTACAACCTCTTCAGTTTCTCCCGGACGGAGGCCTGCGAAGGCAGGCTGCAGATCCGGGACCGACCGAGGGTCATTTCAAGCGACGAGCTTCCCGTTGGTCCCGGCACTCCGCCCGGCCTTCGCCGGGCTTTCAGCCGGGAAAAGCGGAATGGTGTTTAGGGGGTAGCGCCTACTCTCCCTACAAGGGGAGAAGCGGAAAAAGAGCCTACCGCCCCGCGGCTTCGCCGATTTCGTCCAGCCTCTCATCCGCCTCCCGGGCGAAGTCGAGGATGGCGGCGGAGGCGTCCTGGAAGAAGTCCAGCGTCATGTTCTCATAGGTGTCGGTCGGCTGGTGGTAGTGCGGGTGGAAGTCGACGCCGAGATAGATGAAGGGGATGCCGGCGACGTGGAAGGCACCTGAATCCGTCAGCAGCGTCCAGTCACCGCCCGGCTCCTCGGTCGGCTCGTCATAGCCCATCGGCATCGACACATCGGCGCGCGCGGCGACCTCTTCGACCATCGGGACGAGGAAGGGATAGTGATAGGTGCCGACGGCCCACAGGATGCGGTCCTGCGACATCGCCACCATGTCCATGTTGAGATTGAAGGTGATATTCTCCACCGGGATGGGCGGATTGGCGACGAAGGCGCGCGCCCCCTGCAGGCCCCGCTCCTCGGCATCGACGAAGGCGAAGATCACGTCGTGCTCGGGCGGGTTGGCGGCAAAGTCCGCGGCGATGGCGAGCACCGAGGCCACACCGGACGCATTGTCGTCGGCGCCATTCCAGATCTGTCCGTCGCGCATACCCTCATGATCGTAATGGGCCGTGACGACGAGGGTACGCTCGCTGTCCGAGGTCCCCTCGATCTGCGCCAGGATGTTCACACCGGTAATGTCTTCGTCCGGGTTGCGCGGCAGGGAGAAGGTGAAGCTGTGCTCGTAATCGCCGTTCACCGGCCCCACGCCGATCCCCTCAAGCCGCTCGATGATGTAGGCGCGCGCGCGGGCATTGCCCTCGGTCGCCACTTCGCGGCCTTCCATGTCGTCGGCGGCCAGGATGCGCAGGTCTTCCAGCAATTGCTCGCGATCGAGCGCCGGGCCCTCCTGGGCACACCCGGCCTGGGTAAGGACGGCAACAGAAACGGCAGCGCCGAACAGGATGGACCGCATGAAAACTCCCCCGGATTGATCAATCCGGGGGAGTTTGCCACGGCGCAGGCCGGGAACACACTGAATTTTCGGTCAGTATCTGCGGATCACCGGAACCAGCCGCGCGGCGGGCTGGCGGCGGGTTCGGCTTCCAGCTCCGGCCAGTTGGCCTCGGCCTGCGTGATGAAACCGTCGATGTCGCGCTCCCAGCGGCGCTGGATGCCGGCATCGTAATTCATGTAGAGCACGCCTTCGACAATCCGGTAAGCCTGCGGATCGGTACGCGCCTTGTAGCCGCGCGAGGCCGCCCAGGCGCAATGCCCGTCATAGGCCGGGATATAGCGCTGCGGATTGGCCAGGAAGGCCTCGCGATTGGCCTCGCTGGCGAAATGCCAGACGGCGCCATTATACGCGGCGCTGATATCGGCCAGACCCATCTGCGGGGTCTCGGCAGTGTGGTAGGAAACGACATCGAAACCGCTCACCGCCCGGCCCTCCCGGTCGACATATTGCTCGCCGGCAAAGGCCGCGCCGGCCAGCAGGAAGACCGCCAGCGCGAGATTGGCAGCGCCCAGCGACAGGCGAAGGCAGGTTTTGGCAGTCAACAGCAGGCCCATGGTCTTTCCCCTTGCGGTCGTGGCGATTAGCTTGGCCCCTGATATGCGCCCGACACCGGTCCGGTAAAAGGCACAACGCAACACGCCGGATCACACATCCGTCACCGCCCGGAGAGCCGCCATGCCCATGCCCGCCGAGGATATCGTCGCCCTGATCAAGGCCGGCATTCCCGATGCCGATGTCGAGATGGAAGACCTGGCCGGCGACAATGATCACTGGAAGGCCGTGGTCACGTCGGAAAGCTTCCGCGGCAAGCTGCGCGTCGCCCAGCACCAGATGGTCTATGCCGCACTCGGCGACAGGATGGGCGGAGAGCTGCACGCCCTCGCCCTGGAAACCCGCGTACCGGCAGGCTGAGCCGGCGTGATCGACGACCCGGCCTTCTCCCGTCTCGGCTTCGGCGTCTCCGGCCCGCACGCAGGCTGGGCCATGCCCCGCCACGCCACGGAAGACCTTGTGCACCGGGCCGTCGGCCTGGGGGTCACCCTGTTCGACACCGCGCCCTCCTACGGCAAGGGCGAGGCGGAACGCCGGCTCGGTCGCGCGCTCCGGACCGTGCCGCGCGACAAGGTCTTCGTGGCGACCAAGGCGGGGATCGGTCCGGGCGGGCGCCGTGATTTCTCCGCTGGCGCCGTGGAAATGTCGCTGCGCGCCTCGCTGGACCGGTTGTCGATGAACCATGTCGACCTTCTGCTGCTGCATGGTCCGGCCCCGGCCGAGATGAGCGACAAGCTGATCCGCCATCTCGAAGCCTTCCGCGAACGCGGCATGGTGCGCTATCTGGGCGTTTGCGGGCGCGGCGGCGAGCTCGACGCCGCCATCGATACCGGGGCGTTTCAGGCGATCATGGCGCCGGTGAACAGCGGGCTTTCCGATATCGAGACGGCCCGGCTGGAACGGGCCCGCGCGGCCGGACTGCGTGTGCTGGGTATCGAGGTGATGGCCGGCACCACGCGCCGCCGCCTGCCTCGCTCGCGCGGCGATCTTTGGTACTGGGCCCGCCAGACCAGACGCAGTCTTCTGGGTACGGCACCGGTCGTGCCGGTCAATACGCCGCAGCTGGGCCTGAAATGGGCGCTCGAAAACGGACCGGCAGATGCGCTAGTGTGCCTGACAACACGCCACGCCAATCTGGCCGAGAATGCCCGGCTGGCGGCCCTTGAAGCCCGAGCCTCCGCTTCCTAGCTGAACGGACAGATCCAACAGGGAGTCCCGCCATGACCACTGCCCAGGACGTCATCAAGTCCACGATCGAGAATAACGACGTCGTCCTGTTCATGAAGGGCACGCCGGTGTTTCCGCAATGCGGCTTTTCCTCGGTGGTGGCCCGTGTGCTGGACCATCTCCAGGTCGATTTCGAGAGCGTCAACGTGCTCGAGGACGACGGTATCCGCCAGGGTATCAAGGATTTCTCGAACTGGCCGACCATCCCGCAGCTCTACATCAAGGGCGAGTTCGTCGGCGGCTGCGACATCGTCAAGGAAATGTTCGAGACCGGCGAGTTGCAGACCTATCTGCGCGACAAGGGTCTGATCGAACCGGCCTGAGCCCTTTCAGGGCTCCGGCCAGCCTGCGTCAGCGCGCCGCGACCACGCGGCGGCCGGGTGCTGGCGGGGCGCTTTCCAGCGGATTGAGCACAACGACCTCGCCCTGTGCGGGCACGCCCAGCTCGTCGAGCGCAAACGCCAGCTGCACGCCCCAGGGCATCTCCCGGCTGCACCCGTCCGGCGTATCCCGGGACAGGCTGACCGCGTAGACGTCGCCCTCATAGCTGCCGACATCGACCGTGAAATCCGAGCGCGCGGTACAGCCGTGGCTGCCGGCATGCACAACGAGGATCTCGTTGTCGATCACCCGCCAGTGCATGACCGGTTCGAGCGACGGGTCGACCGCCGGCGCCCGGCCGAAACCGGGTACGCGCATGTCGGAAAAGCGGATGCGTGGAAGCGCCCGCATGGCGGGCATCGGGGGCAGTGACGGCAGGAATGCGGAACGCCCCTCATCGCCCGCACTCCCGGTCGTCGAACATGCCGACGCCATCACCGCCACGCCTGCGAAAACACCCCAAACTGCTTTCACTCTTGCCCCCGTCCGTGTTGCCCGACACGAATTCCGCACGACCGGCTAACTCCCCCAGCGACCGTGACGGAGATCACATGAAACCGGTTACGTCGCGAGAATCAACCCCTTGCTCCTCTCAAGCGAACCAGGTTCGCCGACTGCCCGCAGTCGTAGCAGGTCTGCCTGTCATTGCATCACCCTGTGTTCCCAACGGCAGTCGGCAATGAGCCAGCGACCGGCTAGAGTGTGATTTGCCCCATTTTTCCGACCTTTTCCGGCTCTGCTGACGCCCTTATGCTGCACATCCTGCTTCTGATCAGCGCCACCATCGCGCTGAGCATCATGCTGATCCCGCTTTCATCGCGCTTCCGGGCGCCGATCCTGCTTGTCTTCCTGGCGATCGGCATGGCGCTGGGTGAAGACGGTCCCGGCGGGATCGAGTTCGAGGACTTTGCGCTGACCTATTCGGCCGGCTCGATCTGCCTGGCCCTGATCCTCTTGTCCGGCGGGCTCGACACGCGCTGGTCGGACGTGAAGGCGGCAGCCCTGCCGGCAGGCCTGCTGGCCGGTCCCGGCGTGGTGCTGACCGCGACCTTCGTCGGGCTCGCCTACAGCCTCCTGCTGGGTGCCTCGCTGGCGGAAGGCCTGCTGTTCGGCGCGGTGGTCAGCTCCACGGATGCCGCCGCCACCTTCATGTCACTGCGCCATGGCGGGATACGGCTGCCCCAGCGGCCACGCCAGACCCTGCTCGTGGAATCCGGCGTCAACGACCCGGTCGCGATCTTCCTCACCATCAGCCTGGTGGAAATCGTCGACAGCGGCAGCGGGCTCTCGCTGAACGCCCTTGCAGGCACACTGCCTCTCCTCGCCAGCCAGCTCGGCCTGGGATTGCTGACCGGTCTTGCCGGCGGCTGGCTGGCCTCCAGCCTGCTGAGCTGGCTCAGACTGCCCGCTGGCCTTGCCTCCCCCTTCCTGCTGGCGACGGGGCTCGCAACCTTCTCGGGAACAGGACTGATCGGCGGATCGGGTTTCCTGGCGGTCTATCTCTTCGGGCTTGTCGTCGCCAATCACGGTGCCAAGCCGCCGCAACGGGCCATCCATTTTCACGAAGGCCTGTCCTGGATTGCGCAGATCTGCCTGTTCGTACTGCTCGGCCTGCTGGTAACGCCGAGCGAGCTGGGCGGAGTGGCCTTGGGCGGGCTGATCCTCGCAGGCGCGCTTATCCTGATCGCGCGGCCGCTGGCCGTCTTCGCCTGCCTTTTGCCGGCACGCATGCCATGGCGCGAACAGGCCTATATCGGCTGGATGGGCATGCGGGGATCGGTGCCGATCTTCCTGGCGATCTTTCCGGTGGTCAGCCCCGGACCGATCACACCGGTCTTCTTCGACCTCGTCTTCGTGATCGTGGTGATCTCGCTGCTCGTGCACGGGCTGACGGCCGGTGTTTCGGCACACATGCTCGGCCTGGACGGCCGGCAGGATCGCGACGGGCCGGACGCCGGCTGACACGGCAATCTCCACGCCAGGAAAAAGGCCGCCCCGGAGATCCGGAGCGGCCTGTTTTCCAGGTCGGATTTCGTCCTCTTACGAGGAGTAGAATTCGATGACCAGGTTCGGTTCCATCTGCACCGGATACGGCACTTCGGAGAATTCCGGCATGCGCACGAAGGTGGCCTTCATGGCTTTCGGATCCAGGTCGATATAGTCCGGGATATCGCGCTCGGCGCTTTCCAGGGCTTCCAGCACCAGGGCCATGGAACGCGAGCGGTCACGAACCTCGATCACGTCGCCCGGCTTGCAGCGGTAGGACGGGATGTTGGTCTTGACGCCGTTCACCTTGACGTGGCCGTGGTTCACGAACTGACGCGCAGCGAAGACGGTCGGCACGAACTTGGCGCGGTAGACGATCGCGTCCAGGCGGCTTTCCAGCAGGCCGATCAGGTTTTCCGTCGTGTTGCCCTTGCGGCGCGAAGCCTCGTCATAGGTGCGGCGGAACTGCTTCTCGGTGATGGAACCGTAATAGCCCTTCAGCTTCTGCTTGGCGCGCAGCTGCAGGCCGAAATCGGACATCTTGCCCTTGCGGCGCTGACCGTGCTGGCCCGGGCCGTAGGAACGCGAATTGACCGGAGACTTCGGACGGCCCCACAGGTTTTCACCCATGCGGCGGTCAATCTTGTATTTCTGCGAATGACGCTTCGACATGTTCTCTCTATTCGATGCGGCCCGGCGCGCTCTCCCTCATCAGCACGCGATCAAAACGGCGGTCCACGCATCGTCCCGTTGAAGTGAAACGATCCAGGGTCTGGCCCCGGCGAGGGAAGCGGGGTTTCTACCTGCGTGGGCGGGGAAGTCAATGGGGGTGGGCGGTGGGGCGGCATGCCGATCTCGATTGGCTGTGCCTGTGTAGCCGAAGGGGTTGCCGCTGGCCTCGCCCTGCATCCGTAGGAATATTCCGCCGTGCCGCCGGTCAGCGCCGAGCGTCGGCGCGAGAATGGTATCTGAAATGCGGATCGGTCTGGGAAAGCGCCCGGTGGGCGCACCAACCCATTGTTCTCTTGCCGGGACTTCGCCTCAGGGGTTCAGCCGTTTCAAGGGCGCCTTCGGCGCCGCGAAGCGGCCTTCGGCCCTTGACAGCGCTGAGCCCCTGAGGCCCGCTGGCTGGCATGAGATCAATGGATATTTGCCTCTTCAATGCATGAAGAGGCGGGAGGTAACGCGGCGAAACGCTCGGCCTCCGGCAGAAAATGTGCCTGTCCCGATTTTTACGATTTTTAATGGGCGTCAAGAGCCGGTAGTTGTTGAACCAGTCGATCACGTCCAGCGTGGCGGATTCGACGGCCTGGAAGGAGTGCCAGAGCCCTCGCATGATCTTCTCGCAAGTGACCGAGGCGTCACTCACCCCGAAACGCGTCAACGCGGCCGCCCGAACAGCACGCGCACGGCCGGCAAAACGCCGCCCGCCCGCCAGGCATCGCGCAGCATCCAGCCCCATTCGCGCAGGGCGATGACGGCGGGATTGTTCGACACGAGCGGCTTGGTCAGGCCGTAGCGGCAGGGTTCCTCCTGGCGTTCCTGTGCGAACGTGCCGAACAGGCGGTCGAAGACGATCACCACACCGCCGAAATTCCTGTCGATATAGGCGGGATTGGACGCGTGGTGGACCCGGTGGTGCGAGGGCGTGTTGAACACCCATTCCAGCGGCCCCAGCCGCCCCACCGCTTCGGTATGCAGCAGGAATTGATATTTCAGGTTCAGCGCGAGAAGCGTTGCCACGACCAGCGGATGGAACCCGCCCAGCACCAGCGGCAGGAAGACGATCCAGCCGCCCGAAAAGGCCTTGGTCCAGCCCAGCCGCACGGCAGCCAGCAGGGTGAGTTCGTTGGGCGAATGGTGCACGGCATGGGTCGCCCACATCCAGCGGATCGTGTGGCTCCAGCGATGCATCCAGTAGTAGGCAAACTCGACGAGGACGAAACCCGCAACCCAGGTGCGCCAGTCGTCCACCGGCCATCGCACCGGCGCGGCCTGCCAGACGGCGAAATAGGCGGTGCCGATGATCAGCGCGCCCAGGAGGGCCGAGACGACGGCATCGCCGAGGGCGACGCCGAGCGTTCCGGCGGCGGCGCGAAAGTCATAGCCGTGGCCCGACCGGATACGCCAGACCGCCTCGATCGCAGCGAACAGGAGAACGCCGAGGATGAAGAGCGGCGAGCGGAGCGTGTCGAGCATGGCGGGTCTCCCGGTCTCCGGCTCAGCGCTGACGCGCTTCGAGCGCGTCGCGCGCCATGTCGAGTTCGGCGGCGGTGACGACATCGTCGCCATTGGCATCGGCCATATCGAAACCGACCGTCGGCGCGTTCGTGAACTCATGGCGCGTCACCCGGCCGTCGCCGTCGGCGTCCATCCGCATGATCATCTCGGCCAGGCGCCGGGCGCGCGGCCGCGAGGGAAGTTCGCCGGCGGTGAAGACGCCGTCGCCATTGCGGTCGATGCGGTCGAAATTTTCCGCGCGCGCGGCTATGAACTCGCTGCGATGGACGACACCGTCATTGTTTGTGTCGGCCCGTTCGATGACGTGCGCCGCGGCGGCGGGCGTCGCCTGGCCGTGAACGCCGGCGCCGGCGGACGCGCCGGCGGCAAGAGCCACAAGGGTCTGGCGTATCATTTTTCGTTTTCCTTTTCTGGAGCGAGAAAGGCGGATCCGGCAACGGGCAAGGGACGGGGTGCGCCGCCGGATCCGTGAGACAGGCCGTGCGTCATTTCGGACAGGCGACCTGGTTTCCATAGGCGTCGTAGCAGGTGACGGTGCGCGATCCGCCGCTGCCCTGCTGATACTGGGACTGGACGTCGACGCTACCGTTCTCGTTCGAAGCGGTTGCCGAGCGGTTCAGCCCGGTCGCGGAATCTACCGTCGTCGTAGCATCGTAATTGCCGTTGGCGCCGGAGACCGAGGTGTCGCGCCGGCCGTAATAGGAGCCGTCGGCATTGCGGTTGAACTCGCCATAGGTCGAGCCTGAAGCGGTATCGGTTTCGAAATGGGCGCCGGAACGGCGATAGACCGAGCCGTCGGCTCCGACCGAGGTGCGGCTGCCGCGGCAGGCGGTGCCGGAATAGCCCGAGGCACAGCCGGCCGAACCGGCTTCGGCATTGCCCGCACCGTCGGTATAGATGCCGCGGGCGCGGACGACGCCCTGGCCCTGGCCGTTGCCGCGGGCGCGGACCGCACCGGCAGAAATGCCACCGTCCGCGTTGACGCGGGCACCGCGGGCACTGCCGCGGGCCTGGGCTTCGGCAGCGGCCGGTATTGTCGTGGCGAGAAGCAGCGTGGCCGCCAGGGCCATCGCGGTACGCTGGGTGAGTGTGTGGGTCATGATCGTCTCCTGTGCTTAAAAGACGGGCTTGCCGTCCGGGACGATCGCAGACTGACCGGCGATGTTTGCAGCAGGATGTGCCGATTATTGCGACGGAAAGGTGCTGCCGACACGGTTTGAAACACTCTGAAACAGGCGATAATGCCGCCGAAACACGGTCGATGGAGTGTATCGAGATGAGCCTGCAGCCCGTCATCGCCGTCGTCGAGGACGATGCCGAGATCCGCACCCTGGTGTGCGACTATCTCGCGCGCGAGCATTTCGACGCCCGGGCCTGCCGCGACGGCAGCGAACTCGACCGATTGATGGAAGCTTCGGACATCGACCTCGTCGTGCTCGACCTGATGATGCCGGGCGAGGACGGGTTGACGATTTGCCGCCGCATCGGCGAGACCCGCGGCACGCCCATCCTCATCCTCTCGGCCAAGGGCGAGGATATCGACCGCATCGTCGGCCTCGAAGTGGGCGCCGACGACTATATGGCCAAACCCTTCAACCCGCGCGAACTCGTCGCCCGCATCCGCGCCGTGCTGCGCCGCCGGCGCAGTATCGCCGAACCTCTATCTGCCCCGGAAGACGGGAACCGGCGCGAGATCTACCGGTTCGAAGGCTGGCAGCTTGACGCAGACGCTCATGCGCTGACCGATCCGGACGGCGAGCCGGTCCCGCTCTCGGGCGGCGAATTCTCGCTTTTGCTGGCCTTCGCCCGCCATCCGCGCCGCGTCCTCACCCGCGACCAGCTGCTCGACTGGACCCGCGGTCCCGACAGCGAGGCCTATGACCGCGCCGTGGACGTGCAACTCTCGCGCCTGCGGCGCAAGCTGGGCGACGATCCGCGCGCGCCGCGACTAATCCGTACCGTACGCGGCGACGGCTATCTTTTTACCGCCGAAGTCCGACGGGAGCGTCAGCCATGACCCTGTCGGACGGGTTCGGCTTGCGCCTCGCGGTAATCGTGCTGGCGGTTCTGCTGGCGCTGCAATTGCTAACCATCGGCGCCGGAGCGGCGATCCGGGCGCGCGAATTCGGCGAACCGGTCCAGCCCGCGCTCATCGCCCAAGCCGCGGCAGCGGTGGACCTGCTGGAGAGCCTGCCGCCGGAACGTCGCGACCAGGCGGTGCGGGCGCTCAGTTCGCCGTTTCTCGACATGCGCCTCGTCGGGCAGTTCGAGACCTCCGCGCCACCCGATGCCGAACCGCTGCCTGCCTTCCGTCCGGTGATGGCCGCCTATCGCGCCGCCATGCCCGACCGGGAAATCGCCGTCTACCGCCAACGCACCGGACCGATCCGCTCGCTCCTGTCCAATCCGCGCGGTCGCATCCTGCTGGCCGACGAGACACTGGTCGTGATCGCCCTCAACAACGGCGATGCGCTGGCGATCTCCCCCAGCCGCACCTATCGTCGCCATATGGCCGTGGCCGGTCTGGCAATGATCAGTTCCGGCCTGGGCGTCGTGCTGCTGATCGGCCTGGTCTGGGCGTCCCTGGCGACTAGCCGCCCGCTGCGCGACATGGCGCGTGCCGCCGACGCCTTCGCCGGCGATCTCGACGCCCCGCCGATGCAGGAAGCCGGTCCCGCCGCGGTGCGCGAACTGGCGAAGGCCTTCAACCGCATGCAGGCACGGCTTCGCAGCCTGGTGTCGGAACGCATGACCGTTCTCGCAGGCATCTCGCACGACCTGCGAACCTATCTCACCCGTTTGCGCATGCGGGCCGAGTTCATCGCGGATGAACCCCAGCGCGACAAGACCGTGCGCGACCTGGAGGACATGACCGAGCTTCTGGACGATACGCTTGCTCTCGCCGGCGCCCTGCAAGGCACGCAAGGCCGCGGCATGGAGCGCATCGATCTTGCCGGCCTGGTCGAGGAAATCGTCGAACTGCGTGTCGAGCAGGGCCAGCCCGTTTTCATCGATCCCACGCTGTCCAGCCGCTATTCCGCACGGGTCGAAGTGTTTGGCTCGCGGCCTTGGCTGAACAGCGCGATTGGGAATCTGATCGACAATGCCGTGCGCTACGGGAAAGCGGCCCATGTCGGCGTCCGGCAGGGCAACGGCGAGGTTGAAGTAATAGTTGAGGACGAGGGTCCCGGCGTACCCTCGGCCGAACTGGAGAAGCTTTGCGAGCCCTTCTACCGGCTCGAAACGTCGCGCTCGCGCGAAACGGGCGGTTCGGGTCTCGGCCTGGCCATCGCCAACGCCGTTGCCCAATCGCTGGGAGGCCGGCTGGAGCTCCGCAATACCGGGCATGGGCTGGAGGCACGCCTCTTGTTTCCCGTGGCTCAGCCTGAGACCTTGCGACCTGACTCCTGAGGGGCTTCTTGTAAAATGTGAACCGCCCTCGTGCCGCGCCGGGCCAGCCGGACCGATCACGATTCATCCAGGAACAGTACCGCCCAGTCCCCGCGCACCGTGAACGACGCGGATCAGCTCGATACTGTCACCGTCGACCAAGGGTCGGTAGAATATGAGATAGTTACCGTCCGCGAAAACGCGAACGCCCTTCTGCCGAAGTCCTGCCGTGCGGCCCTGTCCGGGAAAATCGGCCAGTCGCCCGAAAGTCGCGCTCAGCCGATCCAGGCGTTTCGCGACCGTGCCGTGGCGAGTCCAGTGCGATGAACCGATAGATCGACGCCAGATCCCGCGCGACCTCCGGCCGGCGCAGTATGCGTTTCACGTCTCCGGCTCTTTGCCCGCCGCCGCGATAATGCTTCCCACATCTTCAAGCGGCCCGGCCGGACCACTGTCGAGACCCTGTTGGACCAGGCTTTCGATAGCCTTCAGCCTCGCCTCGCGCTCGTCTTCCCGGTCCTCCAGCAGACGCAAGCCCGCACGCACCACTTCCGAGACGCCCTTGTAGCGGCCCGTCTGCACCATGCGGACGACAAAATCCTGCTGCTGACGAGTCATGGAAACGCTGGGATTTCGCGACATGGCCACCTCCTTGCGGGGTGTAGCCATTTTGGCTACACCCCGCAAACAGGCCGACACCTAGGCCCCTAGTCCTCCCGCACCACCCTCGCCTTGCCGCGGCCCAGGGCCAGGGCCTTTACGGCGCCGCGGAAGGTGCGCACCTCCTGCTCGGTCCAGCGGCCGCGAATGAAGGCATTGCGCAGATTCTGGACCATGAGCGGCGTCTTGGAGGGCGGATAGAAGAAGCCGGCTCTCTCGAGTTCGTATTCGAAATGCTCGAACATGCGCTCCAGGTCTTCGCGCTTGGCGATGTCCGAGACCGGCTCGAATTCCGCCGGCGGCGCTTCCTCGGCTTTCCACTCATAGGCAATCACGGCGATCGCCTGGGCGAGATTGAGCGAGGAGAAGCTGCGATCGACCGGCAGGGTGATGATGGCGTCGGCCATGGTCACCGCCTCATTGGGCAGGCCCGACTTCTCTCCGCCGAACATCACACCGACCCGTTCGCCAGCGGCGATGGCGGCCCGCATCTCGGCGGCCGCCTGGCGGGCGGTGAGAACCGGCTTCTCCATGCCGCGCGGCCGCGCTGTGGTGGCGTAGAGACGGGTAAAGTCGTGGGTCGCATCGGTCAGACGGTATTCCACGCGGGCATTGTCCAGGACCGGCGACCCCGCCGACATCGTGATCGCCTTGTCGTTCGGCCAGCCGTCGCGCGGATCGAGTACAACGAGTTCCGGCAGGCCGAAATTCCCCATCACGCGTGCGGCGGCGCCGATATTCTCGCCCAGCTGGGGCGTATGGAGGATGAAGGCGGGGGTATCAGTCATGGACTACGCGCAAATCCTGTCAGCTGGCCGTCTTCGTCGAACTCCGGCATAAGACCCGCCAAGTCCATCGCCGCACGCAGTTCGCCGGCCGGGTCGACGACGCCCTCGATCACGATCCGGCGCAATTGCCGGACCAGGTCCGCATCCGCCCCCAGGCCCGACATGGCCGCGAAGAAGAGATCGGCGCTGACCGGCTCGTCCATGTCGAGCGCGGCGGACTGCATCGCCTGCCATATCGCATAGATGTCGCCGTCCGGTGCACCGGCCGCGGCGATCAATGAGACCAGTGACCCGCAGTCGTAATACGCGCCGAAATAGCCGCGAGCCCCCGCACCGCGCAGAGGACCGTCCTGCAAGGCAGGAAGGCAATTCGTCCAGGCCTGGGCGTAGGCGGTATCGATATAAGTGTCAGGCTCTTCGGTCATGCCGGCGACCAGCGCATTTGCCATCGTGTTGGCGCCACCCTCATGGATCCAGCTGTCCGCCGTATCGCCATTGCGGGCACCGCTGGCATTCTGGAACTGGTGCGCCACCTCGTGCGCGAAAAACCAGTTGAGATAGTTGCGCAGGCGCGGCGATTCTTCGCGCATCGCCTCACCTGACGTGTCCAGCATGATCACCGACCCGGAGACGCCGCCCTTGTTGGAAAAACCCGGATTATCGTAGCCGCCAAAGGCGAAATAGAGCACGGCCCGCTCGTCGAGCGGACGCTGCCAGCGGGTTTCGTAGAGCGCGAAGATCGCCTCCATGTCCCGGTCGATGGATGCCAGCACCCAGTCCGGCAGGCCCCGGTCGATGACGCCGATATAGCTGCGCCCTTCAACGATCTCGCCATCGCCGAGATAGACGAAGCTTCCCCCGCCGAGCGACACGTCTTCGATCGCGCCCTCGCGCACGGCTCCTTCGAATACCATCCGCCGGTCCGACCGGACCCGGACCCCGAGCACGGGCTGTTCGCCGCGCCAGCGATCGAGACGGCCCTCCAGCGCCGCAGCGGCATCGGCGTCTGCCACAGGCATCAGGTCGAACTGGCCGGTGAACAGGGCGAGGCCGCCGTCGGAGAAGTCGACAAAGGGGCTGTAATCGCCCTCCGGATTGACGAAGCGCGGCTCGGCGACCAGCGAGACCTGCGATGCGGGCGCGTCGAAGACCAGCGTATCGAAACCGTTGAGACGCTCGAGACGCGCGCCCTCTCCTGCGACCTCCCAGGCGCCCACGCGATAATCGCCCGTGGACCGGCTGAAGATCATGGCGGTCTGCGGCGCCGCGAAGACATAGTCGACGTCGAACCGGCCATCGGCCCGCTCGGAAACCGTTGCGGTCACACCGGTGCCCTCGATCAGGGCCGCGCTGTCCATCATCGCACCGCCCGCCCCGTCACAGGCTGAAGCGATCATGGCGAGCGCCAGTGCAAACCCGATCCGAATGACTGTCATTATACGTCCCCATGCCGATACGCCCCCCGGCGCCAATGGCAGTTAACAATGTTCGTGGCAGGAGCGAAAGTTACGGCCGCGGACAGGCGCGCGCTTTTTCAGGCCGGGCCTTCCTTGACTCAATGACCGATGCTAGAGAGCGCGCAAATTATCTCGTGCGCCCGCGGGCGCACGGTCCCGTACGTCCGAAAAGAAAGCAGAACACCCATGGCGAAGATCAAAGTCGATACCCCGGTCGTCGAGCTCGACGGCGACGAGATGACCCGCATCATCTGGCAGATGATCAAGGACAAGCTGATCCTGCCCTATCTCGACATTGATCTGAAATACTACGACCTCTCGGTCACCAAGCGTGACGAGACGGACGACCAGATCACCATCGATGCCGCCAACGCGATCAAGGAATACGGTGTCGGCGTGAAATGCGCCACGATCACACCGGACGAAGCCCGCGTCGAGGAATTCGGCCTGAAGAAGATGTGGCGCTCGCCGAACGGCACGATCCGTAACATCCTCGGCGGCGTTGTCTTCCGCGAGCCGATCGTGATTTCCAACATCCCGCGTCTGGTTCCCGGCTGGCAGCAGCCGATGGTCATCGGCCGCCACGCTTTCGGCGACCAGTACAAGGCGACCGACTTCCTGGTTCCCGGCAAGGGCCGCCTGACGATGACCTTCACACCGGAAGACGGCGGTGAGCCGGTCGAATACGAGGTGTTCAACTTCCCGGGCGCCGGCGTCGCGATGGGCATGTACAATCTGGACGAGTCGATCCGCGACTTCGCGCGCGCCTCGTTCAATTACGGCCTGCAGCGCGGCTGGCCGGTCTACCTGTCGACCAAGAACACCATCCTCAAGGCCTATGACGGCCGCTTCAAGGACCTGTTCCAGGAAATCTTCGACGCCGAATTCAAGGACGCCTTCCAGTCCAAGGGCATCTCCTACGAGCACCGCCTGATCGACGATATGGTCGCCGCGGCGATGAAGTGGTCCGGCGGCTTTGTGTGGGCCTGCAAGAATTATGACGGCGACGTGCAATCCGACACCGTCGCCCAGGGCTTCGGCTCGCTCGGCCTGATGACGTCGGTGCTGATGTCGCCGGACGGCAAGACGGTGGAAGCAGAAGCCGCGCACGGCACCGTCACCCGCCACTACCGCCAGCACCAGCGCGGCGAGCAGACCTCGACCAACTCCATCGCCTCCATCTTCGCCTGGACGCAGGGCCTGACCCATCGCGGCCGCATGGACGGCAATGAAGATCTGCAGAAATTCGCCAAGACGCTGGAAGACACGATCATCAAGACCGTCGAGGCCGGCTACATGACCAAGGACCTCGCACTTCTGGTCGGCGAGCAGCAGGGCTGGCTGTCCACCGAGGGCTTCCTGGACAAGGTCGACGAGAACTTCCAGAAGGCCATGGCCAACTGGGGCTGATCCTTCGATCGGACGAACCTCAAGAGGGGCGGAGCCGGCGGCTTCGCCCTTTTTTGTGTCCTCCCCTTGACGGGTGCGGTCTCAAACGACACCACTGGGCCGTGCAAGGGACCAGGATGACAAGCGACCTGACCGGCGTCTGGTTCGGCGAGTACGGCTATCCGCTCGGCGAAGCGCCTGTGACGTTCATCGCCAGTATCGACGATCGCGGCGGCCTGCTGACCGGCCGGACCGACGAGCCCAACACGTTCGCAATGCCCGGCGCAGCGCGTCTGTTTGCCCATGTCCAGGGCGCCTGCAGGGACGGGATCGTCTCCCTCACCAAGACGTATGACGGTACGGGCGGCGCCATTCATTCCGTGGCCTATACGGGCGAATTGAGTGCCGATGGCAACATGATCGCCGGCATATGGCGGACGCGCGGATGGTCCGGCCGCTTCTCCATGTCGCGCCCTGTTGTTCCCGCGGCAGAATTCGACGAAGCGCTGGAAACCGTCGACGAGTAACGCGCGACCTTGATTTTGAGCGCCCAGCGCCGATACTCGGAAAGTTGTCATAAAGGACAGCCCGCTGCCGGGCACGGGGACGCAGGGTGAATTTCAGCATCGACTTCGAAGCCGAGAACGGTCTGTGCGTCTACCGCATATCCGGAAAGCTCGCGCCCGACGAACTCCTGTCCGTGTTCGCCATGGCCCGGATCCAGCCCGGCTGGTCGGACGATTATGACTTCCTGACCATTCTCGATCATGTCTCGCTGAGCGATATCCGGGCCGATTCCGTGACCCGCATGATGGACACCATGCGCGAGAATGACGATGCCAGACCGTCGCACAAGCGCCGCGCCGCCATTGTCTGCAACGACCCGTTTTCCAAGGCCACGCTGACCTATTGGGAGCTGGCCAGCCGCAACAGGCTGACCACCGAGGAACGTGTCTTCCAGCACGAAACGCAGGCCCGGGCCTGGCTCGCCGCCGCCCGCACCATGAGCAATGCAGCGAATTAGAGCGGCAGTTTCAGCGGGTTTCGCATGACATAGATCCAGCCGATGCGGGACGGATTGTCCACCGCCGGCGTAACGGTCATCAGGAAATCACTCGCGCCCCCGTCGAGAATACCGATCGCCGGACGGCCGTTCATCCAGACCAGATCCGGCACCCGGTCCGGCGGTTTTCGCGTCGCCAGGGCGTGCATGACCTGCGCGGTCTCTGCCGCCCCCATGAGCGGACGCAGGGCTGCGCGCGCCTTGCCGCCGCCATCGCTGATCGCGACGACGTCCTCGGACAGAAGCGCCGCAATCTGCCGGATATCGCCCCTGGCATAGGCCGTCATGATGCCCGCCAGCAATTCCATGATGGCCTCCGGCGCGCTTCCCGGGCGTGCCGGGCCCCCGCGCGTCTTGCGCCGGGCTCGCGAGACCAGCTGGCGGCAGGCCGCCTCGGTGGTATCCAGAACCCCGGCCAGGGCCTCGTAGCCGGTGTCGAAGGCCTCGTGGAGAATGAAGGCCGCACGCTCGCGCGGTGTCAGGGCCTCCATCGCCCACAGAAGGGCGAGTTCGGCCTGCTGCGCCGTCTCGATGCGCGCCAGCAGATCGTCTGCAGGGTCATGCAGCCAGGGTTCGGGCAGCCAGGGACCGGTATAGGCCTCCCGGCGCACCCGCGCCTTGCGCAGGGCATCGATCGCCAGCCGTGTGGTGGCAGCGGTCAGCCAGGCCTGGGGATTGGCGACCTCGCCGGTATCGGCACGGTCCCAGCGCAGCCAGACATCCTGAACCACATCCTCGGCGGCCGCCCGTTCGCCCAGCATGCGATAGGCAATCGAGATCAGGCGCGGACGTTCGGCCTGGAAGGCCAACAGGTCGGTTTGAAGAGCGGTCATGCGGCTGCCACTGTTTCGGTCTGGCCGGCCACGTCAAGCCTCTGGCAGGCCGCGCCGAAGGCCGTCAGCGTCTTCATCGTCGGATAGGTCCGCGAGACCACGACCGCCAGCGCGAGTTCCGACAACGCTGCCTCGCCGTACCGTTTGACGATCTCGTCGCGCATCGCCATGGCCTCTGCTTCACCAGCCAGGACCGCGGCCGTATAGCTGAATCCGAGCGCGGACACCGGATCGGCCCGCCCGAAGTCCCGCCGGATAAGCGCGCGAACCGTTTCCGGCTCGGCACCGTCGGCACAGACCTTGTCGATCGTGATCTGTGCGCAAGGCCCGCAATCCTCGTGCAGCGATGCGGCCAGCGAGGCACCATGAAGCAGCGCGGGCGGAGCCTGCCTGGAAAGACCGGAGAGGCCCTGCAAGGCTGTCAGGAAGCGCACGCTGTCCGGCACCGTATCGACAGCCGGTGCAGATAGGCCGCATCGTAGGACCACTGCGCCTCGAAACGCCGCAGCCCCGCATGCACCAGGCGCGGCATGCCTGTACCCAGCCCCGCAAGCGGCACCCGCAGCGCAAGAACGACAAGAACCAGCGCCGGCAGGATCACCCCGCCGGTCTCGACCACCCAGGCGGCGCCCGACACCGCGCCGTGCATGGCGAGGCCTGCCGTGTGGAAAGCGGCATGCAGGACCGGCCAGGCCAGCCCGGCCAGGATCAGGCTGCGCTGGCGCAGCCAGACGCCGGCCGCCATCGCCCCGGCGGAGACCAGAAAGGCAAATCCGATATCGACGATGAAATGCATGTTGTATCCGCCGGTCGCACTGACACCCGCCGTGCCGTCGAAAAAGCCCTGCGGATCCGCGATCATTCTGACGCCATTGAGCAAATAGAAGACGGCACCGAGATAGAGAAGACTGCGCTGGATCATCTGGAACTCCCTTGCTTTCGGGTTCCAGACGGACGGATGGCCTTCTTTGTGACAGTCCGGCCCTGAAAATTCCGGCTTCAAGCCCCGGCCGCGTCCGTTTTCAGCCGCGCATTGGCCCGATTTCCGCGCCACCCTCGCATCAGGGACAGACGATCAAGGGGATTTTCATGCGATATGGCCGCCTTGCCGTTGCCGCGATCGGTGCGACGGTGCTCGCCGCTTATCTGGGCAACGCATCCTGGCTGGCGCCGGAACCGGACCAGCCCTACTTCATTTCCCATCGCGGGGTGCATCAGACATTCGACCCGACCGGCGTCGGACCGCAGGACTGCACGGCCACGCGCATCGCCCCGGTCACGCACACCTTCATCGAAAACACCCTCCCCGCGATTGGCGCCGCATTCGACGCCGGCGCAGAGATCGTCGAGATCGATATCCACCCCACCACAGACAACGAGTTTGCCGTCTTTCACGACTGGACACTGGATTGCCGCACTGACGGCACCGGCATCACCCGGGAGCACAGCATGGCGGAAATCCGCTCGCTGGATGCGGGCTGGGGTTATACGGCGGATGACGGCGCGACCTACCCGCTTCGCGGTACCGGCATCGGCCTCATCCCGTCGCTCGGCGAGGTTCTCGATGCCTTTCCGGGACGCCGTTTCGTGATCAATATCAAGAGCAACGACCCGCAGGAGGCCGAACGCCTCGCGGCTTATCTGGATGCGCGGAACATCGACCCCGAACGCCTGATCGTCGTGGGAGCGCCCGCACCCCTGACCCGCCTCGCTGAATTGCGGCCGGGCATTCGCCAGCTGTCCCGGCGCGGACTGAAGGATTGTGCCCTGCGCTATCTGCTGACGGGGTGGAGCGGCTTTGTCCCGCAGGCCTGCCGGAACACCGTGCTGATACTGCCGAAGAATTATGCGCGCCTCGCCTGGGGCTGGCCCCGGCGGCTCGAACAGCGCATGGCGGATGCCAACACGCTTGTCTGGGTGATGGGCGATCTGGACCGGGCGACGATGAACTCCACCGGCATCGATACGCTGGATGCTCTCGATGCGTTGCCGGACGGCTATTCGGGCGGCATCTGGACCAACCGGATCGAGCGCGTGAATCCGTCCGCCCTGGGTCGGCAGGAAGTCCGCTAGCCGGCTCCGCCGGTGCGTTTCATGGTCACGAAGGTTTCCGCCTCGATGCGCCAGGCGGTGCCGTCATGGCGCCATTTGGCGAAGTAGCGGCCGGAATAGCGCACCGACATCCCGTCCATCGACCAGCTGCCCCGCCAGCGGCCGGTTTCGGCGGCCAGCAATCCATCCTCGCTGATCTCGATGCGGGCCGGTGCGCGGACATAGGCGATGTCCGGCATGCTGGCGAACACTGCTTCCCAGGCGTCCAGCTGGGCCTGGCGGCCGGTGATCAGCTGGGCCTCGTCGCCTGGCACCAGCATCGCCTCCTCGCTCAGCACGTCAGCGATCGCAGGCATGTCGCGCGCGTCGAGCGCGGTGTTGAAGGCCTCCCGCGCCGCCGCGACCTGCCGCGCCAGCGCCTTGTCGCCGGTCAACTGGACATCGCGGGACGCGGATGGTCTGGCCTTGCGGGACATCAGCCGGCCAGCGCCGTGCGAATGGCATCCAGCCCGGCCGCGGCACTGGCGCCATCCGGACCGCCGGCCTGGGCGAAGTCGGCCCGGCCGCCCCCGCCCTTGCCGCCGACAGCACCGGCCCCGGCGCGCACCAGCTCGACCGCGCTGAACTGTCCGGTAAGATCATCGGTGACGCCGACCGCCAGAGCCGCCTTGCCCTCATTGACGCCGATGAAGGCGGCCACGCCCGAACCCATCGAGGCCTTCGCCTCGTCGATCAGGCCGCGCAGATCCTTGCCACCCACGCCCTCGACCACGCGGCCGATGAATTTGGTGCCGGCGATCTCTTCCGGACCGGCCGGCGCGGCGCCGCTGCCGCCGCCCATGGCAAGCTGTTTCTTGGCTTCGGCGAGCTGGCGTTCCAGCTTCTTGCGCTCTTCCATCAGGGAGGTGACGCGCGCGGCCAGATCGGCCGGTGTGACCTTCAGCGCATCGGCCGCAGCCCGGCCGAAACCGATCTGCTCGTCGACATAGCGGCGGGCGCCCTCGCCGGTCATCGCCTCGATCCGGCGTACGCCCGACGAGACGGCACTTTCCGACACGATCTTGAACAGGGCGATATCGCCGGTGCGGTCGACATGGGTACCGCCACACAATTCAACCGAATAGGCCGTGTCGGCATCGGCCAGGGCACGGCCCATGGTGAGCACACGCACCTTGTCGCCATACTTCTCGCCGAACAGGGCCAGCGCGCCGGCTTCGATGGCCGCATCCGGGCTCATCTCGCGGGTCGACACGGCAACATTCTGGCGGATCACGGCATTCACCTGCGCCTCGATCGCCGCAATCTCCTCGGCTGTCACCGACTTGTTGTGGCTGAAGTCGAAGCGAAGCCGGTCCGGACCGACATAGGAGCCCTTCTGGGTCACGTGCGGTCCGAGCACGTCGCGCAGGGCAGCGTGCAGCAGGTGCGTGGCCGAGTGGTTCGCCTTGGTCGACACGCGGCGCGGCGCATCGACCGAGAGACGCGCCGTGTCACCGGCCTTGATCGCGCCCTTCTCCAGAACGCCGATATGGGCATGCAGATCGCCGGCGCGCTTTTGCGTGTCCTCCACCCGGAACACGGCACCGTTCCCGAACAGGATGACGCCGGTATCGCCGCACTGGCCGCCGCTTTCGCCATAGAAGGGCGTGCGATCGAAGACGAGTTCCGCGGTCTCACCGTCCGCCAGGCTGCCGGCCTCGGCCCCGCCGGAGACGATGGCGGCGAGGCGGCCCTCGCCTTCGGTGCCGTCATAGCCGAGAAATTGCGTTGCCCCGGCTGTGTCGTGCACGCCGAACCAGACGGCCTCGGGCGCCGCATCGCCGGAGGAGAACTTGCTGGCGCGGGCATCCGCGCGCTGCTTGTCCATCGCCTTGTCGAAACCGGCCTCGTCGACCGTCATACCCTTGGCGCGAAGCGCATCCTGGGTGAGATCGAGCGGGAAGCCGTAGGTGTCATAGAGCTTGAACGCCGTCTCGCCGGGCAGCACACCGCCCTCGCCCAGACCTTCGGTGGCCTCTTCAAGCAGGGACAGGCCGCGGCCGAGGGTGCGCTGGAAACGCTCTTCCTCGACTTTCAGCGTGTCTTCGAGCAGCGCCTGGGCGCGGCCGAGTTCGGGATAGGCATCGCCCATCTCGGCCTTGAGAGCCGGCACCAGCTTCCACATCACCGGTTCGGTCGCGCCCAGCAGGTGGGCGTGGCGCATGGCGCGGCGCATGATCCGGCGCAACACATAGCCGCGCCCCTCATTCGACGGCGACACGCCATCAGCCATCATGAAACAGGTCGAGCGCAGATGGTCCGCGATGACCCGGTGGCTTGCCAGGGCATCGCCCTGCGCCTTCACACCGAGCACGTCTTCACCGGCGTGGATCAGATTGGCGAACAGGTCGACATCGTAATTATTGTGCTTACCCTGCAGGATCGCCGCGATCCGCTCCAGCCCCATGCCGGTGTCGATGGACGGCTTGGGCAGGTCGATCCGGGTGTCGGCATCGATCTGCTCGAACTGCATGAAGACGAGGTTCCAGATCTCGATGAAGCGGTCGCCATCCTCGTCGGGCGAGCCGGGCGGGCCGCCCGGAATGTCCTCGCCATGGTCGAAGAAGATCTCCGAACACGGACCGCACGGACCGGTATCGCCCATGGACCAGAAATTGTCGGAGGTGGAGATGCCGATGATCTTCTCGTCCGGCAGGCCGGCAATCTTGCGCCACAGCGCCCGGGCCTCGTCATCCTCGGAGAAGACCGTGACGAGAAGCTTGTCCTTGGGCAGGGCGAATTCCTTCGTCACCAGCTCCCAGGCATGGCTGATCGCGCGCTCCTTGAAATAGTCGCCGAAGGAAAAATTCCCCAGCATCTCGAAGAAGGTGTGGTGGCGCGCCGTATAGCCGACATTGTCGAGGTCATTATGCTTGCCGCCGGCGCGCACGCATTTCTGCGACGAGGTCGCGCGCGGAATGGCGCGCTTTTCCTTGCCGGTGAACACATTCTTGAACGGCACCATGCCCGCATTGACAAAGAGCAGGGTCGGGTCGTCCTGCGGCACCAGCGGAGCCGATTGCACCACTTCGTGATCGTGGCTCGCGAAATAGTCGAGGAAGGTGGCACGGATGTCGCGCAGGCTGGCCATGGATTACGGTCCGTCGTGTTGCGGGCGCGGGCGAGACCATGATGGTCGCAAACCCGCCGATTTTTCTGGATATCATATAGAAACGGGTGCCCGGCCTAGCCAAGCACCCGTTTACAATCAAGCTGCGATTGCCGGAGCGGTGTGTCGCCGGCGCCTGTTCCGCGCCGGCGCTTGCCGTTCTCCGGCCCTTTTCAACCAGCCAGACTGTCAACCCGCCGGCGCCGGAGACAATCAACAAAGACCGGCTTGCGCCTCATCCTTCCGCCAGTCCGGAACGATCAACCGGCTGCGACCTCGTCGTCCGCATCGGGACCGGTGAGCATCTCGTTGGCGATCAGGCCGGCATTGGCCCGCACCTTCTTTTCGATCTCGTCGGAGATATCCGGGTTGTCGAGCAGGAACTGGCGCGCATTCTCGCGGCCCTGACCGATGCGTTCGGAATTGTAGGAGTACCAGGACCCCGACTTCTCGATCACATCGCCCTTGACGCCGAGGTCCAGCAGCTCGCCCATCTTCGAGATGCCTTCGCCATAGAGGATGTCGAACTCGACCTCGCGGAAGGGCGGCGCAACCTTGTTCTTGACCACCTTGACGCGGGTCTGGTTGCCGATCACCTCATCGCGGTTCTTGATCGCACCGATGCGGCGGATATCGAGACGGACGGACGAGTAGAATTTCAGCGCATTACCGCCGGTCGTGGTTTCCGGAGACCCGAACATCACGCCGATCTTCATGCGGATCTGGTTGATGAAAATCACCAGGCATTTCGACTTGGAAATCGAGCCCGTCAGCTTGCGCAGCGCCTGGCTCATCAGGCGCGCCTGCAGACCCGGCAGACTGTCGCCCATCTCGCCTTCCAGTTCGGCGCGTGGCGTGAGTGCCGCCACGGAGTCGATCACGAGGACGTCGACAGCACCGGAGCGCACCAGCGTATCCGCGATCTCGAGCGCCTGTTCGCCGGCGTCCGGCTGGGACACCAGAAGCTCGCTGACATCAACGCCCAGCTTGCCGGCATAGACCGGGTCGAGCGCGTGTTCGGCATCGACGAAAGCGGCGACGCCGCCGGCCTTCTGGGCCTCGGCGACGGTGTGCAGGGCGAGCGTGGTCTTGCCCGAGCTTTCCGGACCGTAGATCTCGATGATCCGGCCTTTCGGCAGGCCGCCGATGCCCAGGGCAATGTCGAGCCCCAGCGAACCGGTGGAAATCGCTTCGATATCCATCGAGGGACGCTGGCCGAGCTTCATCACGGAGCCCTTGCCGAAGGCCTTGTCGATCTGGCTCAGCGCCGCCTCGATGGCCTTCTGCTTGTCGGTGTTTTTGTCGTCCTTCACGAGTCGAATCGCGCCCTTGCTCATAGCCTTCATCCCTTATTTCACGCCCCCGGGGTGCGGGCAACCGATGTCAGGCGTACCAGTTTTGTTCCGGGAACACAAGTGGAACATTTATGGTTAACAAAACGGAACAAACGGGTACATTCCGATTGCACAACGGCGCATTCGCGCTACAGTCCGGGATCATGGGACGTCCGTTTCTGTCAGTGGCGAAGGCGGTGCTGGCCGTCATTGCCGGGCTCATTCTCGTTCAGTGCGCGCCGGACCGGCAGGGTCTGGACGACACCTCTCTGGCCGATGTCCAGGCCCGGGGCGAGCTCGTCGTGCTCACCCTGGAGGGACCGACCAGTTTCGAACCCGGTGGCGAGACGCCGGCCGGCTACGAGGTCGAGCTGGCGCAGGCCTTCGCGGATAGTCTGGGGGTTGCCGCCCGGTTCGAACCGCGGCGCGATATCGACAGCCTGTTCGACAGCCTGGACGCCGGCGAAGGCCATATCGCCGCCGCCAATCTCACTGTCACGCCGGCACGGCGCACACGGGTCTCGTTCGGCCCGGCCTACAAGTCTGTCACCGAGCAGCTGATCTGCCGGCGCGGCGGGCGCGAGCCGACCACGCCGGACGCTCTGCCGGGCACCACGATCCGCGTGCTGGCAGGATCGAGTTACGAGGAAACGCTGGAAACCCTGGCGCGGCAGCAGCCGGGGGTGCGCTGGAGCGCGCGAACCGCCGGTTCGGCCATGCCGCTCCTGGAAGGCGTTGATCGCGGCACATTCGACTGTACCGTCTCGGACAGCCATCTCGCGGACTTCGCGCGCCGGCGGCATCCCGAACTGGATGTCGCCATGACGCTGACCGAGGAACGCCCGCTCGCCTGGGCCCATACGGGCCGTATCGAAGGCCTGGACCAGGCGATGGCGGACTGGTTCGCCTCGGCGCACGAAACCGGCCTGCTCGCCGATCTGGACGAACGCTGGTTCGGCCGTTTCGGCGCTTTCGACTATGTCGATGTGGCGCGCTTCGTACGCCGTGTGCAGAGCCGTCTGCCGCAATACCGCCCGGCCTTCGAACGGGCCGCCGCAGACCTGCCCTTCGACTGGGAGCTGTTGGCGGCGCAGGCCTATCAGGAATCCCACTGGGATCCCGATGCCGTCAGTGCGACGGGCGTGCGCGGCCTGATGATGCTGACCCTGTCGACCGCGCGCCGGGTGGGCATCGAGGACCGCAACGACCCCGAGCAGAGCATCGCCGGCGGCACGGCCTGTCTCGCCGATCTCTATGAGCGCGTGCCGGACGGGGTGACGGGCGAGGACCGGATCTGGTTCGCCCTCGCCGCCTACAATGTCGGCATGGGGCACATGTATGATGCGCGGGCCCTCGCCGAACGCCTCGGGCGCGACAAGAACTCCTGGGACGACCTTGCCCGCACCCTCCCCCTGCTCTCGGACCCGCGCTATTACGAGACATTGCGCCATGGCTATGCCCGCGGCCACGAACCGGTGCGCTATGTGGAGAAGGTGCGGGAATACCGGGCCCTGCTGGACGCCCAAGGCATCTAGGTTACGACACTATTCCACCGCCGGTGCCGGCGGCACATCCGGCAGGTAGTCGAGCGGATCGGCCAGTGTCAGCCAGGGCGAGGCCGCCACCAGATCGCGCAGGATCGCCGCATGCCCCTGGCCGACGATCATGAGAACGCGTTCGTCCTCTCGTCCCTCCAGCTCGTAGAGCAGATTCTGCAGCATCAGGATGTTGCGCGTGTACCAGTTGCCCACCGTATAGGCGCCAGCGGGACTGCCATCGGGCTCCCAGCGGCGGATCTGGTAGGCGAGATAGAAATCCAGGTTGGCGTCGAGCGCCGCGTCGGTATTCATCCAGGCCAGCACTTCCCCGACGGTATGCGCCGCCTGCCGCGCCTCGGTCTCGGCCGTGAAGCCGCGCCCGAGCGCATTGGTCGCCGCCTCGACAGCGGCGAGGTGCGGATCCGGCTCCGATCCCGCCAGCTGCTGGTAGGCGAGCAGCAGGTCCTCATAGGCCATGAAACGATGATCGGCATCGATCGGCGCAACCCGGTCCAGCCCCATGCGATCCGCCATGCGGAAGCCGATCTGCTGGCGTTCATTGACTGACAGCTCGGCCTCGCCCGCCCGCCAGGCGGCGTAGCCCTCATTGATGGGAGATGACCGGCCGGCCTCCACGGCGACCATGGTCGGCGCGAAAACGGCAAGACCGTCAAGCAGGTCTGCGATCTCGGCCTGGCGGCGCTCCGACAGCATGTCATCAGCACGCGCATTGTACTGGTCCCGCCCCGGATTGGAGAAATGATACGTCCCCAGGATCAGCACTTCGGCGACCGGTTCGGGCCGCGGTGGCGTCTGGGCAGGTGTTGCGGACGTGGCGGCTGCAAGCGTGATCGCGGCCATGATGACTGTTCGCAGCATGAGTAGCTCCCTCTCGTCTCGAACAGGAGATGCCCGGGGGCGAGCAAACAGATGCAACGGAACTCCACCGGTCCCGCGCCCGTTGCATGGGCACAAGCCGGCACAGAGCTCGCACGATGTCCCCGACTGCCCAACGCTATCTGAAGTTTGCTGCGATGATCCTCACCTCCATGGTGGTGATGTTCGCGATCAAGTATCTCAACACCTACACGGCCGACCACGTGCATTTCTCGCGCACACGCTTCTTCATGACCTTCATGATGGGCGCGGCCATGGCCGTGGTGATGCTGTCCTTCATGCTGTCCATGTACCGCAGCTCACGGATCAATCTGGCTATCTATACCGGTAGTGTGGTGGTGTTTCTCGCCGCGCTCTGGCTCACACGAAGCCAGACCACGATCCACGACGAAGCCTGGATGCGGGCCATGATCCCGCACCACTCGATCGCCATTCTCACCTCCGAACGTGCCGAAATATCCGATGTCCGCGTCCGCGAGCTGGCCGACGGCATCATCGAGGCCCAGCGGCGCGAGATCGACGAGATGCACTGGCTGCTCGAGGACATCGCCGCCAATGGCGAAGCGCAAACGGCCGCGGAAGCGGCTGAACGTCCGGTGCCGGAATTCTCGGCCGGCAACGGGCCGTCATGAACCCAACGCCCGCAACGGAAAGGCCCCGCAATGCCACAGAGAGATCCCGGCCCCTCGGTCAAGGATGACGACCTCTACGAAAAACTCCGCGACGAGGGCATGAGCAAGGAGAAGGCCGCGCGTATCGCCAATGCAAAAGCGGCCGGCGACCGGCCGATGCAGGCCGGCGGCAAGTCGCCGCCCTACGAGGAGTGGACCAAGGAGGAGCTTTACGAACGTGCGCAGGAGATCGGCATCGAAGGCCGCTCCGGCATGGACAAGGCAGCGCTGATCGATGCCCTGCGCAACCACTAGAAATAGAGGAGGTGTGTCATGACCCGCCCCATCACGATTGCCGGCATTTCCGGCAGCCTGCGGCAGGATTCCTTCAACACGGCGGCCCTGCAGGCCGCGGCCGAACTGGCCCCGGACAAGGTGACAGTGAACCTGCTCACACTGCACGATATCGAACCGTTCAGCGAGGACACCGAGGCCGGAGGCTGGCCGGACGGCGTTGCCGCGCTGCGCGAGAAGATCGCCCCGGCAGACGGGGTGCTGTTCGCGACGCCGGAATACAACTACTCGATCCCGGGCGTCCTGAAGAACGCCATCGACTGGCTGTCGCGCCCGACCGGCGAGGGCCCGATCACCGGCAAGCCCGCCGCGATCATCGGCGCCTCGCCCAGCCCCTTCGGCACCGCCCGCGCCCAGGCGCATCTGCGCCAGGTCGTGTTCTACAATGCCATGCCGCTGCTGCCCTATGACGAAGTGCTGGTGATGAAGGCCGGCAGCAAGATCGAGGACGGCCGCCTCGTCGACGAGGAAAGCCGCGATTTCGTCAAGGAATTGATGGCCGACTTCGCCGACTGGGTGCGCCTGCACACGGAGAGGAAGGCGGCTTAGGGGCCGGGGCAGCACAGGCGGCCGCTATCTGCCGACAATTCTGTAGCGACCGCGTGAGACAAATTCCAGCCAGCCATTATCACGCAAGACCTGTAGCTGCTGGCGAATTTTCTCTTTCACGTGGCGGTTGTTGGGATAGATCGCCTGGAGTTCACCCGCGAACCCATAGGCATCGTCCGTCGTGAACTCCTGACGCTCCAACGCATCCACGCAGCGCATGACGTTAACGAGCCATCCCCGCGACGCTTCATTCTTGTCCGCTAAAAAAAGGCTGCGCCGCCAACGGGATATAACCTCGTCCTGCGGAAGCGGATGCCCGTCTTCGACAATCGGTATGCGCCCTGCTTTGGGGACGCGGTCGTACAGGATATTGCAGCCAACCCAGCCGGCACGCCGTGCATTGGGACCGAGCGGCCTTCGCTTTTCGATGATTGACCCAGCCCCCTGATCCGGGCCGTTCGTTAGTAGAGTCTGTTCGCCTTTCTTTCCTGTTTGGGTTCTGGGTTCAAGGCCCGGTGAGCGGAGCCCC
>MDTG01135000.1_pt1 | contig 114949 bp, 99 predicted proteins | sample 811421 | NCBI WGS metagenome assembly MDTG01 (sample SAMN05326645, study PRJNA326480) | marine metagenome | isolation source: seawater | place: Pacific Ocean: South East | collected 2011
CCCAGTCGTCCATCCACAGACCCGGCATAAAGTGGAAGGTCATCCCCGGTTCGAGTTCCGTGGTGTCCTCGGGCCGCAGACTGATGGTGTGCTCGCCCCAGTCCGGCGGGTAGCTGAGCCCGACCGAGTAGCCGCAGCGCGCGCCGCGCTCGATCCCGGCGCGCTCGAGCGGCACCGCCAGCGCGTTGGCGATGTCACAGGCCCGGTTGCCGGCCTGCGCCCAGTGGATGCCGGCCTCGAGCCCTTCGAGCAGCGCCTCTTCGGCCCGCTTCATGTGGTCGGGCATCTCGCCAAGGAACACCGTCCGGCAGAACGGCACGTGGTAGCGGCGGTAGCAGCCGGCGGTCTCGAGAAAGGTCGCCTCGCCGCTCTGGAAGGGGCGCCCGTCCCATGTCAGGTGCGGCGCACTCGCATCCGAGCCCGACGGCAGCATCGGCACGATGGCGGGATAGTCGCCCCAGTGACCGTCGGCCCCCGAGATGGCGTCGCGGTAGATCTCGGAGACGAGGTCGTTCTTGGCCATGCCCGGCTCGATGCGCTCGATGAAGCCGTCGACGATCTTTTCCGAAATCCGCGCCGCGCGGCGCATGAAATCGATCTCGAGCTCGGATTTCACCCGGCGCTGCCAGTTCACGAGGTTGGTCGCATCGCGGAACTCGGCATCGGGGAGCATGTTCGTCAGCTCTTCATGTGCCTTGGCCGAATAGTAGAAGTTCTCCTTTTCCACGCCCACCACGCCATTTTCCAGCCCGAGCGCATGGATATGCTGCGACAGGTCCTGCATCGGGTGGATCCGCGAGCTCTGGATGAAGCGGTCGGGGTAGCCGAAGACGTGGTCGTCGGGCATCCAGACGGTCAGCAGCGCGCCGTTCGCGTCCATCCGGCGGCCCCACCAGAGCGGATCGGAATCGAAGGTGATGAGAACGCCCTGGTGAACGTAGAACGACCAGCCATCGTAGCCGGTCAGCCAGTTCATGTTCGACGGGTTCGTCACGTAGAGAAGGTCGATGCCCTGTTGGTGCATCTCGTATCTCACAAGCTCGAGTCTCCGGCGATATTCCTGCTCCGGGAACGCGGTGAGCTTGTTGCGCATGGGGGACCTCCTGACAATTCGTCCCGGATCACACGACCGGGTGTCCTTCCGCGATACCTTGGTTTCAGGGCGATTTCGAGCCACGGAATGCGGTCCCGGGGCGTGCGGCCCGCAAGGGTGCCCGAAGTGCCGCATCGCTGGGCGGATCGTGGCCGGGCAGGGAAGGGGAAACGCGCCATGCGCGTGGTGCAATTCAGGTCTGCGATACTGACCATTGTTCTGCGTCGCAGCAATGGGTAATTCTATCAGCAAGACGCCAGCAGGCGTTGCAGGATTTCTTGGGGTTCTCTCCTCCTCCCTGGACCCCGGGAATTTGCGGCGACCCTCTCTCCTCCTCCCTGGGGGTCGCCGCTCCCCCTCCTCCTCCTTTAAAGATACTCATGTCGGGTTTACCCTGATCCGCAGAGCCGTATGTCGCCCTCGCGGCACGATCCGTCACCGGAGACCCTCATGGAGATGCTGTTCGAACGCCTTGCCCGCTCGCGCTTCCGGTCGCGGTTCCGCCTGGGCATGAAAGAACGGGATTATCTCGACACGAAGGGCCGGGCGGTCATCGAATCGCATGCCACGGATTTCGTCCGCCAGCGGCTCGCGCCCGCGCAGCCGAAAAACGACGGGCGCCAGACGCCCATGCGAGGGCACCCGGCCTTTGTCGCGCAGCATGCCACGGCCACCTGTTGCCGGTCCTGCCTTGCCAAGTGGGGCACGGGCTGCCCGCCGGGCGCGCCCTGACCGAGGCCGAGCAGGCCCGGGTCGTGGGCGTGATGATGGAATGGATCGACCGGCAGACCGGAGACAGGCGCTAGCGCTCAGCCGGCCCAGGCCTCGGGCACGGTCTCGAGCCCGAAGGCGCGGTCCATGTGCGGCAGGTCGTAGGGGCTGAGCAGCACCGTCTGCGTGCTCGCGGCCAGCCGGCGCGCGCTTGGGGTAAATCCCGCCGTGGCCAGCACCCCCGCCGCTGCAAGACCGTAGTGGCTGCGACCGGCGACGGCTTCCTGGATGGCCTTGTTTCCGACGGGCGAATTGTAGCGCTTGACCTGCAGCCCCACGACCAGCGCGCCGCGCCGGGCGACGATGTCGATGCCCTGGTCGTAGCCGCGTTTGGTGACATCGGCCTCCCAGCCGAAGCGGCGCAGCTGCTCGGCACACCAATGCTCGAATTCCGCCGGGTCCGACGGGTAGCCATCGGCGTCGAACCCGCCCGCGCGGGCATCGGCCTCGACCCGCTCGATCTCGGCGAGCACGAAGTCGATGGCCGCCGCCTCGACACGCCACGGATTGAACGACAGCTCGATGCTGTCGAGGAACTCGCGCACGCACTCCTCGCGCTCGTCCGCCTCGATCCGGCCATAGTCGTTCTTGCGCACCGCAAGCCGGAGATTCTTCGACAGCGCGCCCGAGTGGGTGCGCACGTATCGCGCAAGCTCGCGCTTCTTGCCGGCCGACAGCGTGAGCCCGAAGAGCCGTGCCGCCGCGAACAGGACGACAAGGTAGGTCACGACGATCGCCGGAAGGGCAATGGCCGCGGCGGTGAACGTATCGAGAGTGTAGAAGGCGTAGCCCGCCGCCCCCAGCGCGGCGACCGTGATGAGGCCCAACGCGGGCTCGTGGTCTTTTTTCATTGCTCGTGCGCCTTGGTCATTGGTTTTTCGCCCATCTTACGACGGGCGGAACATTTCGGCAACACGCAACCTGAACATCGGCGCCTAAGAGCCTATGCGTGCAAGATAACTCCGGATCTATCGGCGCACGGGGATGGCTGGATGTGACCGGGCCGGCGCGGGGCTTGCGCGGCAGCGTGCCAAGCGGTTCGATGGCAGGCATGGTCGTTGTTTCACTCACCTCGATTCCGCCGCGCTTCGCGACGCTCGGCCCGACGCTCGAGTCGCTGCTGGCGCAGCGCCCGGCGCCGGACGAGGTGCTGCTTTGCCTGCCGCGGCACTATCGCCGCTTTCCGGAGCCGGTCGTTCCGCCGCCGCTGCCCGCCGGGGTGCGCCTTGTCCGATCGGAGGACGACCCCGGGCCGGTGCTGAAGCTCCTTCCGGCGCTGCGCGAGGTCGGAGGCGCCGGCCACGACCTTGTCGTCTGTGACGACGACTGGCTTTACGGGCCGGGCTGGCTGGCGGCGCTGCTCGGGGCGCGCCGGCCGGGTGTCGCCGTGGCGGGATCGTCCTTCCCCGTGCGCCGGCTGAAACGGCAGGGGCCGCCGATCGCGCAAGGCTTCGCGGGGCTTCTGCTGAACGCCGGGATGTTCGACGAGGCGCTCTTCCATCCGCCGCCCGAAGCGTGGTCGGTCGATGACGTCTGGATCTCGGGCCAGCTTGCGCGCCGGGGCGTCCCGCTTGTCGAGGCGCCCGCTGCCCGCCGGGCGATCACGCCACGCTCGGCACTGGATGCGCTGCAGGATGCCGCCCTCGACGGTCTCAATAGAGCCGCGGCCAACCGGGCCTGCGCCGACTGGCTGCACGACCGGCACGGGATCTGGCCGCCGCTGGAACGGCGCTAGGGAGCCACGCCAGCCGTGGCCGGTGACGGGGCCGCAGGCAACGCGGCTCCGCCGACCACAAAGGCCTCAGCCGAGATGCGTCCGGAACCACTCGAGGGTGCGGCTCCACGCGAGTTCGGCGGCCTCTTCGTCGTAGCGCGGGGTCGAGTCGTTGTGGAACCCGTGGTTCGCGCCCTCGTAGATGTAGGCCTCGTAGGTCTTGCCGTTGGCGTCGAGCGCCTCCTTGTAGGCGGGCCATCCGGCGTTCACCCGCTCGTCGAGCTCACCATAATGCAGCAGGATGGGGGCCTCGATCTTCGGCACATCCTCGGCCGCCGGCTGACGCCCGTAGAAGGGCACCGCGGCGCCAAGCTCGGGGTAGGCCACCGCCGCCGCATTCGCGACACCGCCACCGTAGCAGAAGCCGGTGATGCCGACCTTGCCGGTGACCTCTTCCTGCGCCATCAGATACTCGATGGCCGCAAAGAAATCGTTCATCAGCTTCTCGCCGTCGACCTGCCGCTGCAGCTCGCGCCCCTCCTCGTCGTTGCCGGGATAGCCGCCCATCGGCGTCAGCCCGTCCGGGGCCATGGCGATGAACCCGGCCTTGGCAAGCCGCCGCGCCACGTCGCGGATGTAGGGGTTGAGGCCACGGTTCTCGTGCACCACGACCACGCCCGGTGCGCTTTCGACCCCGGCGGGGCGCACGTAGTAGGCGCGCATCTCGCCGTGACCGTTGGGCGAGGGATAGGTGATCCACTCGGCCTTGATGTCGGGATCGTTGAAGCTCACCTGCTCGGCCAGCGCGTAGTCGGGCGACATCATCCCCAGCACGGCGGTCGCGGTGATCCCTGCGGCGGTATACTTGCCGGCGCGTTCGAGAAACTCGCGGCGCGAGATGATCCCGTGCGCGTAGAAGTCGTAGAGCTCGAGCAGCTCGGGCGCGAAATCCCGGGCGGTCATGCGGGGTTGCTGGGTCATGGTGAATCCTCCCTCGTGGTCATGCCCGGCGGGTCATTCCGCCGGGACCGGCCCGCCCTCCTGGCCGGGCTTGCCCTTGTGCTTCGACGGCCAGAGGCCCTCGATCAGCAGGTAGATGACCGGGGTGACGAAGAGCGTCAGCACGAACGCGAGCGCCAGCCCCCCGGTGATGACCATGCCGATGGCGATGCGGCTTTCGGCGCCCGCGCCGGTCGCGGTGGCGAGCGGCACCGCGCCGAGGATGGTCGCCACCGTCGTCATCGTCACCGGCCGCAGCCGCGTCACCGCGCCCTCGATGGCAGCCTCGCGCAGGGCCATCCCTTCCTCGCGCAGCTGGTTCGAGAACTCGACCATCAGGATGCCGTTCTTGGCCATCAGCCCGACCAGCAGCACGAGCCCGATCTGGCTGAAGATGTTGACGCTCTGCCCGGTCAGCCAGAGCGTCAGCACCGCGCCGGCCAGCCCCAGCGGCACCGTCAGCAGGATGGTGAGCGGCGTGCGGAAACTTTCGAACTGCGCCGCAAGCACGAGGAAGACGATGGCCAGCGCCATGCCGAAGACCATCGCCATGTCGCCCGAACTGCGCTCGAAATCCGCCGCCTGGCCGTCCCAGACCATCGTCGCGCCCGGCGGCAGCCCGGCGACGATCGTCTCGACCCGCGCCATGACCTCGGCCAGGTTGGCGCCGGCGGTCATGTCGGCTTCGACCTCGACCGAATGCACCCGGTCCTGCCGCTCGATGGCCGGGACCGAGGCGGCGGTCTGCACCTCGGCAAAGGCGGAAAGCGGGATCAGGTCGCCGCGATCGTTGCGCAGCAGGATCGACAGCAGGTCCTCGGGCGCGTCGCGGTCCTCGGGCGCGGCCTGCAGGACGACCGGGTATTGCCGCCCGTCGCGGCTGAACTCGCCCACGGTGCGCGAGGCGACCAGCACCTGAAGCGTGGACGAGACGGTTTCAGCGTCGAGCCCGAGATCCTGCGCCCGCAGCCGGTCGACGGTGATCGTCGCGCCGGGCTGGTTCGCGGCATAGCCGACCTCGACACCCTCAAGCGCCGGGTCGTCTTCGAGTTGCGGGGCGATCTCATGCGCCCATTCCGCCGCGCGCTCGATGTCCGGCCCGCCCAGCATGAACTGCAGGCCGCCGCGTCCGCCTCCGATGCCGAGCCCGCCCGAGGGCCGCATCCATGTCTGCACGTCGGTGATCTCCGCCAGCGGTCCGCGCATCCGCGCCATCGCCTCGGAAACGCTCACGTCGCGGGCATCCCAGGGGGCGAGGTTGACGAAGAGCATGGCGCGGCGCAGCTCGCCCCACATGCCCACGATGGTGGTGATGTTGGTCACCACGCCCTCGTCGCGCAGCGGCTCGAGCGCCGCCTCGACCTCGCGCGCGGCCTGGTCCGTGACCGCGAGCGAACTGCCCTGCGGCGCGGTGACGTAGATCCGGAACTGGCCGCGATCCTCGCGCGGCGTCACCTCCTGCGGCAGCACGAGGTAGATCGCCACGCAGGCCGCCACCGCGAAGGCCGCCGCCCCGAGCAGCAGCTCGGGCAGCTTCATCACGGCGGTCAGGCCGCGCCGGTAGCCGCCCTCGACCCAGCCGATCACCCGGTCGACACCACGGGTAAGGAGGTTGGGACGGTTGTCCGAGGGCATCAGCTTCGAGGCCAGCACCGGCGACAGCGTCAGCGCGGTGAGCCCCGACACGGTGACCGCCACGGCCAGCACGATGCCGAACTCGCCGAAGATCTGGCCGATCTCGCCATCCATGAAGCTCACCGGAAGGAACACGGCGATCAGCACGGCGGTGGTGGCGATCACCGCGAAATTCACCTGGTTCGCGCCGGCCTTCGCCGCCTCGGCACGCGACGCGCCCCGCGCGCGGTGGCGCTGGATGTTCTCGAGCACCACGATGGCGTCGTCGACGACAAGGCCGATGGCAAGGATCATGGCGAAGAGCGTGATGATGTTGATCGAGAAGCCGAGCAGCAGCATCGCCATCGCCGCCCCGAGGATCGACACCGGGATCGTCACGATCGGCACGAGGCTCAGGCGCGCCGAGCCGAGGAACAGGAAGATCACCGCCGTCACCAGCAGCACCGCCTCGACGAAGACGTCGCGCACCTCGTCGAGCGTGGTCTGGATGAAGGTCGCCTCGTCGGTGGTCACTTCGAGGCGCATGCCCTCGGGCAGGGTGGGCCGGATGGCCTCGATCTCGGCGCGCACGGCGCGGCTGATCTCGACGGTGTTGGCCTGTGCCTGCGGTTGGATGCCCATGCCGAGACCCGTCGCGCCATCCGAGCGGAAGAGGCTCTCGGAGCCCTCGGGCGCCTCCTCGATCCGGGCCACGTCGCCAAGCCGCAGCGGCCGCGCGCCGTCGTCGCGGATCGCCAGCTGCGCAAATTCCTCGGCCCCCGTGAACCGCGTGCGCGCGAGCAGCTGCAACTGCCGCGCGCCGGTCTCGATCTCGCCGGCGGGCAGCTCGACGTTGTTGGCCTGCAACGCCGAGGTGATGTCGCCGGTGGTGACGCCGTGCGCCGCCATCAGTCCGGCGTCGAGCCAGATGCGCATGGCCGGCGCGCGTTCTCCGTAGATCGCGGCGTTCGCCACGCCGGGCAGCCGGGCGAGCCGGTCGGCGACGTAACGGCTGGCGTAGTCCGACAGCTCCAGCGCGCTCATCCGGTCGGAGGAGAGCGACAGGCGGACCACCGGGTCGCCCTCGCTGTCGTTCTTGCGCACCCGGGGCGCGTCGGCTCCCTCGGGCAGGTCGCGGGCGGCGCGGTCGATGGCGGTCCGCACGTCGTTGGTGGCGCTGTCGATGTCCACCGAAGGATCGAAGACGAGCACGGTGCGCGAACCGCCGCGCTCGCTTTCGGTCGACATGCTCTGAAGTCCCGAAATGCCGGCAAGCCCGCCCTCGATCACCGCCGCGACCTGGTTGTCGACGACGTCCGGCGCGGCCCCGGTATAGCTGACGCTGACGGTCACCTCGGCGGTCTCCACCTGCGGCAGCTCGCGCACGGGCAGGCGCGTGAGCGCCACCGCACCGATGAGCACGATCAGCAGGTTCAGCACGGTGGCCAGCACCGGACGCCTGACAGAGAGGTCGGGCAGGGTCATTGCGAGGGCGCCTCGAGCCGAGCCTGCTCCGCGGCGAGCACCTCGACATCCGCCCCGTCCGAGACATTCGCGAGGTTGGTCACGATCACCGCGTCGCCCGGCTGCACCGGGCCCGAGACCTCGATCATGCCGGCCGCCATGCGCCCGGTGGTCACGCTGACGCGACGGGCGGTGCCGGCCTCGGCGATGTGGATATAGCTGTCATCCCCCGCGACGCTCAGCGCCCGCTCGGGCACGGCCGTCGCCTGCCGCTCGTCGAGCACAAGGGCCGCCCGCAGGAACATCCCCGCCGTCAGCGCCCGGTCGTCGTTGGGCACCCGCGCGCGCATGGCGATGGCGCGGGTGGTCTCGTCGACACGGGTGTCGATGGCGCTGATCTCGCCAATGAACCGCCGGTCCGGCCAGGCGGCCGAGGTCAGCTCGACGAGCTGGCCACGCGCGAGCCGGGAAAGGTAGCGTTCGGGCACCGAGAAGGCGACGTCGATCACCGACAGGTCGTCCAGCGTCGTGACCTCGGTCGCGGTGTCGACGAGCTCGCCGCGCGCAACATCGGTGAAGCCCACCACCCCGGCGAAGGGCGCGGTGAGCGTGCGGTCGCGCAGGGCGGTCTCGGCCAGCGCGTGCTCGGCCTCGGCCCGCATCATGTCGGCGCGCGCGGCCTCGAGGTTGGCCTCGGTGACGCTGCCGCTGCGCGACAGCGCCTGCAGCCGGTCATGGGCCGCGCGGGTCTGGGTCAGGGTCGCCTCGGTCGCGGTCAGGCGGGCGCGGGCCTCGGCATCGTCGAGCCGCAGGAGCACGTCTCCCTCGGAGACACGCGCGCCGGGGTCGATGGCGACCTCGGTGACGCGGCCTGCCGCCGGTGGATGCAGCATCACCGATTCACGTGCCCGCGCCGTGCCGACCGCCTCGACGGTTTCGGCAAAGCGCATGGTCTGCGCCGCCTCGGTGCGCACCTGCAACGGGCCGCGCTCGGGCCGTCCGCCGCCACTGTCCTGCGTGGCGGCGAGCATGTCGCTGGTATAGACGAAGCCGCCGAACCCGGCTCCGGCCAACAGCAGCAGACCGATCAGGACGCGCAACGCTCGCATCACATCAGGACTCCTTGCAAACAGAATTGGCCGCCGGAGGGCTCCCCGGCGCACCATCCGAAGGATGGAGCGGTTCCGGGCTCAAGGAAACCTAACTTATCGTGTGCCGGAAACAGGGCGCTTTCGCGTGGCGCCGGCCTTGTCTGCCTAACTTTCATGCGTTCCCTACAAGGCCACGGGTCTGGGCGGGCGATCCGTGAAGCAGGGCAGCGGCCCCTATTTCCGACGATACCACCAGGAATCTGCAGTGAAGGTCTTGCAAACCCTGCGCAATGGTCACATCCCGCTCATCAGCCGGTCGCCGCGCCGCCCCGCCGCGGGGAGGCCGCAGGCGCCATGCCGCATTCGCCATCGCCCGGAGGCCCGCGCCGCAGCAGGCGCGACACGGGGACAGCAGCGCGAGCTACCGCCAGCGCATCACGGAGGACAGACATGAGATCCGAACGCGCGCGGCTGGCATCGGCGCCCGCCACATCTCCCTGCAGACTCACGGGCAGAGGTCACGCCCGGACCGCGCCCGGCGAAGGCCACGACCTCGGCACTCCCTCGGTGACCGCGGAAGCGCGGGTCGGGCTGGCGCGCGGCATGTCGCCCTCTGGGCTGCGGAACACGACGGGCCACGACCAAGACCGGGCGGCTTACCGCGCCCGCCTCGCCGCAGGGTGCATCAATCCCCGGCCAAATTACCATTCAGCGACTGGGGCCGTGCGATGAGGTGGCTGGCGCTCTGGCTCATGCTGCCGCTTACCGCCACCGCGCAGCCCTCGAACGAGCCGCTCGGTCCGTCGGTGCTCGACACCGGCTCGACCATGGTGCGGACCGAACGCTTCACGCTGCCGGCGGAGGCGGGTGCGGAGCACGAAATCGGGGTTCTGATCCCGCGCCGCGAGGCCCCCGCCGAGGGGTTCCCGGTGGTCTTTGCCCTCGACGGGCAGGCGGTACTGGAACTGTTGACCGACGAAGCTCTCACCGCTTTGCCGGCCCTGCCGGTGATCGTGACGCTGGGCTACGAGACCGACCGGCGCTTCGCGAGCGAGGAGCGGGCGCGCGACTATACGCCGCCGTCCGCCGATGGCCGCCCGGTGGAGGACCCGCGCGGCCGGCCCGGCGGCGGGGCGGCCGCCTATCTCGGGCTGCTCGAGACGGAGGTCATTCCCCGGGTCCGGACGCTGGCGCCGGTCGACATGGACCGCAGCACGCTCTGGGGCCACAGCTACGGGGGTCTCTTCGTGCTGTATGCCGCGAGCCGACCCGAGACGCCCTTCACGCAATATGTCGCTGCTAGCCCATCGCTCTGGTGGGACAACGGCAGCTTCCTCGCCCGGCTCGAAACGCAGGTTGATCGCTGGCCCGGCAGACCGCTGACCATCCACAAGGGGGAGCTGGAGCGCGCACGCGCCTCGCACCCCGACACGCCAGATGCGCAGAGACTGGCGCAGATGCGGACGGCCCTGCCCGAAGATGCGCTGGAAGGGTTTGTCTCGACTCTCGCGGCGGCCGGGGTTGCGGTGGACTACGAGGTCTTTCCCGGCCTCAGCCACGGCGAAACCTTCCGCCGGTCCATCCGCTTCCTTCTCGAAGGCATGGACGGTGCAAAGCGCTCGCGTCACTGAGGCTGGCCGTCTTCGCGGCGCCACTGCGCAAGCCTCGCCCCGCGCCACCTGCACGCCGGCGCCGCCCGTTCGGAGACCACCGTCATTCCGGCAACGACCGAGAGCATGGCGGATGGGGGCGCCACCACGAGCTGGAGGTGAAATCCGTCGCCGGGTGGTGATCGGCGCTGCCCACGGGACCGAGGGCCGCCATGTCGCGGCCCTCTCCAACCGAAGCAAGCTGCCGGGACGGCGCAGCAGCGGCAACCTAGAACGCGTCGTCGTAGGCGAAGAGCGCCGGCGAGCCGCCGGTGTGCAGGAAGACGACCGGCCCCCGCAAGGCGCCGTCGCGGGCAAGGCTGACGAGCCCGGCCATGGCCTTGCCGCTGTAGACCGGGTCGAGGAAGATGCCCTCGAGCCGGGCCACCATCGTCACCGCCTCGTGCATCGCCTCGGTCGGCTGGCCGTAGCCGGCCCCGACGAAACCGTCGTCGACCGTGATCTTGCGGTCGAGCGCCTCGGTAAACCCGTGGGTGTCCACCGCCTCGGCGACGATCCCGCGCACCTTGTCCGACAGCTCCTGTTCCGACGACGATACGGACACGCCGAGCACCGGGGTCGCGGTGCCGAGCACCAGCCCGGCCTGTGTCCCGCCGGAGCCCGACGCCATCACGATCTGCGTGGCCTCCACGCCCGCCGAGACGAGCTGCGCGTCGAGCTCCTGCGCCGCCTGCCGGTAGCCGAGGGCGCCGGTCACGTTGGAGCCGCCGACCGGAATGACGAAGACCTTGCGCCCCTTCGCCTCCAGCTCGCGCACCGTGGTCTCGATCACCGCGGCGGGGTCTTCGCCATGCGGCACCCGGCGGATGTCCGAGCCAACGAGCCGATCGAGCACGAGATTGCCGCCGCTGGCATAGGTGGCGGTGCGCCCCTGCACCGCTTCCGCCAGCACGAGGACCGAAGACAGGCCCAGCCGCGCGGCGGCGGCGGCGGTCTGCCGGGCATGGTTCGACTGCAGCGCTCCGGAGGTCAGCACGGTGTCGGCGCGCGCGCGGATCGCCTCGAGCATCAGGTACTCGAGCTTGCGCACCTTGTTGCCGCCCATCGCGAAACCGGTCAGGTCGTCGCGCTTCATCCAGATCTCGAGCCCGAGCGCGTCGGACAGCCGCTCGAGCCGCTCGAGCGGGGTCGGCAACTGGGCGAGGCTGAGCCTCGTCTGCGATTGGTCGATCTGGTCTTTCATTGGAATTCTACCTTCTTGGTTTGATCTCGGGGCAGCTCGGCAACCGGGGTCTCGGGGTCGCGTTTCAGCAGATCGAGCGCGCAGATGTAGCCCATTGTCATATGCGGGCCGACGGTGGTGCCCGCGCCGATCGACCGGGTTCCGATCGGGTTCGCCATGGCGTTCCCGGCAGCGTAGAGGCCGGGGATGGGCACGTCCTGCTCGGTCAGCACGCGGCCGAACTCGTCGGTGCGCGGGCCGCCCTTCGTGCCGAGGATCGACCGGTTGGCCGGCATCGCGAAATAGGGGCCCTTGCCGATCCCGCCGAGTGCGGCGTTCTTCTCCCCGTCCTTCCAGTTGCCCGAGCGGAAGCGCTCCCACATCGGCTCGCCGCGATGGAAATCCTCGTCGCGGTTTCGGGCGCAGAAACCGTTGAAGCGCGCGACCTCGGCTTCGAGTGCCTTCGGATCGAGACCGATCCTGGCAGCCAGCGCTGCGATGGTCGGGGCGCTGCGCATCCACCCGCGCGACCGCAGCGCGTAGTAGGTGAACGGCAGCGACCGGAAGAGAAAGCGGCGGTCGCAGATCAGCCAGGCCGGAAGGTTCTCGGGGCGGCCGTCGGGAGTCTTGCGGTTCAGCGCGGCGCCGAGATTGTAGTCGTATTCGCTGACGAAGCGTTTCGCGTGGGCGTTGACGATGATCCCGTGCGGGCCGACATGCCAGGCGACGGGCATGCCGTGCGCGCGACCCTCGTAGCGCGTGGGAAGGGCTGGGTGCACATTGGCTTCCCCCATGGCGTCGAGCGCAGCCCCCGCCGAGAGCGCCAGCGAGACCGCGTCGCCCGAATTCGTATCGGGCGAGCAGAGCCAGTCGGTCTCGCCGGGGAAATGCTCGGCGTAAAGCTCGCGGTTCCATTCGAAACCGCCGGTGGCAAGCACCACGCCGCGGTCGGCCAGCAATTCGGTGCCGTCGGCCAGACTCACGCCCGTAACCCGGCCCTCATCGCGCAGCAGCCCGGTCACCGAGGTGCCGAGGCGGATGTCCACGCCGTGTTTCTCGGCGCCCCCGATCAGCCCGGCCATCAGCGCGCTGCCCTGTCCGCCGATGTTGCCGAGCCAGCGCTTGAGAAGCGTCGGGCCCATGCTGAACAGCGTGCGGACCGGCCGGCCCCACGGGTTGGGCGAGAACATGTCGTGGTAGGTGAAGAGATGCGGCAGGGTCGAGCCGCGCATCTTGTCGGCGAACCGCCCCGCGACGGCACGCGGCAGCGCCAGCGGCGAGAGCATCCGGCCGCGGGGCAGGGCCCCGTCGACATCCACCGGGTCGGGCTCGGGTGTGAGTGCGAACCGCAGCTCGGTTTCCTGCTCCACCATGCGAAGCATCGGCCCGGATTGGGTGCAGAGCTCGCGCCAATGGGCGGTGAACCGGTTGGCCTGCTCGTTGCCGAGCGCGTTGCGCATGTAATCAAGCGCGATCTCTGGGCTGTCCTCGATGCCCTCGGCGGCCGCGAGATGGTTCGCCGGGGCCCAGATGCCGGCCCCGGACATGGCGCTGGTGCCGCCGATCAACGCGCTCTTTTCGAGCAGCACGACCCTTGCGCCGCCGCGTGCCGCGGCCAGTGCGCAGGTCATGCCGGCGACACCGGAGCCGAGGACGACGACGTCACAACGCCCGGCGAATGATGAGTTTCTGCTCATTCCTGCATTTTCCTGTCATGTTTCGCGGTGCCCGCCGCGGAGTGCATTGCGTAGCGTCAACCTTGGCTGCACGGTCGGGCCGCGCTGTCCGCGCCGGTGCGCGCGACACGTCATGCCGAAGTCACGACGATGAACTCCCCCACACTGAAAACCGCCTTTACCTACGCCGACCTCGACGAAGAGAAGCTCGGCCTGATTTCCGCCTTCATGGCCGTGTGCGACAACGGCAGCTTCGCCGCCGCCGCCGAGATGCTGCGGCTCACGCCGTCGACGGTCAGTCGCAAGATCATGCGGCTCGAGAACCGCCTCGGGGTCCGGCTGCTGAACCGCACCACGCGCCGGGTGAACCTGACCGAGGCCGGGGCGATCTATCTCCGGTCCTGTCGCGCGGTGACCGAGCTTCTGGTCGCCGCCGAGGCCGAGGTGTCCTCGCTGTCGGTCTCGCCGCACGGCCTTGTCAGGGTCACCGTCCCCGTCGCCTTCGGCCAGCGCCACATCGCGCCGCTGTTGTCGGAGTTCCTGCAGGTCTACACGCGGATCGAGATAGAGGCCGCGTTCAACGACCGGTTCGTCGACATGATCGCCGAGAACTTCGACGTCTCCATTCGCATCGGAAACCTCCCCGACAGCTCGCTGGTCGCGAAGAAACTCGCATCTAACCAGCGACTTCTGGTCGCCTCGCCGAAATACCTCGAGCAATACGGGGCGCCGCGGCGACCCGCCGATCTCGCAGATCACGACTGCATCCGCTACCTGCTCTACCGCTCCTCCGGCAACATCTGGCGCTTCGGCCACCGCAAGGGCGAGCGGCCCGAGGAAGCGGTGAACGTGCAGGGCTCGTTCCGCTGCGACAACTCCGAAAGCGTGCAGACCTTTGCCCTGCAGGGGCTGGGGATCGGCATCGTGGCGGACTACATCTGCCACGATGCCCTCAAGCGCGGCGACCTGGTCCGGCTGCTGCCCGACTGGACCGTGCTGCCCGAAAGCGGGATCTATGCCTGCTGGCCCGGAAACCGGATGCTGGTGCCGAAGGTACGGCACCTGATCGACTTCCTGCACAGCCGGCTGCAGCAGGTTCCGTGGGAGGATCTGGCCTGATCGCTGCATGTCCCGCCCTCAGTAGCGCCCGGTGAAGACCGGGCGCGCGACCGAGGCGCGCACCATGTCGATCATGGTGATGAAATCGAACACCGGAAGCCCGGTCGCGGCCTGCACCGCCGCCGAGTAGGGCGGCAGGTTCGAGCATTCGATCAGGATCGCCCGGATCTTCGGGTTGGCCTCGATCATGGCGCGGGTGACCGCGACCGTCTCGGCCTCGACCGCCTCGGTATCAAGCACCCCCTCCTCGTCGAGGATGCCCCGGCGAAAGGCCGGCTGTTCCTCCATTCCGGCGACATGGACCGTGCGATTGCGCTCGGGCCACGCCATGTCGAGCACCCGCGCGGTCATGCTGCCCGCGTGGGCGCAGACGACGCCGATCTCGGCCCCGGGCGCCAGCAGGCTGGCGATGAAGGGCAGTTGCAGCATCGACGACATCATCACCGGCACGTCCACCGCCCGTGCGACGGTGTCCTGGTAGGCGAGCATGAAGCCGCAGTCCGAGGTGATCGCCTTGACGCCCTCCCGTTCGAGCTTCTGCGCCGCGGCGATCATCGCCTCGATGGCCGAGGTCTCGCCCCGCTCCACCAGCGCCTCGATGGTGACGCCGGTCACGGTCTCGTAAAGCACCGGGTAGCCGTAGGTCGAGGCGTTGCCCACGTCCCCCGGAGGGAACGGATTCCAGCATTCCATCAGCAGGATGCCGATGTCATGTCCGTAGCTCTGGCCCCCCCGGCGGGCGTGGTAGATCGGCACGGATCAGGCTCCTTCGGCGTGGGCGCTGAGATAGCGGAAGGGATCGGAGTTGAAGATCGCCCCGCCCGACACCAGCAGCGTGGCGCCCGACACGTAGGAGGCGGCATCCGACGCGAGGTAGACGGCGGCGCCGGCCACGTCGTCGGGCTGGCCGATCCGGCCCAGCGGGTAGAACTTCGCCTTGTCCGCGATGATCTCGTCCGAGGTCAGCACGTGGTCCAGAAGCGGCGTCTGGACGATACCGGGCGCGATCGAGTTGACGCGGATGCCGAAGCGGCCGAGCTCGACGGCGAGCGTGCGGGCGATGTGGGTGATCGCCATCTTCGCGGCGCCGTAGCAGCCTTCGCCGCCGGGGCAGGCGTTGAACGCGTCGAGCGAGGACATGAAGATCAGGCTGCCACCATCATCGCCCGTCTTCATTGCGCGGGCCGCGGCCTGCGCGCCGTAGACATAGGAGGTCACGTTGAGCGACCACATCTGGTCGAGCGCCTCGGCGTCGACATCGGCCCAGTCGGTCATCGCCGCGTCGATGAAGCCGCCGGCGTTGTTCACCCAGATGTCGACCTTGCCGAAGGTTTCGAGCGCGGCATCGGCCAGCGCCTCGACGGCGGCCTTCGAGGTCACGTCGGTCGAAACCGCGAGCGCCTCTCCGCCGGCATCGGTGATTTCCTTTGCGAGGCTGTCGAGATCCGCCTGGCCGCGCGACGCGAGCACCACCTTGGCGCCCTGTTCGGCATACGCGAGCGAGATGGCCCGCCCGAGGCCCTTGCCGGCGCCGGTGACCACTGCGACCTTGCCGGTAAGAGTGAAGTCCATCTTCTTTCCTTTCAGTTTAGCAGAAACGTGTTGCGATAGAGGCGCATGGCCGCGTCCATGGCATCGCGCCGCAGGGCGCGGGCCGGGTAGGGGGCGCCGGTCTCGACCGGCAGCGGCATGGGGCAGTCGCGACCCAGCGCGATGTCGGCCAGCATCCGCCCGAAGTAGCAGTTGGGCGCGATCCCCCGGCCATTGCATCCGACGGTGCCGATCAGGCCTTCCTCGGGCGAGATCAGCCGCGGCATCCCATGCGACGTGAGCCCCAGCGTGCCCTGCCAGACATGGCTCCAGTCGAGCGGCGGCAGCCCCGGCCAGAGCCGGTCGATCACGCGCTGCGCCCAGGCCTGCGGCGCGCGCGCCCCGTCCGAGAGGAACCCCAGCGAGCCGACCATCAGCCGCCGGTCCGGGTCGAAGCGGAAGAACAGCGGGATGCGGTGGGTGTCGTAGAGCGAATGCCCCTGCGGGAGGATCCGTTCGCGCGCGGCGTCGGGCAGCGGTCGGCTGGCGACGCCGAAAGCGCCGCTGGTCACCAGCGGGTCGGAGAACGCCGGATGCAGCGCCCCGGTGTAGGCGTTCGTCGACAGGATGACCTTGCCCGCGCGGACCTCGTGACCCGAGGCGGTCGTCGCGCACCACGCGGCGCCGTCACGCGCAAGCCCGGTCACGCGGCTTTCCTGGTAGAGCCGTGCCCCGGCCTCCTGTGCCGCCCACGCCAGTCCCCGGACAAAGGCGAGCGGCTGGATCGTGAAGCCGCGCCGATCGAGCATCGCGGCGGCCCAGCGGGTACTGCCGGTGAGGGCCGCGAGGTCGTCGTCTCGGGCCATCTCCACCGGTTGCCCCAGCGCCTGCCAATCGTCGCACTGGCGTTCCAGCAGCTTGGCCGAGGCGCTGTCGTGGGCGGCCCGGATCACCGGGCGGAAGTCGGCGTGGCACGCGATGCCGTGGGCCTCGATCAGTTCGCCGACCAGCGCCGGCGCGCCCCCGAGTTCGGCAAGGAAGGTCTCGGCGTGGCCGGCCCCCAGCACGGCGCGGATCTCGGCCGGTCCGAGGAACTGGCCCGGGTTGACCATGCCGGCGTTCCGTCCCGAGGCGCCCTCGCCGATCTCGCCGGCTTCCAGCAGCACCGCGTCGGCACCGTTCTGCGCCAGCCGCAGCGCCGCCGAGATGCCGTTGAAGCCGCCGCCGATCACCAGCACGTCGGCGGTGACCGGCCCGGTCAGGGTCGACGCGGCAACCGATGGGCCGGCAGTGGCATGCCACATTGACGAGGGCAGGGCCCGTTCGGCGGCCGCCAGCCGGCTGCGGTGGGCACGGGGCGGGGCACTCCTACGCATGAAGGATCTCCGCCTCGGACATTTCGCCTTGCCACAACCCGTTGCGAAGGCACGCGACGCGACGCCCGTCGCCGTGGACCTCGGCGGGGCTCGTGCTTGCGCAGTCCTCCCTGGCAAAGGGGCAGCGGGTGCGGAAGCGGCAGCCGCTCGGCGGCGACATCGGGCTCGGCAGTTCGCCCTCGAGCATGAGCGGCACCATGCCCTCTTCGCGGCCCGACAGCGTGGTCGAGATCAGCGCGCGGGTGTAGGGATGCTGCGGCGCGCTCCAGAGCTTGTCGACCGGGCCCGCCTCGACGATGCGCCCGAGATACATCACCGCGATGTCGTGGCTCACGTAGCGGATCACGTCGAGGTCATGGCTCACGAAGAGCATCGACAGGCCGCGCTCGGCCTGCAGCTCGACCAGCAGGTTCAGCACCTGTGCCTGCACCGAAACGTCGAGGGCCGAGACCGGCTCGTCGCAGATCAGCAGCTCGGGATCGAGCACCAGAGCGCGGGCGATGCCGACCCGCTGGCGCTGGCCGCCGGACAGCTGGTGCGGCAGCCGGTCGAGGAACGCGGCGGGCAGGCCCACCCGGTCGAGCACGGCGCGCGCCTTGGCGCTGCGCTCGGCGCGGGTGCCGAGCTTGTGCACATGCAGCGGTTCCTCGACGAGCTGGCGAATGGTCGAGCGCGGGTTGAGCGACCCCATCGGGTCCTGGAACACCATCTGGATGCGCCGCGCGCGGGCCAGCCGCGCCGCCTGTCCACGGCTCATCACCGCGTTCCCGTCCATCCGCAGGTTGCCGTCAGAGGGCTGCTCGAGCCCGGTGACCGCGCGGGCGAGGCTCGACTTGCCGCAGCCGGATTCTCCGACGAGGCCGAGCGTGCGGCCCTTTGGGATGTGCAGCGTGACGCCGTCCACCGCGTGAACGATGCCGCCGCGCGTGGGGTAGCTGACGCTGAGGTCGTTGATTTCGAAACGCTGCATCAGCTTGCCCTCGCGCGTGTTTCGGTAAGGCCGTCGGCATGGTGACAGGCGGTGAGCGATCCGCCGGCGGGCCGGATCGCCGGGATCTCGGCGGCGCAGAGCGCCGTGGCCCGCGGACAGCGGGGCCGGAAGGCGCAGCCGCTGGGCCGCCGCGAGGGTTGCGGAACCGTGCCGGGAATCTCGGTCAGGCGTTCGGCACCGGTTGCGATGGCGCCCCTCGGACGCGCCGACAGAAGCCCCCGCGTGTAGGGGTGCCGGGGCGCCGCGAAGATGTCCTCGGCCGCGCCGGTCTCGACGATCCGGCCGGAGTACATGACCGCCACCCGGTCGGCGATCATGCGGACCGCCGGCAGATCATGGGTGATCATCAGGATCGACAGGCCGATGTCCTTCTGAAGCTGGCGCAGCAGCTCGATGATCTGGGTCGAGATGGTGACGTCGAGCGCCGTCGTCGGCTCGTCCGCGAGCAGCAGCGACGGGTCGCCGGCAAGGGCGATGGCGATCATCACGCGCTGGCGCATGCCCCCCGAGAGCCGGTGCGGATACTCGTCGAGCCGCTTCTCGGCCTCGGGGATGCGGACGAGGTCGAGAAGCTCGACCGCACGCCGGCGTGCGGCGGCACCGCGCAGGCCCTTGTGCAGGTGGAGCGCCTCGGTGATCTGGCGGCCGACCGTCAGCACGGGATTGAGACAGCCGAGCGGGTCCTGGAAGATCATCGCGACCCTGCCGCCACGCACCTTGCGAAGCTGGCGGGGCGAGATGTCCGACAGCGACTGCGCGCCAAGGCGGATCTCGCCTCCGGTCACCCGCATCGCGTCGGGCGGCAGCAACCCGAGGATCGCCAGTGCCGAGAGCGACTTGCCGGCGCCGGATTCGCCGACGAGGGCGAGCGTCTCGCCGGCGCGGATGTCGAAGCTGACGTTCTCGATCAGCGCGGCCGGGCTCCTGTCGCGGGTCTCGATCCGGAGATCGCGCACCGTCAGCAGCGGCGCGCCGGGCTCAGCGCTTGCGGAGATGGGGGTTGAAGGCGTCATTGATCGCATCTCCAAGAAGGTTGAGGGCAAGGACGGTCATGATCACGAAGCCGCCGGGGATCAGGGCGATGTACCAGGTGGTGCGGATCGAGGGCCGCCCGAGGTTGATCATCGTGCCCCAGCTCATCACGTTCGGATCGCCAAGGCCGAGGAAGGCCAGCCCGGCCTCGGTGATGATCGCCGTCGCAACGAGCACCGAGGCGATCACGATCACCGGCGAGAGCGAATTGGGGATGACCTGCGACAGGATGATCCGCAGGTCGGTCATGCCGATGATCCGGCAGGACTGCACGAATTCGCGCTTCTTCACGCTCAGCACCTCGGCCCGCATCAGCCGGGCGACGGCGGGCCAGGACACCAGCGCGATGGCCAGCACGATGGTCCGGATCGAGGGCGCGGCGACGGCGACGATCACGATGGTGAAGAGGAACGAGGGCACGGTCTGAACCGCGTCGGTGAAGCGCATGAGGATGGCGTCGACGCGACCGCCGTAGTAGCCGGCGGCCGAGCCGACCGCGATGCCGATCACGAGCGAGATGCCCGCCGACACCAGCCCCACCAGCAGCGAGATCTGAGCGCCCCAGAACATCGCCGCCGTCATGTCGCGGCCAAGAACATCCGTTCCCATCAGCGTCGCGCCGGAGGCGGGCCAGATGTAGGGCCGCCCCACCATGGCCCAGGGGCCGAGCGGGAAGAGGATCGGCGCAAGCGCGGCCATGGCCACGATCACCAGCATCAGGATCAGCCCCGCGATCCCCTTGGGCGAGGTCAGGACACGGCGCATGAGCGGGAAGCGGGCGGGCTTCGTCGTGTCGGTCTCGGCGGCGGGCGCGGTGGTGGCGGTGTTGGGGGAAATGGTATCGGTCGAGGTCATTTGGTCAGCTCCACCCGCGGGTCGAGTTTCATGTAGATGAGGTCCACCAGCAGGTTCACGATCACGATGATGAACGAGCAGACGATCAGGATGCCCAGCAGCAGCGGGAAATTCCGGGCGAAGACGGCGTCGTAGGCCAGCCGTCCGACGCCGGGCAGGCCGAAGATGGTCTCGGTGAGGATCGCCCCGCCGAAGAGTTCCGTGATCTGCAGGCCGGCCATGGTGACCACCGGCAGCAGGGCGTTGCGCAGCGCGTGACCGAGAATGACCCGCACCTCGGAGAGCCCCTTGGCGCGGGCGGTGCGCACGTAGTCCTGCGTCATCACCTGCAGCATCGAGGCGCGGGCGAGGCGGGCATAGATGGCGATGTAGAACAGCGACAGCGACACCACCGGCAGCACCAGGTGCCGGGCCATGTCGAGCGCGGTGTCGATCAGGTTGCCTTGCGCGCCGGCGGTCGTGAGCCCGGCCAGCGGGAACCAACCGAGTTGCACGGAGAAGACGAGCATCAGCCCCAGCGCGGTCAGGAAGATCGGCGTGGCGTAGCAGGCGAGCACGATCATCGACAGGATCACGTCGACCGGCCGGTGCGCGTGGCGGGCGGCAAGCACCCCGGTCAGCGTGCCGACGAACACCGACAGGATGACCGACAGCAGCACCAGCAGCGTCGTCGCGGGCAGGCGCTGCAGCACCACGTCGAGCACCGGCTGCGAATGCGGCCAGCTGTAGCCGAGATCGCCGGTCAGCACGTTGCGGACGTAGTCGAACAGGCGCACGAGCAGCGGGTCGTCGAGACCGAAGCGCTTGCGCAGCGACGCCATCAGCTCGGCATCCATGTCACCGCCCCGGCCCGCGAGAACGTCGACGAGGTCCCCGGGCACGGCGTTGAGCAGGATGAAGTTGCCGACGATGATCAGCAGGATCACCACGGCGGATTGGATCAGCCTGTTGCGCAGGTAGTATCCCATGGGTTTGGCCTCTCGGGGGCAGAAGGGCAGGGGCCCGCGCGGGGGTCTTCCCCCGCGCGGGCAGTTCGGTGATCAGGCCTTGGGATCGAGCCAGACGTCGGCGAAGTTCGCGTAGGAGCCATGCGCGTTGATGGTGTGGTTGTGCACGCGCCTGTTGGCGACGGTCACCGACTCCACGGCCACCAGCGGCAGCACCGGCAGGTCGGTCATCGCGAGCTTCTGGAAGTCGTGGTAGAGCTTGATGCGCGCCTCTTCGTCCATCTCCGCCGAGGCGGCCTCGAGGATCGCGTCCATCTCGTCGCTCATGTAGTGCGAGCCGTTCGAGAAGCCGACGCCCTGCTGGAAGCTCTCGGACCAGAAGGTCCGGTGGGTGCCGATGGTCGGGTCCGAGCCGCCGGTCAGCAGGTTCACGGTGAACTGGAAGTCGCGGTCGGTGTAGACCCGCTTGACGAAGCCCGCGAAGTCCTCGTTGCGCACGGTGAGGGTCACGCCGATGGCGCGGAAGGCCTCGCGCAGGTAGTTGGCGGTCATGTTCTGGTATTCGCCGTAGGGCAGCGGATCGATCGTCAGCTCGAGCGTGCCACGCGGATAGCCGGCTTCTTCCAGCAGCTCGACCGCGCGCATCGGATCATAGTCGTAGGCCGGCACGTCGGTCTCGTCGTAGAGCTGGGTCAGCTGGTAGTGCAGCGGCGTGTTGGCCGCCTTGCCGTAGCCGAAGAAGACGTTGTCGGTGATCCACTGCTTGTCGATCGCACAGGCCAGCGCCTGGCGGACCCTGGGGTCGGACATCACCGGATCATCGAGGTTGAACTCGATCATCTGCACCTCGTTCTGGAACTCGTAGCCCCGGGTGGTGATGTCGAAGTTGCCGCTCTCCTCGAGGCGCGGGATGTCGGGCTTGGGCAGCAGCGACTGGTTCACAAGGTCGAACTCGCCGGACTCGAGACCGGCGGTCACCGTGGCGGGGTCCGAAACGAAGCGGAAGACCAGCGTGTCGATGTGCGGCTTGTTCTCGTCCCAGTAGTCGGGGTTCTTCTCGAGCACGAGGTTGTCGCCCGCGACGAAGGACACGAAGCGGAACGGGCCGGTGCCGACCGGCTCGAGGTTGTAGGGGTTGGTCATCGGGTCCGTGCCCTCGTAGAGGTGCGCGGGCAGGATCTGGGTCTGTTGCGCGGCCAGCGACTTGAGCATGCCCGGCGAGGGCGAGGCCATCACGAAGACGGCGGTGTGCTCGTCCGGGGTCTCGACCTCGGTCACGTCCTTGAAGATCGTGCGGCCACGGCCATGCAGGACCTTCCAGACCTCCATGCAGGTATAGGCCACGTCCTTCGAGGTGAACGGCGTGCCGTCATGCCACTTCACGCCTTGGCGCAGGTTGAAGGTGACCCGCAGCCCGTCGTCGCTGACCTCGTGGCTTTCGGCCAGCTGCGGCTGGATGTTCATGTCGAAATCGTAGGTGAAAAGGCTGTCCGAGATCTTCGCGGACACCACCTGTTCGGCGCCCGAGGTGGTCATCGCCGAGGTCAGGATCTGCGGGCTCGGCGAGATCACGAAGGTCAGCGTGCCGCCCTCGCTCTGCGGGGCCTCGATGGCCGCGACCGGGCCGGCCACGCTTGCCACGGCGATGGCCGACAGCGAGGAAAGCAGCATCTGTCTGCGCGTGAGGTTCATGGTCTTACTCCTGTTGGGGAAGGGGATCGGCCCGCTTGTCGCGGGACTGCTTGGTCGTCACCCGGCCGACCGCGAAGTTCGGTGCGGAATGGACGCGGATCTGGGGAACCTGCGAACGCCACGCCTCGACCTCGACAAGGCAGCTCTGGGCCGCAGGCCCCTGCGAGAGCGACGAGCTCGGGCGGTCGTGGGTCAGGACGTTGGGATTGCCGTGAAGGTCCAGGCAGCCGGGCTGCCCGGGAAGGAGCGGATCGTACCAGGCGCCGGTCGCCATGCGGACCACGTCGGGCCGCATGGCGGGGTCGGTGAGGACCCCCGCGAGACAGGCGCCGCGATCATTCCAGACACGCACGATGTCACCTTCCTTCAGACCCCGCTGCGCGGCGGTCGCGGGATGGATGTGCAGCGGCTCGCGCCCGAAGATCTTCGACGCGCGGCTCGTTCCCACCGGGTCGAGCTGGCCGTGCAGGCGATGCGCGGGCTGCGTGGTGAGCAGGTGCAGAGGAAAGCGGCGCACACGTGGCGAGGAGAGCGCCTCGCGGGGGGGCAGCCAGCTCGGATGCGGCGGGCAATCGTCGTAGCCGAAGCCGGCGATGGTCTCGGAAAAAAGCTCGATCCGGCCCGAAGGCGTGCGCAGCGGAAAGGCATCGGGATCGCGGCGAAATGCGGCGAACGAGGTATAGCTTTCGGCGGGCGCGGGTTTCTCGTAGAAGCCGGCCTCACGCCACGCCGCGAAATCGGGCATGTCGACACCGCGCTCCGCCGCCTTGCCGCGGGTCTGCTCGTAGAGAAAGGCGATCCACGCATCGGCGCCGCGCCCTTCGGTGAACGTCTCGGCGATGCCGAGCCGCGCCGCGAGGGCGCTGAAGATCGCGTAGTCGTCCCGTGCCTCGCCCAACGGCGCGACCGCCTTGCGCATCGCGACGAGGTAACGATCGTTCGACGAGGTCGAGATGTCATCGCGCTCGACGCCCATGGTGGCGGGCAGCACGATGTCCGCGTGCCGCGCCGTCGCGGTCCAGACGTGCTCGTGCACCACGATGGTCTCGGGCAGGGCCCAGCCCCGCAGCAGGCGGTTGATGTCCTGATGATGGTGGAACGGATTGCCGCCCGCCCAGTAGACGAGGCGCGGGGCCGGCAGCGTCAGGCGCTGACCGTTGTAATCCATGTCCCGGACCTCGCCGAGCAGGTAGTCGGTGACCCGCGCGACCGGGATGAAGTCGCCCAGCGGGTTGGACAGGGTCGGCAGGCCGGGGCTCGGCAGCCGGCTGACGGGATTGCCCATGCCGTTCATCGACCCGAACCCGAAGCCAAGTCCCTGGCCCGGCAGGCCGATCCGGCCGAGCATCGCCGCGAGCGCGATACAGCTCCAGAAGCACTGCTCGCCGAAATCGGCGCGTTGGAGGGACCAGTTCATGTTGAGAAAACAGCGACTCGAGGCCATCTCGGTGGCAAGCGACCGGATGCGCTCGGCCGGGATGTCGCAGATGCGCGCAGCCCAGTCGGCATCGAAAGCCTGCCCACCGTTGCCGTTGCGGAGGTAGTCGAGGAACCTGTCGCTCCCGCTGGTGTAGCGCGCGAGAAAGCCATGATCCGCAAGGCCCTGCCGATCGAGTTCGTGGCAGAGCGCGAGGATCATCGCGGTGTCCGTTCCCGGACGCAGCGCGATCCAGTCGTCCACCGGCTCGGCATCGCTGCGCATGGGCGAGACGTTGACGAACCGGCCGCCCTTTGCGCGGAACGCGTCGCGAAAGCCCTGTTGCACATGCGCGCCGACACCGCCGCTTTCGATCTGGCCATTGCGCGCCGGCAGACCGCCGAAGCTGACGAAGAGATCGGCGCCCTCGGCAATGGCATCCCAGCCGGTGGCCGGCCCGTAGAGCAGTTCGATGTCGCCGACGACATGCGGCAGCAGCACCATGCCCGCGCCGAAGCTGTAGTTGTCGCGCTGCTCCACCGCTCCGCCGAAGGCGTTCATGAAGCGCTTGAGCTGCGTCTTGGCGTGGTGAAACCGGCCCGCGCTGGACCACCCGTAAGATCCCGCGAAGATCGCGCCGTTGCCGTGATCCTGCTTCACCCGGCCAAGCTCGGCCGCCACGAGATCGAGCGCCATGTCCCAGTCGACCTCGACGAAAGGGTCTGCCCCGCGCCCCGGCACCACGTCTCCTGCGCGGCCCTCGAGCCAGCCTTGACGGACGGCCGGGCGTCTTACCCGCGTCGCGTGGGTGCGATACTCGGGCAGGGCGGAGATCAACTCGGAGGGGTTCTCGTCGCGCTCAAAGGGCGTGACGCGCAACGTCTGCCCGTCCGGAGCATCGGCGTGGAAGGTTCCCCAATGTGTTGAACTGATCGGCACGTCCGGTACTCGCTTCGTGGTCAGGCTTGTTGACCGGAAGCTTTCAGTTGCGCCCTGCGCGATAAAGTATCCAGTGCGCATGAGATCCGTGCGCCTCACGCACGAATGCGGGGCTCACGGCAGACTGCCCCCTTTGTCGTGGTGAAGTCTGCCTCACCGAGGTCCAGCAAGCCCCGGGAAAGATGAACGCTGTAAGGCTCGGCACGCCGCCGTGCGGATCACTTCAGCCCTATCGCTTGGAAAGATGCCGTTCATCGGTGTGAAAATCCCTGCCACGCCACGGGACACGCAGCCGCGCACAGGCTGCGGACCGGGATTCTCCGCAGGAAGGCTGCGTCGGGCAGCCAGCATTCGCCCAAATTTCCGGCGGCAGACGCCGAAACCGCACAGCTTTTAGGAATAGCCCCGCCCGAGCCGACATTTTTGCCGTCCATTTTGCCGTCCAAATGGTCAACCATTTTGTCTGCAACTAGTCAGAGGGCCATGACATCCTCCGACCAGACCTCCCCCGACATCGACGGCCCCCGCCTGACGACCTCCGAGCTCACGGGCGTTCTGCGTGACCGGATCGTGCGTGAGCAATACGTGGCGGGCCAGCGGCTTCGAGAGCGACAGCTTGCCGGAGAACTTGGCGTGTCCCGGGCCCAGGTCCGCGATGCCTTCGCGGTGCTTCTCGAGCGGCGGCTCTTGCAGCGCGAACCCCATGTCGGGGTCACCGTGGTGCGCCTCGGGGCGCAGGAGATCGAGCATGTCTACCAGGTCCGCAGCGTCGTAGAGGGACTCGCAGCACGGCTCGCCGCCCGCAATGCGCCGGAGGGCTGCTGGAACAGTCTTCGCGACAGGTTCGGCGCGCCTGCAGACCGGATGATCGCCGAAACGGATTTCGACGGCTACAGCCAGCTGCTCGACGAGACCCATCAGGGCCTGATGCTGCACGCCGCCAACCCGGTCCTGAACGAGACCATGTCGCTTCTCGCGGACCGGTCGGCCGTGCTGGCGCGGCGCTCGGTCTTCCTGCCCGGCCGGACGGATGTCGGCCTGCGGATGCACCGGGACCTGATCGAGGCGCTGATCGCCCGCGACGAAGACGCGGCCGAGCGCATCAAGCGGGCCAATCTCGCGGACGCCTGCGAACGGCTGATCCGCTTCGCCGACTACATGCGCTGAAGGACCGGGACATGACCGAAACGAACTGGAACGTGGGCATCGATGTCGGCGGCACCTTCACCGATATCGCGGCGGTAAACCTCGGCGACGGGCGCATGGAAGTGCTGAAGCTGCCCTCGACCCCCGACGCACCTGATCGCGCGATGATGGAGGGCGTGACGCGGCTCGCCGAACGCCTCGGAATCTCGCCTGCCGCCTTCGGCCGTGTCGCGCATGGGACGACGGTCGCCACCAACGCGCTGATCCAGGAGCGCGGGGCGCGGCTGGCCCTCGTCACCACACGCGGCTTCCGCGACGTCCTCGAGATCGGCCGGCAGATCCGTCCGCACATGTTCGACTTCCACACCGACAGCCCGGCGCCCCTGGTGCCCCGGGAGCGGCGCTTCGAGGTCACCGAGCGCCTGCTCTCGGACGGCTCCGTCCACGTCCCGCTGACCGAGGCGGAAATCGACCGCGTGGTCGGGGCGGTCGCGGCCTCAGGGGCCGACGCCTGCGCCGTGTGCCTTGTCCATGCCTACCGGAATCCGGAACACGAGGCGCGGATCGGCGCGGCGCTGAAACAACGGCTGCCCGGAATCTTTCTCTCTCTAAGCCACAAGGTCCATCCGGAATTCCGCGAATTCGAACGGTTTTCCACCACCGCGATCAACGGCTTCGTCCAGCCCGAGATGGCGCGCTACCTTTCGCGTCTCGAAGAGGCGCTCGCCGGCCTCGGCTCTGAGGCCAGGATCGGGATCAACCAGTCGTCGGGCGGCCTGGTGCCCATCGGGCGCGCCACGGACTTCCCCGTGCGAACGGCGCTCTCGGGCCCGGCGGCGGGCATGGTCGGGGTGCTGGAAACCCTGGGCGACAGCTCGTCGGGCAATTTCATCACCCTCGACATGGGCGGCACCTCGGCCGACGTGAGCCTGGTGCGGGACATGAAACCCGCCTTCACCACCGAACGCGAGATCGAGGGCCGCCCGGTCAAGCTCTCTTCCGTCGACATCAACGCGGTCGGGGCAGGGGGCGGCTCCATCGCCTGGATCGACACCGACGGGCTGATGAAGGTCGGGCCGCATTCGGCCGGGGCCGTGCCCGGGCCGGCCTGCTACTCCCGGGGCGGGACCGTGGCGACGGTGTCGGATGCGAACCTGTTCCTCGGCCGGCTGTCACCGGTGCTGCTGGACGGCGAGATGCACCTCGACACCGGGGCCGCGTCCCGGGTCGTGGCGGATCTTGCCGGGGCTCTCGGCCTGACGCCGGAAGAGACCGCGCTGGGGATCATCGAGATCGTCGACGCGACCATGGTGCGCGCCGTGCGACAGATCTCGGTCGAACGGGGTCTGGACCCGACGCGGTTCGATCTCGTGGCCTTCGGCGGGGCGGGCCCCCTGCACGGTGTCGCGGTGGCCCGCGCGCTCGGAATTGCCCGGGTGATCATCCCGGCGCGCCCGGGGCTGCTTTGCGCCGAAGGCCTGCTGAACGCGCCGCTGCGCGAGGACTACGTGCTGCCGCTAGGGCTGCGACTGGACGCAGACGGCATGGCCGGGCTGCGGACCGGGGCGGCGGCCCTCACCGAGCGGGCCGACCTTTGGTTCGCGCAGGAGGCCGCTCGCGGCGAGGGCCGGGTCTCTCTGATCGCCGATCTGCGCTACGTCGGGCAGAACTACGAACTGCGTGTGCCCTACGACTCCGCCTCGACGCAGGACAGCCTGCGCACCGCCTTCGTGACCCTGCACCGCGAGATGTATGGTCACGCCGACGAGGCGGCCCCGGTCGAGATGGTCGCGCTGCGCGCCGAGGCGACCGTGGCGCTGCCCCGCGCGTCCGAGCCAGCCGCGCTGTCGCCTGGGCACCTGCCGCAGGTCACCGGCGTGCGCCCCGTGATCTACGACGCGCGCGGGCCAAGGGAGGCCAGCATCTACCGCCGTGAGAGCATCGGCTGCGGCCGGGCGGTGACAGGGCCCGCCATCATCGAACAGACCGACAGCACCATCGTCCTCGGACCGGAGGACCGTGCCACCGCCGATGCCCGTGGCAACCTCGTGATCGAGGTCCAACCCCATGACTGACCATTCCCCGAAGGCCCTGCCCATGCCCTCCACCGCGCCCCTCAGTCCGATCCGGCTGGAATTGCTGCAGAACGCGCTGGCCTCGGTCACGGACGAGATGTTCGCGGCCCTGACCCGCACCGCCTTTTCCGGCAACATCAAGGAGCGGCAGGACCATTCCACCGCCATCATCGACACGGCGGGCAACCTCATCGCCCAGGCCTCGCAGTCTCTGCCGATCCATCTCTCCGGGTTGATCGGGCTGGTCGGGGCGATCCGCGCCGCGCATCCGCTCGAGACGATCCGGCCCGGCGACATGTTCATCGCCAACGATCCGCACGAAGGCGGCGGGTCCCACCTGCCGGACATCAACACCGCCGAGCCGGTCTTCTTCGGCGGAGAACTGGTCTGTTTCGTCTGCACCATCGCGCACCATTCCGACATCGGCGGCGCGCGCGCCGGCTCGATGGCCTCGGGCCTCACCGAGATCTGGCAGGAGGGAATTCGCATCCCCCTCGTCAAGCTCTACTCGGAAGGCAGGCGCATCGACGACATCTGGAACCTCATCCTGCTCAACATGCGCATGCGCGAGGAACGGCTGGGCGACTTCAACGCGCAATTCGCCGCATCGCGCCTCGGCCTGCGGCGTATGGAGGAACTCGCGCGCAGCACGCCCGCCGCGACGCTGCTCTCGGCCTTCGATGGCATCCTGAAGGGCACCGAGCAACGGATGCGGACCGCGCTGAGCCAGATCCCCGACGGCACCTACAGCTTCACCGACGTGATGGACGGCGACGGGATCGAGGTGTTCGACATCCCGATCGCCGTGCGCATCACAGTCGCCGGCGACCAGATCGAGATGGATTTCGAAGGCACCGGCGATCAGGTTCCGGGCAACATCAACCTTGTCTTCAACGGCCTTCAGTCGACGGTCAGTTTCGCACTGAAGGTCCTGCTGGATCCCCGCGCGCCGAACAATTCCGGCCTTCTGAGGCCGGTGACCGTCAAGGCGCCCGAGGGCAGCATCGTCAACGCCGTCGCTCCGGCCTCGGTGGCGCACCGGGTCCAGACGGGCATGCGGGTGGTCGACGCGATCTTCGGCGCCCTCGCGCCGGTGCTGCCGGAGGCCGTGACCGCCGCCTCGAACGGGTCGAACACCTCGGCGATGTTCCACGGGCACGACCCACGGACCGGACGGGAATACGTCTATTTCGAAACCCTCGGCGGCGGCTCCGGCGCACGGCTGACGCGCGACGGCAAGGACGGCGTCCAGGCTGGACTGACCAATACCTCGAACCTGCCGGTCGAAGCGATCGAGCTCGAGTTTCCGCTTCTGGTCGAAGGCTACAACCTCATCGAAGGCTCGGGCGGTGCCGGCCGCACGCGCGGAGGGCAGGGGATTGCCCGGGCCATCCGGCCCCTCGGCCACAGCTGCGAATTCTCCGGGTCGGGCGAACGCTTCCGCGTCGCGCCCTGGGGGCTCGAGAGCGGCGCCCCGGGCCGGCCCGGCCGCTTCCTGCTCGTGGATGGCGCAACCGGCGAGACCGAACAACTCCCCGAGAAGATCAGCCGCGTGACGGTACGGCCCGACAGCGTCCTGATCATCGAAACCCCCGGCGGAGGCGGCTGGGGCGGCGAGGAGGAGGGCCGCTGATGCTCACCGCGCTCTCCCTCGCACATCGCGCCCGCCTCATCGTCGAGTCAATCGCCCGCGCGATGGCGCTCGTCGCCGGCTGGTCGTTCCTCGCCACCGCGGTGTTCATCTCCGTCGACGTGGTCTGCCGGGCCTTCCTCGGGTTCTCGTCCGGTGCCACCACCGAGATCTCGGGCTACCTGATGGCGTTCGGCCTGAGCTGGAGCCTTGCCCATGCCCTCGCCGAGCGGGCGCATATCCGCATCGACCTGCTGGTCATGAAGATGCCGCTCGGTCTGCGGGTCTGGATGCATCTCGCGGCCCTGCTGCTGCTGCTCGCGCTGGTCGCGATCCTCTGCTGGTCGGCCGTCAACGTGCTGGAGGAAACCCTGCTTTGGAATGCGCGCGACATCTCCGCGCTGCGCATCCCGCTGATCTGGCCGCAGGGGATCTGGGCCTTCGGGCTCGGCGCACTGGCGGTATTCGCCGCGGCGCTGACCCTCGAGATCGTGCTGCTTCTGGCAGCACGGCGTCCGGACGACATCGACGCGATGATGCGGCCGCGCAGCGCCGATGACGATACCGAGGAGACCATTCTCGCGCTCAACGAAGCGCCCCATGCCGACCCGGAGGACCGTCCGTGATTGCCATCGTCGTCTTCGTCCTGTTCCTGATCGCCTTCGCCTGGCTGTCGATGTCGGGAAGCGCTCCGGACGTCTCCATCTGGCCGATCCTCGGGCTGTGCCTGCTCTTCGCCGGCTGTTTCGCCGCGGGCGTCTACATCGCCGCGATCCTCGGCGTTCTGGGCGTGGTGACCGGCTTCGTCTTCTCCGACCGGCCGTTCTACAATTTCCTCGGTTCGATCGCCTGGACGACATCGTCCAACTACGTGCTGATCGCGCTGCCGCTGTTCCTGCTGATGGGCGAGCTTCTGCTGCGCTCGGGTGTATCGGCGAAACTCTACAAGGCGCTGAACCTCTGGCTGAACCGCGTACCGGGCGGGCTCCTGCACACCAATATCCTGTCCTGCGCGACCTTCTCGGCCATGTCCGGCTCCTCGATCGCGACGGCCGCCACCATGGGCTCGGTGGCACTGCCGCAGTTCGAGGGAACGGCCTACGACAAGAAGGTCGTGCTGGGGTCGCTCGCGGCGGGCGGGGCGCTCGGGTCGCTGATCCCCCCGGGAACGATCCTGATCATCTATGCACTGCTGACCAACACCTCGGTCGGCGGGCTCTATGCCGCGGCGCTGCTACCGGCACTGCTGGTGACGGCGCTCTGCCTGGGGGTGATCTTCCTCCACGGGACAAGGAACCCGCTGCCGCAGGCGGCCACCCGCATCCCGCTTCGTGCCAAGCTGAAAGGCAGCCTTGGGATCGTGCCGACCCTGATCCTGATCGCGCTGGTGCTCGGCACCATCTACGGCGGGCTGGCCACGCCAACCGAGGCCGCCGCCTTCGGCGTCGTCGGCGCCGCCGCCTTCGCTCTGATCGAGGGCAAGCTGACGCTGAAGACGATCAACGAAAGCGCGCTGGCCGCGGCCCGCAACACGGCGATGGTCGGGCTGATCCTCATCGGTGCCTTCGTTCTGAACTACGTGCTCACGAGCCTGCGGGTGCCGCAGTCGGTGGCGCAGATGATCGGCGAGCTTCCGGTGCCGGGCTGGGCGATCATGACGGGGATTATCCTCCTCTACGTCGCGATGGGCACGATCATGGAGGGCTTTTCCATGGTGGTCACGACCATTCCGGTGATCTTCCCGGTGGTCATGCAGCTTGGCTACGACCCGATCTGGTTCGGCGTGATGGTCACCCTGCTGGTCGAGATCGCCCTGATCACGCCCCCCGACGGCACCGTGATGTACGTGCTCCAGGGCCTGCGGAAAAACGGTCCGATAACCGACATCTTCCAGGGCGTGATCCCTTTCGTGGGCGCCTACATGCTGGCGGTCCTGCTGCTGCTTCTCTTCCCCGGCCTCGCCCTGATCTTCGAGTGACGACGCCTTTCTTCGAAACGGATTCCGACCATGACTGACAAGACCCCCCTGATGATCGACATGCTTGGTGGTGCCGTGGGCCTGCTGACCCCGCCGCCCACGACCCCGCTGGACTACGGGCGCAAGCTGATCGACGGAGGCCTGTCGGCGGTGAACATGACGATGGCGCTCTATGCCCGTGACATCAAGCCGGTGCTGGTCGAGTTCTTCGACTGGCAGAACCTCTTCGCCGACGCGGGCGAGACCCTTCTGCACGTCCGGACAACCGAGGACATCCTGACTGCCCGCGCCGAGGGCAAGCTCGGGATCATCCAGGGGGTCCAGGGCCTGCATTTCATCGAAGAGCAAACCCCCTACATCCAGATCCTGTCGACGCTGGGCCTGCGGGTCGCGGCGCTGACCTACAACGAGGCGACACAGTTCGGCGCGGGCTGCATGGACCCCGTCGACAACGGGCTTACCCTGCTCGGCGTACGGGCGGTGCGCGAGCTCAACCGGTGCGGCGTCCTCATCGACGTCAGCCACGCCGGCGAGAGGACCAGCCTCGAGATTGCAGAGCGTAGCGAGAAACCGGTGGCCGCGACCCATTCGAACGCGCGCGCCATCACCGACAGCCCGCGCAACCTGAGCGACGCGCAGATCAAGGCCTTCGCGGCGACGGGCGGGGTGATCGGGATTTCTCCCTACTCGCCGTTCTGCAGCCTCGACGAGCGTCCCACGCTTGAGGATGTGCTGGCGCACTTCAAGTACGTGTCCGACCTCGTCGGACCGGAACACGTGGCCATCGGCACCGACTTCTTCCCGCACTCCAAGGTGAAATGGGAAAACGGCACGCGGCGGATGTATCCCGAGATGGTCGGTCCGTTCCTGTTCGAGACGCTCTACGCCGAGGGGCTTGCCGGTCACGCCGACCTGCCGAACCTGCCCGCCGCGCTCGAGCGGGCGGGCTTCTCGACATCCGAGGTCGAAGGGATCTGCGGGCTGAACGGCCTGCGTGTCCTGAAAGCCGCGTGGGGAGCCTGAGCCATGCTGTTCAACCGCCCCCGCGCCACCGCGGCCATGGAGCGCGCGGGCCTCGACCTCCTGTTGCTGGCCGATCCGCGCACGTTTCTCTACGCGACGGATTTCACCGCGCCCTCGACCTTTTCCTTCCTTGACCGGCCGTTTCTCGCGCTGGTGAGTCCGGATACCACGCAGGCCATCGTCCCGAGCTGGGACTACGATGACTTCCGCGCCCGCTCCTGGGTGCGCGACGTCGCGGGCTACACCGAGTTCGCCACGGACATGGACGGCGACCTGTTGCCGTCCTGGCGCGTGGCGCTCGACCGATGGCTGCCCGTCCGGGGCCGCCTGGGCGTCGAGGAGCGCTACCTGCCGAAATGGATCCGCGATGTCCTGGCCGAGTTGCGCCCCGACCTCGAGCTGGTCGATGCCCAGTCGGTCGTGCGCGAGATCCGCATGGTGAAGACGCCCGGGGAAATTTCGCGCCTGCGCATCGCCACGGCGGCAATGGAAGCGGCCGCCGACGACATGCTGGCGGCCGCCCGTGACGGCATCACCGAAGCCGAAATGGGCCGGATCTACGCCACCGGGGTCTCTTCGCGCGGCTGCGAGAACATCGCCAATTTCGTGCTGGGGTTCGGACCCGGGGGTGCGGTGAGCCACGCCATTCCCGGGCCGCGGGAACTGGCGCCGGGCGACGCCATCCGCTTCGACCTAGGAGCCCGCTACCAGGGCTACCACGCCGATACCGCCGTCACGCGGATGTGGAAGCACATGACCCCGGAGCAGGAGGTGCTCTATCGCGCGATGCTCGACAGCCAGCGTGCCGCAGCCGAACTGCTCTGCGCCGGGCGCCCGGTGCGCGAGCTCTACGACATCGCGGTGCGCGTGGCGCGTGACAGTGTGCCGACCTTCCGGATGGAACACGTGGGCCATGGCCTGGGCGTCGAGCACCACGAAAGCCCGCCGCTGATCGGCACCGGCGAAGCGGTGCTTGAAGCCGACATGATGATCAACGTCGAGACGCTGTTTCTCGACCCCGTCCACGGTGGCTTCGCCATCGAGGACACGTACCTCGTGACCGAAACCGGAGCAGAGCAGCTGACCGGCTTCGACCGCAATCCGGTGCTAGAGCCGCGATGAACGGCAACCACCGCGACTGATCCTCTCCTCGAACCAACAGGGAATAGACAATGAGACTCCTCTCCTCCTCGGCGCTGATGCTGGCCCTTGCCGCTGCCCCGGCGCTCGCGCAACCCACGCTCTCGGGCGACGGCGACACGATCACCATCAAGACGGTGACCCAGACCCTGCCGACGCTCACCCAGTACACCAAGGTCGAAAAGCCGAACTACGACCAGGTGCCGGACTGGTCGAACGGTCGCATCACCATCGAACCCTCGACCTGGGCCGAATACGGTGTGACGGCGAACGACATCCTCAATCTCGTCCGCCAGGGCCAGGTCGACGTGACCGCCGCGCCGCTGGCGCAGGTCTCGGGACAGGTGCCCTTTCTCGAGATCGCCGACCTCGCGGGGCTCTCGCTGGACGTCGAGACCGCGAAAACGATCTCGGACGCGGTGATCGACGCTTCGAACGAGACGCTTTCGCAATACGGCATCCGCATCATCGGCACCTATCCGTTTCCCGCGAACGTCATGTTCTGCAAGGGCGAGGTGAACTCGCTCGCGGAACTCGAAGGCCGCAAGGTGCGCACCTTTTCGCCGTCGCAGAACGACCTCGTGCAGAGCCTCGGCGGACAGACCGTCTCCATCGGCTTTCCGGAAGTCTACGGCGCGCTCGAACGCGGCGTGACCGACTGCGCGGTGACCGCCGCGCTCTCGGGCAACGCCGCCAAGTGGTTCGAGGTGACCGACGCCATGCTCAACGTGCCCGTGTCCTGGGGCGTCGGGGGGTACTACGTCAGCACCCAGTGGTGGGATGGCCTCGACCCCGAGGTGCAGAGCTTCGTCGCCGAGCTCTACTCGAAGATCCAGACCGAGGAATGGGACCTTGCAGCCGCGGGCACCATGGACGGGATCGCCTGCAACACCGGCGACGCCGAGAACTGCCAGATCGGCGAACTGGTCACCGGCGACGAACAGATGACTGTCACCGAACCTTCGGAAGAGGACCTCGCGACACTCAGGACGGCGCTGGTCGAAACCGTGATCCCCTCCTGGGCCGAACGCTGCGGCTCCGACTGCGCGGTCAGATTCAACGAGATCCTCGGACCGATCACCGGCCTCACCGCCGAGGAATGACCTTTCCCCGGGCCGCGCTTCGCGGCTCACCTTCCCCGGCGCCCACCAGGGTGCCGGGGCCTTTCACGCACACGACCGCGACCCGGCCGGGACCGCCTGGCGCGACAAGACGATGGAGATGGATTTGGACGATATCATCGGCGAAGCGCTCGACCGGCTGATCAACGTGGAGATGCGCTACGCCTCAGGCGTGCCACGCGGGATCATCCACCGGCTCTACGACGCCGCCCGCGCCGAGGCGGGGCGACCGCTCACGACGCTCGCGGTAGAGGCGATCATGGCCGCTGTGACCCCCGGTGACCGGGTCCTGATCGTCACCGGCGCCGGAGCACCACCGTTCCTGCCGGTGGGCGAGACCGATGGCCCGCTCGGAGCGGTGGCGATCGGCCACGCACTCGATCGCGGTATGGGCGCGAAGCCGATCTTCCTTTCGGAGGATCGCAACCTCGGCCCCATCGCCGCCACGGCCGAGGCCGCCGGTCTCTCGATCCTGCCGGAGGAGATGTTCGACGCCCGCCCCGCCGCCGCCATGTGCGAGGCACTGCTTCTTGCGCCCGCCGACACGACCGCGCAGGCGCGTGAGCTGATCGCACGGCACCAACCCTCGATGGTGATCTTCGTCGAGAAGGGCGCTCCGAACGACAAGGGCGTCTTTCACACCATCACCGGGCGGGGTCGCGACCGCTCGGTCATGGCCAGCGTGGATGCCCTCGAGGAAGCCGCGCGGCTTGCCGGCATTCCCACGCTCGGTATCGGGGACGGCGGGAACGAGGCCGGGTTCGGCCGCATCCCCGAGGCCGTCGCCGAGATCCAGGAGTTCGGACGGATCTGTGCCTGCGGCTGCGGCGGAGGCATCGGCACGGTGGTGGGCGCGGACGTGCTGGTGGTGGCCGCGATCTCCAACTGGGCGGGCTATGCAATCGCCGCCGGTGTGGCACTCGCGTCGAACCGACCCGAGGCGCTGCACACGCTCGATGTCGAAGAGGACATGCTGGCAGCCTGCGCCCGTGCGGGTGCGGTCGACGGCCTGAACGGACGACAGATGAAGGGTGTCGACGGCACCTCGGCCGCGACCCAGACCGCGATCCTGACCATGATGCAGAACATCGTCGACAACGCGCGCCGTCCGCTGAAACGCGAGTTCTGACCCGAAAGACCCTGCGTGTTCCGGAAACCTTCGGACTGACCTTCGCAAACCCGATGCGGCGCTACCGCATCGGGTAGGCATCCCGTCGAGCCCGTCGTGGAACGCCCGCTCGACGACGAGGGCCGGGCGCTTTCTCGTTCCGACAGTGAAACTTATTATTACATAATCATCATTATAGGATTCAAACGCCACGCCAGAGTTGCAGCCGCCACGCGGGCAGCAACAGCCCTGCCGCCAGCGTGGGAAAGCGAGAGGGAGGCACGTCACCCAATGTGCCGTCGCCTCCTTCTGACAGTCACGCTTATCGCGGCGGCGCCGCTTGCTCCGCGTATCGAGCAGCCGAGAACGCAGCGGCCCGGGTCGCGGCGCCTCGTTCATCCTGGCCCACCACGCCCCGAGCACCGAAGGGCCGTGGCCGGACGCGTCCCACGACCGGCCGTTACGCCGGCGTGCACACCTTTGTCACGCAGGTCGGCAAGGGCGCGCCGTCCGCGTAGCAGGCGAGGTTGCGGAACTGCAGGAGGGCCATGGCTGCCCGTGTCTCCTGCGTGGCCGAGCCCTGGTGCGGCTGAAGGATGACGTTGTCGAGACCGAGGAACCGCTGGTCCGGATCCGGCTCGCGCAGGAAGACGTCGAGCGCGGCGCCTGCGATCGTGCCCGCCTGAAGCGCGTCGATCAGGGCCTCCTCGTCGATCACCGAGCCGCGCGCCATGTTGATCAGAACCCCCTCGGCTCCGAGCGCCTCGATCACTTCGGCCGAGACCATCCCCTCGGTCTCCGGGCCGCCGACCACGGTCACGAAGAGCGCGTCGCAGGCAGCGGCAAGCGATGTCGCGTCGGCGTGGAAGACCCAGTCCGGCGGCGTGTCCTTCGGCCGGCGCGACTGGTAATGCACCTCGCACTTGAAGGCCGCGAGCCGGTCGGCGAGTTCACGCCCCACACGCCCCATTCCGAGGATGCCGACCCGGCGACCACTGGCCTTGGTCTTCAGCGGCATCGTGCCCTCGCGCGCCCAGTCACCGCTGCGCACCCAGCGGTCACCCTCGATCACGCCGCGCCGGAGCGCCAGGTAGAGCCCGACGCCAAGATCGGCCACGTCGTCGTTCAGCACGTCAGGCGTGTTTGTGACGACAATGTTGCGCGCCTCTGCAGCGTCCACGTCGATGGCATCGTATCCGACGCCGAAGTTCGCGATGAGACCGACATTCGGCACGAGATCCATGAGATCCCCGCCCATCGGGTCGTGGCTGTGGAACGCGAGCGACAGCGCAGCGGCGCGCGTCGCGTCGGGCAGATCCCCGAGGTCCGCCGGTGCATCGACCCATGTGACCTCGAAGCGATCGGTCATCCTGTCGCGGGAGATGTCGTCGTAATGCCCGATGGCAATGATCGCGGGTTTGCTCATCCTGTGCTCGTCCTTTCCTTTGCGGGGTCGACCGGCGGCATGCCTTCGTCCAGAAGGCCCGACCGCTCGATCCCGAGTGTCTGTTCGCGGGTTCGGATCAGCAGCGTATCGAGCGCGGCGAGCGCTTCGCGCGGGTCCGAGTCCGCGATGGCCTGCATGATCCGGGCGTGGGGCAGCGCCGTTTCCTCGAGGTTCACGTGTCCGAACCGCGCGAGGAAATAGCCGATGCGCCGCGACACGGCGTGCAGCGGCATGACGGCGCGGGCCGCGACCTCGTGACGGGCCGCCGCCGCGACCGCCGCGTTGAACGCCTGGTCGATCTTCGAGAAGCCGGCGCTGTCGCCGGCGGCGATCACGGCCTCGGTGCGCAGGGCCATGCCCGCGAAGCGCTCGCGCTCGGCCGAGGTGGCCTTGCGCACGGCGTGCTCGATGAGAAGCCCCTCGATCCGGCCCCTCACCTCGAGCGCGTCAAGCGCCACCGAGACCTCGATCGGCCGGATCAGGATGCCTTCGCGCGGCATGACGCTGAGCAGGAAATCCTGCTTGAGCTGCAGCAGCGCCTCGCGGACCGGGGTGCGCCCCATGCCCGTCAGCTCGCGCAGGCGGGTCTCGGTGACGACCTCGCCCGGCGCGAGTTCGAGGGTCACGATCATTTCCTCGATGCGGGCATAGGCGGCGCCGGCCTGGGTGCGATCGGCCGGCCGCCCGGTGGGCGTGAGACTCATGACCGGGCCTCCGACCTGCGGCGCAGGCGCAGCACCCGGCGCAGCAGCGGAAAGAGCCAGATCAGGATCGTGACCGTCGCGAGCACCGCCGCCAGCGGGCGGTTAACGAAAGCCGTCATGTCCCCCTGCGACTTGATCAGCGTGTTCAGGAAGTTCGCTTCGAGGACCGGCGCCAGAACGACGCCCAGAATTGCAGGTGCGAGCGGAATGTCGTTCTCCTCCATCCAGAACCCCACGAGACCCGCCCCGAGCATGACGACCACCGCAAAGGTGGTGTTCTCGACTGCGAAGGCCCCCGCGATGCAGGCGGCGACCACCATCGGCATCAGGATCGAGCGTGGAACGGCAAGAACATAGCGGAATATCCGGATGGCGAGAAAGCCGAAAGGCACGATCATCACGTTGGCCAGCAGGAACGCGAGGAAGACCGAGGTGATCAGCTCGGGCTGCATCAGGAACACCTGCGGCCCGGGCGTGAGCCCCTGCATGTAGAGCACGCCGATGATGACGGCGGTCAGGCTGTCGCCGGGGATGCCGAAGACCGTGGCCGGAACCAGTGCGCCGCCCATCGAGGCGTTGTTGGCGGCCGAGGCGGCGGCGATGCCGTCGGGCACGCCGGTGCCGAATTTCTCCGGGGTCTTGGATTGCTGACGGGCCAGCGCATAGCTCATGTAGCCCGCGATGTCGGCGCCGGCGCCGGGCACCGCGCCGATGACCGTCCCGAGCCCGCAGCCCTGCAGGATGCGCCCGAAGTGACGCTTCAGGTTGCGGCCGACGCCGTCGAAGAGGCCGCCGACCACGACCGCTGTCCTCTCGCGGGCGCCGCCGGGCTCCAGTGCGAAGCGGAACACCTCGGACATCGCGAAGAGCCCGATCAGCACCGGGATGAAGCCGATACCGCCCGCAAGGTCGCTCTGTCCGAAGGTGAAGCGCGGCTGGCCCGACACCGGGTCGAGGCCGACGAAGGCCACGCCCAGCCCGAGGCAGAGCGAGATCACCCCCTTGGCCGGCGCGCTGGCGCTCACCCCGATCGCCGCGGTCAGGCCGAGCGCGGCCAGCCAGAAATACTCGGGCGTCGAGAACAGCAGCGCCAGTTCGCTGAGCGACGGCGCCACCAGCAGCAACACCACCGCCCCGAAGATCCCTCCGATCGCCGAGCAGATCAGACCGGTGCCGAGCGCCTCGCCGGCGCGGCCCTTCTGGGTCATCTTGTAGGCTTCATCGGCATAGGCGGCCGAGGCCGGCGTGCCGGGAATGCGCAGCAGGGCACCGGGGATGTCGCCGGAGAAGATCGCCATGGCGCAGAGCGTGACCACCCCCGCGAGCGCCGGAACCGGCTCGAGGAAATAGGTGACCGGCACCATCAGCGCGACGGCCATCGCCGCCGAGAACCCGGGGATCGCGCCGACCACGAGGCCGTAGAGCGCCGATGCCGCCATGACCAGCAGCACCTGCGGGGTCAGCAGCAGTTGAAGGGCGGACCAGATCACCATGTCAGCGTCCCCGCGTATCCGGACAGCAGCCCCCAGGGCAGCTGAACCTGCATGAACTGGTAGAAGAAGGTGTGGAGCACGAGCGTTCCCACCACCGCGAGCCCGATGTCGAGCAGCGGACGCCGGTCGAACCACAGCAGCATGACCGAGAGGCTCACCACCATCGCGGGCAGGAACCCGAGCCATTTCGATGTCGCGATGTAGAAAAAAAGTGCGGCAGCCACCACGCCGAAGGACAGCGCGGCCCGCGCCGCCGAGCCCTCTCGCGTGAACCGGACCAGCGGACCGAAGCCCCCTGCCAGCAGGCGCCGGGCGATCATCGTCGCCCCTGCCGCCATGAGCAGGCCTCCGACGATGGAGGGAAAGAAGCCGGGCCCGTAGGCGATGAACTGCGGTGTCGGCAGCGCTTGGGCGCCAAACAGCATGAGTGCGCCGAGCAGGACCGCGATCAGCCCGTTCGCAGCGTCGTCGAGTTTCATTTGCTCCTCCCCTTGCTGACAGTGCGGCCGCGCCCGTCCTCGGGCGCGGCCGCTTCAAAGTATGAGCATCTCGACCTTACAGGCCGAGCGTGCCGATCACGTTGCGGACCGATTCCTGTTCGCTGGACATGAAGTCCCCGAACTCGGCCGACGGGCGCCACTGGATGCCGAAGCCGCGCTCGGTCATGGCATCGCGCCACTCCTCGTCGTGGACGATCTCGTCCATCGCGGTTTCGAGCGTCGTGGCGATCTCGTCGGGCAGGTCCGCCGGTGCGATCAGGCCGCGCCAGGCACCGAGCGTCAGGTCGAGATCGGTCACATCGGACAGCGCCGGGATGTCGGGGAAGGCCTCGAGCGGCTCATCTGCCATCACCACGAGGCCACGCACGCGTCCCGCCTCGATCAGCGGGCCGGCTTCGGGCAGCGACGACGGCACCGCGTCGACACCGCCGGCTGCGAGATCCTGAAGCGCGGCCGCGGCGCCCTGCCCCGAGACGAAGCGCACCTGCCCGACGTAGACGCCATACTCGTCCATCATCGTCGCCACGGCCATCGGCCAGGACCCGCCGCAGCCGCCGCCGCAAGACACGACGTAGTCGCCGGGCGCTTCCTTGAACGCGTCGAGCGCTTCGGTGATCGAGGACCACTCGCTGTCCGCCGCGACGTTGAAGCCGGCGGGATCGAAGTTGTACTGCGCGATCGGCGTGAAGTCCTCGACGTTGAAGTCGGCCTGCCCCATCGGCGCGTAGTGGGCGAAGTTGAAGATCACCCCAAGCGTATAGCCGTCAGGCTCGGCGCCCTTGATCGAGCTGATGCCGACGACGCCACCGCCCTGCCCCTGGTTCACCACGTTGAACGGCTGGCCGAGCTTCTCCTGCAGCCGCTCGGCAAGCATCCGGGCGGTCTGGTCCGTTCCGCCGCCGGCGCCCGAGGGCACGACGATGGTGACCGGACGTTCCGGCCAGTCCGATTGCGCCGCGAGCGGCGTGGCGAGGCCCGCGGCAAGCATGGCCGCGGCGTAGATTGCATATCGAGACATGTGTCCTCCCTTGATATATCACGATATATCAGAGCGTGAGATAGAGGCCAAGTCAAGTGATCGACCTCATGGAAGGGGCACACAGGCATTCGCCACGGGCCCGCTCTCGGATGCCCCCTAGGTGCAGTGCGGCGGATAACAACCTGACACGATTGCGCCTTTTATTGATCACGCGCGACGAACACGTTTCGGGGGGGGGGGCGGATCCATGTTTCGTAAAGCCATCTGTCTTCGCAGCGGCCGGATCGACGTATCGCAAGGAGAGATTTTCGGGCCGTCCTCGGGAATCACCGACGCGGCGAGCGCAGATTTGGCGTGACGGTCCGGCCCCAGTGGCACGGTAAGAGGACTGCCGGCTCGCCCCGGGGGCTGTCCCTTGCCTCCCACCGTGATGAAGCCCCAGACGAAGGGCTCACGGACAGGGGCCATTTTCGAGAAAATTCGGCTCGGAAACGTCCTGACAGCGCGCGCCGTACTGCCTAAATTAATGGCACCTCGCGACACGAGTCGCGGGGCCCACGCAACGGTCGGAAAGTTACATGTCCCTCGAAACCAAGCTCATCCTGTGCCCCGTCAATCTCCGACACGCGAAAGTCGAATACAACGCCTACACCGAAGCCGTGGAAATGGCGGAGCGGCGCGGCGCGAAACTGATCGTCGCCACCGTCGCCCCCGAGATGGAGCGCAACCTCAACATCCGCGATTCCGATGCCTACTGGGGCGAGCAACTCAGGAAGTTTCTCAAGGACCATCCCGCGCCCGGGGTCGAGGTCGAAGCCGTGGTGCGCAAGGGCGCGGTCCATCGGCAGATCGTCAAGCTGGCCTCCGAGCGCAAGGTGGATCTGATCGTGATGGAATCCGCGAACCCGAAGGTGAAGGACTACCTGCTCGGGACCAACGCCTCGCATGTGGTGACCCATGCAAAGTGCTCGGTCTACGTGGTGCGCACCTGAATCTGCCCCCCCGAGGAAGCCCGCCCGTCGCCCCTACCGGGTGACGGGACCGCTGCAACCGGATGCGTCAGCGGATCTCGGTGATGTAGCAGTGATCTTCGGTCAGGGCGGCGTGCCGCATGGCGACGAGGGGCCGGTTCATCGAATCGTAAGAGACCTCGTCGATATCCAGCAGCGCGCGCGGCACATCGAGCGGAAGGTCGAGATACCGGAGGTCCTCCTCGGTTGCCAGCCGCGCGACCAGCTTCTCCCGCACCGCGGCCAGGCGCAGCCCGTGCCGTTCGAGCAGCCACTTGTAGACCAGCGTGGGCATCTCCTCGATCGTCACCGGGAAATCCGGCGCCAGCGAGAGCGGCACGGTCACCCGGTCGAACATCACCGGGCGTCCCTCGTAGATCCTCAGGCGCAGCATGTAGGCCACGGGCGCGTTCACCGGCAGCTCCAGCCGCTCGGCCTCGTCGAGCGTGGCGCCGCGATGGCAGGCGTCCACGAGAACCGTGTTGCTGCTGACCAAGCGGCCCTCGATCGTGTGCAGCCGGTAATACTGGTAGAACTGCGACATGGAGTGGTGCGGCGTCCGGCCGGTCACGACCGTCCCGGTCTTGCGCCGCCGCATGATGACGCCCGAGGCCGTGAGATCGGTCATCGCCCGCCGGATCGTGCCGTAGGATACCCCGAACTGCCGTGCGAGTTCGGTTTCGGGCGGCAGCACGAAGCCTTCGCCCCAGGTGCCCAGGATGATCCGGCGCAGGATGCGCTCCTTGACCTGCTCGTGCAGCGGCTTGCGCATGAGCCCGGTGTCAAAGGCCTCGTCCTCGTCGGTTTCCGCCGTGATCGGCGGCTCATGCCCATCGACCATGACCAACTCCTGTTCTCATCCTGCTGAATATTTCCACAGAAAACACACTTGCCAACCCTCGTCCATCTGTATTTCTATATAGATATGAGAAAACAGACTTCCCAGCCCGCGACAGGTTCGCTCGCACCGCCGGACACAGAGGCCATGGTGCAGGCTCTCGCCGAGATGATCGCCTGCCCCACGTCGATGCCGCCCGGTGAGGGCTACGAGGATTTCGCCCGCCTGATGGAGGCGTCCTTTGCCGATCTCGGCTGCACGTCCGAACGGGTGATCGTTCCGCGTGAGCTGTGGGACGGCCCGGGGCTGTCCGGTGAGCGGGTGAACCTCATCCTGCGGCCGGACATGCCCGGCGCCGACGCGGACCTCCCCGAGGCGATGATCTATTTCCACACCGACACCGCTCCCGTCGGCGATGGCTGGACGGTGGATCCCCTCAGCCTCACCGAGCGCGACGGCAAGCTGCTCGGGCGGGGCACGGCGGACATGAAGGGCACGATCGCAGCCGTTCGCGATGCGCTGCTGCGGCTCGCCGATGCCGAGGCGCCGCTGGCCTTCCGCCCGGTGCTGGCGTTCTGCTCCGACGAGGAGGGTGGCCGTTACCCCGGCATTCGCTACCTTGCCGAAAACGGACCGCTGCCCGAGGTGCTGCTGAATCTCAACGGTTCGGCCGAGCCCCGTATCTGGGCCGGCTGCCTGGGTTCGCTCGACTTCACGCTCACCGTCACCGGGCGCGCCACCCACTCCGGCGAACCCGACCGAGGCATCAACGCCGCCGAGGCCCTGCTGCCCGCGCTCATCGCCCTGAACGCCCTCAAGCCGCAGGTCGAGGCGCGCACCACGGCACTGCCCGCGCCGCCCTGGTCCGACGGTCCGCTCAAGGGGCGGCTCAACATCACCGCCATCCATTCCGGCGACAAGGGCTCGGCCCTGCCCGGTCAGGCCCAGACGACGGTCAACCGCCGCTACATCGCCGAGGAAGACGCCGAGACGGTCATCTCCGAGATCCGCGAGACCGTCGCGCGCGCAATGGACGGCACAGCCGCGCTCGACTGGGATCTGCGCGTGACCGGGCACCTGCCGCCGGTGTCTGACCCGGATGGCCCCGCCACCCGTCGCTGGACCCTTGCGCGGGCGCGGGCCTTCGGTCTGCCCGAGAGCGACTTCCTGCGCTACGGCTCGGGCACCTCCTCCGATTTCGGCTGGGTGCAGAAGGCGGGGCTGAAGCACATGCTTCTCGGCGGGCTTGCCCGCCCCGACCGCAACGTGCACGCCGCCGACGAATTCACCACGGTCGAGGACCTTCGCGGCTTGTCGGACGCGATCGCATACTTCCTCGCCGCGGACAGCGCGCCGGACGGCGCCGACCAAACCGACAGCTTTCCAACAGAAGGAACACCCCAATGACCATGACCCTCGATCGTCGCGGCTTCCTGCGCACGGCGGCTGCCACCAGCGCCTTCGTCACGGTGCCCGGCCTCGCGTCGATGGCGCAGGCCCAGGACATCCAGCCCGGCGGCACCCTGCGTGTCGCGCTGAACATCACGCCGTCGGTGCTGAACCCGATGCTGCTGCGGCTCAACTCCGAGTACCTGCTTGCCGAGATGCTCTATTCGGGCCTGACCATGCTCACCCCGGACATGACCGCCGAGCCCGATCTCGCGACCGAGTGGAGCGCCAATGACGACGCCACCGAATGGCGGTTCGTCCTGCGCGAGGGCGTGACCTTCTCGAACGGTGACAGCCTGACGTCGAAGGACGTGGTCGCCTCGTTCACCAAGCTGCTCGACCCCGCGACCGCCGCCCCCGGCAGCCGCAACCTCGGCCCGATCGCCGAAGTGGTGGCCGACGGCGACCACGCGGTGATCTTCCGCACCGAAAGCCCCTATGCCGACCTTCCGGTCGCGCTGACCTATCCCACCGCCAAGGTGGTGCCCGCTTCGATCATCGAGAGCGACTTCGAAAGCCTCGGCCAGACGCCGGTCGGCTCCGGCCCGTTCCGGCTTGTCGAGTTCGTGGCGGATGACCGCGCCGTGGTCGAGAAGAACCCCGACTACTACATCGAGGATCAACCCTACCTCGACCGCGTCGTCGTGCGGACCTTCCCGGACGCCGCCGGTGCCGCGGCGGCGATGCTGGCCGGCGAGATCGACATCCTCAACGACATCCAGCCGACCGACTTCGCGCGCATCTCGGCCGGCGATGGCGTCGAGGGGCTGCGCACCCCGTCGGGGCGCTTCCTCGACGTGGTGATGGACTGCACCGTCGAGCCGTTCAACGACCCCAAGGTCCGCGAGGCGCTGTCCTACTGCGTCGACCGCGAGGCGATGGTCGAACTCGTCGCCGAAGGCTACGGCACCCCCGGCAACGACACGCCCATCAACTCGGCCTACCAGTATCACGCCGACGCACCCATCAAGGGCTACGACCCGGAGCGCTCGAAGGAACTGCTTGCGGAAGCGGGCTATCCCGACGGCATCCAGATCGAGCTTGTCGCCTCGGTCAAGCCGGACTACCGCGCCGCGATGGCCGTGGTGCTGCGCGAGATGGCCAAGCCGGGCGGCTGGGACATCACCGTGCAGACCATGGATCACCCGAGCTACCTCGACCAGGTCTGGAAGAAGGGCAACTTCTACGTCGGCTACTACAACATGCAGCCGACCGAGGGGACGATCTTCAACCTGCTGTTCACCTCCGAGGCAAGCTGGAACGAGACGCGCTGGAACAACGAGGAGTTCGACCGGCTCGTCAGCGAGGCAGACGCCACCACCGACGAGGACACCCGCGCCGAGCTTTACGCCGAGGCGCAGGAGCTCATGCGCGAAGAGGTCCCCGCGCTGGTGCCCTGCTTCTTCGATCTTCTGGGCGCCCGCGGCACCCATGTCGAGGGCTACGAGCAGAGCCCGCGCGGCGCCAACTTCGCGCTGCACAAGGTCTGGCTGACCGCCGACGCGCCCACGCGCTGACCTCGCACCCGACCCGAAAATGCAACGACCGGCGGCGCCACATGCGCCGCCGGACCAGTCCCATGTCGCCGCGGCCGAGACGTCGCGCATCCGTAGGAGACCTGCCATGTCGGCCAGCTTTCTGCTGCGCCGTCTCGCCTACCTGGCATTGACGGCCTTCCTCGTCTCGCTGATCGTCTTCGGCGTCACGCAACTTCTGCCCGCCAACGCGGCAACCATGATCCTCGGCGAATACGCCACGCCCGAGGCCCTCGCGGCACTGAACGAACGGCTGGGGCTCGATCAGCCCGCCCTCGTCCAGTACTGGCACTGGCTCTCCAGCGCCTTCCAGGGCGACTTCGGCACGTCGCTTCGCACCAGCCAGCCGGTGGGGCCGACCATCATGGCCGCCTTCGGACGCTCGGCCATCCTTGCCGCGCTCTCGCTCCTGCTGGTCTGCGTGATCGCCATTCCGCTCGGCGTGCTCGCCGGCACCCGGCGCGGCGGGCCCGCCGATCTCGGGCTGTCGGTGGTAAGCTACCTCGGCGTGTCGCTGCCCGAGTTCGTGCTGGCGACGCTGCTGCTTGCCTGGCTTGCCGGACCCTCGGTCGGGCTGTTCCCGGCCTCCGGCTACACCTCCTTTGCCGAAGATCCGCTGGACGCGCTGCGCCACATCGCACTCCCGGTCATCACGCTCGCGATCATCCTGACCGCGCACATCAGCCGGATGGTGCGCTCCGAGATGGTCGACACCATGCAGAGCGATTTCGTCCGGGCGGCGCGGCTGCGCGGCCTGTCCCGCCGGCAGGTCATCTACAACCACGCGCTGCGCAACTCGATGCTGCCGGCGATCACGGTGATCGCGCTCGACGTCGGCTACCTGATCGGCGGCGTGATCGTGGTCGAGGAGGTCTTCGCCTTTCCCGGCATCGGGCGGCAGCTGATCCTCGCCATCCAGAACCGCGATCTGCCGATGCTGCAGGCCGGGGCGCTGATCATGGCGCTCACCTACGCGCTGGCGAACCTCGCCGCAGACCTTGCCTATGCTTCGCTCGACAAGAGGATCCAGTTCAAATGAAGACGCTCCGGGCGCTGCTGCGCAATCCTCAGGGAGCCCTCGGGCTCATCCTCTGCTCGCTGGTCCTGTTCGCGGCCGTCTTCGGCCCCGAGATCGCGCCGAAGGACCCCGAGACCTTCCACTTCAACGCGCGCTTCGCCGCGCCCTCGCTCGAGTTCCCGCTCGGCGCCGACTGGTATGGCCGCGACCTGCTGAGCCGCATCCTCGTGGGCGCACGCTCGACGGTGCTCCTCGCGCTGCTCGCCACATTCATCGGCACCGCCGCCGGGGCGGTGATCGGAGTGCTCTCGGGCTACCTCGGCGGGATCGTCGACGAAGCGCTGATGCGGCTCACCGACGCGATCATGGCGATCCCGTCGCTGCTCTTCGCGCTGATGATCATCGCCGTGCTCGGGTCGTCCTCGATCAACGCCGTGCTCGCGATCGGCATCGCCTTCGCCCCGGGCATGGCACGCATCGCCCGCTCGGTGACGCTGCAGGTGCGCAGCCTCGACTACGTGGCCGCCGCCAAGGCACGCGGCGAAAGCCTCGGCTGGATCGTCGCGGCGGAAATCCTGCCCGACACCATCGCCCCGGTGATCGTCGAGGGCACCATCCGCGTGGCCTTTGCCATCATGACGCTCGCCACCCTCTCGTTCCTCGGCCTCGGCGCGCAGCCGCCCGACCCCGAGTGGGGCCTGATGATCGCCGAAGCCCGCGACCACCTGTTCCGCAGCCCCTGGCCCGTGGCCGTGCCCGGCGCCGCCATCGCCATCGTCGCGATCGGGTTCAACCTGCTCGGCGACGGTCTGCGTGACGTGCTGAACCCCAAGACGGCGGAGACCTAATGACCAACGCTCTCACCCTCCGTGACTACGCGCTCTACTACGACACCCCCACCGGGCCGGTGCGCATCCTCGACGACGTCTTTCTCGACATCGGCCGGGGCGAGGTGCTCGGGCTCGTCGGCGAAAGCGGCTCGGCGAAATCCTCGCTCGCGAACGCGATCATCCGCGATCTGCCCGGCAAGGTGGCCGAGGAGCGCGGCAGCATCCGGCTCGGCGACGATGACATCACGACCCTGTCCGAGGCCGGGATGGTGGGCATGCGCGGTCGGCGCATCGCCATGGTGTTCCAGAACGCCGCCACCACGCTCGACCCGGTGCAGACCCTCGGCGACCACCTGCTCGAAACGCTCGAGCGGCACACGTCGCTGGGCCGCGAGGCGCGCCGCGCGCGGGCCGTGGAACTGATCGAGATGGTCGGCCTGCCCGACCCGGACGCGATGCTGGCGCGCTACCCGCACGAGGTCTCGGGCGGCGAGAAGCAGCGGGTAGTCCTCGCGCTGGCCTTCGCCTGCGAGCCCGAGCTGATCCTGTTCGACGAGCCGACCTCGGCGCTCGACGCCACCACCGCCGCCACGCTGCTCGACCTTTTCCGCGAACTGCAGGCACGGACCGGCGTCTCTGCCCTGTTCATCAGCCATGACCTTGGAACGGTGGCGGATATCGCGCATCGCGTCGCGGTCATCTACGGCGGCCGCATCGTCGAGGAAGGCCCGGTCGAGACCGTCTTCGGCGCCCCGAAGCACCCCTATACGCAGGCGCTGCTCGCCAGCCTGCCGCGCCCGTCCGACGCCCGGACCGGACGCGGCCTTGCCACCAGCGGCGCGAAGCCGGCGCCGCGGCGCGGCGAGATGCCGCCCTGCATCTTCGCCGCCTCCTGCCCGCATCACACTCCCGAAATCTGCGACGCCGACCGGGTCAGACCGCGCGACATCGGCGACCGTCACATCGCCTGCGCACGGGTGGCCCGTGGCGAGAACCTGCCCGCCCCCGAGGCCCCGCCGGTCGTCGCCTCGCCGCGACAGGAGAGCGTGCTGCTCGAGGTCGGCGCGCTCGGCGTCACCTACGGTCGCCCCACGCTGCGCGACCGCCTGCGCGGCGCCGAGACCCCGCTGGTCAGGGCGGTGAAAGGCGTGACCTTCAGCCTCAGGCGCGGCGAGACGCTGGCACTGGTCGGCGAATCCGGCTGTGGCAAGTCCTCGCTCGCCCGCGCGCTCTCGGGTCTGCAGGATTTCAGCGGCGAAACCCGTCTCGACGGTGCCCCGGTCGCCCCGCGCAGCGATGCGTGGCGGTCGCGGGTGCAGACGATTTTCCAGAACCCCGACAGCTCGCTCAACCCGCGGCATTCGCTCACCACGATCCTTGAGCGGCCACTGCGCCTGTTCCGGCCCGGCCTTGACCGCAAGGCCCGCGCAGCCGAGATCGCCCAGCTTCTCGAACGGGTGCACCTGCCCGCCGATTACGCCACGCGCTACCCGCACCAGCTGTCCGGCGGGGAGAAGCAGCGTGTCGCGATCGCGCGCGCGCTCGCGGCCGAACCCGACGTGATCATCTGCGACGAGATCACCTCGGGCCTCGATGCCGCTGTGCAGGCTGCCATCGTGCGGCTTCTGCGCGAGATCCAGAAGGAGACCGGCGCGGCACTGGTGTTCATCACGCATGATCTCGGCATCCTGCGCCACGTCGCCGACCGGGTCGCGGTCATGTATCTCGGCGAGATGGTCGAGACCTGCGAGACCTCCGCCCTCGATGCGGCGCCGTGGCATCCCTACACCGAGGCGCTGCTGTCCTCGTCGCACTCGGTCGATCCCGACAGCGAAACCCGCCGCGTGCGGCTCGCCGGGTCTCTGCCGAAGCGCACCGAGGACCTGCCCGGCTGCCCCTTCGCCAGCCGCTGCCCGCGCCATCTCGGCCCGGAATGCGACCGGCAAAGGCCGCCGCGCCGCACGCCGGAAACCGGCCACGACATCCTCTGCCACATCGAGCCCGAGGCGCTCCGCGCCGTCGCCCCGATCTGGCAGTTCAAGACCACCAAGACCACGGAGACCGCCCGATGACCCCCGAAAACCTCATTGCATCCGTCGACGAAGAGGCCTGCCTCGCCCGGCTGGCCGACATGGTGCAGCACAAGAGCTACTCCGAGACCGAGGGCGAGCGGAAGCTCGCGGAGCACATGCACGGCATTCTCGAGGGGCTGGGGCTCGAGGCGATGCTGCAGCCGGTCGAGGGCGAGCGGGTGAACGCCATCGGCACTCTGCGCGGCACCGGCGGCGGCAAGAGCCTGCTGTTCAACGGCCACCTCGACACCAACCCCGTCACCACCGGCTGGACCGTCGATCCCTGGGGCGGCGTGATCGACGACGAGTTCATCTACGGCATCGGCGTGTCGAACATGAAATCCGGCGACGCGGCCTATCTCTGCGCCGTCGAAACCATCCTCAAGGCCGGGCTGAAGCCGAAGGGCGACGTCATCCTGTCGTTCGTGATCGGCGAGTTGCAGGGCGGCATCGGCACGGTCCGGATGATCGAGCAGGGCGTCACGGCGGACTACTTCGTCAACTCCGAGCCGACCGACATCCAGGCGCTCTGCCTGCACTCGGGCGCGTTCTCCTACCAGATCGAGCTGACCGGCGACACGCGCCACGTCTCGAAGCGCGGCGAGGCGTGCGATGCGCTCGCGGCGGCGGCGGCGCTCGTTCCGCGGATCAACAACATGACCTTCAGCGGTGCCGCCACCGATGACCACAAGGCGGTGAACCGGGGCCATGTCGGCGTGGTGCGCGCCGGTCTCGGCGACGAGTTCCACGAGTGGCGCCCCCCGCAGGTCGCGGACCGCGCCAAGATCCTCGGCACCTGCCGCTACGCGCCGTCGCAATCGGTGGAGTCGGTGATGGAGGACATGCGGACCATGCTCCGCGCGCTCGAGCTCGAGTTCCCCGGCCTGAAGTGGGAGATCGACAGCTACGACCAGCGCAAGAACAAGCCACAGATGCCGCCGTTCGAGGTGCCGCGCGACTCCGACATCGTCCGCGCGGTGAACGCGGCCTACGAGACCGTCCGGGGCTTGCCCCAGCCGACCGGCCCCATTGCACCGGCCTGCTTCTTCGGGACCGACGCGGCGCATCTCTCCGCCGCCGGCATCGAGGGCGTCGTCTGCGGACCCGGCGGCGAGTTCAACACCATGCCGGACGAGCGCGTGCGCAAGAGCCAGTTCATCGACTGCGTGAAGATCTACATTCTCACCATCGCCGAGATCTGCGGGCTGGAACCGGTCGCATGATCCCTGCTCCCTTCGCAACCCGCGTCGAAACGCTCCGCGCCGCCATGCGGGCGGCCGGGGCCGAGGCCTTTCTCTGCGACCACGCGGAGATGCTGCACTGGCTGACGGGCTTCACCATCTCGGAGACCTTCTATCGCGGCTGCGTCCTGCCCCTGGAGGGCGACCCGGTCTGGGTGCTCCGCGCCATCGACGAGGTGCCCTGCCGCGCCGCCACCTGGGTCGGAGAGGTGGTCACATATGCCGACCACGAGGATGCCCATGCCACGATGGCCGAGGTCCTGAAGGGGCTCGGTGTCACCCGCATCGGGGCCGATTTCACCTCGTTCGGGTTCACCGCCTTCACCCGGGACCGCCTGACCGAGCTCGTGCCCGGCGTCGAATGGCGCAACCTGCATGAAATCTCGAACCGGATCCGCGACGTCAAGGACCGCCACGAGATCGACCTGATCGCGCAGGCCGCCGCCATCGGCGACGGCGCCATGGCCGCGATCACGCAAGGCATCGCGCCGGGCATGCGGGCGCGCGACGCCTCGGCCATCGGCGCGAACCACTACCTCGTGAACGGCGCGGACGATTACTGGGTCGGTCCGATCTCGATCGCACGGCGTGCCGCCCAGGGCCGCGACGGCCACGGCATGGGGTTCCTTCACGCGACCTTCACCGAGGACCGGCTCGGGTCGGGCGACATCCTGCACGTCGAGCTGGTGCCGCGCGTCCGCCTCTACTCCTCGCGGTTCATGCGGTCGATCAGCCTCGGCGCGCCCTCGCTCGAGGACCGCGAGGTCATGGCCCGGATCGCCGCGTTGCAGGACGCGCAGTTCGCCGCGATCCGCCCGGGCGTCGAGGCACGCGAGGCCGACGCGGTGCTGCGTGACGGGATGCGCGCGGAAGGGCTGCGTGAAAGCTATCCCAACATCACCGGCTACCAGCTGGGGATCTACGCCAAGACCCCGCGGTCTTCGGAAACGATGGTGAGCCTGCATCCGGGGGCCACGTGGCGCTTCCGCGAGGGTCAGGTCTTCCACCTCTACACGACCGCACGCGGGCTCGCGCTTTCGGAAACGGTCGAGATCACGGCAGAGGGCTGCCGCCGCCTGACCAGCACGCCCCGGCGGATCCTCGTCGCCGGAGAGGATCTCGCGGGCGGTCACCAGGCTCCGCGCCCGTAACAGGCAGAGCCCCGTCCGGTCCAGCGGGCGGGGCCCTTCGGCCGTTGGCAAGCGCGACCGGTTCAACCGATCGTCAGCGCGGGGCTCTTGCAGGGATGGTCGAGCAGTTCCCGGAGCTCGTCATCGAGATGCAGCATGCTGATCGAGACGCCGGCCATGTCGAGCGACGTGTAGTAGTGCCCGATCAGGGTGCGGTGCACGGTGATCCCCCGCGCCTGCAACCGCTGCCGGAGCCTGCGGTTCAGGATGTAGAGCTCCATCTGCGGCGTGCCGCCCAGCGAATTCACCAGGATCGCAACCCGGTCGCCCTCGGAGGGGCGCATCTCGTCGAGGATGCGGTCGACGATCAGGTCGGCGGTCTCGTCGGCAGTCGCGAGCTTGGCGCGCGCGATGCCCGGCTCGCCGTGCACGCCGACCCCGATTTCCATGTCGTCCGGACCAAGCCGGAAACTCGGCCGCCGCGTCTCGAGCGAGGCCCCCGGCTCCAGCGCGACCCCCATGGTGAAGCACCGCTGGCTGGCCCGCCGCGCCACCGCGGCGCAGGCGTCGAGCGGCAGCATCCGGTCGCATGCCGCCCCGGCGACCTTGAAGACGAAGACGTTCCCCGCCACGCCCCGGCGCGCCGACCGCGCGTCGACGGGGGCAGAGGCGATGTCGTCGGTGGTCACCACCGTGCGCACCGGAACGTCCTGGGCCTGCGCCATTTCCGCGGCCATCTCGAAGTTCATCAGGTCGCCCGAGAAGTTCCCGAAGATATGGAGCACCCCGGCCCCACCGTCGGCCGCCAGCGTCGCGGCGAGGATCGGATCGGGCGGTGGCGCGGCGAAGACATTGCCGATGGCAACCGCGTCGGCAAGCCCCTGCCCGACGTAGCCGAAGAACCCCGGCTCGTGGCCAGACCCGCCCCCGATGACCAGCCCGACCTTGCCCTCGCGCGGGCCACACGCCGCTCGCAGGGCGCGGGGGGCGCTCTCGACGGGCAACAGCAGCCCCTCGTGCGCAAGCAGCGCCCCGGCGACGGTTTCATCGACCGCGTCCTGCGGACGGTTGAGGAATTTCTTGACCTGAAGCCGCTCCGGCAGCGCGACCGGCGTGGCCTCCGCGCGCCGTGCGGGTTTGTCCTCGTAGCCTTCCGAGGTCAGGATCGCGCGCGCCGTGTCGGCGTCGGTCACCATGACATTGACGTAGCCGCCGCGCAGCGCTGCGAGGATGGCCTGCACCTTGTCCATTCCGCCCGCGACACCGATGCGATGCGGAATGCGGCGGATCGCCGAGAGGTCGAGGCCGATGGTCCGGCCTTCGAGCGGCCCCTCCACCGCCTCGCCACGCGCCGAGATCAACCGCCCGGCGATGCTGCCGACGGCCTCGTGGTAATGCTCGTGCATCGCCACGCCGTCGAAGAAGCCGCTGGTGTGAATGGTGCTCTCGGGCCGCAGCGACGAAATCCCGAGGATGATCCGGTTGGCCTCGGCCAGCACGTCCATCTGCTCGGCAAGCACCGGTTCGTGCACGAGCAGGTCGCGCACCTCGGGTGACGAGACGACGGCCGGGGACGACAGCGGGATGCAGCGCGCACCGAGCGCCTCGGCGAGCCGGGTGGCGCAGGCCTCGGGAGTCCATGGGATCTTGGCGGTGGTGCCACCGGTCGCCTGCACCACCCGCAGATCGCGCAGCCCACGGCGCTCGATATGATTGGCAGCCGCAAGCACCGTGCGCCCCCACGTGACGGCGATGGTGTCGCCGGACTGGATCTGGCGGCTCAGCACCTGCCCCGCCGCCGCGCCGAGCCGTTCGACGAGCGGGCTGTCGCTGCCGCTCGACGGGATCACCAGACAGTCGGCGAGACCGAAGTGGTCGCGCAGCGCCCGCGCGAAACTGAGGGTCCGATATTTCTCGGGGTCGATCTCGATGGAGACGATGCCCCGCGTCCTCGCGTCGGCGAGGTAGGCGTTCACCGAGGGGCGCGAGACCCCCATGCGGGTCGCGATCTCGCCCTGCGTCAGCCCTTCCTCGTAGTAGAGCCAGGCCGCCCAGAGCAGGGGATCGTCTCCGAACCGCAACGGCGGCGCGCTTGCCGAGGAATTGGCCCCGGCGCCTCGGGTTGAGGTGCGCTGCGCCATCAGTCGCGCCTCTCGACGGCGCGCCCGGCCCAGTCGGCGAGGACATCGAGGAGCGACGCCGCCGACACCGCGCCCGGGTCGAGGTGCCCGATGCTGCGCGGCCCGAGCCGGGCCGCCCGGCCCTTGGCCGCCATCATCGCACGCGTCGACTCGGCACCCTCGGACGCGGCCCGCGCGCAGGCCAGCAGGATGGCGCAAGTGTCCTGACCGGCGTCGATCCCCTTGCGCGCGGCGTGGGCCGCCGGCGCCCATGCGTCGACCATCGTCTTGTCACCGGGCTTGCCGTGGCCACGCGCCTCGATCCCTTCGGACATGGCGATGACCATGCGGGGAAGCTGGTCGAACGGAGCTTCGGACAGGTTGCCGAACACCGGGCCGGCACGCAGGAGGGCACTGGCATAGAGCGGTCCGGTGGTCGCGCCGACGGCGTTCAGGAGCGAACGCGCCGCAAGACCGAACCCCTGCGAAAGTGTCTGGTTTTCGGGAGAAGCATCGAACAGCGCGCGGGCCGCCGCATCGAAACCGACGGCCATCGCGGCGCCGTGATCCGCGTCGCCGATCTCACCGTCGAGTTCCGCGAGCATGTCGCGCTCGGCGATCATGCGATCGGCGAACGCGCGGAACAGGTCGGTGAGGTCATGGAAGGTGAATGGACGCATGGCGGATCTTAGGCACCACTTTCGCGGACAGTTCAAGTCGCCCGCCCCGGAGGGCCGGTCGCGCCCCCGGAGGGGCGCAACCGGGTGTCACGTTCAGGGCAACCGGCGCGCGAAACCCGCGCCAAGCTCGGTGAGGATGAGGCAGCACGACGTGGCCCCGGCATCCAGAACACCGCGCGAGCGTTCGCCCAGCCGGCTGGCCCGACCGAGCTTCGCCACGAGGTCAACGGTGCTGTCGCGGCCCTCTTCGGCAGCCTTCGCCATGGCGTCGAGCGCCGCGGCAAAGCCCTGCTCCCGGGAGGCATCGAAGGCCTCGACGGCGGGCACGAAGCAGTCGATCAACGTCTTGTCCCCGACCTCAGCCGAGCCGGTCGAACGCACCCCGGCAAGCCCGGCGTTGATCATCGCCGAGAAACCGTCGGCGTCGATCGCCTTGCGCCCTTCCACGGCCAGCGCCATGTTCTGGAACATGAAGCCGTAGAGCGGGCCCATCGAGCCGCCGATCTCCGACATCAGCACGTCGGACAGCACGGAGAAGCCCTCGGCGAGCGACAGCGACTGCCCCTTGATGCGCTCGGCGGCCCGTCCGAAGCCCTTGGCCATGTTGATGCCGTGGTCGCCGTCGCCGATCAGCCCGTCGATCTCGGACAGGCGCGCCTTGTTCGCCACGACCACCTCGGCAAGCTCCTCGACGATCGGCGATGCCCCGGCGAGCTGCACGGCAGGCGCACCCTCGGCGGCCTCGGGCGCACGCGGCACGTCGCGCGTGGCGCCGGAGGCCGCGGCCGCACGCTGGCGCGGTGCGGCGACGGTTCCGACGGGCTGCGTCGTGGTGCCGATCACCGTCATCCCGGGTGACGCGCACTCGACGTCGATCAGTTCCTTGAGCTCCGCGTCGAGCGCCATGACCGTGAGCGTCGCACCGACCATCTCGAGCGAGGTGAAGTAATCCCCGACGAAGGCGCGGTGCACCCTGAGACCGGCCTTCTCGAGACCGACCTCGATGCGGTCGTAAAGGACATAAAGCTCGTTCACAGGCGTGGCGCCAAGGCCCGAGACCAGCACCGCAACCTCGGTTCCCTCGGGCAGCTGGTGATCGTCGAGCACGATCTCGAGCATGTCGTCGGCCACCTCGTCGGCGGTCTTGAGCGGCTCGATCCGGGTGCCCGGCTCCCCGTGGTGGCCGATCCCGACCTCCATCGTGCCGGGTTCGATGTCGAAGTTCGGATGGCCGACGGCGGGAAGCGTGCAGGGGCCGAGACCGACGCCCACGGACCGGCAGGCGTCGACCGCCTTCTGCGCCGCGGCCTGCACCTCGGCGAGCGAGCCGCCCTGCGCCGCCCTGGCGCCGCCGATCTTCCACATGAAGATCTCGCCCGCGACCCCGCGCCGCTTCTCGCGCTCGGACAGCGGCGCCGAGCAGACATCGTCGTTGGCGACCACGGTCGCCACCTCGATGCCCTCAGGCGACACCATTTCCGATGCCATCCGCACGTTCATGTTGTCGCCGGCATAGTTGCCGTAGAGCACCGCCACCCCGGCGCCGCCGTCGGCGGCACGGATCGCATCGGCGAAGCTCTTCGCCGTCGGCGAGGAGAAGAGCTCACCCACCGCCACCGCATCGACGAGATTGCGCCCGGTGTAGCCGATGAACGCGGGTTCGTGGCCCGAGCCGCCACCGGTCACGATCCCAACCTTGCCCTCCTGCGGGGCGAAGCGCGACACCACGACGCGTGCGTTGAGCGGGTCCTTCCGGACCAGCGCCCCATGGGCCTTCACGAAGCCCGCCACCGTCTCGTCGACGAGATCGTCGGGATTATTGATGAACCGCTGCATGGCAGCCCCCTTCGCTTGAGTTACGTCGTCGTCCTTCATCATTTCACCGTGTAGCCGCCGTCGACGAGAAGATCGGCCCCGTTGATCATTGCCGCAGCCTCCGACGCGAGGAACACCGCCGTCGCGGCAATCTCTTCCGGCTCTGCGAAGCGGCCGGACGGGATCTGCGCCTTCATCGCCTCGCCCTTGGGGCCGTCCCAGGCCTTGCGGCCGAGCTCGGTGAGAACGACGGTCGGCGAGATCGAGTTGACCGTGATGTCATGCTTGCCCCATTCGAGCGCCAGCGACTTGGTGACACCGATGATCGCGAACTTCGAGGCGGAATAGGCAACGTGCCCGTCGATCGCCACCGAGCCGGCCTGGCTGGCGAGGTTGATGATCCGCCCGCCCTTGCCGGCCCTGATCATCTCGCGGCCCACGGCCTGCGCCATGGTGAAGCTGCCGGTCAGGTTGACGTCGATGGTGCGGGACCATGCGGCTGCCGACAGGTCCTCGGCCGGGGCGAGGTCGACGATGCCGGCGGAATTGACGAGGATGTCGATGCCGCCGAAGGCACTGATCACGTCCTGGACCGCCTGCGCGATGCTCTCGGCGTCGGTCACGTTGCAGGCAAATGCACGAGCCTCGCCCGGAAGCGTCCCGGCGCGCGACGTTGCCGCCTCGAGGTTCATGTCGAGCAGCGCGACGCGGGCGCCCTTCGAGGAAAAAGCCTCGGCGATTGCCGCCCCGATGCCCGAGGCGGCACCGGTGACGATGGCGGTCTTGCCCGCCAGGGAGAAATCCAGAGGAGCAGCCATGGTCGGTCCTTTCTGCGTGGAGTGAGCGGCCCGCAGGAGACTGCGGGGGTCGGGCCCGCGATCCGGTCGGTCGGGCCCGCCCTCTCCGACATCGGCCGGAGAGGGTTCTTTCAGGTGGTGGTCGCGCCGCGCCTCACTGGCGCTGCTCGAGAAGCGCGTCGACGTTGTCGCTGGTGACCGGCGTCCACGGCACGTCGTACTGCGACTTGGACCCGTCTTCCCAGGACATCTCGGGATACTGCTCCCAGATCTCCGACATCGGCTCGTAATCCGGCTTCACGGCCTTGATCGCCACGTCGATCGCGCCCTGGGCCTGCGCCGCACCGTCCTGCAGGATCGAGGCCATCTCGCCGGCCTTCACCGCGCGCAGCGCGTCGGTCACACCGTCGACACCCGCGATCGCGAAGTCGTTGACGTCCATGCCCGCGGCCTTGATCGCCTCGATCGCGCCAAGCGCCATCTCGTCGTTCTGGGCGATCACACCCTTGATGTCGCTGCCGTGCGAGGTCAGCCAGTTCTCCATCAGGCTCTGCGCCTCGGCCCGCGACCAGTTGGCGGTCTGCTGCTCGAGAACCTCGACGTCCGGGCATTCGGACAGGGCCTTTTCATTGCCCTCGCCACGCTGGATCTGCGCCGACTGGCCGATCGGGCCCTCGATGATGACCACGTCGCCCTCGCAGTTCATCTCGTCCAGAACCGACTTGGCTTCCATGTAGCCGGCCTGCACGTCGTCCGAGCCGACGTAGGCGGTCAGCAGGTCGCTGTTGACCTGCGTGTTCGATCCGACCACCGGGATGCCCGCCTCGCTGGCAAGCTCGACGGCGGTGGCGCCGGCGTCGATGTCGATCGGCACGAAGACGATGGCGTCAAAGCCCTGCGTGATCATCGTCTCGAACTGGTCCTGCTGGACGAGCGCGTCGTAACGGCCGTCGAACACCGTCAGGTCGACGAGACCCGACTGCACCGCGGGGTGGTTCTCGGCGGCGTCGGCCCAGAGCTGCATGAACTCCGCGTTGAGGCCGTAGACGGCCGCGCCGATCTCGATCTTGTCCTGCGCGCTCGCCGTCGTGGCGAGCGTCAGGCCGAGCGCTGCCGCGCTCGCCGTGCTGATGAGCTTCTTGATCGTCATCTGGTATTCCTCCCTAAGTGACGTCTTTCGTGGATGGCGCCGGGCTGCCCCCAGTGTGCAGCCCGTGCCGGAAACCGGGCGTGCCGGATCTCAGAGCTCGGTCTTGCGGGACCGATCCAGCATCACCGCGGCGACGATGAGGGCGCCCTTGATGACCTGCTGGTAGTAGGATTCGACCCCGAGCAGATCGAGACCGTTGTTCATCACGCCGATGAGCAGCGCGCCGATCACCGTGCCGCTGACCCGGCCGATCCCGCCCGACAGGCTGGTGCCGCCGATGACCACGGCCGCGATGGCGTCGAGCTCGTAGGCGACACCGGCCTGCGGCAGGGCCGACCCGGTGCGCGCCGCCAGGATCATGCCGGCGATGCCCGCCAGCGCGCCCGAGATGGCGTAGACCGCGAAGCGGATCCGGTTGACCGAGAGCCCCGAGACCTTCGCGGCATGGGGGTTGCCCCCGACCGCGTAGACGTGGCGACCGAACCGCGTGCGGGTCAGCACGAAGTGGGACAGCCCGAAGATCAGCGCGAAGAGAATGATCGGCACCGGGATGCCGGCGATGTCGCCGGTCCCGATCCAGCGATAGCCATCGGTGAGCGCCGGGATCGGACGGCCGCCAGAATAGATCAGCGTGAGCCCGCGCGCCGCCGAGAGCATCCCCAGCGTTGCCACGAAGGCCGGCACCGCATAGCGCGCGACGGCAAGCCCCGAGAGCGCGCCCATGGCGATCCCGGTCACGAGACCGATGACGAGCGGCAGCAGCGCGAAGTAGGGCGCGCCGGGAATGAAGCCCGACGCCGAGGTCGTGGCGAAGCTCGCGGAGACCACCCCGGCGAGCGCGACCACCGAACCGACCGACAGGTCGATGCCCCGGGTCAGGATGACGAAGGTCATGCCGATGGCGAGGATGCCGTTGATCGAGGTCTGACGCAGCACGTTGATGATGTTGCGCGAGCTCAGGAAATTCTCGTTCACCACCGACAGCACGACGCAGAGGACGATCAGCGCGATCAGGATGCCGTAGCGCTGCGCCACCGGTCCGATCCGCTCCGAAAGCGTCTGACGTTGCTCCGCCCCCGCGCCGGCTGGTGTTGCGGCTTTGACTTGCTCTTTCACGGTGTTCCTCCCATTGGTGCGCCCCGCCACGAGTTGCGGGGCCGGCGCCATGCACGCGCGGCGGCGGCTCAGGCCGCCAGGTGCAGCAGTTTCTCGGCCGACATCTCGGCCCGTTCCAGTTCCCCGGCGACCCGCCCGTCGCGCATCACGATGGCCCGGTCGGCCATCCCCAGCACTTCGTCGGTCTCGGAGGAGATCATGATGACGGTTCCGCCCTGACGGGTGAAATCGGACATCACGCGATAGATTTCACGTTTCGCGCCGACGTCGACACCACGGGTCGGCTCGTCGAGCAGCAGGATGCGGGGCTCGGTCAGGAACCACTTCCCAAGAACAACCTTCTGCTGGTTGCCGCCCGACAGGTTCGACACCCCGAGCCGGTCCGACGCGGTCTTGATGTTCAGCGTGTCGATCATCCGGGCGGCGGCATCGCCCTCGGCCCGGGCGTTCATGACCTGGCCCGCCGACATCCGGTCGAGGGTCGCGAGGCAGAGGTTGTCCCGCACGTCACCGGTGAGCACCAGGCCCGAGCGCTTGCGGTCCTCGGTCACGTAGGCGAGCCCCGCCGCAATCGCGTCGTTCGGGGTCCGGATCCGCGCCTCGGCGCCCTCGATGACGATCTGCCCGTCGGTCTGGTCCGACAGTCCGAACAGCCGGTCGAAAATCTCCGAGCGCCCCGAGCCCATGAGCCCGTAGAGCGCGAGGATCTCGCCGCGCCGTGCGGAGAAGGTCACGTCGCGGACGCCATGCGCGGCCGAAAGCCCGCTGACCGAGAGGGTGCTTTCGGTTCCGGGCGCGTTCTCCTTGACGAATTCCTCGGTCAGCGGCCGACCGACGATCAGGTTGATGAGCCGTTCCTTGTCGATGTCGGCAAGCGCCCCCTCCTCGACGAAGGACCCGTCGCGGAAAACCGTGTAGCTGTCGCAGATCGTGAAGATCTCGGACAGTCGGTGGCTGACGTAGATCACCCCCTTGCCCCGCGCCTTCAGCGTCTCGACCGCCTCGAACAGCTGGTCGGCCTCTGCCTCGCCAAGCGCCGATGTCGGCTCGTCCATGATGATGACCTCGGCATCGTAGCTGAGCGCCTTGGCGATCTCGACAAGCTGGGTCTGGGCGACCGTGAGGTCCATCATCATCGTGTCGGCACGGATGCCGAAGCGGAAACCGTCGAGCAGCTCCTGCGCGTTGCGGTTCATCGTGCGGAAGTCGATCCGGCCGAACAGACCGACCGGCTCGCGCCCGAGGTAGATGTTCTCGGCCACCGACATCGCGGGGACAGGGCTGAGCTCCTGCTCGATGATGGAAATCCCGTTCGCGAGCGCTTCGGCCGGGTCGGCGAAGCTGATCTCGGAGCCGTTGCGCAGCAGGGTGCCCGCATCGGCGTGATGGATGCCCATGATGATCTTGAGAAAGGTCGATTTGCCCGCGCCGTTGCCACCGCAGAGGGCATGCACGGAGCCGCGCTCCAGCGTGAAGCGTCCGTCCTTCAGGGCGGGCACTCCGCCGAAGGACTTCCTGAAGCCCTTCGCCTCGAGCAGCGGCTTGGTCATGTCTTCCTCCCTCTCCTCATGTCGACTGAACATATGTCATCTTCAATCTGACATTTGAAATGTAGGCCGCTCTCTTTACTTATGTCAACACGGACCTGACATTTTCAGGAACTCTTTATTTACCTATTATTTTCATACGTTTAAAATATTTTCCAAACCGGTGGCTGCCAGTCCTTCGCCGACATGCGCCGGGCCGCACGCCGGTTGGCCGGCTGCGATGGACGACTTTCAAGCGTCGGACAGATCGGATTCGATTGCGGTAACGGTCGCGGCGCAGACGGGCGCCCCGACGCGCTCCGCGAACAGAGAAACGCCGACTGCAAGCCCGGAACGTCGCCGTCTTGGCGGCCAGATCGCGATACATTTGGGAGAAGGAGAGAGCGTTCGGCCCGGAGCGCGGGATCGGTCAGGCCTGGAGCCTCGCGCGTGCGACCCCTGCACGCACCGTGACATCGGAGCGAGAGGCCACCGGTGAGAAGCGCCGGGGCCGCATGATGAGCGGCCCCGTGCGGGAAAGCGGCAGCGAACCGGCACCCCCTGTGGAGAGCGCCGGCCGTGTCGTCGGTTCAGACGAACATGAAGTCGTCGGTGGTCAGGGTCGAGGAGTCCATGCCCTCGACGTAGATCACGTGGCCACTGTCGCCGACCTCGACCTCGACGCCGTACTCGGTGTTGGTGAAGCTCAGCTGGGCCGGTGCCACGCCGCTGACGCGGATCAGGTCGACGCCGTCCTCGAAGTCCCAGATCTCGTCGTATTCGCCGGCGTTGAAATCGTTGAATACGAACAGGTCGCTGAAGCCGTCGCCGCCTTCGTAGCCCCCGTACATGATATCGTCGCCATCGCCGGCGTTGATGGTGTCATAGCCTTCGCCGCCGTAGATGGTGTCATCGCCGTTGCCGCCGGCAAGGAAGTCGTTGCCGGTCTCGCCATCGACAAGGTCGTTGCCGTCACCGGCGCCCATCGTGTCGTCGCCGTCGTGGCCGAGCATCGTGTCGTTGCCGAGGCCGCCACCCATGTTGTCGTCACCGACACCGCCGTCGACCAGGTCATGGCCGAAGCTGCCGGCCAGCGTGTCGTCGCCCGAGCCGCCGATCACCGTGTCCGCTCCGTAGCCGCCCGAGGCCGCATCCTGATCGGCGCCAGCATCGATGTAGTCGTCATCGGTGCCGCCACCGATCACGTCGTTGCCGTTCTCGCCGTAGATCGTGTCGTTGCCGGCGCCACCACCGATGGAGTCGTCACCGACGCCGCCTTCGGCATAGTCGTTGCCGTCATCGAGCGCGATGTTGTCGTGATTGTTGCCACCGTAGACCGTGTCGTCACCTTCGCGTCCCAGGAGCGAGTCGTTGCCCTGGCCGCCGTAGATCACGTCGTCGCCGGCAAGACCGTCGAGGAAGTCGTTCGCCGCCATGCCGTTGATGGTGTCATCGCCGGCCGTCCCGGTCAGGATGTCGAAGCCGTTGGTGCCGTTGATATGCTGGCCGGGGAAACCCGAGGCTGTCACCGAAAGCTCGTAGGTGCCGGTGTAATCATCGTCATAGGCGCTTGCGCCGATGTAGTAGTAGCCGCTGTAGCTCGCGGTATAGGTAAGCTCCGAATCGAGCCCGATGCCGTCGTCGTCATCCTGGGCGAGCTCGTCCTCGAAATCGTCGTAGAGCCACAGGTAGGGGTCCGCGAGGGTGCCGTCTCCGCTGTCGGCGCCGGTCAGGGAAAAGGTGTAATCAACGCCGGCATCGAGGTAGATCGCGACCCAGTCTGTGTCTCCGAAACTGTCGATGGTGCCGGTGAAGGTGTCGCCGCTCGCGATGGTGTATGGCGTGCTGGCGTCGGCCGGGGCGTCGGTCGTCTCGGTGTAGGATGCATTTGTCGACATGATGAGGCTCCTCCGTCAGGTCCCCGGCGGACGATCCACCGGGGCACGGAAAGGAAGTCTAGGGCGGGAAACCGCCCCGAAACATGCGGCAAATCAAATGTGTGCGAATTTTAGCCTATGACCTAACGTCAACCACGGGCCTGTCGCCAGAACCTCCCCGGAGGGAGCCGCCTTACCTGAGCGGCATGCTCACGCGGAACTGCACCGTCTCGACGCCCGGGTTGTCGTCGTAGATCCCCGCGTTCGAGCGGTGGTCATAGCTCAGCGCATAGCGCCAGCCGCCGCGGCTTTCGTATCCGAACTCGATGCCCGAGCGGAATTCGATGGGGCCGCCGAGATCGAAATCGTCACCCGCCGCGTAGAGACCCGGCATGGCGTGCAGCTCGGTGTAGAACGGGCTCTTTCCGATGAAGGTGTCCCAGGTGAAGCCGTAGCCGAGCCACGATCCGCTTTCCTCGCCGTAGGAGATCCCGAGCGCCTGGCCGAACGGGCCGATGTCACGGCCGAAATCGTAGCGCAGGTAGATCTCGGGGCTTTCCTCGGCGCGGCGCTCGAGGGTCGTGCCGGTGGAGAATGCCACGCGCGGCACCGACTCGGTGGTGCCAAGACACCCGGTCGCCGTGCCGCAATAGTTGCTGCCCATGTCCGTCAGCCCCGCGATCAGGAGCAACGCTGCGAAGGTTCCGTCTGCCATATCGCCTCTCACTGTCTTTGGAACCATGCATGTCGCAGATCGCGCACGAAGTCCAGTCGCTCGGAGATGTCGGTTCGTCCCTGCCGCCGGGCTCCGCGCCAAGGAGATGCCGCGTGTGGAGGGAGGCCGCTCAAATTTTAAGCACCCCGTCCGGACCCTTGCCCCGCATGGCCTGGACGCGTGCCATCCACAGCTTCACCCACAGATTTTGGGGATAGTTCCGAAGGCTCCGGGGAAAGTCCCCCGCACCGGTTCCGGGTGCTGCACACGCTCGGATGCCTGAGGCCTCGCCCGTGCAGGCCGGCGACATGCAGCTTCGCGCATGACCGCATGATCACTGCGCAACACGCTGAGGTTGAACAATAAAAACGTAAATATCCTAGGGCTTGGAGCCGTCGCCCCGGGGGAAGACGAGATCCTTCAGCGGCCCCTTCATCAATTGTGGAAGAACCGCCTTCCACGCCTCGAGTAGGCTGTGGAAATAGGCCGGGTCCTCGCGCAGGACAGTCTGGATCCCCATGCCGCGAACAAGGCACAGGGTCATGTTGAGAACCACCGCCGCCTCTTGCGCAGACAGGTCCGTGGGCTCGCAGAACTCGCTCCAGATCCCGTCGAGCGCCTCGTGGAACTCGCGCACCACCGGGATCATCCGCGCGCGCAGATCCGGGTCGGTGCGCGCGCCGTTGATGAATTCCACCGACAGGTAGAAGAACCGCCCCGAGAAGAGCTGCTGCAGCCATTCGATGAAGGCGTCGAGGCCCATCTCGTTGCGCGACACCGCCACGGCCATCTCGCGGATCTCGGCGGTGCCGTCGCGCAGCAACGTCTCCATCGCCGCGACCATGATGTCGGAGCGGGCGGGAAAGTGATGCAGCAGCGCACCGCGCGACACCCCTGCCCGCTTCGAGAACTCGGTGGTCGAAGCGTTCTCGTAGCCCACGTCGAAGATCACGTCGAGCGCGGCATGGATGAGCTTTTCGCGCGTGGCGATGCTGCGGGCCTGAAGCGGCCTGTCCTGTTTCAAGCGGGTCTCCTCCCAGTTGCCGCGTCGCGTTTCCCTAGGGCGGGCGCCCCCGAGCCGGGGGCGCTGCGCCGATCCGGCGATCAGTATGCGATGGATGGCAACCAGAGCGAAAGCACGGGGAAGGCGATCAGGATGATCAGCGTCAGGATGTCCATCGCCAGGAACCAGGTGATCCCCTTGAAGATCTCCGGCAATGTCACCGCGTTCTTCAAGGCCCCGTTTATCATGTAGACATTGAGCCCGATCGGCGGCGTGATGAGCCCGACCTCGAGCAGCTTGATGACGATGATGCCGAACCACACCGCGTTGATGCCCGAGGCATCCACCATCGGCACGAGGATCGGCAGCGTCAGAAGCAGCAGGCCGATGCTGTCGATGAGCATACCCAGCACGAGGTAGATCACCGCCACCGCGAAGAGGATCCACCAGGTCTGGTCGCTGACCGACAGGATGGCGTCGCTGAAGGCGCGCGGAAAGCCCGACAGCGCGAGGAAGCGGGTGAAGAACAGCGAGCCGATCAGGATGATGAAGATCGACGCGGTCGAGATCATCGCCTGGCTCACCGCCTCGACGAAGGTGCGCCACGTGAGCTTGCGCCGCGCCAGCGCGATCACGGCCGCGGCAAACGCACCGAGTGCGCCGGCCTCGGTCGGCGAGAAGACCCCGGTGAAGATGCCGCCCAGCACCACGAGGATCAGGGTGGGCAGCGGCCAGATGTCGCGCAGCGCCTCGCGCCGCTCCTGGTCGGTGACCACGACCTTGCCGGAGCCGGCGAGCTCGGGCTTGAGCTTCACGCGGATGATGATCATCGCCATGTAGATCAGCGCCGACAGCAGGCCGGGGATGAAGCCCGCCATGAAGAGCTGCCCCACCGACACCTGTGCGTAGACGCCGTAGAGGATCAGCAGGACCGATGGCGGGATCAGCGAGCCGAGCGTGCCCGACGCGGCGATGGTGCCGGTGGCGAGCCCCCGGTCGTAGCCGTTCTTGAGCATCTCGGGCACCGCCATGCGCGACATCGCCGAGGCGGTGGCGACCGACGACCCCGAGGCCGCCGCGAAGAAGGCGCAGGCCCCGACCGAGGTGATGGCAAGCCCGCCGGGCAGCCGCGACAGGTAGATCCGGAGCGCGAGGAACAACCCTCGGGTCATGTCGGTCGAGGAGCAGATGAACCCCATGAGCAGGAACATCGGCGCGGCCGACAGCTCCCACTGGCCGACGTAGTCGAAGGGGGTGGCCGAGATCATGCCCCAGGCCACGTTCATGTTGAACATCACGGCGATGCCGCCGATGGATACCAGCCCCAGCGCGATGCCCACGGGCACGCGAAGGGCGATCAGGACGAGCGCGAGGACGACGCCCGCGATCCCGACGTCAAGATTGCTCATGTCGGATACTCCTGGGCGGGGTCACAGGGCGGTGCGCTGCGACAGCGAGGTAAGCAGGTTGGACACCACCGCGAGGAAGGCGGCGGCAAAGCCCACCGGCAGCGACCAGCGCGAGGGCCAGATGATGAAGCGGAAGTTGCTCATCGCCTCCTCGCCGCTTCCGGTGGCGCGGATCGCGTCGGACAGGGTCTGCCAGAACAGCATCCCGAAGAACACGAGCCCCATCAGGCAGGCGAAGACGTAGAGCCCGAAGCGGACCCGGCGCGGCATCATCTGGACGAAAAGGTCGACGCGGATGTTCTCGTGCTTCAGCTCGACGAAACCGAAGGCGAGGAAGACCAGCGCGACCATGTAGTAGAACGAGACGACCTCGAGCGTGCCGACGATCTGGCCGTTGAAGAAGTAGCGGGCGGCGACGTCGAGCGTGATGTGCAGCATCATGAGCACCATCATCGCGCTCGCCAGCGTCGCGGCGCCGATGTTGATCCAGCGGATGGCCTTGACGATCGGCTGCATGGGCGGTCTCCACGGGTCGGTGTGGGAGGGTTCGGGCCCGCGCCTGCGGCGGGCCCGACCGGTGTCGATCAGTCGACGCCGTAGGTGGCGGGGTCGATCTTGCTGTAGATTTCCTGCATGGCAAGCTCGGTCAGCGCATCCTCGTCGTCGGTGTCGACGTCGGCAAGAAGCTCTTTCCACTTGTCCATCTTGGCCACGAAGTCGTCGATGACCTCCTGGCCGTTCTCGAGCCCGTACTGCTCTTCGGCGGTGGTGTAGACCTTGGTCAGCGCCGCCTCGCGGAAATCGGTGACCGAGGCAAGCAGGTCCTCGGCGGGCTCGTAGACGTTGCCGCCCGCGTCCTGCGAGGCCTGAAGCCCGGCTTCGGCATTGTCGGTGTAGGCGATGATCATGCGGGCCATCGAGCGCGCCGAGGCCTCCATCAGCACGCTGCGCTGGTCAGCCGTGAGCCCGGCCCAGAACGACGGGTTGAAGCCCCACTGCGGGCCCGACCAGTACATGCCGGTCGAAAGCAGCGTGGTGTGCTCGGCGACCTCGAGCAGCGAACGGTCGACGAGATCGCTCGCCGAGTTGGTCGCGCAGTCGAGGGTGCCGCGCTCGAGACCGGTATACATCTCGCTCGAGGGCACGTTGACGGGGATGCCGCCGGCTTCCTCGACCCAGACCGAGACGCTCGACCCGGCGGTGCGGATGCGCTTGCCCTGCATCTCGTCCAGCGTGCGGACGGGGCTCGAGCACATCAGGATGTAGGGCGGCGTGGTGTAGGCGCCGAGGTAGACGACGCTCTTGTCCTTCCACTCCTGCAGCTGGGTCGGGTTGGTCATCGAGAACTCGGTGACGGCGAAGATCGTCGGCATCGGGTCGCTGTAGTTGAAGCCCAGCTCCTGCACCGCGTTGGCGACGGGCAGCTCGGAGGGCGTGTAGATCGCCGCGTGGTGCGCGACCTGCACGACGTTGTCCTGCACGCCCTGCAGCGAGGCGCGCGGCGCGAGCAGTACGGTGCCGGTGTAGACCTCGGGCACGAGGTCGCCGTCCGACAGCTCCTCGACCAGCTCGGCCCACTGGATGTAGCCCTGCTGCGACATCGGCACCGCCGAGTCGTAGAAGCTGTTGGCGATGAATTCGGTCTGGGCCACCGCCGGCACGGCCGTCATGGCCGCCAGCGCGGTCGTCGCGATGAGTTTCTTCATGGTCGTCTCCCTGTGGGTGCGAAGAATGGCGGGCCGGGTTCTTGCGGGCCGGCTCCGCCGATGGGTGGCGTCAGATGTCGCCCTTCTCGTGTGCCTCGGCCATCTCGATGAGGCTGTTGAAGCGGTAGGTCGTCTCGGCCAGCTTGCCCGGGTCCATCGTCGCGCCGAACCCCGTCTTGGCATGACGGCGGTAAATCCACGCGTTGTCCAGCCCGTTCGCGCGCCCCGGCACGTGATCGTGGAACATGCTCTCGGCGGTGTGCAGCAGTTTCGACTTCTCGACGCCAAGGTCGCCGATCATCTTCAGCATGTAGTCGAAGTTGCGCTGCGACGGCTTGTAGGAGCCGATGTCCTCGGCGAGGTAGGTGGCGTCCCAGGCGATGCCGAGCTTCTGCGCCGAGCCCGCGAAGCTGCGGTTGTCGACGTTCGAAAGCGCGATCATCTTGTAGTGCTGCTTGAGATAGGCCAGCGCCTCGGCGCTGTCGTCGAAGGCCGGCCAGTTGCCGACGCTGTTGCCGTAGGTCTCGCATTCTTCCCAGTCGGGCGCGAGCCCCAGCGCCTCGCCGCAGCGGCGGTAGACCGTCGCCAGCAGTTCCGAGTAGGGCCGGCCCGGGGTCTGCGCCTGGTGGAAGCTTTCCATCCGCGCGTGCAGTTCAAGCACCGCGTCGTCGCTCATCTCGTCGGGCAGCCGGTCGGTCAGCGGCCGCAGGTTGGTGCGGATGCCGGTTTCCCAGTCGATGACCGTGCCGTAGATGTCGAAGCTGAGGGCGGAGTAGTCTTTGAGCATGACGTCCCTTCGGGATCAGAGTGAGGTGGTTTTCTTCACGGCGACGCCGTCTTTCATGATGAGCGGCATATGCGCGCCCTGCCCGGTCAGAAGACCGAGGTCCTTCAGCGGGTTGCCCTCGACCGCCACCACGTCGGCAAAGGCGCCGGGGGTGATCGCGCCGATCTGGCCCTCCATGCGCAGCACCTTGGCGGCATCGACGGTCGCGGCGCGGATCACGGCATCGGCTGGCATGTAGCGGCCGCGCAGCGGGAACTCGCCCGACTGCTCGGTCTGCATGCCGCCCAGCAGGTCGGAGCCGTAGCCCATCAGCACGCCCGCCTCGTGCATCTTGCCGAGCCGCTCGAGACCCGCCTCGCGCACGTCCGAGACCTTGGCCACCGACTCCGGCGGCAGGCCGAACTCGGCGCCCTTCCGGGCCAGCAGGTCGTAGGTGATGTTGGTGGGCACCACCGGGATGCCCTCGCGCGCGACCCGCGCGATGGTGTCGTCCGACATCAGGTTGCCGTGCTCGATGCACTCGAAGCCGCAGTCCAGCGCCCGGACGATGGCCTCGTCCGAGTAGAGGTGCCCCGAGACATAGGTGCCAAAGCCCTTGGCGATCTCGACGATCGCCTTCAGCTCGTCGACCGAATAGACGAGATAGCCCACCGGGTCCGAGGGCGAGGACACGCCGCCGTCGGCCATGACCTTGACGAACTGGGCACCGTTCTTGAGCTCTTCGCGGGCGGCGCGCTGCACCTCGGGGATGCCGTCGCAGATACGTCCCATGGCGCCGAGCTGCGTCGGATACCAGCTTGCATCACGGTTGCTGTAGGGGCCGCGGTAGTCGGTGTGGCCACCGGTCTGCGACAGCGCCTTGCCACAGATCACCAGCCGCGGCGCGGTGAAGTAGCCTTCGTCCACCGCCTGCTTGAGGCCGACGTCGGCACCGCCGAGGTCGCGCACCGTGGTGAAACCGCGCATCAGCATGTTGTTCATCAGCCGCGAGCTCTTGGCGGCGATCAGCGACGACGGCAGCGACGCGTTCAGCCCGAGGTTCGCGGTCGAGGCGATGACGTGCACGTGGCAGTCGATCAGCCCCGGCATGACGGTCAGGCCGGAGAGGTCGAGCGTCTCGTCGGCATCGACCGAGGCACCGGCGGCGACCTCTTTGAAGATGCCGTCCTCGATGACGATGTTCACCGGGTCGGCGGGCTCCGGGGGGGTGCCGTCGACGATTTGCGCGTTCTTGAGAAGGGTCAGGGTCATCTGGTCAGTCCAATAGGTGCGACAGGGGCTCAGGCGGTTTCGCTGGCCGTTTCGGCCGCGTGCCACCGTTCGAGATAGGCGAGCGTGTCCGCGAGGTTGGTCACGTCGACGTAGCGGCGGCCGAGATCGCGCAGGTTGTCGCGGTGCGGCTGCTCCTCGATGTCGCCGACGCAGTCCTCGGGCACCAGCGTGCGATACTTGTGGCTGAAGGAGTCGATCGAGCTTGCCCGGATGCAGCCGCTGGTGTTGCAGCCGGTGATGATCACCGTGTCGACGCGCTCCTTGGTGAAGAAATCCGCGACATCGGTGCTGAAGAAGATCGAGGGCGCCTTCTTGCAGACCGTGAGGTCATACGCCGGATCGTAGATGCGCGGGTCGATGGCCGCGCTCGGGTGATCGTGCCGGAAGGTCTCGCGCACGGCGGTGATCTTCCAGTAGGGCATCTCGCGCTCGTTCATATAGGCGGTGTTGCAGTTCGCAACCGGCACGCCGTAGCGCCGCGCCACTTCGAGCAGCTTCTCGGTGTTCTCGAGCGCCCGCATCACCAGCGGCGCGCCACCCAGCGGATACTGCGGGTCGGTGAAGCCGAGCTGGAAGTCGACCACGACGATGCCGGGCTTGAAGCCGGTGCCCACGGGAATCTCGCCATAGCTGCGGTTCTTGTAGTCGTCTTCGCTCATCGTGGTCCTCCTTGTCGTTAGCGCTCATCCAACGGGATCGGAAAGCAAACAGTCAAGACTGTTTTTTTCTGGAGTGCGGAGCGAAATCCGAAACTCTGCGCCGGTTGCACAGTTTGGCGGCAGTCCACGCAGCCGCTCGGACCGAGCCTGTTGGCCGGCCCCTGCCTGCCTGCGACTCACGACTTTCCGTCGAGCCAGCTCCGGATGATCTCGCGGTGGCGCTCTGCGCCGTAGCTCGGGAAATGGCCGCCATGCACCACCCGCACGGGCAGCTCCAACATCCTCTCCATCGAGCGGACGTAGTCGGCGGCATCGGCGTGGTAGGTGTCCTCGATCAGCGGGCCATCGTAGACGATGTCGCCCGAGAACAGGATGCCCCGCGCCGGCTCCCAGAGGGCGATTCCGCCGGGCGAATGGCCGGGCGTGTGGATCACCTCGAAATGCCGGTCGCCGAGGTCGATGATGTCGCCGTCGTCGAGCACCCGCGTCGGCCGCGCGGGCCGCACCGCGTAGCTGTCCGAGGCGTAGGGCTCGGGCGGCAGCACGTCGAAGATGTCGTCGGTCACGTAGGGGTCGGCGAGCGTCGCGCGGCGCGTCGGCGCCTCGAGGATCTCGGCCTCGGCCCGGTGCACCGCGCGGTCGTCGAACTCGTGGTGACAGCCGACATGGTCGAAATGCGTATGGCTCGCCACGGCGGTCAGGCCGCGCTCTGTCACCAGCGGCACCCATTCGCGCAGGCTCACCACGCCCATGCCGCTGTCGACCAGCATGTCGCGGTCGCGCCCGCGCACGTGCCACATGTTGCAGCGGTAGAATTCGTGGATGAAGGGCTCGTCGATATGGGTGACGTCGTCCCCCACGGTGCGGGTGCGATACCAGTCCTCGGCGCGGGCGCGCTGCATGTCTCAGGCCTCCATCGGGTAGATCTTCACGGCGGCGGGGTCGGTCGACAGCATGAGCCGCGCCCCCGGTTCGGGCAAGGCGCCGGGCGGCAGATGCGCGATCAGCACCAGCTCGGGCGCCGCCTCGGGAATGACATGCGCGCGGCAATGGGTGCCGAAAAAGGCCGCATCCCGCACGGTGGCGGCCCCCAGGGCAAAGCCCGCGTCGCCGGTGGTGATCGCCTCGGGGCGCAGGCAGGCGGTCGCCCGGCCCGCGCGCACGCCCTGCGAGGGCAGCGCGCCAAAGGCCGTTTCGACGCCCGCGTCGGTCACCTGCGCGGGGATGTGGTTCATCTCGCCCATGAAATCGGCGGCGAAGAGCGTCGCCGGGGCGCGGTAGACCCGCGCCGGGGTGCCCTCGTCCTCGATCCGGCCGGCGTTCATCACCACGATGCGGTCGGCGATGGCCATCGCCTCTTCCTGGTCGTGGGTCACATGCACGAAGGTGGTGCCGACCTTGCGCTGGATCTCCTTCAGCTCGTCCTGCATCGCGCGCCGCAGCTTGAGGTCGAGCGCCCCGAGCGGTTCGTCGAGCAGCAGCACGTCGGGCTCGACCGCCAGCGCGCGCGCCAGTGCCACCCGCTGCCGCTGGCCGCCCGAAAGCGCGTGCGGCCGCTTGTCCGCCGCGTCGGAGAGCCCCACGAGGTCGAGCATCTCCATCGCCCGCGCGTCGCGCGCCCGGCGCCCCTGCCCCGCCATCCGCAGGCCGAAGCCGACGTTGTCGCACAGGCTCATGTGTGGGAACAGCGCGTAATCCTGGAACATCGTGGTGGTGGGGCGCTTCGCGGGCGCCACCCGGGTCATGTCGCGCCCGCCGATCAGCACCTGCCCCCGCGTCGGCTGCACGAAACCGCCCAGCACCGACAGCAGCGTGGTCTTGCCGCAGCCCGACGGCCCCAGCAGCGTGACGTATTCGCCCGCCGCGATCTCGAGCGCGATGTCCTTCAGCGCGTGGAAGGTGTTGAAGTAGTGGTTCAGCCCCTGAAGGCTCACGGGTGCGGTCATGGGCGTTTCCGGAAAACGAGGATTTCGAGCAGGAGGACGACGGCCACCGAGACGAGAAAGACGAGGCTTCCGATGGCGTTCAGCCGCGGCGAGAGCCCCGAGCGCAGCAGCGACCAGATCTCGACCGGCAGGGTCACGTCGAAGCGGGTGAGCAGGAAGGAGATGATGAACTCGTCCCAGCTGAGCGTCACCGACAGGAAGAAGGCGGCAAGGATCGCCGGCAGCAGCATCGGCACGGTGACGAGCGCGATCACCTGCGCCTCGCCCGCGCCAAGATCGCGCGCCGCGCGTTCGGCGTTCTGCTGCTGCGCGCCCATGGCGGCGTAGATGATGGCGAAGGCGAGCGGCAGGTTGATGACGACGTGGCCGATGCCGGCAGTGACCAGCGACAGACCGATGCCGGTGCGGGTCAGCACGATCAGCAGGCCGAGCCCGACGATCAGGTAGCTCACGGTCAGCGGCGCGATCAGCAGCCCGCGCAGCAGCGCCGAGCCGGGCAGCACGTGCCGCGCCAGCCCGTAGGCCGCGAAGAAGCCCAGCGTGACCGCCACCGCCGACGAGCCGAAGGCCACCATCAGCGAATTGCCGAGCGCGCCCATCAGGTCGCCGTCGCTCAGGATGTCGCCATACCAGCGCAGCGAGGGGCCCTCGAAGGGCGGCACCGGCAGCCCGCCCTCCTGGAACGAGAACAGTACCAGCGTGCCGACCGGCAGGTAGATGAAGACGAAGGCCGCCAGCAGGTAGGCCCAGGGCAGGAGACGCATCATATCCGGTCGAGCCTCAGCCAGCGTGCCGAGGCGAGGTAGGCCAGCGACACGATCCCCATGAGCACGATGGCCAGTGCCGCCGCGAGCGGGAAGTCGGCGCGCCGTCCGAGCTGCACCATGATGACCTGCGGCACCGTCAGCTCGGTGTTGCCGCCGAGGATCTGCGGCGTCACGTAGTCGCCGATGCATAGCACGAAGGTCAGGAAGGCACCGGTGACGATTCCCGGCAGGGTCAGCGGCAGGATCACGTGGCGAAACGTCTGGAAGGCGTTGGCGCCAAGGTCCATCGCCGCGCGGCGGTAATTGGGCGACAGCTGCACGAGGTTCGAGAAGATCGTCAGCGTCAGCAGCATGACGAAGAAATGCACGAAGCCGGTCACCGTCGCGAAGCGCGTGTTCGCCAGCGTCACCGGCTCGGCGATGACCCCCAGCGCCATCAGCGTGTTGTTCACCACCCCCTCGCGCGCCAGCACCAGCAGCCACGCGTAGGAGCGCACCACGTAGGAGGTCCAGAACGGCAGGATCGCCAGCAGCAGCGCCAGCCGCTGCCAGCGGCGCGGCACGTGGAAGGCGATGATCCAGGCCAGCGGGTAGGCCAGCAGCACCGAGACCGCCGTGACGGTCAGCGTGATCTCGAGCGAGACCATGATGGCGCGGGCGAGATAGGCCTTCTGGCCGAGCTCGATGTAGTTGGCCAGCGACAGGTCCCAGACCAGCGTGCGGCCGTCGAGGGTCGCAAGGCTCATGGCGCCCATCACGACGAAGGGCACCACGAAGAAGGCAAGCGTCCAGATCAGGGCCGGGGCGGTGAAGCCCCAGCCCCTCCGGGCAGTCCCGTCGCTCATTGCTGCAGCGTTTCCAGCCAGAGATCCTGCATCTCGATGTCGAGATCCATGTCCGGCGCCGGGTAGAGCTGCGTCCGCTCGAGGTAGTCCGGCTGCTGGTCCCAGCGCAGCAGCGCCTTCTGGTCGTCGCTCAGCACGTCACCGGCCTTGGCGTTGGCGGGCATCCCCCAGAAGCACGAGGAGGTCGCCAGCCGCGCCTGCCCCTCGGGGCCGGTGATGTATTTGACGAACTCCAGCGCGAGGTCCGGCTGCTCGGAGCCCTCGAGCACGCCGATCGACTGGCTCCAGAGCACCGCGCCCTCCTCGGGGATGGTCCAGGTGAGCTCGGGCTGCTCGCCCGCGAGCCCCGCCGTCAGCCACTCGCCGCCGCCGACGACGATGTCGACCTCGCCGGTGGCCAGCGCCGTCTGCGCCGCGACCACGCCCGCGACCGAGGCCGCCCGGGACCGCATGGTCGAGAGCGTCCCCCCGATGGTGTCGAGCGCCTCGGCGTCGATGTCGGCGGTGGGGATCCCCTCGGCGATGGCGGCAAGCCCCATCACCGGCAGGTAGTAGTCGTAGATCGAGATGCGGCCGTCGTATTTCTCGGACCAGACGGTCGAGAGGCTCTCCATGTCCGCCGCGTCGACCTTGTCGGAATTGTAGGAGATCGTGTTGTAGCCGAATTTCTCGGTCACCGCGTAGGTGGTGCCATCGACCGTGTTGTTGGCCTCCATCACCACTTCGGGGAAGAAGTCGGCCGTCGGCAGCTCATCCGCCGGCAGCGGCGCGAGAATGCCCGCCTCGACGGCGCGGAACACGTCGATGCCGTCGATCACCAGCACGTCCCAGTCGCCGGGGCGGGACTGGTCGAGCAGCGCCAGCGCGGCGCCGGTGCCCTCGTATTCGCGCAGGTTGACCTTGACGTCATGCGCCTCCTCGAAGGGCTCGATGAGCGCCGGGTCGGTGTGGTCGCACCAGACCAGCGCGTTCAGTTCGCCCTCGGCCAGCGCGCCCTGCGCGGCGAGGGTCAGGGCCAGCGTGCTGACAGCGGTCTTGCCGTATCTCGTCATCTTGGTTGTCTCCCGGTTGATGTCGCGGCCTTGGGGCCGTCGTCTTGATCTGTCTCAAGGTCAGTCGTGAGTGGTGTCGGGTCGCTCAGTCGCGCGCCACGCCCGGCAGGGCGCAGAGCATCTCGAACAGGAAATTGGCGGCGATCACGGCGGTGTTGCCCGCCGGATCGTAGGGCGGCGAGACCTCGACGAGGTCGCAGCCCACGAGGTTCAGCCCGGCGCAGCCGCGGATGATCTCGAGCCCCTGGATGGTGGTGAGCCCGCCCACCTCGACCGTGCCCGTGCCCGGCGCAAAGGCCGGATCGAGGCTGTCGATGTCGTAGCTGAGATACACCGGCGCGTCGCCGATGGTCTCGCGGATCTCGGCCATGAGCGGGGCGAGCGACTTGTGCCAGCAGGCCTCGGCGGGCACCACCGTCCAGCCCTTGTCGCGGCCCCAGTCGAAATCCTCGGGCGCGTAGCCCGAGCCGCGCAGGCCGATCTGGAACACCTTGTCGTTCTGCAGAAGCCCCTCTTCGTGGGCGCGCCGGAAGGGGCAGCCGTGCGCGGCCTCTTCTCCGAACATCTGCGCGTTGGTGTCCGAATGCGCATCGACGTGGATCAGCGCGACGGGGCCGTGACGCTCGGCCATCGCCCGCAGGATCGGCCATGTCAGCGTGTGATCTCCGCCGAGCGTGAGCGGCACCACCCCGTGCGACAGGATCGCCCGGTAGGTGTCGGCGATGATGCCGACGGACTTCTTGAGGTCGAAAGTGTTGATCGGCACGTCGCCGATGTCGGCCACCTGCAGGCTGTCGAAGGGCGCGGCCCGCGTCGCCATGTTGTAGGGCCGGATCATCCGGCTTTCGTCGCGGATCTGGCGCGGCCCCAGCCGCGTGCCCGACCGGTTCGAGGTGCCGATGTCCATGGGGATGCCGACGAAGCAGGCGTCGAGCCCCTCGGCGGTATCCTGCGTGGGCAGGCGCATCATCGTGGCCGGGCCGCCCATGCGCGGCATCGCGTTGCCGCCCAACGGCTGGTTGAAGTCCTTCATCTCATCCTCTCGAACGCTTTGCCCCAGATTTCCGTTGACATGCCTTCGGAAAAATCAGGAAAAACCGAAAATCACTTCGGTCTTTTCCGAACCAAGAACCACGGAACGCCCATGCCCCCCGATCCGACCGCCACCGCCCCCTCGGACCGCAAGGTCGGCTTCTCGGTCGAGACCATCGACATCCGGCTCATTCGTATCTTCATGGCCGTGGTCGAGGCCGGCGGGCTGTCCGCCGCCCAGCTCGAGCTGAACCTCGCGCTGTCGACGATCTCGGAAAAGGTGTCGGCGCTCGAGAAACGCTTCGGCATGAAGCTCTGCCAGCGCGGTCGCTCGGGCTTCGAGCTGACCACGGCCGGCGAGCAGTTCTACGAGGAATGCGACCGCCTGCTGAAGGCGCTCGACCAGTTCGGCCAGCGGGTCGGCACGCTCAACGCCAAGATGCCGCGCAACCTGACCATCGGGCTGGTCGACAACATGATCTCGGACCCGCGCTGCCCGATGAGCCACGCGCTCGGGCAGTTCACCCGGCAGGCGCCGGGGGTTCACCTGCGGCTGGTGGCGCTTACCCCGAACGAGCTGCTGGCCGAGGTGCTGGCCCGGCGGGTCGACATGGTGGTGGGCAGCTTTCCCAAGGTCATTCTCGGGCTCGACTACATCGACCTCTACGAGGAGCCGCACCACTTCTACTGCAGCGAGGCGCACCCGCTTTTCGACGTGCCTGAAACAGAGGTCGGCATCGACACCGTGCGAGATCACCGCATCGTTGCCCGCTCGTACTGGGGCGCGCGCGACACCCGCATCTTCGCCATCCCCTCGGCCCATGCCACGGTGTCGGACATGGAGGCCGAGGCGCATCTGATCCTGTCCGGTGCCTTCCTCGGCTACCTGCCCGAGCACATGGCCGATGTCCTGTCGCGACGGGTGAAGCTGCGCCCGCTGCGGCGCGACCTGTTTTCCTACAGCGCCCGCTTCCAGATCGCGCTACGCGAGAACTGGCGCAGCCACGCGGCGCAACGGCTTATGGTGGATAGCATCCTCGAAGGCCTCGGCGACCGCGCGGGCAGCGCCCCGGTGCCGGACCGCATCGCCGACGGTCGCTACCGCTAGCCCTGCCCGGCCCTGCCTGCTATCCCATGCAGAAGCGGTATGGGTTTCGGCACGGGGCGCGCAGATGGACACGGCACTTCTGGAAGATTTCCTCGCCCTCGCGCGTGCGATGAACTTCTCGCGCGCCGCCGAAACGCGCAACATGACGCAACCGGCCTTCAGCCGGCGCATCCGCAGCCTAGAGGACGCGCTCGGCACCCCGCTGGTCAGCCGCACCACCCGGCAGATCGCGCTCACCCCCGCCGGGCGCGCCTTCCAGCCGCGCGCCGAGGCCATCGTCCGGATGCTGGCCGACGCGCGCCACGCGGTGCTCGAGGCCGCGGGCCGGGCCGAGCGCAGCCTGACCCTCGCGGCGACACATGCGCTTTCCTACACCTTCGTGCCGCGCTGGCTGACACGGGTGGCAGGGCCGTCCGAGGTCGGCACGCTCAACATGGTCTCGGACTCCCACCGCCAGTGCCTGCGCCTGATGCAGGACGGCGAGGCCAGTTTCTTCATCTGCCACAGGGGCATGACCTCGGCGCCGGCCCTGCCCGAGAAGCAGTTCCGCGCCCATCCGGTGGGCGCCGACCGACTGGTGCCGCTCTGTGCGCCCGATGCCGACGGGCAGCCGCGCTGGCGGCTCGACCGCACGGAGCCCGGGGCGCCGTTCCTCGCCTACGGCAGTGCCTCGGGTCTGCACACGATCCTCGAGACCCATTGGGCATCGCGCGGCCGCCCCAAGCTGCGGCGGGCGATGCAGTCGATGCTCGCCGCCACCAACCTCGAGATGGCAAAGGAAGGCCAGGGCGTTGCCTACCTGCCGCTTTCGCTGGCCGAGGACGAGCTGGCGCTCGGGCGCCTCGTCCGGGCCACCGATGAGACGCATGACATCCCCGTCGAGGTCGTGATCCATCGCCCCCGCGCCCGGCTTACCCCCCATTGCGAACGCTTCTGGGACATGGTCACCGGCAACTGACTTATACACTTTCAGCATCAATTGAGGCGCAGACGGCATTGGCCTCCGAGCCCCTCCCGCGCGTAATCTCCGCGCAACGCCGCGCCCGCGGCTCCAAGGGAAAGGACACGCCATGCGCATCGTCGACATCCGCGAGGTCACCAAGCCGATCTCCTCGCCGATCCGGAACGCCTACATCGACTTCAGCAAGATGACCGCGAGCCTTGTTGCCGTGGTGACCGACGTCATCCGCGACGGCCGCCCGGTGGTGGGCTACGGCTTCAACTCGAACGGCCGCTACGGACAGGGTGGGCTGATCCGCGAGCGCTTCCGCGACCGCATCCTGCAGGTCGACCCCGACAGCCTGCTGAACGACGCCGGCAGCAATCTCGACGGCCACCGGATCTGGGCCGCGATGATGCAGAACGAGAAGCCCGGCGGCCACGGCGAACGTTCGGTCGCCGTCGGCACCATCGACATGGCGGTCTGGGATGCCATCGCCAAGATCGAGGAGAAACCGCTCTTCCGCCTGCTGGCCGAGCGCGAAGGCCGCGAGGCCGACCCGCGCGTCTTCGTCTATGCCGCCGGCGGCTACTACTACCCGGGCAAGGACGACAGCGCGCTGCGGCAGGAAATGCGCGGCTATGTCGACCGGGGCTACACGGTGGTGAAGATGAAGATCGGCGGCGCGCCCATCGACGAGGACCAGCGCCGCATCGAGGCGGTGCTCGACGAGATCGGCCACGAGGCCCAGCTTGCGGTCGACGCCAACGGTCGTTTCGACCTCGAGACCGCCATCGCCTATGCCAAGATGCTGCGGCAGTATCCGCTGTTCTGGTACGAAGAGATCGGCGACCCGCTCGACTACCAGCTTCAGGCCGCGATGGCCGAGTTCTACCCCGCCCCGATGGCCACCGGCGAGAACCTGTTCTCGCATCAGGACGCCCGCAACCTGCTGCGCTACGGCGGCATGCGCCCCGACCGCGACTGGCTGCAGTTCGACTGCGCGCTGTCCTACGGTCTCGTGGAATACATGCGCACGCTCGACGTGCTGCACGAGCTTGGCTGGTCGCCGAAGCGCTGCATCCCGCACGGCGGGCACCAGATGTCGCTCAACATCGCGGCGGGGCTCGGGCTTGGCGGCAACGAAAGCTACCCGGACCTGTTCCAGCCCTACGGCGGCTTTCCGGACGGGGTTCAGGTCGAGGACGGCCACATCACCATGCCCGAGCTGCCCGGCATCGGCTTCGAGGGCAAGTCGGACCTCATCACGGTCATGCGCGCGCTGGCCGAGTGAGCCCGCTCAGACCTTCGCCCCGATCCGCCCCCTGAGCCGGTCCATCTCGGCTTTCGTCGGGCGGGCGCCGGTGTAGATCTCGACGTAGCTCGGGAACCGGGCGAGCCGCTCCTGCAGCGGCTCGTTCACCCCCATCGAGATATAGCCGACCTGCACGAGATAGATCGTCCGCGCCCGCACGTCGGAATCCTGCGGATCGTGCCCCCAGTGCGCCAGCATGTCGCGCAGCGCGGCAAGCCGTTCCGCGTCGGCCTGCTGCAACCGCAGCAGCACGTCGGCGTCCTGCTGCGCCCAGGCCCGCACCGCCCGTTCCAGCCGCGCATCGAACGAGGCATCCGACAGGAACAGGCCGATCACGTTCAGCATCGCCTCGGTCTGGCTCGCGGCGTAGTCGCGTGTCGCCGCGACCAGCGGGCGGGTGGTCGTGTCCTCCCAGCGGTTGAGCAGCATCGCAAGCAACTGCCGGCGATCCTTGAAGAACCAGTAGAAACTGGTGCGCGACAGCTCCAGCGCGTTGGCGAGCGGCATGATCTTCACCGCGTCGACGCCTCTTTCGACCAGCGCCGCGTAGGCCGCGTCGAGCCAGAGCTCCTGCGATCCGCGCCAGCCGCGTTCGGGGGATGGGTCGTCGGTCATGCAGCCTCTCGTCGCGCCGCGCGCGGAAATGTTCACCTCTGACCATACATCACATTCTCGCTTCAATACCAGTGTTGACGAAATTAGCCATTTCAGGGCGAAAAATAACGTATCTGTCGGCACTCATATCATTTTTCTTGACACACATGAACATTTTCACGGATGCCTTGTGTCATGTAGCAAGCCCCCTCGCAGAAGGCACATGGCCATGACGAACGACCCCCTCCTGCAGCCCTACCGGCTCAAGCACCTGACGCTGAAGAACCGGGTGATGATCTCGAGCCACGAGCCCGCCTACCCCGAGGACGGCATGCCCAAGGACCGCTACCGCGCCTACCACGTCGAGCGCGCCAAGGCCGGGATCGCGCTGACCATGACCGCCGGGTCGGCGAGCGTCGCCCGTGACAGCCCGCCGGCCTTCAACAACATCCTCGCGTGGAAGGACGAGGTCGTCGGCCACATGGCGAAGCTCACGCAGGACTGCCACGACGAAGGCTGCGCGGTGATGATCCAGCTCACCCACCTTGGCCGCCGCACCCGCTGGGACACCGGCGACTGGCTGCCCGTCGTCTCGGCCGGGCATCTGCGCGAGCCGGCGCACCGGGCGTTTCCGAAAAAGGCCGAGGACTGGGACATCGCCCGCATCATCGAGGATTACGCGCTTGCCGCGGAACGGATGCAGGCGGCGGGGCTCGACGGGATCGAGCTCGAGGCCTACGGCCACCTGATGGACCAGTTCTGGTCGCCGCTGACCAACGATCTCGAGGCGCCCTACGGCGGCGATCTCGACAACCGGATGCGCTTTGCCTTCGACGTGCTGCGCGCGATCCGGGCCCGCTGCGGCGATGCGTTCATCGTCGGCGTCCGCTACAGCGGCGACGAGGACACGCCCGGCGGCTTCGATGCCAGCGAAGGGCGCGCGATCACGCAGCGGCTCAAGGACAGTGGCCTGGTCGACTTCCTGAACGTGGTGCGCGGCCACATCGACACGGATGCCGGCCTGACCGACGTGATCCCGGTGCAGGGCATGCGCAACGCGCCGCATCTCGATTTCGCCGGCGAGATCCGGCGTGAGACCGGGTTTCCGACCTTCCACGCCGCCAAGATCGCCGACGTGGCGACCGCGCGCCATGCCATCGCCAGCGGCAAGCTCGACATGGTGGGCATGACCCGCGCCCACATCGCCGACCCGCATCTCATGCGCAAGGTCATGGAGGGCCGCGAGGACGACATCCGCCCCTGCGTCGGCGCCAACTACTGTCTCGACCGGATCTACCAGGGCGGCATGGCGCTGTGCCTGCACAACCCGTCGACCGGACGCGAGCTCGAGATGCCCCATGCCATCGCCCGGGCCGAGGCGCCGAAGCGCGTCACCGTCGTCGGCGCAGGCCCCGCGGGCATGGAGGCCGCCCGCGTCGCGGCCGAACGCGGCCACGCGGTCACCGTGTTCGAGGCCGCCGACCGGCCCGGCGGACAGATCCGGCTTAGCGCGTTGCAGGAGCGACGGCGCGAGATGGGCGCGATCATCGCGTGGCGGTTCGAACAATGCGAGAAGCTGGGCGTGGCCTTCCGGTTCAACACTTTCGCCGAGGCCGAGGACGTGACCGCCACCGACCCCGACGAGATCATCGTCGCCACCGGCGGTCTGCCCCATACCGAGGTGCTGGAGACGGGCAACGATCTTGTCGTCTCGGCGTGGGACATCCTTTCGGGGGACGCCAAGCCGGGCCAGCAGGTTCTGGTCTTCGACGACGCAGGCGACCACGCGGCGCTGCAGGCGGTCGACGTGATCTCGGAAACCGGTGCAAGCGTCGAGCTCGTCACCCCCGACCGCGCCTTCGCGCCCGAGGTCATGGCGATGAGCCTCGTGCCCTACATGCGCAACATGCAGCAGCGCGACGTGACCTTCACCACCACGTGGCGGCTGCGGTCGGTGGCGCGCGAGGGCAACCGGCTGCGGGCGGTGCTGGGGTCCGACTACGGCCCTGCCATCCGCGAACGGGTTGTCGACCAGGTGGTGGTAAACCACGGCACCCGGCCACTCGACGAGCTCTACTTTGCGCTGAAGCCGCTGTCCCGCAACCTGGGCGAGGTCGACTACGAGGCGCTCGCGACCGGCGGGGTGCAGACCATCGACACCAACCCCGAGGGCGCGTTCAGGGTGTTCCGCATCGGCGACGCGGTCGCGGCGCGCAACACCCACGCGGCGATCTACGACGCACTGCGCCTGCTGCGGGGGCTGTGACCCTCAGTCGATGCCGGGAAAGCGCACCTGCACGCACAGCCCGTCGCTGCCATCCACCGACAGGGTCGCGTTGTGCTGGAACGTCAGCGTGCGGATCATCCGCCAGCCCAGCGAGTTCGAGCGCTCGGGCCGCTTGTTGCCATCGCCGAGGCCAACGCCGTCGTCGGACACCGTGAGCACCAGCCCCTGCCCCGCGTCGCCCGAGGCGTCGACGGCGATCATCCCTTCGCTGCGTCCGTCAAAGGCGTACTTGTAGGCGTTGGTGATCAGCTCGCCGACGATCAGGCCGATGTCGATCGCCAGCTTGCCGTCGAGGTTCATGGCGGGACAGGTGACCGAAATGCGCACCCGGAAGCCCTCGCCGCTGAACGCCTGTTCCGCGTTCCGGGCGACCTCGTCGAGCATCTCGCAGAGATCGATGTCGCCGGAGTTGGCGGTGCGCTGCATGAGTTCATGCGCCTTCGACAGCGAGCCGACGCGCACCTCGAGTTCGCTGAGCGCCTGCTGCGTCTCGTCCTGCACGGCCTGCGAGCGGCTCATGCGGATCAGCGCCACGATCAGCGCGAGATTGTTGCCGGTGCGGTGGTGCAGTTCCTGCATCAGCAGGTCGCGGTCGGCGATGCCGGCCTGCAATTCGCGGTTCTTCTCGGCCAGCACCGCCGTCGGATCGTTGGCCTTCAGGTCCTCGAGCGCCTCGTGGGCGCGGGCGATGAGGCTGTCGCGGGCGGAGCTGATCTTGGACGAGGGCAGGAAGGTGGCATCAATGCGGGTGCCCTCGGCGCCGGTTTCGACATCGAAACGCGCGGCAATGCGCTGCACCCCGCGCAGGCCGAGCCCCAGCCCCGAGGACGAGTCGATCTTCCGGTCTGGATCGAGCTTCTCGCTGGGGATGCCCTCACCCTGGTCTATGACCGTGAGCCCCAGCGCCGGTTTTCCCTTCAGGTCGGTCAGGGTAAAGGTCGCGCGACCTTTCTGGCCATGCTCGACGGCGTTGCGCCCAAGCTCGACCACCGCGGTGACGACACGGGTGCGCTCGAACGCCCCGAAGGACAGCACCTTGGTCAGCGCCATGGCAATCTCGCGCAGGCGGGCGACGTCCGAGCCGTCCTCGAGCGTCAGCGTCGTCAGTTTTGCCGACTTCATCCCTCGCGCTCCCCTGTCAGCCGGATCACCACGATGCTCGCATCGTCGCGCCCGCGAAATGCCCGATCAAGCAGGAAGCCCGCGATCAGAAGCGGGCTCTTGTGCAGCAGCCCGGGCCGGAAATGCGCCTCGCGCAGGGTCTTGAGCCCGTCGCTGTGCAGGATCACCATGTCCCCCACCGCAAGCTGCACGGTCTCTTCGTATCCCCCGGTCGGCACCGCACCGATGCGGCCGTCGCGCACCGCCATCCGCTTCACGCCCTGCGCGCCGATCCAGATCGTCGCGATATTGCCAAGGCCGGCGTAGCGCATTGTCATCTCGGGCCAGTCGATATGCACGATGCTCGCCACCGCGCCACGATGGCCGACGAGGCGCTCGGTGATCCGCCGCATGCTCCGACCCGGCTCGGCATCGAGGCCGTTGGCCGCTTCGATGACCTCGGCCGAGGCCTCGGCGGCGAGCGGCCCGTGACCCAGCCCGTCGCAGAGCAGCACGTCGGTCGCGCCACGTGTCTGGCGCAGCACGAAGTCGTCGCCGCACTCGCGCTCCTTGGGATGGCAGACCCGCAGCCCCACCGCCTCGATCTCGGGGCTGAGCGGCACGTTCCTTGCGTCGAAGGTGCAGACGATGGTTGTGCCGTCCTCGCTCGAGCTGAGAATGTCGAAGCTGTCCGAGAGCCGCCGGATCGCCCCGAGCCCGAGCCCGGCGGAGTCGGTCGAGCTTTCGCCGTCCTGGAACATCCGGTCCACGTCGGAGATGCCCGGCCCCCGGTCGGTGAAGATCAGCACCAGCTGCGCCACGCCCGGCGCACGGGTCATGCTCGCAAGCGCCCTGCCCCGCTCGGCATAGCGCAGGATGTTGGTGCTGGCCTCGGTCACGACGATGGCCAATTCCTCGAGCCGCCGCTCGGACAGCCCGATCTCGGCCCCGTAACGCCGCGCCAGCCGGCGCACCACGGCCACGGCGCTGCGATCGTCAATCTCGACCCACTGGTTCATAACTTCACGCTCATCACGACAAAGGTCCCCTCGCCGGGGGCGGAGCGGATCTCGAAATCGTGCGACAGCCGCTTGGCCCCGCTGAGACCCCGTCCGAGGCCGCCGGCGGTGGTGTAACCCTCGGTCATTGCAAGCGGCACATCCTCGATCCCGGGCCCCGCATCCCGGCACTCGACGCGCAGATAATCGTTACGGGCGTCGAGATAAACGGAAATCTCGCCCCCGCCGCCGTGCACGATCGCGTTACGGGCGATCTCGCTGACCGCCGTCGCGAAGCGCGTCACCCGGATCGCCGACGCGCCGCGCTCCTTCATGATGCGGGCAACCGCCTGTCGGGCGGCGACGACGTCACGACCGGCCGAAAGCCCGATCTTCGCCATGCGCGTTCCGGTCGGGGCAGCGGTCCTGTCAACCACGCCGCAACTGCGACAGCGCGTGCGTGAGGCTGAGAGCGGTGCGCGTCTCGGGCAGGTACATGCCAAGCTCGACCAGCGTCACCGCAACCGCCGGACGCATGCCCACCACGTAGGTCTCGGCGGCGAGGAGCCGCGAGATCCCGGCGAGCTGCGCGATCACCCGGCCCACGAAGGTGTCGACGATCTCGAGCGACGAGATGTCGAGCACCACGCCGCGCACGTTGTTCTTGGCGATGCGGTGCGAGAGCGTGTCCTGCAGTTCGACGATCTCGGTATCGGTGACGTCGTCCTGGATCGAGACAAGCAGCGCGTTCTCGACGAGATTGATCGACGTAACCCCCGACACGGATCAGGCCCCCTCGGTGGTCTTGATGACGTAGCCGACCTTCTGCAGCGCATCTGCAAGCGCGGTGCGGATGCTCGACCGGGTCGAGACGGTGCCCACGTCGATGCCGAGCTGCACCATGGTCTGCGCGATCATCGGGCTGATGCCGCTGATGATGCATTCGGCGCCCATCAGGCGCACGGCGGCGGCGGCGCGCAGCAGGTGCTGCGCGACCTGCGTGTCGACCGTGCCGACACCGGTGATGTCCATGATGACCACCTCGGCCTGCCGCTCGAGGATGGTTTCGAGAAGGTTCTCCATCACCTCCTGCGCGCGGGCGGAGTCGAGCGTGCCGATCAGCGGCAGCGTCAGCACCCGGTCCCAGAGCTCGACCACCGGGGTCGAAAGCTCGAGCATCTCCTGCCGCTGGCGGTCGATGATCTGGTCCCGCTCGGCGATGAAGATCTCGTTGGTGTAGACGGCAAAGGCATCGACCAGCCGCGTGACCAGAAGCACGTCGCGGATCAGCACGCCCTGGTCATCGTTCAGGTGCTCTTCGAGGCGCTTGAACAGCGGCGCCTTGAGCGCCAGCACGAAGGTCGCCATCTCGGTCGGCGTCACGCCCCGGCTCACGCGTTCCTTGCTCACGTCGGCCAGAACGACCCGGAGATCTTCCCAGGCCTCGTCCTCGAGGCTGAATTCCTCGTCGACCACGCCGGCGCGCACACCCTTCGAGAAGGCCTTGAGCAGGTCCGCGTTCTGCGTGCGGCTCTCGGCGTCCGAGAACAGGTCCGAGCGTTTTACGCCCTCCTGGACCTGAGTGCCGAGCCATTCCTCCACCACGCCGTCAAAGCTGGTCTCGAGGATGGTCAGGATGTTGGCTGTGGCGGATCGCGGCATTGCAGGCACCGTAATGTTGTCGTTTCGGAAAATGGTAAGCCAAGCGGCGCGAAAAGAGTCAATGCTCTCCCCCCGGCAACCCCGGTTTGCAGCGGCTTTAGGGGCGTTATAGACACGTCCGGCCCGAAGATCCCGCGACTTCCGTAACGGCAGGCTGGACCGGCGCGAGCGCCGCCCTAGCTGATCTGGCAAAGTGGCTTGCCTTGCGCAGGTCATCCTCCGATTATCTCAAGCTTACCGCAACGCGACGATCTCGACTCCGTATATGACCGCTTCCCTCGAACTTCCCGACCGCCTGGCCGCCTACCTTCAACGCTCCGGCGTCGCGCTCGCGGTATCGGTGTGCGAGGGCGACGCACCGCTGATGTTCGTGAACGATGCCTTCACCAAGCTCACCGGCTACACCGAAGACGAAGTGAAGGGGCGCAACTGCCGTTTCCTGCAGGGCGAGGGCACGTCCGAGGAACAACGACAGCCGCTTCATGATTTCGTGCATGGTCTGGGCGAGGACAGCGGGCGATTTCCGATCCTGAACTATCGCAAGGACGGCAGCGAGTTCCTCAACTACGTCTTCATGAGCCGGATTCGTGACAGCTCCGACGCGGTCCGCTACATCATTGCGTCTCAGTTCGACATGACGAACGCGATGCAGCGATCAAAGATCAGGCAGAACGACGAAACCCTGCGCACGGTGCTCAGCGACGTGGAGCAGATGGGCCGGGAATACGGTCTCGCGATGATGAGCTCTGCCCAGCAGCTCGCGGACTCGGTAGCCATGATGGCGCGGCTGTCACTGCGTGACACGCGATAGGACAAGCAGACGGGACGAATGAAAGACGACGACCAGACCGCGGACACACAGACCGAAGAGGAAGCCGAGCGCCTCTGCATCGTGGGCATCGGCGCCTCCGCCGGGGGGCTCGAGGCGATCCGCGAAATGCTCGGCTCGACGCGCGCCGACAACAACCTTGCCTACGTCGTGGTCCAGCACCTCGATCCCAACCATGAAAGCCTGCTCGCCGAGCTGCTCTCGCGCTACACCGAGCTGAACGTCATGCAGGTCTCGGGCGGCGAGAGCATCGAGGCCGGCAACGTCTACATCATCCCGCCGGGCCACGGGCTGTCGGTCCGCGAGAGCAAGCTCGAGCTGACGGAATTCGCCCAGCCCCGCGGGCTGCGCCGGCCGATCGACGACTTCTTCGAAAGCCTCGCCGTCGACCAGGGCCGCTTCGCCGCCTGCGTGATCCTGTCGGGCACCGGCGCAGACGGCTCCGCCGGGCTGCGCGCCATCAAGGAGCACGGGGGCCTCTGCATCGTGCAGGATCCGCGCACCGCGAAATACGACGGAATGCCGACCTCGGCCCAGAACACCGGGCTGGTGGATTTCGTGCGCCCGCCCGGCGAGATCGTCGAGGCCATCCGGCAGTTCTACGCCCATGCCTCGGTCGGCACCGTGGACAAGCAGCTGGCCAACACCGTCGAGCGGCACCTTTCGGACATCTGCACCGTGGTGCGCAACTTCGTCGGGCATGATTTCGCGGGCTACAAGCAATCCACGCTCGTGCGGCGCGTGCAGCGTCGGATCCAGGTGCTCGACCTGTCCGACGCGGGGCAGTATCTTGCACACATCCGGTCGGACCCGCACGAATGCGAACTGCTCTTCCGTGACCTGCTGATCAACGTCACCCGCTTCTTCCGCGACTCCGAGCACTTCGAGGCGCTGCGCGAACTCTCGGTCAAGCCGCTGGTGCAGAACGCCGGCAACGGTGACGAGATCCGCGTGTGGGTGCCCGGCTGTTCCAGCGGCGAGGAAGCCTATTCCATCGCCATGCTCTTCGCCGAGGAATGCCGGCTGCAGAAGCGGTCGGTCAACATCCAGATCTTCGCCACCGACATCGACGAGCAGATGCTTCGCCTCGCGCGCGAGGCATCCTATCCGCAGGCGGCGCTCGGCGACATCCCCGAGGGCATGCGCGACCTCTACACCATCGCGCGCGACGGGCAGTTCCGCATGTCGGCCCGCATCCGCGACATGATCCGCTTCTCGGTCCATTCGATCGTGCGTGACCCGCCGTTCTCGAACATTGACCTGCTGTCCTGCCGAAACCTGCTGATCTACTTCGGCGACGGTCTGCAGAAGACGGCGCTGCCGATCTTTCACTACGCGATCAAGCCGGGGGGCACGCTGTTCCTCGGCCCTTCCGAGACCGTGGGCCGCTACGATCACGCCTTCCAGCCGCTCGACCAGACCGCGCGGGTGTTCCAGCGCAACAACGGGCGGCCCGAGTATCCGCTGCACCTGCGTGGCCGCGAGACCGAGCGCGAGCCGAGCCGCCGGCGGCCGGCGCAGGAGGACCAGCCCTCGACACGGCTCGAATGGGGCGACGGCGGCGCCTCCGAACGGCTGCTGGCACAATACGCGCCGCCCAGCCTGCGGGTGAGCCCGGCGGGCGAGATTCTCAAGTCCACCGGCCGGCTCGGCAAGTATCTCGACTTCTCGCAGGAGGACGAGGGCGCACGCTTCGCGCCGTCGGTCGCCCGCCCCGGAGTGCGCGAGCCCGTATCGGCGATCATCCGGCAGGTCACGCAGAACAAGAGCCGTGCCATTTCGCGCGGGCTCGAAGCGCAGTCCGAGTTCGGCAAGCAGAGCTTCGACCTCATTGCCGAGCCGCTGAGCGACGGCACCATCCTGCTGATCTTCCGCGACCGCGACCGCTTCGAGCCGCTCGACGAAGACGAGTTCGAAGAGCTCGAGCCGATGGACAGCCATGTGCAGAGCCTCGAGGACGAACTGCGCGCCACCCGGGTTCGGCTGCACACCACCGTCGAGGAGCTCGAGACCGCGAACGAGGAGCTGAAGAGCTCCAACGAAGAAATGATGTCGATGAACGAGGAGCTCCAGTCGACCAACGAGGAGCTCTCGACCGTCAACGACGAGCTCAAGGGCAAGGTCGACGAGCTGTCGGTCGCCAATGCCGACCTGTCGAACTTCTTCGCCTCCACCGCGCTGCCGCTGGTGGTCGTCGACCGCGACATGGCGATCCGGAACTTCACCGACGCGATCCAGAGCATCTACCCGTTCCGCAACACCGACCGGGGGCGCCCTCTGGTCGAGGTCACCAGCACGCTGCGCCAGAACGACGAGGTGCTCGGGCTGATCCGCGATGTGATGGACGACGGCGAGATCCGGCACCTCAGCGTCACCGACAGGGCCGAGGATCGCACCTGGTCGCTGGTGGTCACGCCCTACCGCGCCCGCGACGGGGCGCTCGACGGCGCCACGCTCGTCTTCACCGAGGTCACCAACGCGCTGCGGCTCGAGGAAGCGCTCAACCGCGAGGGCGAGCGCCTGCGGCTGGCGCTCGATGTCTCGTCGCTCGGGGTCTGGGAGGCCGACCCGGCCCGCGAGGTGCTGAAGATCGACGGCACCGGAGCCAACATCCTTTCTGTCGACGAGGGGGAGCTGCCGCTGCACCGCTTCCTCGCACTCATCACCCACGAGGACCGCGAGCGGGTCTCTGCGGCGCTCGCAGCCGTCGAGAATGACGGTGACGGCATCGACGTGACCTTCCGGCTCGCCGGCACCGGGCCACGCTTCACCTCCGTGCAACTCGTCGGCAAGCGGGTGCAGTCCAGCCGCACCACGCGTGTGCTCGGCGTGCTCTTCGACGTGACCTCCGAACAGGAGGCCCGCTCGATCCGCGACATGATGCTGCGCGAGATGAACCACCGTGTGAAGAACATGTTCTCGATCATCTCGGGCATGGTCCGCATCGCCGGGCGCAGCTCGGAGACGGTCGAAGATCTCGTGGAAAGCATCCAGAGCCGGGTCAACGCGCTTGCCCGCTCGCACGACATGACGCAGCCGGCGATGGACGGGCGCAACCTCATGCTGGAGGACGCGGTGCGCGCCACGCTCGAACCCTACGAGGGCCAGGGCGAATGGACGGTCGGCGGGCCTCCCCTGCCAGTCGCGCGCCACGATCTCACCGCACTCTCACTGCTGCTGCACGAATGGGCGACGAACGCGGCGAAATACGGTGTGCTCGGCCCCGCGCCCGGCAGGCTCGAAGTCACGTGGTCGCGAGGTGACGATGGGGAAATTACGCTGACGTGGAACGAAATCCACGACCGCGAAGTTGTTCCCGGTGGTGAGGGGTCCGGCTTCGGCTCCACTCTGATCCAGCTTTCCGCAGCGCAGCTCAACGGCAAGATCGCGGTGGATTATGAGAATAATGCAAGAAGGATGACTTTGTCGTATGCTCCAGAAGCCGGGTTGTGATAGCGGGCGCAAAGCCAAGGTAATGGTTTGCGAGGACGAATTCGTCGTGGCGCTGGACATGCAGCTCATGATCGAAGAGTTCGGATTCATCGTTCAGGGCCCCTACCCCAGCCTCAAGAGCGCCTACGAGGGCCTCGAGAAGGATCCGCCCGACGTGGCCCTGCTCGACGTCAGCCTCAAGGACGGGCTCGTCTATCCGCTTGCCGACCGGCTGCGCGACATGGGCGTGCCGCTGGTGTTCCATTCGGGTCACGTGAACGACGACGAAATCTCCGAGCGCTATCCCGGCGCGATCTGCTGTCACAAGCCGGTGGACACCGGCAGCCTCAAGAGCGCGCTCCGGCTCAAGGCCGACGAAGGACTGCGCGCCAAGGCCGGCTGACAGGCCTGCCCTCAGGCAAGCGGGTCGACGATCCGCGCCCCCGTCGGTTCGAAATCCGCGACATTCCGGGTCACCACGGCCGCATCGCGCGTCAGCGCCTGCGCCGCGATCATCAGGTCGGCGCCCGGGTGTCCCACCCGCGCCGACAGCGCGCCCCAGCGCAGTGCATCCTCGGTCGTGAACGGCAGCAGACGATCCGAGAACAGCTGGACCGTGCGCGCCAGCCACGCCCGCAGATCGCGCGCGAACTCCGGGTTCTTCCGCTCCTGAAGCACGATGCCACGCTCGATCTCGCCCAGCGTGACGACGCTCAGGTAAAGCTCGCGCTCGTCACGATCCGCCAGCCATTGCGCCACCTGCGGCGCGCGATGGGCCCGGCGGGCATCCGAGATCACGTTGGTGTCGAGGATGTAGATCAAAACTCCACGTCTCGCGGACGTGCCGCCGCGCGCGGCACGTCGTCGGCGGGAAGCGCCATGAGATGCTCCTGGAAACTGCCGCGCTGGGTCTGCGCGGCCTTCACCAGGCGCTCGTATTCCTCGGCGGCCAGAACCACCACGGCGGGTTTGCCCCGGCGCGAGACCTTTTGCGGGCGTCCGGCAAGCGCCGCCTCGACGACGGCACTGAAGCGGTTCTTGGCATCCTGAAGCGAAAGCATCCTTGGCACTCCTGTCCAGCTACCTAGACAGATAAGCCGTCTTCGGCGGTCGATCAAGTCCGCCGTCACCGGTCACTGCGGCCCGGCACCAGACCGCGTCGTGATCGGACAGCGGCCGCCCGTCGCCGTCGAGCGACGACACAACCGCCGTCTCGCGCGGTGCAAGGCCCCGTCCGGCGAACCAGTCGAGCTTCATGACCCGCTCGGGGTGCGGCGTGATGAGGCTGGGCCGCGTGGTCGGCCCGTCGGCGGTGAAGCCCCAGTCGTAACCGCGCGTCTCGGCCAACTCGAAGAGCGTTTCGCGCCGCCAGTCGAAATCCGGAGGCAGGTGGTTGCCGGTGTTCAGATCGCCGCCGATCAGCACCGGCAGCCCGGGCGCGAAGGCTTCGATCCCGTCGAGCAGAAGGCGCATCTGCGCCGCCCGGTGCTCGGCATCGGCGTTGCTTTCAAGGTGGGTCGAGACCATGCACACCGGCCCTGCGGCAGTCGGCAGCACGGCGGCCAGCGCCATGCGGCCGCCAAGACGCGGCTGCTCGGGGTCGGCGCCCGCCTCGGCGCTGAACCAGTGGCCGTGATCGTCGAGCCGGATCAGCGTCACCCGCTCGAAAGGCACCTTCGACAGGATCGCGTTGCCGTGCCAGCCGAGCGCGTTGAAGTCGTCGGTGCAGAAATGCCGCTCGGTCGGCCCGCCAAGGTCGAGCTCGTGGAACTCCACACCGTAGGCATAGGCCATGCCCATCGCGGCGGCCATCGCCTCGGTCGTGTGACGCTGGCCGGTGCGGGCCATGCCGTGATCCATCTCCGACAGCAGCAGCACATCGGGGGCAAGATGCGCCAGATGCGCGGCGCTGTCCTCGGGGAAGAGGCAGCGTTCGAGGTTCCATGCCACGACCGAAAGCGTGGCAGGCAGGTCGCGCGCGGTGGCGGTGCCGCCGGTCTGCACCATCGACATCGCGGGCACGTCGGCCATCATCTCGCGGTGCGCCTCGGCGATGCGCGGCGCCGCCAGCAGGCGGGCGCGCTCGGCACCGGTCACCGGCGGCAGCTCGGAGACGACGCGGATCACAGCCGCACCCCGGTCTGGTGGTCGAAGAGCGTCAGCGCCGCCTGCGGCAGTTCGATGGGCAGCGCGCCGGTCGAGACCTCGGTATCCTTCAGCACATGCGCGGTGAACGCCTGCCCCGCCACCTGTCCGTGCAGCAGCCGGTGCGCGCCCAACTCCTCGACCAGCGTCACGTCGAAGGTGGCCGAGCCGCGCCCGATGCGCACGTCCTCGGGGCGGATGCCCAGCGTGACGGCGCCACGGTAATGGTCGGGTGCCGCCGCCAGCGGCGTCCGGTCGCCGAGGTGCAGCCCCTCCGCGTCAATCTGGGCGCGGATCAGGTTCATCGGCGGCGCCCCCATGAACGAGGCCACGAAGGTCGAGGCCGGCCGGTGGTAGATCTCGGACGGGGTACCGATCTGCTCGATCCGGCCGCCGTTCAGCACGACGATCCGGTCGGCCATGGTCATCGCCTCGACCTGGTCGTGGGTGACGTAGATCGACGTCACGCCGAGCCGGCGCTGCAATGCCTTGATCTCGATGCGCATCTGGTTGCGCAGCTTCGCGTCGAGGTTCGACAGCGGCTCGTCGAACAGGAACAGCGCCGGGTCGCGCACGATGGCGCGGCCCATCGCCACCCGCTGCCGCTGCCCGCCCGACAGCTGCGACGGCTTGCGGTCGAGATAGTCGGTGAGGTTGAGCATCCGCGCCGCGTCTTCGACCTTGGCGGCGATGTCGCTGGCCGAGACCCTGCGGTTCTTCAGCCCGTAACCGATGTTCTTGCGCACCGTCATGTGCGGGTAGAGCGCGTAGTTCTGGAACACCATCGCGATGTCGCGGTCGGCGGGGTCGAGCGTGTTGACCACCCGCTCGCCGATCCCGAGCGTGCCCTCGGTGATGTGCTCGAGCCCGGCGATCATGCGCAGCAGCGTGGACTTGCCGCAACCCGAGGGCCCGACCAGCACGAGGAACTCGCCGTCGGGAATGGTGAAGGAACAGGGCTTCACCGCCTCGAAGCCGTTGGGATAGATCTTGCGGACGCGATCGAGCGTGACACGTGCCATGGTTGCTTTCCTTATTCTGCCCTGCCGACGCGGTCGTCGGGGCTTTACTTGTCGGAGTCGGTGAGGCCCTTCACGAACCAGCGCTGGAAGAAGATCACCACCGCCACCGGCGGCAGAACCGCGAGCACCGCGAGGATGTTCGAGCGGCCGTATTCCGGGATCTGCCCGCCTTCGAGCCCCTGCGTGATCTGCTTGATCCCCTGCACGAGGGTGAACATCCCCTCCTGCGTCGAGACCATCACCGGCCACAGGTACTGGTTCCAGCCGTAGACGAACATGATGATGAACATCGCCGCGATCATGGTGCGCGACAGCGGCACGAGGATGTCGAGGAAGAAGCGCAAGGGCCCTGCCCCGTCGATGCGGGCGGCCTCGACCATCTCCTCGGGCACCGACAGGAAGAACTGCCGGAAGAAGAAGGTCGCCGTGGCCGAGGCGATCAGCGGCACGATGAGCCCGGTCCAGGTGTTGAGCAGCCCCAGCTTGTTGGTGATCTCGTAGCTCGGCACGATGCGCACCTCGAGCGGCAGCAGCAGCGTGGTGAAGATCAGCCAGAACGCGAAGGTGGCGAAGCGCAGGCGGAAGTAGACGATGGCATAGGCCGCCATCATCGAGATGATGATCTTGCCGATGGCGAAGCCCAGCCCGAGATACATCGAGTTGCGGAACATCCGCAGGCCGGTGTTCTCGCCGGAGAAGCTCATGGACTCGAAGAGCGCCGCCTGCAGGTTCGGGCCCAGCCGGTCGCCGATGGCAAGGCTCGGCCCGCTCTGCATGATCTCGACGTCGGGAACGGTGCTCATCTGCAGAAGCATCACCAGCGGCCCGATCATCAGCACCGCGCCGGCGATCAGGATGGCGTGGTCGGCGAGCGTGCTCCAGCGGAACGGCCGGCGGTGCACCGTGGCGGCGCCATGGTCGGGCGCGCGGGCCGTGATTGGGGCGGATTGGGTCATGTCGGCCATGGGATCTGCCTCAGGTATAATGGATGCGCCGCTCGACGAGGCGGAACTGGAAGACGGTCAGCGCCAGCACCAGCACCATCAGCACCACCGACTGCGCCGAGGAGCCGCCGATGTCCTGCCCGCGGAAGCCGTCGAGATAGACCTGGTAGACCAGCGTGATCGGGCTGTCGCCGGGGTTGTTGCGCAGGATCGTGTCGATGAGCCCGAAGGTCTCGAACAGCGAATAGGTGATGTTGATGATCAGCAGGAAGAAGCCGGTCGGCGCCAGCAGCGGGAAGGTCACCGACCAGAACCGCGAAACGCCGGAGCGGTTGTCGATCATCGCCGCCTCGCGCACCGCGCGGGGGATGGATTGCAGCCCCGACAGGAAGAAGATGAAGTTGACCGGGATCTGCTTCCAGACCGACACCACGACCATCGCGAAGGCGGTGTCGAAATAGTCGAGCCGGATGCGCATGTCCCAGCCGAGCGCGGCGAAGAACTCGGTCAGCGGGCCCCAGCGCTGGTTGAACAGGATGAGCCCGATGAAGCCCGCGACCGGCGGTGCCACGGCATAGACCCACATCAGCAGCGTGCGGTAGGTCTTGGCCCCGCGCAGCACCGTGTCGGCCTTGACCGCCAGCAGCAGCGCGATGGCGAGCGAGAAGAACGTCACCGAGACCGAGAAGATCACCGTGAACCACGCGGTCTTGAGATACTCGGCACTGGTGAACAGCCGGACGTAGTTCGCCAGCCCCACGAAGGTCTCGCCGAAGCCGAACGGGTCCTCGAGGAAGAACGAGGAGCGCAGCGCCTGCCACGCCGGCCAGTAGAAGAATAGGCAGATGATCGAGAGCTGCGGCACCAGCAGCAGGACCGGCAGCCAGCGATTGTCGAATGCGGCGCGTTTCACGGGCGTTCCTCGGGGCGGGATCTTGCAAGGAGATCGGCGGCCGCAGGAGATGCGGCCGCCGACGGATCGTTCAGCGAAGGGCTCAGTTGGTGTTGGTCTGCGCGAAGCGGGCCAGCAGCGCGTTGCCTTCTTCCTCGATGGTCGCCAGCGCGTCCTCGATCGAGGTCTCGCCGTTCAGGAAGCGCGACAGCTCGCGGTTCTCGACGTCGCGGATCTGCACGTAGAAGCCCATGCGGTAGCCGTGGGTGTTGTCACCCGACTGCAGCATCAGCTGCTTGATGCCGGTTTCGGCGGCCGGGAAACGGTCGTAGTGGCCGTCTTCGCGGGCCATCTCGTAGGCGGCCTCGGTGATCGGAACGTAGCCGGTCTCGCGGTGCCACATGTACTGCACCTCGGGCGAGGTCAGGTACTGGAAGAAGGCGGCCGAAGCGGCGTTCTCTTCCTCGGGCTGGCCGGACATGGCGAAGAGCGATGCGCCGCCGATGAAGGTCTGGTAGCCCTCGCCGCCGGTGATCTCGTTCCAGTAGGGAAGATAGGTCGAGGCCCATTCGAACGGCAGGTCGAGCGCGGTCAGACCGCCGAAGTCACCCGACGAGCCGATGTACATGGCGGCGTTGCCGTCCTGGAACTGCGCCTGGTTGTCGTCCCACGACGTGCCGTAGAAGCCGAAGAGACCGTCGTCGAGCCATTCCTTCACCTTGGTGAAATGCATGGCCATCTCGGGCGAGTTGATCAGGATCTCGGTGCCCTGTGCGCCGTCGTAGCCGTTGTTGTTCGTGGCGAACGGCAGGTTGTGGCGCGAGTGGAAGTTCTCGACGAATTCCCACGGCAGGTGCGTCTGCACGAGCGGGATGTAGCCGGCGTCCTTGAGCGCGGGGGCGATCTCCTCGAAGTCCTCGTAGGTCTTCGGCGCCTCGACACCGGCCTCGGCCAGCGCGTCGGCGTTGTAGTAGAGCACCGGCGAGGACGAGTTGAACGGCATGCCGATCATCTTGCCGTCGCTGTCGGCGTAGAAGTAGCGCACGCCCGCGATGTAGTCCTCGATGTCGAAGTCGACACCGTTCTGGGTCAGCAGGTCCTGCACCGGGATGGTGGCGCCCTGCGCGCCGATCACGGTGGCGGCGCCGGCGTCGAAGACCTGCACGATGTTGGGCTGCTCGCCGGCGCGGAAGGCGGCGATGGCGGCGGTGAGGGTTTCCTCGTAGGAGCCCTTGAACACCGGGGTGATGGTGTAGTCGTCCTGGCTTTCGTTGAAGCCCTCGGCGATCTGGTTGACGACGTCGCCGAGGTGGCCGCCCATGCCGTGCCACCAGGTGATCTCGGTCTCGGCCATCGCGGCCTGCGCCGTCAGCGCGAAGGACGCGGCGGCGGTGAACTGGATGAAATACTTCATGTCATGTCTCCGGTCGTGAAGCGCCAAGCCGTTGCAAGGCACACGGGGAACCGCCCGACGCAGGTTCTCCTGCACCGTCGCGGCCAGATGTCTTGTCAGAGCTGCCCTGCCGGGCGGTCCGCGACCCTCCCGTGAGGCAGGACGGCCGCGCACTCTGCGCCAGACTGCGGGTATTGGCGTTTCGTGACGGTTGGGTGACCGGTTCTTGAAGGTTTGGTTACGCGCACGAAAAGATCCGCCGCGCCGGGGGACGCGGAGATCGACCTGTCATCAGATGGTCACGAGAAGCGGCGCGCGCATCTCACCGCCGCGCAAGGCCTGCGCGACGGGTGATCAACGCCCCGGAGCTCAGTCGCGTTCCGGCAGCGGCGAGAGCCCCTTGCGCATCGCAATGAGATCGAGGTCTCGCGACACGAAGAGCGCGCCCGCCGCGATGGCGTCGTCATAGACCTGCGGGTCCATGGTCAGGATGCCCGGCGGCACGCCGGCAGCCGCGATGCGGCGCACCGCATCGAGCACCGCGTCCACCACCTCGGGATGCGAGGACTCGCCGGGGTGACCCAGCGAGGCGGCAAGATCCGCGGGCCCCACGAAGATGCCGTCGACGCCCTCGACCGCCGCGATCTCCTCGATGTTGCCAAGTGCCTCGACGCTTTCGACCTGCACCAGCAGGCAGATCGCCTCGCTGGCGCGGGGGTGATACCCCGGCACCTTGCCGAAGCGGTTGGCGCGCGACATGCCCGAGACACCGCGCAGCCCCTCGGGCGGGTAGCGCACCGCGGCCACGGCCTCGCACGCCATGTCGGCATCGTTGACCATCGGCACGAGGATGCTCTGCGCCCCGAGGTCGAGCAGCTTCTTGATCTCGGCCACGTCGAGCGAGCCGGGCCGCACGATGGGCGACACCGGGTAGGGCGCCACCGCCTGCAGCATGGAGAGCACGTCCGGAGCTGCCATCGGCGAATGCTCTGTGTCGATCAGCATCCAGTCGTAGCCACAGCCCGCCAGCATTTCGGCGGCGAGGCTGTCGCGCAGCGTGAACCAGATGCCGCGCTGCAGGCGACCCTTCTGAAGCGCCGTCTTGAACGGGTTGGCGGGAAGATCGACCATGGGCTCTGTCCGTCTGTTCTGTTTGAAATGGCGGATGGCATCGGTCCATCCCCGGGGCGCAGCCTACGCGAAAGCGGGCTGGATGCCAGCGGTGTGGGCGGCGCAGTCAGCCTTCTACGACAATCTCGTCGACACCGGCATCGACCGCGCGGCAGGCCTCGCGAAGCCGCGACAGCAGGTGCGTGTTGACGTAGGTCGCATGGAACCGCGAGGGCGCCGCGAGCGTGAGCCGCCCCCCTGCCCTGCCCCGCCGCCGGAGCCCGGCGATCCACGAGGAATAGAGACCCGGCTCCTCGGCGTGCAGCAATGCCTGCGCGAGGCTCCACTCGGTGCCGTCCGAGAGATCCGGCGCCTCGGCACGGCTGCGCACCGGCAGCGGCACCACCTTGTCGGGCGGCGGCTCGCTGTCGGCGCCGCTCAGACGGTGCTCGAGGTCGGGGCCCACGTCGGCCCACCGCGACCGCCCGTCCTCGAGGATGCGTTCGATGCACAGGCCGTATTCGCTCACCCTGCCCCGTGCGCCCTGCCGCTTCACCTTGAGCCAGCCCATCGCGCGCAGCTTCGCCATCTCGCGTTTGACGGTGCGTTCGTCCACGGCCCAGAGCCGGGCGATCTCGCGCTGGCCCACGGCCAGCTCGTCGCGTGTCCAGTTGTACCGGGCGGTGACCAGGGTCATCAGGCGGAGCACGAGACGCTGCCTGCCTTTCTCCTGCGAAAGCGCATAGGCCCCCATGACAGTGAGCAGGTCATACTTTAAGGCGGACGCATTGCGCCCGACCGGTTTGCTGGCAAGCATGGCGGCTGCCCTCGTCTGTCGCCCTGCACCGATCTCGGGTCAGGGGTGCCTCGCTGGTCGGGCTCTGGAAACGGCCCTTTGTGATCGGTCTTCGTTACTGAGGCTTCGGCTCTCTCGAACCGGTCAACTCAGCGACTTTCGCCAATCTTCATCCATTTGCGTCCGGTTTGACGATTCTGTCAAGTCGTTGCCCGATTTCAGGGTCAGCCCAACCCAATTCCGAAAGGAATGAATCGGTATTCTGGTATTGGGGGACAGTCAGGGTGACCCCTAATGCGCCGAAAATGTCCCCCAATATCTCGCGTCCGACGCCGTGATGTCCCCCATCTTTTAGCGAAGCGATCCAACCTCTTGGCCGAATCGCGGTGAAGCCCCCTGCCCCGCTGGTTCGCGTTGTATCCCAGGGGGACAGGCATATTCGCACCCGGACGCAAAATCTGCGAGTTCAGGATATTTCGTTTTGCGCAAAATGCAAATTCAGCGTAAATGGAATTCGAGCAGGAATTAGCGTCCCGGAAGAGTGGGCGCCCCGCTGTCCCCGCGGGGACAGCCGGCAACAGACCCCGGCGGGGGCACAGGAGGCAGCATGTTTACGCATGAAGATCTGGCGCAGCTCCAGACCCAATCCCTGAAGATGCAGGGGTGGATCCGGCAGCAGACCTTTTCACCGCAGATGGAGAAGACGCTCCGCCGGTTCTCGAGCTGGGAAGTGGCCGAGCTGATCCTCAAGGTCAACCAGTCGACACTGCGCGGCCGAATGGCCGCCGACCCCACCCTGCCCCAGGGCCTGGTGGAAGAGGACGGGCGCCAGCGCTGGTACTCGCTGACCGAGATCAACGAGATCCGCCGCCGCCTCAAGGTGAACCGCAAGAGCCTGATGCCGAAGCGCCCGGCGGGCAAGCGCGCCTTCCGCGTCGCCATCTCGAACTTCAAGGGCGGCGCCGGCAAGTCGACGGTGGCACTGCACTTCGCCCATGCCGCCGCGCTCGATGGCTACCGGGTGCTTTGCATCGACTTCGACCCGCAGGCGACGCTCAGCCATTCGATGGGCCTCAGCGACGTCAGCGAGGAATATACGGTCTGGGGCATCATGGCGCGCGACCTCATCCGCGAGACCGAGCGGATGAACGCCGCCGTCCGCGGCGCCGAGACCGGCTCCGCCCTGCCCGAGCGGAAGCTGCCGGAGTCGATCACCGGCATGGGCCTCAGCGACCTGCGCGTGGTCGACTTCATCAAGCCGACCTGCTGGCCGACCATCGACGTCATTCCCTCCTGCGCCAACGCGGCCTTCGTCGAGTTCGCGAGTGCGCAGTATCGCCATCTCAACCCCGAGTGGTCGTTCTTCGCCGCGGTCAGCCGCTACCTCGACGCCCTGCCCGCCGATGCCTACGACATGGTCATCTTCGACTGTCCGCCGGCCATCGGCTACCAGAGCATGAACGCGGTCTTCGCCTCCGACATGCTCTACATCCCCTCGGGGCCCGGCTACTGGGAATACGACTCCACCACCTCCTTCATCGGTCAGCTGTCCGAGGCGCTCGCCGACCTGTCGGGCTTCGAGGGCATCGTGCCCGAGGGCACGCTTGGCTTGCCCAAGGTTTTCCATGACGTCCGCTTCCTGCTCACCCGCTACGAGTCCGGGAACGAACTGCACCGCGCGATGCGGACAGCCTTTGAAAAGGTCTGGGGTGACAGGGTAACGGAGAACCCGATCGAGATGACCCGCGCGGTCGAACAGTCGGGCCGGTTCCTGTCGTCGATCTACGAGATCGACTACCGCGAGATGACGCGCGAGACCTGGCGGCGCGCGCGTGCCTCCTTCGACCGGGCCTACGAGGAATTTCGCGATCACGCCATCGCCGCCTGGGACACGCTGGAGGATGAAGCATGAGCAAGAAGCGCGGATTCGACATCGACTTTCCCGAGCAGACGCAGGACGGAAGTCACACCGGCGCGCGGACCTCGGATGCGCGGCGCGGCCCCATGGCGGCGGCGATCTCGGAAAATGCAGACGCGCTGCGGGCCCGTGCCGAAGCCGAGCGTGTCATCCGAGAGGAGAACGACCGGATCGCGCATGAACACGTGCGCCTGAAGCGCGCCGGGCTCATCACCGACATGGTGCCGCTCGACGCGATCCGCACCGAGAAGCTGAGCCGAGACCGGAGCCTCGCCCCCGACCCCGAGATCGGCGAGCTCAAGGACTCGATCCGCGAGATCGGCCTGTCCAACCCGATCCGTGTCGAGCCTGTGGGCGAGCATTACGAGCTGGTTCAGGGCTTCCGCCGCCTGACCGCCTATCGCGAGCTTTTCGCCGAAACCGGTGACGAGAAGTTCGCGCGGATCCCCGCGGGGCTGGTCGCCACCGGCGAAACGCTGACCGGGCTCTATCGCAAGATGGTCGACGAGAACCTTGTGCGGCGCGGCATCAGTTTCGCGGAAATGGCGCAGCTTGCCGTGACCTTCGCGCGTGACCCCGAGACCGAGGTGTCGGATGTCGAGGGCGCGGTCGCCACGCTCTATGCCTCGGCCGGTCGGCAGAAGCGAAGCTACATCCGTCACTTCGCGACGCTGCTCGAAGCAATCGGCGACGTGCTTCAACACAGCGAGGCCATTCCCCGGAAGCTGGGGCTCGACCTCGTGCGCGAAATTGGGAACGACGAGGCCTTCACGGCTCAGCTTCGCGACGCGCTTTCTCGTGATTTCGAGCGCGACGCCGAGGCGGAGCTTGCGATCCTGCAGAGGGCGCTTCCCGGTGCAGCTCCTGTCGAGCGCAGTTCAGCCTCGCCATCGTCTTCGGGCCGGTCGCAAAAGGCGGCCGCGAAGACCACGCTGCGATGCACTGTCCCCGCGGGGACAGTCCGCTGCGCTGCGCGCGACGGCAAGGTCGAGCTGCAGATGGAGCGGGATTTCTCGACGGTCGACCGTCGCCGTCTCGAAGCCGCCGTCGCCGCGTTCATGTCGGCGCTCGACGACTGAAGCGGCTCTGTTCGCTGGCAGGATGACGGCCCGTGCAATGCGCGGGCCGTTTCATTTTATTTGGGGGTATGTGTCTCTGTTACGCCTGTTTGGCTCTGCTTTTGAGGCAGTTCGGCCTTCGCACTACGCATCGTCAGACGTGCTGGAGCCACAACTGTCCCCGCGGGGACATCAGGAGATGCACGGGCCGCGCGGCGGTAGCCAACAAGGTTGTCGGTGGTCCCCGCGCTGTCGGCGCGAAGCTGTCCCCGCGGGGACAGTGACTGCATCCAGGGCCATGGCGGCGTGTCGGACCCAGCGCCGCATGTCGGAGGCGCAGGTCACAGGTCTTCTGCGCTGCCGCCACAAATGGAGGCGCGAAGCTGGTTCACTCACACCAAGCTTGGGTCGCAGCGTGCCGACAGGTCATTGGTCGGGCCGCTCCGAAACACTGTTCCTTTGGGCTGTCCCCGCGGGGACAGCGCCGCGACGAGCGGTCCGCCGGGACGTGAACTGTCGTTCGATGATCTGCCGAAGGGAAGTTTGCCAAGCGTATGAGTGAGGCTTCAGCCGAGGCTCAGGCCGTCCAGTTCTCGGCCACCCAGAAGATCCTGCACCGGGCCGTGGTTGCGCTGATCGCGCTGCAATATCTTGTCTTCGACCACATGGGCCGCCCGTTCCATGCGCTTATGGACGGTGAGCCGGGTGCTTACACCACGACCTCGATCGCACATATCGTCATCGGCTCGGGGGTGCTCATCGCAATGCTCTGGCGGTTGTCACTCAGGGTCATGCGCGGAAGCCCAAGCCACCCTGAGCAGGAGCCCGGCTGGGCGGGGTCGCTCGCGCATCTGACGCACTGGATTTTCTACGGGCTTCTGGTGTTGCTGCCGGTCATGGGTTTGTTGGCCTGGTTCGGCACGTTGGGGGAAGCGGCTGAGCTGCACGAGATCGGGACAACCATCCTTATCGGGGTGATGGTCGTGCTCCTGGTCAGTGTCTCAGTGCACCAGTTGGTGTGAAAGACCGGATTGCTGCACCGGATGACCTGACCGTCTGCGCGGGCACGTTCGCCCGGCAGGGACATGGGGAAGGGTGGCCGTATGGCAGCCGCCTCAGGACAGTGAAATGAAGTAGTCGTGGTGCTCGGTCAGGCTCTGGCTCGAACGCAGCTCGACCACCCGGTCGAGCACGTCGACGGCTTCGCGGTAGACCTCCAGCACGGCAATGCCGGGATCGATGCCCAGGGCGCTGGCGGTCTGCTCCGAGGCATTGCGCGCGCGAAGTCGTTCGTTGGCGCGCACGATGATGATCGCATAGGCCTGCTGGTAGAACACGTAGAGCGTGTTCGGCAGCGGCACCCGGTCCGCGAGCCCGGGGAACATCGTCGTGGACACGACCGAGACCTCGTAGGTGACCATCTTGCCGCCAAGGCTGCGGACACGCTCGATCTCGATCACCTCGTCGGGCCGGCCGTAGAGCGCGGCGCGTTCCGCGTCCCCGGCGGGACGGCGGCGCACGGTTTCCCGTTCGAGCTTCGGGGTGTCGAGCGTGCCGTCAGGGTTGCGCAGGCGGAAGAAGTTGAACAGCGAGCTTTCCGGCGTGCGGACCGTCACGAAGGTGCCGCGCCCCTGAGCGCGCTGCACGAGGCCCCGCTGTTCGAGTTCGATCAGCGCCTTGCGGGCGGTGCCCTGACTCACCCCGAGCTCGGCGCCAAGCTGGGTTTCGCTGGGAAGCATCGCGCCCGAGGGCAGTTCGCCCGAGGCGATGCGGTCGACGATCGTGTCGATCACGACCTGATAAAGCGGCGGCGCCATTGAGAAAAACCCCTGATGATACAAGACGGGATGTAGCACCCGGCCGGGACCGCTGACAAGGTTTATACAATAAGTCTTGTATAAGAGTAGTTATAGATGTTACGTCCCTCGGCAGGAGAGTAGCTGGGCAGAGGAGGCCAGACCTTGGGAAAACCACATCTTCTTGTGCACGACCACGAGGACAACGTCGGCGTTGTCGTGGTCGAGGGGCTGAGCGCGGGCACCGACATGCTGTGCGTGGTCACCGCGGACAATTCGGATTTCACGCTGACGGCCAAGGCCGACATCCCCATCGGGCACAAGGTCGCACTGAAGGACCTGTCCGAGGGCGACACGGTCATCAAGTACGGCGAGGACATCGGCAAGATGGTCGGTCCCGCCGAAAAGGGCGGCCACGTGCACACCCAGAACTGCAAGACGAAACGGTGGTAACGACCATGGCATTCGATTTCAGCAACATGACCGTCAACGCCTGGCGCCGCGAGAACGGCCGGGTGGGCGTGCGCAACCACGTGCTCATCCTGCCCGTGGACGACATTTCCAACGCCGCCTGCGAGGCGGTGGCCAACAACGTCAAGGGCACGCTGGCGATCCCGCATGCCTACGGCCGTCTGCAGTTCGGGGAGGACCTCGACCTGCATTTCCGCACGATGATCGGCACCGGGGCGAACCCGAACGTCGCCGCCGTGGTGGTGATCGGCATCGAGCCCGAGTGGACCCAGACCATCGTCGACGGCATCGCCGAGACCGGCAAGCCGGTGACCGGCATCTCGATCGAGCAGAAGGGCGATTTCGAGACCATCCGGCAGGCCAGCTGGAAGGCCAAGGAATACGTGCAGTGGGCGACCGAACTGCAAAAGGAAGCCTGCCCGATTTCCGACCTGTGGATCTCGACCAAATGCGGCGAGAGCGACACCACCACGGGCCTGTCGTCCTGCCCGACGGTCGGCAACATGTATGACAAGCTGCTGCCCGAAGGCATCTACGGCTGCTTCGGCGAAACCTCCGAGATCACCGGGGCCGAGCACATCTGCGTCAAGCGCGCGGCCACGAAAGAGGCGGGCGACGCCTTCATGAAGATCTTCCAGGCCTATCAGGACGAGGTGATCGAGCCCTACAAGACCTCGGACCTTTCCGACAGCCAGCCGACCAAGGGCAACATCCTCGGCGGTCTGACGACGATCGAGGAAAAGGCGCTCGGCAACCTCGAGAAGATCGGCAAGAGCTCGTCCTACATCGACGCGATGGGGCCGGCGGTCGCACCCGAGAAGGGGCCGGGGCTCTACTTCATGGACACGTCCTCGGCGGCGGCGGAATGCGTCACGCTGATGGCGGCGGCAGGCTACGTCATCCACACCTTCCCGACGGGGCAGGGCAACGTGGTCGGCAACCCGATCGTGCCGGTCATCAAGATCTCGGGCAACCCGCGCACCCTGCGCACCATGTCCGAGCATATCGACGTGGACGTGACCGGTGTGCTGACCCGCGAGATGACCATCGACGACGCTGGCGACTCGCTGATCGACATGATCGTGCGCACGGCCAACGGCCGCAACACGGCGGCAGAGGCGCTGGGGCACCGCGAGTTCTCGCTCACCAAGCTCTACCGCTCCGCCTGATCGATGAAGGTCGTCGTTTCCGAATTCATCGACGAGGCCGCGCTCGAGCGCTTCGGGCCGGAGGTCGAGCTGACCTACGACCCGGGGCTGGTCGACGACCGGGAGGCGCTGTTCGCGGCGCTTTCCGGGGCCGACGCGCTGATCGTGCGCAACCGCACCCAGGTCGACCGGGCGCTGCTCGAGGCGGGCAGGGGGCTTCGTGTCGTGGGCCGGCTTGGCGTCGGCCTCGACAACATCGACCTCGACGCCTGCCGCGAGCAGGGCGTCGTGGTGCATCCGGCCACCGGGGCGAACACGCTGTCGGTGGCGGAATACGTGATCACGGTCACGCTGAGCCTGCTGCGCGGGGCCTATGCCTCGAACGCGGCGATGATCGCCGGCGACTGGCCGCGCAACGCGCTGATGGGGCAGGAGGCCTCGGGGCGCGTCATGGGGCTCGTGGGGTTCGGCGGCATCGCCCGCGCGGTCGCCGAGCGGGCCCGCGCCATGGGCATGGAGATCGCCGCCTACGATCCGTTCCTGTCGGACGACGATCCGGCTTGGTCGGGGGTGCGGCGCTGTGACATCGGCACGCTGCTCGGGCTGGCCGACGTGGTGTCCCTGCATGTGCCGCTGACCGCCGAGACACGCGGGCTGATCGACGCCGAGGCCATCGCGGGCATGAAGCCCGGGGCCATCGTCATCAACACGGCGCGCGGCGGCGTGGTGAACGAGACGGCGCTGGCGCAGGCACTGCGCGAGGGGCGGCTTGGCGGTGCGGCGCTCGACGTGTTCGAGACCGAGCCGCTGACCGCCGAGGCCGGCGCGCGCTTCGAAGGGCTGTCGAACCTGATCCTGACGCCGCATATCGCCGGGGTCACGCAGGAGGGCAACGTCCGGGTGAGTGCGATCACCGTGGACAACGTCAAACGGGAGCTTGCCAATGTCGCGGCCTGACACGCGGATGCCCCGGGAGGAGGCCGAGGCGCTGGTGGCGCGGGTGCTCGAGGCGAACCGGGTTTCGGCCCGGAATGCGGAAAGCGTTGCCCGGGCGCTGGTTGCGGCCGAGATCGACGGGCAGGCGGGGCACGGTTTCTCGCGCGTGGCGGCCTATGCGGCGCAGGCGCGCTCGGGCAAGGTCAGCGGCGCGGCCTGTCCGGTGGCCGAGCAGGCCGGCACCGCGCGCATCGACATCGACGCACGCAACGGCTTTGCCTTTCCGGCGGTGGACCTCGCCATCGAGAAGCTGGCGGAGCTTGTGCCGGAAACCGGGGTTGCAGTGGCGACGATCCGGCGGTCGCACCACTGCGGCCAGCTCGGCGCCCATGTCGAGCGGCTGGCCGAGCGCGGCATCGCCGCGCTGATGGTCGCCAACACGCCCAAGGCGATGGCGCCATGGGGCGGCAATGCCGCGCTGTTCGGGACCAACCCCATCGCCTTCGCGGCGCCGCGCGGGGAGGCGCGGCCGCCGCTGGTCATCGACCTGTCGTTGTCCAAGGTGGCGCGCGGCAAGGTCATGGCTGCCGCCAAGTCGGGCACACCGATCCCCGAGGGCTGGGCGCTCGACGCGGACGGCAACCCCACCACCGATCCGGAGGCGGCGCTCAAGGGCACGATGGTGCCCGCGGGCGATGCCAAGGGCGCCGCGCTGGCGCTGGTGGTCGAGATCCTCGCCGCGACGCTCACCGGGGCGAAGCATTCGAGCGAGGCGAGCTCGTTCTTCGACGCCGAGGGCGAGCCCCCCGGCGTGGGGCAGCTCATCATGGCCTTTGACACGTCGCGCGTGGCGGGCGAGGGTTTCACCCTGCGCCTGGAGGCGCTGCTTGCGGCGGTCCTGGGGCAGGAGGGCACTCGGTTGCCCGGTGAGAAACGCATCGCGGGACGGCGTGCCGTCCGCGAGGGAGAGGGCGTTCTCGTGCCGGGTCATCTGCTGGAGGAGATCGAGGCGCTCGCGGGCGTGTAAGCCCCGCACAGACGGAAATCTCATGACTCAGGGAGGAGAACCAATGAGAAGACTGACCATCCTTGCCGCGGCCTTCGCCGCGCTCACAGGCGCCGCGCAGGCGCAGGACTTTCCGCCGGGCTCGGTAGACTACGTGATCCCGTTCGGACCGGGCGGTGAATCCGACGTGACCGCACGGATGCAGCAGCCGTTCTTCAAGGACCTCTACGGCGAAGAGCTGGTGGTGTCCTACAAGCCCGGCGGCGGTGGCGCCGTGGGCTGGTCGCAGCTCAACGGCATGGCGGCCGACGGCTCGGTCATCATGGGCGTGAACCTGCCGCATATCATCGTGAAGCCCGAGCAGGGCAACGTCGGCTTCGAGACCGACGACATCACCTCGGTCTATTTCTTCCACTACACGCCCGACGCCATCGTGGTGAAGGCCGACAGCCCGTTCCAGACGCTCGACGACCTGATCGCGGCAGCCAAGGAGAACCCGCGGCAGGTGACCTTCTCGGGATCGGGCAAGGGCACGGCGAACCACCTCGTGCAGGTGAAATTCGACCAGCTCGCCGACATCGACACCACCTACGTGGCCTTCAAGGGCACCGGCGCCGCGGTGACCGCGCTGCTCGGCGGGCAGGTCTCGGCCGAGTGGGGCTATTCCACCGTGGGCGTGGCCCAGGGCGAGAAGGTGCGCCTGCTGGCCGTGGCGACCGAGGAACGCCAGCCGGCCTTCCCGGACGTGCCGACCTTCAAGGAGCTCGGCTACGACATCGTGTCGGGCGCCTATCGCGGTGTCGCGGTGCCCAGGGACGCGTCGGAGGAGACCCGTCAGCAGGTGTCGGACGCGATCGCGGCGATCAACGCCGACGAGGGCTTCCGGCAGAAGATGATCGACGGCGGCTTCGCGCTGGTCGACGTGCCCTACGGCGAGGAGATGGATGCCTTCATGGCAGAGCGGCGCGAGGAGTACATCGCCGCGGCCAAGGAAGCCGGCGTGCTGAACTGATAGCCGCGACGGGCGCCGCCCTCGGCGGCGGCGCCCGCAGCCCACGGCCGCGGGGCGGGTGCGCGATCCCGCGGAGGACAAACGGGATCCGCTCATGCTCGACTATCTCTTCGCGGCCCTGTCGCCGCTCAATATCTTTCTGGCCTTTCTCGGGGTCGCCGCGGGCACGATCATCGGCTCGATACCGGGGCTGACCGCGACCATGGCCGTGGCGGTGCTGGTGCCGGTGACCTTCGCCATGTCGCCGGAAAGCGCGCTCATCCTCCTGGGTGCGATCTACACCGGCGCGATCTACGGCGGCGCCTATGCCGCCATCCTGCTGAACACGCCGGGCACGCCCTCGGCCATCGGCACCACCTTCGACGGCTACCCGATGGCCAAGCGCGGCGACGGCGACCTCGCCGTGTCGGTGGCCTGCCTCTCATCGCTGGTGGGCGGCATCGTCGGCGCGCTGGCGCTGCTCATGCTCGCCCCGCCGCTTGCCGAGGCGGCGCTGGCCTTCGGGCCGGTCGAATACTTCTGGCTCGCCATCTTCGGCCTGTCGCTGATCGCGGCGCTGTCGACGGGCGATTTCCTCAAGGGGCTCATCGGCGCGGCCTTCGGCATCCTGATCTCCATGATCGGCATTTCCGAGACCAGTGCCGAGGTGCGCTTCACCTTCGGATCGAACACGCTGCTCGGCGGCATCGAGACCGTCTCGGCGCTGATCGGGCTCTACTGCGTGCCGGTGCTGATCGAGCTTGCCGCCCGGCCTGGCCGGCACCTCGAGGAACCGGAGAAGACCCGCGGCTTCCGACTTCCCGAAGCCATCGGCATCGTGGTGAAGGAAAAGGTCAACGTGTTGCGCAGCTCGGTGATCGGCACTCTGGTGGGTGCGCTGCCCGGGGCAGGGGGGTCCATCGCGGGGCTCGTCGCCTATTCCGAGGCCCGCCGGAACGGACGCGGAGAGCCGGCCTATGGCCAGGGCAACCCCGGCGGCATCGTCGCCACGGAGTCGGCCAACAACGCCACCGTCGGCGGCGGCTTCATCCCGACGCTGGTGCTGGGCATTCCCGGCACGCCGCCCGACGCGGTGATCCTCGGCGCGCTGCTGGTGCAGGGGGTGCGCACCGGGCCGACGCTGTTCGCGGACGGCTCGAGCATTGTCTACACCTTCATCTTCGGGCTGTTGCTCGCCACCTTCCTGATGCTGCCGGTGGGCCTGCTGATCGGGCGTTTCGCCTATCGCGCCATCGTGCAGGCGCCGAAAGCCGGGCTGGTGCCGGTGGTGGCCTTCATGACGGTGATCGGCAGCTTTGCCATCCGCAACAGCCTGGCGGATGTCGGCATCATGGTGGTGCTCGGCATCATCGGCTGGATCGCCACGCGGCGCGGCTTCGCGGTGTCGCCCATCGTGCTCGGCCTGATCCTCGGCCGCATCGCCGAGGAGGGCTTCGTGCAGAGCTGGACCATCGGCGACGCCATGGGCAACGTCTGGGGCCAGTTCTTCGGGCGGCCGCTGTCGATGGTCATCATCGCGCTGACGCTGCTGAGCTTCCTCTACCCGTTCCTGCCGCGCCTGAAGCAGATCGCCACGCGGCAGACGCCGGTCGAGATCGCCGAGAGGGTGCGGGCGACGCCGGGGGCCATCGCGCGCGACCTGCTGAGCATCGCGGTCATGGCCACCATCGCGGTTGTCGCCATCGTGCAGTGTGCGAGCCTCAACCCCGAGGCGGCGGTCTTCCCGCGCACCATCGCCATCGGCATGCTGGTGCTCTGCGGGCTCGCTGCCCTCAAAACGCTGGTCACCCGCCACGTGGTCGAGGACCGCTCGGACGGCTCGACCCCGCGGCGCATCGGCGTGCCGCTGGCGATGGCCATCGCTGTGGTGCTGGTGCCGGTCGCGGGCTTTGCCACGGCGGGCATCGTCATGGGGCTGCTGCTCATGTTATGCGCCGAACACGAGCGCCGCACTGGCCGATCATGGGCCATGCTGGCCGTGGGGGTTGCCGTGATCATCCTGATCTTCACCCTGATCTTCCGCGAAGCGCTGTCGGTGCCGTTGCCGACCGGTGCCCTGTTCTGAGGAGCCTTTTCGCCCGATGATGACCGACACGATCCGTTCCGCCCTGCGCAACCCGCTCTCGCTTTCGGTGCGGGAGCTGTGGCCCGGGCTCTTCGTCTGCGGGCTGACGGCGCTCGCGGCACAGTTCCTGTCGGATCACTACGGTGCGCCGGCGATGCTGATGGCGCTGCTCATCGGCCTGTCGCTTCACTTCCTTGTGGAGGACGGGGAGCGCTGCGTCGCGGGCATCAGCTTTTCGGCCAAGACCGTGCTGCGGCTCGGGGTGGCGCTGCTCGGCGCGCGGATCAGCTTCGAGGTCTTCGCCGGGCTCGGCTTTGGGGTGATCGGGCTGATCGTGGTGGCGCTGCTGGCGACGCTGCTGTTCGGCTGGCTCTGCGCGTCGATGCTGGGGCGGGGCTGGCGGCTGGCGATCCTGACGGCGGGGTCGGTGTCGATCTGCGGCGCATCGGCGGCGATGGCGATTGCGGCGGTGCTGCCCCGCAACGAGCTGTCCGAGCGCAACCTGAGCTTCACCGTGTTCAGCGTCACGCTGCTGAGCACGCTGGCGATGATCGTCTACCCGATCATCGCCCAGCTGCTCGGGCTCGACACCTTCGCCACCGGCGTCTTTCTCGGGGGCACGATCCACGACGTCGCGCAGGTGGTCGGCGCGGGCTTTTCCGTCTCTGACCAGGTGGGCGAGACCGCGACCACGGTCAAGCTCATCCGCGTGTCGCTGCTCGCGCCCTTCGTGCTGGTGCTGACCCTGTCGCTGCGCGCGGCAGGGGCCGAGGAACGCGCGGGCGGTGCGCGCCCGCCCATCGTGCCGGGCTTCGTGCTGGCGTTCCTCGCGCTGGCCTTCGTCAACTCGCTGGGCTGGATCCCGGAGGTCGTGCAGTCGGTACTCTGGGCGCTGTCGAAATGGGCGATGCTGACCGCCATCGCGGCGGTCGGCATGAAGACCGAGCTGCGCCGCATCCTCGAGGTGCCGCGCCAGTCGGTGGTGCTGATCGTGCTGGAAACGCTCTTCATCGCGGGCGTGGTGCTGGGGGGCACGATGCTGCTGTCGTGAGCCCGCGGAAAAAAGGCGCGGCGGGGTAGGGGCCCCGCCGCGCCTGCGATGTTCGTGATACCTGAGCGCCGGCCGTCAGTGGCTGTGGCGCGGCATCGTCTTGTTGCCGATGTCGCGGAACTCGTCGGCGCCGTCGAGCACCATGCCCTCGGAGAACTGCCGGACGCGGTCGCGGAAGATCGCCTGCCACGGCGACTGGCTTTCCGGAACCTTGTAGCCGCCCGCCGCCTCGAGCGCGGCGCGGCGCTCGGCGATCTCGGCATCCGAGAGCTGAAGCTGCACCTCCCGGGTGTTGAGGTCGACGCGCAGCCGGTCGCCGTCGCGCAGGATGGCGAGGTTGCCGCCGTCCGCCGCCTCGGGCGAGGCATTCAGGATCGAGGCCGAGCCCGAGGTGCCCGACTGCCGTCCGTCACCGATGCACGGCAGCCCGCGGATGCCCTGCTTGATGAGGTAGGACGGCGGCCGCATGTTCACCACCTCGGCGCCACCGGGGTAGCCCTTGGGGCCGGCGCCGCGCATCACCATGATGCTGTCGGCGGTGATGTTCAGCGCCGGGTCGTCGATGCGCTTGTGGAAGTCCTCGGGGCCGTCGAACACGAAGGCAGGCCCCTCGAAGGCCATCGGGTCCTCGGGGTTCGACAGGTAGCGGCTGCGGAAGTCGTCGGTGATGACCGAGGTCTTCATGATCGCGGTGTCGAAGAGGTTGCCGTGCATGTTGAGGAAGCCGGCCTCGGGGGTCAGCGCGCGGTCGAGCGGGCGCACCACGTCGTCGTTCTCGCAGGGCGCATCGGCGTAGAGCGTGCCGAAGGCCTCGCCGGTCACGGTGATCGCGTCCTCGTGCGGGATCAGGCCGCCGCGCAGCAGCTCGGCCACCACCGCGGGAAGACCACCGGCAAGGTGGAAGTCTTCCGACAGGTATTCGCCCGCCGGCTGCACGTTGGCCAGCAGCGGCACCTTGTAGCCGTGGGTTTCCCAGTCGGCGTTGCTGACCTCGATGCCGAGGTGCTTGGCGATGGCCACGAGGTGGATCGGCGCATTGGTCGAGCCGCCGATGGCGGAGTTGACCACGATGGCGTTCTCGAAGGCCTCGCGGGTCATGATGTCCGAGGGCTTGAGATCCTCGTGCACCATCTCGACGATGCGGTTGCCGGTGTAATAGGCCATCTGCCCGCGCTCGCGGTAGGGCGCCGGGATCGACGCCGAGCCCGGAAGCTGCATGCCCAGCACCTCGGCCAGCGAGTTCATGGTCGAGGCGGTGCCCATCGTGTTGCAGTAGCCCACCGAGGGCGCCGAGGCGGCGGCCATGTTGAGGAAGCCCTCGCCGTCGATCTCGCCGGCGGCGTATTTCTCGCGTGCCTTCCAGATCACCGCGCCGGAGCCGGCGCGCTCGCCCTTGTGCCAGCCGTTCAGCATCGGGCCGACCGAAAAGGCGATGGCGGGGATGTTGACCGTCGCCGCCGCCATCAGCAGCGCCGGTGTGGTCTTGTCGCAGCCGATGGTCAGCACCACGCCGTCGATGGGATAGCCGAAGAGGCTTTCCACCAGGCTCAGGTAGGCGAGGTTGCGGTCGAGCATCGCGGTCGGCCGCTTGCCGGTCTCCTGGATCGGGTGGACCGGGATCTCGAGCGGGATGCCGCCCGCCGCGCGGATGCCGTCACGGGTGCGCTTGGCAAGCTCGACGTGGTGGCGGTTGCAGGGCGACAGGTCGCTGCCGGTCTGCGCGATGCCGATGATCGGCTTGCCCGAGCGCAGCTCCTCGAGCGTGAGCCCGTAGTTGAGGTAGCGCTCGAGGTAGAGGGCGGTCATCTCCGGGTCGCCGAGGTCGTTGAACCAGCTTTCCGAACGGAGCGTCTTGCGAGGGGTATCGGTCATGGTGTTCTCCGGGGCGTTAATGGCCGGTGATACCGGGGAAGATGATCAGGATCGCCACGGCGAGCACCTGCATCGCGATGAACGGCAGCAGCGACTTGAAGATGTCTCCGAGCGAGATGTCCGGCGGTGCCACCGACTTCAGGTAGAAGGCGGCCGGGCCGAAAGGCGGCGACAGGAAGCTGACCTGCATGTTCATCGCGAAGACGACGCCGAACCAGACCGGGTCGAAGCCCATCTTGACGACGATCGGCACGAAGATCGGCATGCAGAGCAGGGCGATGCCCACCCAGTCGAGGAACATGCCGAGCACGAAGAGGATCGCCATCATGAACAGGATCACGACGGTCGGATTGTCCGAGATGCCGGTGATCAGGTTCGACACGAAGTTGATGCCGCCCATCAGGTTGAACACGCCGACGAGGGCCGAGGCGCCGATGCCGATCCAGACGATCATGCCGACGGTGCGCAGGGTCTGCTTGGCCGCACCGACCAGAAGCTCGACGGTCAGCTCGCCCCGGATCAGGGTCGAGAGCGTGACGCCGATCACGCCGATGGCCGAGGCCTCGGTCACCGAGGCGATGCCGCCGTAGATCGAGCCCAGCACGAAGATCACCACGAGGATCGGCAGGAAGAGGCCCTTGAGCAGGCGCAGCTTCTCGCCGCGGGTCATGTCCTCGGGCTCGGCCACGGGGGCGAGCGCCGGGTTCAGGTAGGCCCGGATCAGGATGTAGGCGGCGTAGAAGCCGGCGAGCATGAGGCCCGGCAGGAAGGCGGCCGAGAAGAGGTCGCCGACCGAGACGTTCGCGGTCAGGCCGTAGATGATGAGAACGATGGACGGGGGCACCATGGTGCCGAGCGCGCCGCCCGCGCAGCACACGCCGATGGCGAGGTTGCGGTCGTAGCCGAGGCGCAGCATCTGCGGCAGCGCCAGCAGGCCGAGCAGGATGACCTCGCCGCCGATGATGCCGGACATGGCCGCGAGCACCACCGCGACGAGCAGCGTCTGGATCGCGACGCCGCCACGGATGCGGCCGGCGAGCACCTTCATGGCGTCGAACAGGTCGCGGGCGATGCCGGAGCGGTCGAGGATCGCCGCCATCAGCACGAACATCGGCACCGAGACGAAGACGAAGCTGTTGACGAAGCTGAAGATCC